>ENA-OWPI01000375-OWPI01000375.1-marine-metagenome-genome-assembly--contig:-NODE-375-length-63630-cov-8.083662_pt1 | contig 63630 bp, 60 predicted proteins | sample MGYA00238138_ERZ651775 | MGnify/ENA primary metagenome ERZ651775 (study PRJEB26906, sample SAMN06265043) | marine metagenome | isolation source: Helgoland LTER site | place: Germany:Helgoland, sampling...
GTACATTATGGCCTTGCTCTTCGCTTTACGACTACGCATAAGCTAGCCCTCCGCTAGGGCCTGAGATTCGGCCAAATCGACCCCATACCAACGTAAAGTCGACTCAGGTATAGGAGAGGTAGGCTTGGCTCTTACGTCCCACAATGGGCATGAATTAGCACTACAGAGGAATACTTGCTGACGCCAAGTTCCGGGAGCGGTTGGGTCGTAGATGCAATCTTTGCATTTTTCGTCTATACGTTTGCGGAGGCTCATACTTCACCTCCGTTTCGAGATTCTGTAATTCTAAAGTTGATCCACTCTTCAACCTCAGATTCAATCCACGCCACAGCTCTACCTCCGCAAAGATTAATTTGTCCGGGGAATAGCCCTTGGCTTATCAAATAGTAAAGATGACTGCGAGAAAGGCCGGTAACAGCTATGACCTCGTCTAATCGAATGAGTTTGGCTTGCATGAGAAGTCTCCATATTTAGAAAGCTTCCCAAGGATAGTGTCGGATAATAAATCGTGTGTGGCACAAGCGCTTCTGCCACAAACTCAATCTACCCCTATGATTGTCCGCGAAAGTTCGTCAATCATTTGTTGGGGCGTGAAGTGGTAGACGGAGGACTTCCAAAGTCTCTCCCCTTTTTTAAATTTTGCATAGTACCTGCGGAAAACGTCAGTTTGCATGTCCTGATCTGTCTCTTCGTTAAACGTAAGCACTGCGTCTAAATGTACCTTATATATTCCTAAGTAGCGATAGGCGAGGTGGCGGAGAAGTATCAGTTCATACTTTTGGTATTTTGCGTGACTTCCTCCCTTGGACTCTTTTCGTTTTTCTCGCCCTGAAGTGAAGCACGCGTGTATCTCTGCCTCAGCCACTCCAATCAGTAATCCTAGTTGATAAAAATTCGAGGCTAATTCTGCGGAATTAGATTGCTTAGATTTGTTAATTAGTTGACTACAGTGTTTCAACTGACTATTAAGCTTAGCAGAAAGATCATCCGTAAAATGTCCGATAGAAAGTCCACTAATGTCGTCCAGTGCATGCTGAATGCACGCAGCAAGAGACAGAATGTTTATTAGAGAATCTGAACTTGAATCTGACTTTTTAGCCATCACCTCCTCCTCTGAGTTTGCTCACTGCGTTATCTCACCTGCAAGCTGATCAAGATAGTCCGCCCACCCCTGCATCATTTCTGCTCGTTCTGGCAGGAACGCTGTCCTATCGTAAGCTCGTCCCATCGGGGTATGAACCTTATGTGAGATTTGCAGTTCAGCAAGCTTGTCTGAATATCCTAATTCCTCTTCGAGAATGGTACGCGCCATCGCCCTAAATCCATGCGGAGTCATAACTTCCTTACTAAACCCCATTGCACGAAGAGCAGTTCGAACCCCGTTATCGCTCATCGGTCGATTCCAATCTTTACCATTTGGGAACACGTATTCACTCGTACCCGTAAATTCTCTCATTTCCCGAAGAGTCAGCACGGCTTGAGCCGGCAACGGTGATATGTGGTCGCGACGAGATTTCTGATTTATAAATGCCCTCTCCCACCGTAATTTTTCCCAATTTATCTCGCTCCATCGCATGGTGCGTATTTCTCCCGGTCGCTGAAATAGCAGAACAGATAACTTCAATGCAATTTTTACGATGCCTCGGCCTTTGTATTCCTCGATCGCGAGCAGCAAGGGTCTCAGCTCTTTTGGCGAGGTGATAGCTGCAAAATGTTTTGTCTCTATTCTTTTCAACGCTCTTGATAAATTTAAGGCAGGGTTATGCGTCAGTCTGCCGGTGTCGATAGCATAATTAAATACAGCTTTTAAAATTTGATTGGCTCTATGCGCGATGTCGATTGTTCTAGCTTCGACTTTCCGTAGCACGACGAGGAGTTCGGGGGCTGTGATTTCTTCAATCGGACGGTGTCTTAAAGATGGCAACAAATCTTTGTCTAAAATTCTTTGCTGCCTTATGGCATGGCCCTCGGATTTACCCGACATATGAACCTCAAACCACTCAGCGCTGAGCAATCCGAATGTGTTATGCACCACTTCGTGTTGAAGCAATCTATTCTGCCGCTTTAAAGAGGATGGGTCGCAACCTTTAGCAAGCCACTCCCTCGCTGCTTGGTGCGATTTTCTAGCATCAGCGAGTTTTACGTCAGGGTAAGTGCCAAGAGCAAGTGTTAAGCGCTTCCCGGCAAACCGGTAATCATAACGCCAATATCGCCCTCCATTCGGGTGGCAAAAGAGATAGAACCCACCGCCATCGGATAACTTATAGGCCTTCTCTCGCGGCTTCGCTTTTTCGACTTGCACAGCAGTCAATTTTTGCATCAGACTCCTCCAAGTTGACGGTATAAAATTGATGTAGCCACCATGTACCGTCAGATATACCGTCAAAATTACGATATATTAGCGGAAGTCTCAAGCGTTCAGCGGATCAATAGACACAAAAAAGCCCACAAATAGTGGGCTTAGGAGTCTTCTCGGACGTCTCGGGAAGTGTTTGTGGTAGCGGGGGCAGGATTTGAACCTACGACCTTCGGGTTATGAGCCCGACGAGCTGCCAGACTGCTCCACCCCGCATCAAAATGGGTAATCTATACTGGCGGCTAGTCCGAAAACGGACATAGCTAGATAAGGAGCGAGAGTATAGGCTGCCTGAACGGCCTCGTCAACCGGCAGTTGCCAGTGACTTGAGCATACGCACCGTTTAGGCAAGCGAGTCGGCTTATTCTTCCAGCAACCAGCTCGTGTCATCTTCGCTGAGCACAAGTAGCTCAGAGTTCTCACGACGCTGCTGCTCTGCTTTTCTTGCAGTTTCGAGCACATCTTGAGGGAGGTCCTCGCCCACGACGATGCCGCGCTTAGTTGTTGGGGCATAGTAGATACGCGCATTAGCCATTTCGTCGGTGGTCTCTGGCCCATAGACAACATCCATCGTCGGGTCGGGGTTAAACCTATTGTCGCTTGAATTATCGAACCACCACGACAAGTGCATTACAGAGCCGGCGGGCAAAAACTTGGGCTCTTTGTATTCGTACAAAAACTGCCAGTTGAAATCATAGTCGGGCACCCATAGCAGCGTCTCGCGCTCGCCATCCGGGTATTCGACTTCGTATCGCATTGCCTTGCCGCGATAGTGCATATGCGGCCCCATCGAGAGTAGGTAAATGTCTTCGTCTATGGCGAAGGTATTGTTCACCTCAAAATTAGGATCGCCTGCGGGGATCGTCCATCCTTTATGAGGCAATAGATTCGTTTCAACGACGTGATCGATCACCGCGCCATCTTCATAAAAAACGAAGCCCGCTTTGGTCATATCGGTAACGGCCGTGCCTTCGCCCGGGTCTTTGTGGTAATGCATATTGACCGTAATGAAGGGATCTTCGGGCATCAATACGCCCCAACCCTCGGGATAGGTAAACGGCCCGCGGCCGGGTACGCCGACCCCCATGTGGCTAGACACGATGTGATGCACCCAAGGCCCACCCGGATTTAGCTCAGCCTTTGCGATCCATTTAGGCTCGGTATGCGCGCCTTCAGGTACTGGCATCTGTATTGTTGGCTGCCAGTCTTCAATATTGTCTGCAACTCTTACTGGCTTTTCAAATTGAACAACTAAGTCGGGGTCGCCGATCCACCAGCCAGACTCCGGCATCTCTGTGCCGCCGCCAGCTGCGACTCTTTGTTTTGTCGCGTTTGGATTTCCCTCTAAAACGCCTCCATCGATCCACGCAATGAGAGTCGCCTTCTCTGCGTCATCAATATAACGCTCGTCTTTAAACTCGCCACGATGCCGCTCGTGCGCGCCCCATGGCGGCATGTAGCCGGTGACAAGCGCATTGCGAATCATGGGCGCCCATGCCCGAGCCTGATTGTAATCGAGCAACGACATCGGCGCGGTTATTCCGCCGACTCTAGGGCCGTCTGGTTTATGACATGCCGCACAGTTTTTTTCAAAAAGTGGCAGCGCATCGGCGTAAAAAGTAGGCGCTGCGCTTTGCGCGTGAATAGCTGAGGCGAGCAGAGTAGCGGACAATGCAGAGGTTGCCTTTAAGCGCCGCAGTACTTTTGTTCTCAATGAGCTTCGCATAGTTTTAACCCTTTTGGCTTTTTATTCTAATAGTTCAAATTTAGGTCAAAACAGGGTCACTAAGCAAGTGGCTATTAGCCGATTGAATTGGCGGTTTAAATTGACGAGCTCAATTGAACAGCTAAATTGAACAGCTAAATTGACGAACAGTGACGCTAGGAATGATCAAGGCGACCACCGGTTATGTGCCATGTTAATAAGGCTTTGTCAGCTTTAGCTCCTTTCCTGTTGTCACTGGTAGACCCTGACGCCGAGAATAAGGTTTAATCAGACGATCGATAATGATTCACTATAACTAGGCCAAGAAGCTTCTATGGAGAATGTAATGAAAAAGTTTTTAACCTGCGTACTCGCGCTCTCGATGACCTACACAACAGTCTACGCAGAAGATGCCGACATCGCCGGCGCATTAGACCATCCCGATCGCCCAAACGCAGACAAAGAAAATGATGCCCGCCGTATGCCACTTGAGGTCCTCGAATTCGCAGGGCTACAAACCGGTATGAGTGTCCTCGAATTAGAAGCAGGCGGGGGCTACTACACCGAAATCATTAGTCGCGCTGTAGGTGGCGACGGAAATGTAATATTGCAACATGCGCCCGGCCTAATGGGGTTCGTTGGCGATGGTATAGACGTGCGTACGGCTGGCGGACGCCTTGGTAACGTAGAGGTCAGCATTACAGACTTCGACGCCCTTGCCGCTGCAGATAACAGCGTCGATTTGGTTACCTGGATTCAGGGACCGCATGAACTTGGATTCGCGCCCGAAGGGAAAAGTCTGGGCGACCCAGCAAAGGCATTCCGAGAAATAGCGCGCGTTCTCAAGCCTGGCGGGCTCCTCATCGCCTCGGATCATATTGCACCCGAAGGTACTGGAATAGAAGCAGGTGGATCACTCCACAGGGTAGCTGAGAGCGTGATCACACAGCTCGCTCAAGATGCCGGTCTGAGGGTTATTCGCAGCTCAGAGGTGTTAAAGAATGCCGATGATCCGCTAGATGTAGGCGTGTTCGCGCCCGCTGTCAGAGGCAAGACAAGCCAATTTTTAGTCGCGTACGAAAAATAGGAATTACTCATGCGATCCCAGCCAACTCGAGTCGTTCTGGCCTTGAGCTTAGCACTCGTCCTAAGCTCAAGCCTGACGTCGGCTCAGGTCGAGCTCGGAGCCCGGCTCAACAAAACGATAGAATTGCTCGATAATGGCCATGCCGCCCTGGGACTGCTAGCCTTCGATTACTCGCTGAACAATGCCCGCTCTTTGGCGCGATCGGATCTAGACTTTGTCATTATTGATATGGAGCACGCGCCATTCGATGTCGAACGCCTGCGTGAGTTTTTGTTAGGCATGACCGACAAGCGGGCAATACTCGACAAAGGCAACCTGCAGCCGAGCGTCACTCCCATTGTTCGAATACCTGCCACGGGAGGCACCGAAGTCATTACGCAGGTTAAGCAGGTTCTCGACGTCGGCGTCTTCGGTGTGATGTTCCCGTCGGTGGATAACCGCGAACAGGCAGAAATTGCAATTAAGGCTATGCGCTATCCACAACTAGGCAATGCAGAAGACTTCGAACCGCGCGGACTGCGCGGCCGCAATCCTGCCAATGCAAGCTGGTATTGGGGTATCTCTGATTATCATCAGAAAGCCGATGTATGGCCGTTAGATGACGCGGGCGAACTCCTCGCTATCATTCAGATAGAAACGCCAGAAGGTGTCGAAAACATCGACGCTATTTTGTCGGTACCTGGTGTAGGGGCGATATTTATAGGCCCCGCCGATCTTAGCAGCGCAATGGGCTACGCGAGTGCGAGCGCACCCGAAGTCGAAGCTGCTATTCAAACCGTTTTAAGCGCCTGCCTTACTCATGACGTTGCCTGCGCGATTACAACCTCGTCCAACAGCGTCGAACAACGCCTCGCCGAGGGCTTTACAATGGTGACAGTGGGAACCGACAGCGGGCTTTCGGCCCGTGCGGCGGAAACACTGAGCAAAGCAAAAAGCGCTATCGATCAGTAAATCAATGTATTAACCGAACTATTGATTAGTCTACTAATTAATCTATTAACTAAGGTGCTGTACGCTATGAAAGCGAAGCTCGTTTTAACTTTTTTTATTGCCGCTTTTTCGTCTCTCTCCTTTTTTTCTTTGGCAGAAGAGTCTGATTTTGTATTTCACTCAGACCTAGCAGAATCCTGGTTCGAGGGCGGTGACTATTTCGAGTGGACTTCAACGACAAAGAATAACCAGCAGGCTAAAGTTAATGTCTTCTATCGTACCTTTGGCAGTAAAGACAAACCGCAATTAGTCATGGTCCATGGTTTTCCTAATTCGAGCTTCGACTTCTACAAATTAGTTCCACTGTTGGAAAACGATTTTCATATCGCTGTGCTAGATTTCCCCGGCTCCGGTTTCTCAGACAAACCTGCGCCTAATTTCAGCTATATGCTGGAAGAGAATGCCGAAATTTTGGATTATTTCGTAACAGAGATAATTAGTTTCGATGATTTCGCTCTTTATACGCATGACAGAGGTGTCAGTATTGGCCTCGCTTTTCTTGGCAACTATCTCGACACACAGCCCGCGGAATACAGTATTAATTACCACTTTTTATCTAACAGCGGCATGTTCTTACCACTTGCTAACCTAATGCCCATGCAAACCGCCTTGCTCGACCCTGTCCGTGGGAATGCACTCATTCAAGCGCGGAAATCAGTGCCTAGAATGACCCAAGGCAATCCGGAGGCGCTCGCCTACGCAGATATTTTTAAATTTAACGATGGCGACAGCGCGCTTATCCATGTAGCCCGATATCTGTTAGAGCGCGCAGAAAACGAATTACGCTGGCTCAACAACTTGTCTCGAAGCGATATTCCTGTCGCTTACCTCTGGGGACTGCTCGACGACATTAATCCTGTACGGATTTCTAATCACGTATGGGCCACTTATCTGAATGACAGAGCTGCCGAAAGCACCTATTGGTTACTCCCTACTGCCGGGCACTATCCGCAGCGCGAAAAACCAAACGAAGTTGCCCAGATAATTCAACTTGCCCTTAACGGTGGGATTCCAAGCAGAGCCGAGGAAGGCGCTTTTATGCGCGCGTATGGCAGTCGGCGCAAAAATGAAGAGGCCATTTTTGTCGGGCACTCGATTATAGAAACTCTTCATTTTCCGAGCGCTATTCGTTATTCCTCAGATGGATATAGTGTTCAATAATCTACTTCATCACTGTGGGCGTTTTTATAGAGGAACCATTAGTACGTTGAATTCTAACTATAAGAAAATTAATCAACAAGGAGAAAACCCATGGTCAGACAACGCTTTCAACCACTCTTTCTATCGCTCTTATTTTCACTCTCAACTCTATCTGCTTGCGCCACAAGCACTTCCTCCACTGCAACTCCCACTGCCGACGGCATCTGGGATTTCACTATGAGCAGCCCCTTCGGTGCGGTAAACGCTGTCGTAACGCTCGACACTTCGGGCGATGCTCTCGTTGGCACATTTGATTTGGGTAACGGCCGTCTCTGGGCGATCGAAGAGGGCGTGGCATCAACCAATGAAATCACTTTTAGGATAGACAGAGATGGCTCTCCAATGGTTTACGACATGAGTGGCACTGTTAACGGTGCGACTATCGTCGGCATCGCACGGGCAATGGGCGCCGAGGCACCTTGGTCTATGACGCGGAAAGACTAACTCAGGCGACGCTTCCCATTTTTGACAAGGTGTAAGCTCCGCCTCTTTGGCTGATATTCCGCGACAAAGTGTGTTCTAATCTTTGCCTTAATTAAATCAACAAAGAGGCGCGCTATGTCATCGGATTCGACCTACCTTCAGATGTTTTCAACGCTCACAGCCGAGGGCGAACTTCGCCTCGAACTCAAAGAGCAGCCAATGCCTATTCCAGGCGAGAACGAAGTGCTTATTCGCATTGAGGCTACGCCAATCAATCCTTCTGACCATGGTGTCATGTTTGGTTGGGCGTCGATGGCAAGCGCGATCTCGTCGGGCAGCGGTGCAGACACAGTATTAACCGCGCCGGTTTCCGAACAAGGCATGGCGGTGATGAAGGCAAGAATCGGGCAATCGCTTGCCGTGGGTAACGAAGGCGCCGGCACAGTTGTCGCGACCGGTACTAGTGAGCTCGCAAAGAGTCTCGACGGTAAAGTAGTCGCTGCGATGGGCGGCGGCATGTATGGCCAGTATCGCTGTGTGGATGCCTCTGTTTGCTTGCCGCTTCTCGAAGGTCATACCGCGAAAGACGGTGCGTCGAGTTTCGTTAACCCCCTAACTGCATTATGCATGATCGAGACGATGAACCTCGAGGGTCATACTGCGCTTGTGCACACGGCAGCGGCGTCGAATCTCGGCCAGATGCTTAACCGCATTTGTCTCGACGGCGGCATCGATCTCGTCAACATTGTGCGTAAAGACGAGCAAGAAACCTTGCTTCGTGAGATGGGCGCAAAATACGTTGTTAACAGCAGCAAAGACACCTTTATGGCCGACCTCACCGACGCTATTCACGCAACAGGCGCGACACTCGCCTTTGACGCAACTGGCGGCGGCACATTAGCCTCAACAATCCTCTCGGCCATGGAGGCTGCTGCGGCGCGCACACCAGGCGCATACAGCATCTATGGCTCGGTTAAGCACAAGCAGGTGTATTTGTATGGTGGGCTCGATACTTCACCCACAACACTCAACCGTGGCTATGGCATGGCTTGGGGAGTTGGCGGCTGGTTGTTGCCTAATTTCCTAGCGCGTGTCGGCCAAGAAGTGGCGACTCGTTTACGCACACGCGTTGCGACTGAGATGAAAACAACATTCGCCAGCCACTACACTAACGAGATCTCCCTCGCAGAGGCGTTAGACGCTGACATCGTTGCGCAGTACAACTCAAAATCTACAGGCAAGAAGTTTTTAGTCTGCCCTCAAAAGTAAACGAGAAAACGTGCTGCCTTCAAGAGTTATAGAAGGCAGCGCGGCTTTCGCACTAGTACGCGGCAATGGTGGTGCGATGCAGCAGCCTGTCCTCTCCCTCATGACCCCCCGTTGCTCTATGCAACAACGCGCGGTTGTCCCACATAACTAGCATCTGCGGCTGCCATTTGTGGGTATAAACAAACTCTTCTTTTCCCTGCCAGTCGCTTAGCTCTTTGAGAAGCGTGAAAGCCTCCTCTTCTGTTTTGTCGACCAGACCAACTATATAACCGAGGCAACTGTAAAAACCTTCGACGCCTGTTTCGGGATGTTTGTGCACAAGCGGATGTGTTTGCAGTTTGCGTGCATCCTCAGAGGGCCGGATATTCATGCTGCGATCACTCGTCTGATCTTCTTTCCCGTACATGCCCTCTGGAGAATACGCCGACTTAGCAGAATGTATTGCGACAAGATCACGGTATTTCTCCTGCTGATATGCCGGCATGTCATGCCATGCCTTTTGCTGATTCGCAAATAGTGTATCGCCCCCTTTCGAAGGTATTTTTATTCCGTAAAGACATGTTCCAGCCGGCGGTGCTTTTTGAAAGCTCCAGTCGGTGTGCCAGTTTTCTGCGAATAGCGGCGCCTTCTCGTCCGCTCTCCGTTCCACAGCAATAATATTTTTCCGACCCTCAATTGGTGCGATAAAGGGATCGTTTCCAAATGCGCCGAATGAAAGAGTGAAACGCTCGAGGTCATCGTCTGTCATAGACTGATGAGGAAAACTCAGCACTTTATGCTCGAGCCATGCCGCGCGTATTTCGGCTATCTGCTCGTCTGCAAGCGGTTGAGATAGATCCACTCCTGTTATCGATGCGCCACATGCTTGGCCAGACGGGGTTATAGTGATTTCCATTTTTATTCTCCCTATTTAGTTTTCTGGTCAGTTTTTTGGTCAGTTTTTTGGGGCAATTTTTATTGCTTTTACCTGAGCTATAAATTGTATGCGCGCTGGAATGCCGGCCGCTTTTTTAACATCACTAGATAACGCGCAGTATTGGTCTTGAAACTGCCTGCCAATCCGAGCGACTCAGCAAACACGAGCGAGAAACCGATGCTTATATCTGCAAGCGTAAACCGATCCGCGCAAAGGTATTCACGATCCTCGAGTGCAGTTTCAACCGAACGAAGCCGCGAGAAAAACCACTTAGTGTAGTCTTCGACTACCTGCGGATTCTTGCGCTCCTCGGGTTCGTGCCGGGTATATCGCAGCACTAGCGTTAGCGGGAATGTGAGCGTCGCATCGCTTCGATGCAGCCAATTTAGGAACAAGCCATAATCGGCATCCGATGGGCCAAGCGTCAAATTCGTCGGCCCGTGTTTCTCCGCGAGGTAAAGCGCCATAGCGGTCGACTCAGTGAGCGTCACATCGCCTTCGACAAGCGTTGGTACCGTACCCAGGTTATTGATCGCCAGATAACCTTCGTAGGTGAGTCTCGGCGGAAACTCCATAGTGATTAACTCGTAGTCCAATCCCATTTCTTCAAGCGTCCAAAGTGGCCTTAGCGAGCGTGAGCGTTTGCAGTGATAGAGCTTAATTGTCATATGTTTCCTCGCAGATTATGGTGGCAGTATAGAAGGTAAAGCCAGTCTATGGCGAGGGAGCAAAAGAACCAATGCCAAGACGAACTCGTAAGATCAATAGAACAAATAATTAATCGGCATTTCCCCGACTCTCTTAGCGAAAAACGCTAGACTGCAAACGGTAGCGAACTAAACAAAGGCACAAGCATGAACACAATTCAGAATAAAGTTGTATTTATTACCGGCGGCGGCCATGGCATTGGGCTTTCTCTAGGCAAAGTCTTTGCAGGACACGGCGCAAAGGTCGTTCTGGCAGATATCGATGAAGAGCGATTAAACACAGCAAAGGCATTGCTTGCGGAGAGCGGGTTCGATGTCGAGACAATAGTCTGCGATGTGGCGAAGGCTGAGTCGGTCAAAAGTGCCGCCGAATTTACTGTCGAACGGTTCGGCAAGGTTCATATCGTTATTAATAACGCCGGCGTTAGCCTCGCCGGAAAACCTGGCAGCATCCCGCTCGAAGACTGGCGCTGGATCGTAGACATCAACCTAATGGGCGTAGTCTACGGCGTCGAGGTTTTCGTGCCCCTGATTAAATCGCACGGCGAAGGTGGCTACATAATAAACACTGCGTCTATGGCGGGGCATATCGCGGGGCCATCAATGTCACCCTATCATGCTACCAAGTACGCAGTGGTGGGCTACAGCGAATCGATTAGACAAGACCTGCAGGCTGAGAACATCGGGGTGAGCGTCTTGTGTCCGGCATGGGTGCGAACCGATATTCACAACGCAGGCATAAACAAGCCTTCACTCGCGAGGCAATCGGCTAGCGACAAGAAGGCGTTCGATCCGGGTGTATCTGGCTTCGCCGCAGTAATCGAGAGCGGTATTGCACCCGACGCGCTCGCGCAGTGGGTGTATGAGTGCATGCTTGCAGAGCGCTTCTATATATTCTCTCATCCATCGATGACACAGCACATCGAAACACGCGCGGGAAATATCGCCGCTGACTATTCGGCGATTGAAGAGGACGGGAGGTTTTCGGAGTATTAGCTTCACGCAAAAACCTTCACGCAAAAACCTCACGCAAAAAAAAGAGCCTTGAGATCTACTAAGATATCAAAGCTCTGTTTTTGCACACATTACAAAGTAATGGTGCGGACGGGGGGACTTGAACCCCCACAACCGAAGTTACTAACCCCTCAAGCTAGCGCGTCTACCAATTCCGCCACGTCCGCAATACTTTTTCTTACGCTACTTTCTTTTTACAGAGAGTAGATGGTTCCTGTAACCGGCGCGTATTATCGCCTAGGTTCGACTCGAACGCTAGAGATCATCGCCAGTTGGCAGAGTCGGAACATCTGCCTGACTGTCTTCCACTGCCGGCATTTCTTCGTCTAACTGAGGAAGGTCAGACTGCTGGCTGGTAGACAGAGTTTCTAGAAGCTCTGGATTAACAACTGGCATGCCAGAGGTTGTTCCAAAGCCAGTTTGGTTCTTTGCCACAAGCGACAATGAGAGGCTGGTGACGAAAAAAATTGTTGCACAGACAGTTGTCGCGCGGACTAGGAAGTTGCCCGAACCCGATGAGCCGAACACAGTTTGTGAGGCACCCGAGCCGAAAGAAGCGCCGGCATCGGCGCCTTTGCCTTGCTGAAGCAAGACGAGCCCAACGATGGCTACCGCCACTACGATGTGCACTATAACAATGATTGATTCCATTTCTATACTCTTACTAGTATCAGCTTCTGGTCTGAGGGTCTGTTACAACCACAAAGAGTTGCCTTAGACACTTGCGCAGATCGCGTTAAATTCATTCGCCTTTAAGGAGGCACCCCCTACTAACCCGCCATCAATGTCGGGCTGGGCAAACAACTCACTTGCGTTGTTTGCTTTGACGCTACCTCCGTAAAGGATCGGCGTCTTCTCGGCGAGGTCGGCGTCTAGCTGCTGCAACCGCGCACGAAGTGCTGCGTGTACCTCTTGAGCTTGAGCGGGCGAAGCTGTCTCGCCAGTACCTATTGCCCAGATTGGCTCGTAAGCGACGATGCATTGCCCGACGCCTTCGATGCCTATTCGCTGCACTACCGCATTGAGCTGCCGTAGCACGACTAATTCTGTTGCGCCCGCTTGTCGTTCCGCGAGTGTCTCGCCTACGCACACAACCGGTGTTATTCCTGCACTGATCACTGCAGCGGCCTTAGCTGCGACCAACTCGTCGCTTTCGCCGAACAACTCTCGTCGTTCCGAATGGCCGACTAATGCGAAGCTGACTCCGAAGTCAGTTAGCATGTCGGCTGCGATTTCACCTGTGAAGGCACCCGATACCGCGTCACTGACGTTTTGCGCGCCAACTTTAACCCGCGAGAGCCTAGCGTCCGTGCTCAATTGCCTCTCTACCACTGCGATGTGCAGGCTAGTAGGGCAAACCGCGACCTCGACTTCCGGGTCTAGGCTGCTTAAATCTAAATCAGCTAGCAGCGCTGCGGTCGACTCGAGAGAGCCGTGCATTTTCCAATTGCCAATAACTACTCTACGACGCATGGTTCAGGCTCCTTCAACTCACTTCCGTTGACTCTGCCTCGCCGCCTTGAATCAGGCGCCAGCTCAAGTGAAACGGGCGGCAAGTCTACCCAAGATGCGGGTCTCTTGCAACGTCTCTTACCGCTTGTGCGAGCTGTTCGGCGAGACGCGCGACGTCCGAGGCGTCCTCACCTTCGACCATCACACGCAGGACAGGCTCCGTGCCCGATGGACGCAGAAGCACCCTGCCGCGCGCGCCTAATTCGGCTTCGACTTGCTGTACTGCACTCGCGATCGCTGAGTTGCCGACAAGCTCGACGCCGCGACTGATGCGTACATTGATCATCTTCTGCGGTAATTTACTCATTTGTGTGCGCAGTTCCGCCAGAGACTTACCGCCGTTGACCACTGCGGCTAGCGCCTGCAGCGCAGAGATAATGCCATCGCCTGTGCTCGATAAATCCAAGCAGATAACATGACCCGAAGATTCACCACCCAGACTCCAACCGCGCTTAATCATCTCTTGCATAACATAGCGGTCGCCGACGGGCGTGCGCGTAAACGGCACACCCAACGCATCGAGCCCCAACTGCAATCCGAGGTTGCTCATTTGGGTGCCCACAACACCGCCAAATTCGACATTTTGACGCAGACGGTCGCGGGCAATGATGTAGAGAATTTCGTCGCCGTCGAGCACATTGCCTAAATGATCGACCATGACGACACGGTCGCCGTCGCCGTCGAAGGCAACTCCTAGATCGGCTTTTTCGGCGATAACGCGATCGGCAAGCACCTGCGGCGAGGTCGAGCCAGCATTCTGATTGATGTTAAGGCCGTTAGGTGAAACGCCCTGCGAGATAACGGTTGCACCAAGCTCTGTGAAAACGCTCGGAGCGATGTGATAGGTCGAGCCATGCGCGCAATCGACGACTATTTTCATGCCATTGAGGCGCAGACTCTGACCTACCGTGCTCTTACAAAATTCGATATAACGCCCTGCCGCGTCGTTAACACGCGAGGCCTTGCCAATTAGCTCTGGCCGGACGGTAGTGAGTTCTTTCTCGAGCTCCGCTTCGATCGCATGCTCAATGTCGTCGGGGAGCTTAGTGCCAGTGCCCGAAAAAAACTTAATGCCGTTGTCTTCAAAGGAGTTGTGGGAGGCACTGATCACGATACCAGCGCGCGCTCGAAGGGTGCGCGTAAGATAGGCTATAGCGGGCGTGGGCATCGGGCCTAGCAGACCGATATCGACGCCGGCAGCCGCTATGCCGGCTTCGAGAGCTGCCTCGAACATGTAGCCCGAAATACGCGTATCTTTGCCAATGAGTATTTTCCCACGCGCGCCATTCGCATCGGCAAATACGCGTCCCGCAGCCCAGCCTAGCTTGAGCATGAAATCGGGAGTGATTGGCGCCTGACCTACCGCACCGCGGATGCCGTCGGTACCAAAGTATCGTTTCGTTGTAGAGGCGCTCTTATCGCTTATGGTAGACATGAATGGGATCTAACTCCTTTTCTTACCAAGTTACTCAGACTAGTTATTATAATTAGAGTACTTAGTCGAACGCCAAGTTCCCACAATATGCGGAGTATACTTTAATCGCATCGACCGTGGCAGCAACATCGTGGCTACGAATAATGCTGGCGCCTCCCTGAAGCGCAAGCGTTGCGGCGGCCACAGATCCTGCGAGCCGCTGATCGACCGAGCGACCGGTGGCAGCACCGATCATCGATTTGCGCGAAATACCCACAAGCAGAGGAGCGCCTAGCGCGCTAAACCGTGTTAATCCACTCAATAATTCGTAGTTATGTCCCTGACTTTTACCAAACCCAAAACCTGGATCGAGAAGCAAGCTGTCTGCATTTAACCCTTTAGCCAGACAGTAATCGCGTCGCTCGCCAAGAAACTCGGCAACTTCTTCGACAACATCATCGTAGCTTTTTTCACCAAGCGGGCTATTCGAATCGAATTTCACTTGCATCGAGCGGGGCTGGCCGCGCATGTGCATTAGACATACCGCCACGCGATTATCGACGATAGCAGTCAGGGCTCCTTCGTCGGCGAGCGCGCGCACATCGTTAACAAGCTCGGCACCGGCGCCAATCGCAGCAGTCATCACCTCAGACGAACTGGTGTCGACTGAGAGACAGAGATCGAAGCGCGCTCTCAGAGCAGCGATAACGGGAACGACGCGGTCTATCTCTTCTTGCACGGGCACCGGACTCGCGCCGGGTCGAGTAGATTCGCCACCAATATCGAGAAACAAAGCGCCTTCGGCGGCCATTTTTTCGGCGCGTTCTAATACTTTGTCCAGATCAACTTCGAATGACGAGTGATCTGAGCCAGCCTTTGATTCACGCCCGAGGGTTGATCCGTCTGAAAAAGAGTCGGGGGTGACATTGAGCACGCCCATACAGCATGGCGTACTCAAGTCTATTTGCCGCGACCCAGCTAAGAGGATTTTTGTCATTTTTCTAGCTCAATAAAGACTATGTGTTTTTCGTGCGGGAGACCCCTAACGAAAAAGAGAACCGCGAGGGTTCTCTTTTTCAACGTTCTTTAGAGCGGCGACTTAGTGCTCGCCGGCAGGACCGCCTATTGGACCTGAGGTTTCGTCGCGCCTAGCTTTAGGCTCTTCTGCCTCGCTTTTAGCCGCAGTGCCACCGCCATCGGAATCGCTCCAATCGGCTGGCGGGCGCGGTTTATTGCCATTCATGATGTCGTCGATCTGATCGGCATCGATCGTCTCATACTCCATCAGCGCCTCCATCATCATCTCGAGTTTGTCGCGATTGGTCTCGAGAATATCTTTTGCCTTGCTGTAGCAGGTGTCTATGATTTTGCGCACCTCAACGTCGATAGACTTTGCAGTGTCGCTCGAGAAGCTCTTCGATTGCGAGGCTGCAGAGCGGCCCAAAAAGACTTCGCCCTCGTCTTCAGAATACAGCAGAGGTCCTAGCTCGGCAGACAGTCCCCATTTGGTGACCATATTACGCGCCATCTCTGTTGCACGCTGGATATCGTTCGACGCACCTGTGGTTACACCGTCGGCGCCAAGCGTCATTTCTTCGGCAATGCGGCCGCCGTAGAGGCTGCAGATCTGACTAAGGATACCAAGCTTACTGAGGCTATAGCGGTCTTCTTCGGGCAAAAACATCGTAACGCCCAGCGCTCGACCGCGCGGAATAATGCTCACTTTGTAAACCGGATCGTGCTCTTCGACCATGCGGCCGACAATTGCATGCCCAGCTTCGTGATAGGCAGTATTTCGACGCTCTTTGTCCGACATAACCATCGACTTGCGCTCGGCGCCCATCATGATCTTGTCTTTCGCTTTCTCGAATTCTTCCATCGTAACTAGGCGCTTGCCTGAACGGGCCGAGAACAGCGCCGCTTCGTTTACGAGGTTAGCGAGATCAGCACCAGAGAAGCCTGGCGTGCCGCGCGCAATGAGGCTTGCCTTGACGTTGTCGTCGATTGGCACTTTGCGCATGTGCACCTTGAGGATCTGCTCGCGGCCACGAATGTCAGGCAGGCCAACCACAACCTGGCGGTCGAAGCGACCCGGTCGCAGAAGCGCAGGGTCCAGAACATCGGGCCTGTTAGTCGCTGCAACAACGATTACGCCGTCATTCACCTCGAATCCATCCATCTCGACGAGAAGTTGGTTTAGTGTCTGCTCGCGCTCGTCGTGCCCGCCGCCAAGGCCAGCGCCTCGGTGACGTCCAACAGCATCGATTTCGTCGATGAAAATAATGCAGGGGGCTTGCTTCTTCGCTTGATCGAACATATCTCGAACGCGCGAGGCTCCCACGCCCACAAACATTTCGACAAAGTCAGAGCCTGAGATAGAGAAGAAAGGCACTTTAGCCTCGCCCGCTATCGCTTTGGCGAGGAGGGTCTTACCAGTACCCGGCTGACCAACCATCAGTATGCCGCGGGGGATCTTACCGCCCAAGCGCTGAAATTTGTCCGGTTCGCGCAAGAAGTCAACGAGCTCTTTCACGTCTTCTTTTGCTTCGTCGACACCTGCGACGTCGGCAAAAGTTACCTTGATCTGGTCTTCGCCGAGGAGCTTGGCTTTACTCTTGCCAAACGACATCGGGCCACCTTTGCCGCCTCCGCCGCCGCCTTGCATCTGCCGCATGAAGAAAAAGAACAGGCCGACTATGACCAATACCGGGAGTAATGATAAAAACAGCTGCGACAAGAAGCCCGGCTTCTCATCTTGCGTGCCACTAATGGCAACATTCGATTCGAGCAATTCGTCCATCAATCCGCGATCGCCGATTGCTGGCATGATCGAACGGAAGCGCGAGCCGTCGCTGCGGTAACCCGTAATTTGCAAGTTTTGGATATCTACCGCTTGCACACGACCATCACGCAGCTCTTTAACGAACTGGGAATAAATAATGCTGTCGGCTTGAGGATCCCGATTGATGTTGTTGAACACCGTGAGCAAAACGCCCGCAATGATCATCCAAAGGACCAAATTCTTTGCCATGTCGTTCAAGGGTAGTTCCCCCACTGAAGTGAATCTGTTTGTCGAAGAGAGCGTCTAGACAACGAGAAAGCGCATGGCGTTCGCTCGAAGTCGCCCTTAGCGACTCGTGTATAAGGTAAAAAGTAACACATTTTCGCCTGTGTCACTCGAAAGTGACTCAGGCTACTGACCAATTGTTGATGTAAACACGGCCAAATTAATGAGTAAACCGATGCTATGCGCCCTTGAAACCTGCCGCCAGAAGATAGATTTCGCTGGAACGGGCTCGCGATGCTTTTGGCTTACGAACTTTTATAGAGGCAAAGTCAGCCTTTAACTGCGCCTCGAACTCTCTGAGGCCTTCGCCGTGAAATACCTTCACCAGAAAGTACGCCCCCGGACGAAGCACGGATCTCGCTAAGTCGAGCGCGAGTTCGGCAAGATACATCATCCGTGGCTGATCGATATCACGCATACCACTCATATTGGGTGCCATGTCCGACATTACAAGGTCAGCCCCGCCTTCGGGGAGCATACCGAGGAGCTGGTCTAGCACTGCTTGCTCGGTAAAGTCGCCTTGGAGAAATTCGACCCCTGCTAAGAAATCGATTGGCAAGATATCGCTAGCGATGACCCTCCCCTTGTCTCCAACGAGATCAGCGGCAACTTGCGACCACCCTCCTGGCGCCGCACCAAGATCGACAACCGTCATTCCACGTTCGATAAGCTTGTCTTTCTCTTGTATTTCCAACAGCTTGTAGCTCGCTCGCGAGCGCAAGCCGTCTTCCTGGCTCTTGCGCACGTATTCGTCGTCGAAGTGCTCTTTAAGCCATTGCTTACTGGTCTTAGACTGTGCCATCGTTGATTCTCGTTATTCTCAATTGCGTTCGGCCGCGAGCTTCCCTACAATCCGCTGCCCTGCGACTCAGCTAGCATTAAGGTCTATTATGACGCTCAACAACGCCGATAAGAAACGCTTCCGCGCGATTGGCCATCAACTCAAGCCCGTAATCACAGTTGCGGAGAAGGGATTGTCGGAAAATATTCAGCTCGAACTCGAGCGTGCACTGAACGATCACGAGCTCATCAAGCTCAAATTAGTGACCGGCGACAAGGCCGCAAAAGCGGCGCTTATTGAAGAGATATGCGCGCTGAGCAAAGGCGCTGTTGTGCAGACTATTGGCCACGTATTGCTACTTTACCGCGCGGCTAAGAAACAAGACCCTAAACTCTCTAACGTAATCCGATTTCAGCCTTAGTTAGCCTTCGCGAGAACTGCCTTGTTCAAGCGAGGATCAGAGGTGTTTGACGCTCTCTATTTCGTATTCGACATCGCCCGCAGGTGCCTTAACCACGATTTCATCACCCTCTGCCTTGCCCATCATCGCACGTGCAATTGGCGAACTCACCGAGATTTTGCCCTTGCTGACGTTGGCCTCATCGTCGCCTACGATCTGGTAGGTAACCGTCGCCTCTGTGTCGAGGTTGATCATCTGCACTGTCGTCCCAAAGATTACTTTGCCGGTTGGCTCGATCTTCGTCACGTCGATAACCTGCGAGCCTGCAAGCTTACTTTCGATCTCTGCTATACGGCCCTCACAGAAACTCTGTTGCTCGCGCGCCGCGTGGTATTCGGCGTTCTCTTTGAGATCGCCGTGCTCTCGCGCTTCGGCGATCGCCTCAATAATTTTTGGGCGCGTCACACTTTTGAGCTCAGTTAGCTCTGCTCGCAAACTCTCTGCGCCATGAATTGTCATCGGAACGCTTTGCATTCTTGTCGCCTTTTAGTTGCTTTCGAGCTGAGCGTGAAGATCTTGTAACGTGTAGACCGACATATTATTGCCGTAAGCCAGTGCTTCGCAAGCCGCTAGCGCACCCGCAATCGTCGTTGTGCAATACACGCGATGACGCAGCGCAGTTCGGCGAATCATCGACGAGTCAGCGATAGCCTTTCTGCCTTCGGTTGTATTGAAGACAAGCTGAATCTCTTCGTTTTTCAACATGTCGACAATATGTGGCCGGCCCTCGGCTACTTTATTCACACGTGTTACAGGCAGCCCCGCGGCGGCGATTACCTGCGCCGTACCTTGGGTTGCCACAATACTGTAACCTAAGGCTATCACTCGACGCGCCACTTCGGCCACCCCAGGCTTGTCGGCTTCGCGAACGCTAATAAACACATTGCCCGACGTAGCAAACTTTTCTCCCGCTCCCATCTGCGCCTTCGCATAGGCCTCGGCGAAGGTTTTACCTACGCCCATTACTTCGCCAGTAGATTTCATTTCTGGGCCTAGAATTGGGTCTACGCCTGGGAATTTAATAAACGGGAAGATCGCTTCTTTGACGGCGAATGTTTCGGGTATTATTTCGGTCTCGAATCCTTGCTCGGCAAGCGATGTTCCTGCCATGCAGCGCGCTGCGATCTTGGCAAGCGATCGACCAATACATTTAGAAACGAACGGTACAGTTCGCGACGCGCGTGGGTTAACCTCGATCACATAAAGCTCGCCATCTTGATACGCAAGCTGCGTATTCATCAACCCCACGACGCCTAGCTCTAACGCTATCGCCGTGACCTGGGCCCGAATACGGTCTTGCACCTCGGCAGGTAAATTATACGGCGGCAACGAGCAGGCAGAGTCACCAGAGTGGATGCCGGCTTGCTCAATGTGTTGCATAATCGCGCCCACAACCGCCTGCTTGCCATCGCTCACTAGATCGATATCGATCTCGATTGCGGCGTTGAGGAAATAATCAAGGAGCACAGGGCTCTCGTTTGAGACCTTAACGGCATCGTGCATGTAGCGCTTAAGCTCTTCATGGTTGTACACGATTTCCATCGCGCGCCCACCGAGAACATAAGACGGTCTGACAACAAGCGGGTAACCAATTTCATCGGCGGCGGCATAGCTTTCTTCGACGCTACGTACGGTGCGATTCGGAGGCTGCTTAAGGCCGAGCTTCTCGATCAGCTTTTGGAACCGCTCGCGGTCCTCAGCTCGGTCGATCGCATCAGGCGACGTACCGATAATAGGGATGCCTGCAGCCTCGAGACTCTTAACTAAGTTGAGCGGCGTCTGTCCACCGAATTGAACAATCACCCCCTTGGGCTTTTCGAGCAAAGCAACCTCGATCACGTCTTCGAAGGTTAGAGGCTCAAAATAAAGGCGGTCCGAAATATTGTAATCGGTAGAGACTGTCTCAGGATTGCAGTTAACCATAATGGTTTCGTAACCATCCTCGCGCATCGCGAGTGCGGCGTGCACACAGCAGTAATCAAACTCAATACCTTGGCCGATCCTGTTGGGCCCGCCACCAAGCACCATGATTTTTTCACGTGTGCTCGGCAGAGATTCACATTCTTCTTCGTAAGTTGAATACATATATGCCGTTGCCGACACAAACTCGGCGGCGCAGGTATCAACCCGCTTATACACGGGGCGCACATTTAAACTATGGCGATGCTTCTGGAAATCCAGTTCGTGGCATTCGAGCACCTGAGCAAGTCGTTTGTCGGCGAAGCCTTTGCGCTTGAGTTGGCGCATCTCTGCCGCGTCGATCGAGGCGAGTTCTCTACCTGCTAACCCTTGCTCGATTTTGATCAGTTCTTCGATCTGAACGAGATACCAGGGATCTATACCGGTTAGCGAGTAGACGGTTTCCATAGACCAACCCTGACGGAAAGCGTCGCCAATATACCAAATTCGCTGCGCACCAACTTCGGTAAGCTCGCGGGTCAACACCTCCCGCGCGTCGCTCAATTTAGTATCGAGAATAGGCTCAAATCCACACACTCCCACCTCGAGCCCTCGCAAAGCTTTTTGCAAAGATTCTTGGAAAGTGCGACCAATTGCCATCACCTCGCCGACTGACTTCATTTGCGTAGTAAGCCTGTCGTTGGCCTCAGAGAACTTTTCGAATGTGAAGCGTGGAATCTTTGTCACAACGTAGTCGATCGATGGCTCGAACGATGCAGGCGTCGCGCCACCAGTGATTTCGTTACTCAGTTCGTCGAGTGTGAAGCCAATAGCAAGCTTAGCGGCAACTCGTGCAATGGGGAAACCTGTTGCTTTAGAGGCAAGCGCCGAACTGCGCGAAACGCGCGGATTCATTTCGATAACAACGAGGCGGCCATCTTTAGGATTAATACCGAACTGTACGTTCGAGCCACCCGTTTCGACACCGATTTCACGGAGTATCTCGATCGACGCGTTACGAAGAATTTGGTATTCCTTGTCGGTGAGAGTCTGCGACGGCGCAACAGTAATCGAGTCGCCTGTATGAACACCCATCGCATCGAAGTTCTCGATCGAACAGACGATGATGCAGTTGTCGTTAGTGTCTCGAACGACTTCGAGCTCGTATTCTTTCCAGCCAATTAAAGACTCGTCGATCAACAATTCACTTGTTGGCGACAATTCTATGCCGCGCTGGCAAATCTCTTCAAACTCTTCTTTGTTATAGGCGATTCCGCCGCCGCTGCCGCCCATGGTGAACGAAGGGCGGATAATACAAGGAAACCCTATCTCTTCGAGGGCTTCAAAGGCTTCGGCCATATTGTGTGCGATCTGGTGGCGAGGTGTTTCTAGTCCGATTTTTTTCATCGCGCGGTCGAACAATTCGCGGTCTTCGGCCTTATCGATCGATTCGCATTTCGCGCCAATTAGCTCGACGCCGTATTTATCGAGCACACCATGGCGATTGAGGTCGAGCGCGCAGTTAAGTGCGGTCTGGCCACCCATCGTCGGCAGGATCGCATCGGGACGTTCCTTCTCGATAATTTTCTCAACTATCTCCCAGTTGACCGGCTCGATGTACGTGGCATCCGCCATCGACGGGTCTGTCATAATAGTTGCGGGGTTTGAGTTAACGAGGATTACGCGGAGCCCCTCTTCCTTCAGCGCCTGACACGCTTGGGTTCCCGAGTAGTCAAACTCACAGGCTTGGCCGATGACGATGGGGCCGGCGCCGAGTATTAGAATGCTTTGAATGTCTTTGCGTCTTGGCATGTGCGCTACTGCTCTCTTGTGTTCTGATTAATTGGGATGAGTCGCCTCTTATGGAGGCGTCCGACAATCACGCGCTAACTGCGCCGCTCTAGTAGCTCGATGAAATGATCGAACAAAGGCGCTACATCATGCGGGCCTGGACTTGCTTCAGGGTGGCCCTGGAATCCGAATGCCGGCGCATCGGTGCGCTCGATACCTTGAAGCGATCCATCGAACAACGATTTGTGCGTTGCCTCGAGGTTGGCAGGAAGCGTGTCCGCGTCGACCGCGAAGCCATGGTTCTGGCTTGTGATCAGTACGCTGTTGTCACGCAGATTCTGCACTGGGTGGTTTGCCCCGTGGTGACCGAGCCGCATCTTTATCGTCTTCGCGCCACAGGCGAGGGCGAGTAGCTGGCATCCTAAGCAAATGCCGAAAAGAGGAAGCTTCTCGTCTAGGAACACTTTGATTGCCTCGATGGCATAGTCGCAAGGCTCGGGATCACCTGGCCCGTTAGACAGAAAGATGCCATCGGGGTTCATCGCGAGCACATCGGCGGCAGGTGTCTGCGCCGGAACTACCATGACCTCGCAGCCGCGTTCAACGAGCATGCGCAAGATGTTGCGCTTGGCACCGAAGTCGTAGGCGACGACGCGAAAGCGGCTTGGCACATCTTTCCTGTGTCCGTCGACCAGGTCCCAGACGCCTTCTGTCCAAGGATACTGCGCTTTAGTCGACACGACCTTGGCAAGGTCCATGCCTTTGAGCCCTGGGAATGCTTTCGCCTTGGCTATCGCGCCTTCCTCTCCAAGGGTTTCTAGCTCTGTGCCTGAAACGATACACCCATTAAGCGGCCCTTTATCGCGGAGTACGCGAGTGAGACGGCGGGTATCTATCTCAGCTATTGCTACAACTTTGCGCTCGACTAAGAAGTCTTGCAAAGTTTGCTCGCTGCGCCAATTACTCGCAATGAGAGGCAGATCGCGGATCACAAGGCCGGTGGCCCAAACGCCGTCGGACTCATTGTCTTCGTCGTTAGTACCCGTGCTGCCAATGTGAGGATAGGTAAGGGTTACGATTTGTTGTGCGTAGGAGGGGTCGGTCAGAATCTCTTGGTATCCAGTCATCGAGGTATTAAATACCACCTCTCCACTGGCGCTCCCTTCGGCGCCGAGTGCGACGCCACGAAAGATACTGCCATCCTCTAGTGCTAATACAGCTAGTGCGGCCACTCTCACTCCTTATGCTTTTCTAAGTTATCGGGTCTTCGCCTTGCCAATCTCAATTCCCTTTTCTACTGTGCACTTCGTGTCTTAGGCGTCGCCCGCTCTCTCGCGCTGAGCCTCTTAACTTACACGCTATGAGCGCGTTACGAGGGCCACCACTGGGCGTAAACGACTGAAAAACAGGCACAAAAAAAGCGGATGAAGAATATCTTCACTCCGCTTTTGTAGGAATTCGCAAAGGTCTCAGCATTCGTCATACTGAGCGAGTATTATAGAGACACCACCCCCAAGTTGTCTACGCAGTTCTCCCAAAATGCCAAATATAAGCGATAAGGAATCGTGATCTATTCGACTAATCCGAGAACATGCTGCATCGAATACAGCCCCGCGGGTTTCGACGAGACCCACTCGGCGGCGCGCACGGCGCCACTGGCAAAAGTCATGCGGCTGCTCGCTTTGTGCGTTATTTCGACACGCTCACCTAAGCTTGCGAATGTGACTGTATGATCGCCGACGATATCTCCCGCGCGAACTGTGGCGAAACCAATCGTCTTTCGATCGCGCTCAGGCTCCTTCCCTTCGCGTCCGTAGACCGCAACCTCATCTAAATTACGTCCCAGAGTCTCGGCAATCACCTCTCCCATTTTGAGCGCCGTGCCCGATGGCGCGTCCTTTTTAAAGCGGTGATGTGCCTCTGATATTTCGATATCAACATCATCCCCCAACACCTCGGCGGCTTTGCGCAGCAGCTGCAAACAGAGATTGACTCCTACGCTGAAGTTGGGAGCCATAACGATGGGTATTTTTTGGGCGGCGGCATCAATGGCGGCAAGGTTTTCGGGTGTAAAGCCAGTGGTACCAATAACCATCGCCTTGCCATAGCGGCAGCACAGCGCGAGGTGGCCGAGCGTGGCCTCGGGACTGGTGAAATCAATTAGCACGCTAAACGCATCGACTTGACTCTCGAATGATGGCTTTGCGACTACACCCAACGGCCGACCAAGCGCCAGAAGACCGATGTCAGCGCCGACAGTTGGGTCGTCTGCAAGGACACTCGCAGCGCCAACCTTTATCGAGGCGCCGCTTGTTTCGACCGCCTCAACCAATGTTCGGCCCATGCGTCCGGCCGCCCCCGCTATTGCTACTTCTATCATAACTAGTCCTGACTATTGCCCGCGCTCTAAAGCCTCAGAGTATACAGACTGAGACGCTAAACCAGAATCGCACAGAATCTACCCATCTTAGCCCTAAAAAATTCCTCCCATGCTTGTGGGAATGCAATTTGTGATACAAACTGATACAACATAAGCAGGCAGTAAAACTTATGAAGCCTGCCAGGGTGCGAAGAGATACCTGCAAAGGCTCGCAAATACTTACAAAACGAAGTCTACGTATAGAGTGGTCCGGGAAATGGCAGAAGCAAAAACGCACAAAATCGATAACGCAGCGGATCTTTCTCGTCGGGCGAGATACGAAAAACTGGTTGCCTCTCTCTATCAAGATGTCTACCGGTATGGATTCTGGCTCTGTAAAAGCCAGCCCCTAGCCGAAGACCTTGTCCAAGAAACATTCTTGCGCGCTTGGCGTTCTCTCGACAGCCTAAAGAATGACAATGCGGCCAAAGCCTGGCTTTTCACCATTCTGCGTCGTGAGAATGCGCGCCTTTACGAAAGATACCGGCCCGTGCTGGTCGATGTCGACGAACAAGTCATCGTAGAGAAAGACAGCATCGAGCCCGACAATAAAATGGAGCGACGCTGGCTACTCGACGCGATGAACAGACTCGAAAAAGACTACCGAGAACCACTTCTATTGCAAATCATTGGCGGTTTTAGCGGCAAAGAAATCGCGCTAATTTTGGACATCAACTCCAATACCGTTATGACGAGACTTTTTCGGGCGCGCAGCAAAGTCATCAATCAGTTTGCGTCGAAGCCGGGCAAGATCTCTTCGCAATTATTTGAAATTAAATAATGGCTGCCAAATGACTCACGCAAGCGATGGGTTATTTCGCCAAAAAATCAGCTAACGAAACAAAATGATACGGCAAGGCAATACCCTCTTCTTTGACCATTCGGTGAACTTAAAACCACTGTAATTTAGGCAACTTAAGCGCAGAGCGCGCTTAGGTTGCCCTCGTTAAACGATGCCAAAAGTGCGACGTGCATACCGGAACAAAAATTAGTTTGAAAGAAAATCTCCTGTTTACCACTCAACTGTTACAAGCCTCTAGAATTCACCGCCCCATTTTTGAGTAATTCCCAATGGATCAGACTGCGTTTCGTAAAGCAATTTTGAGCGACCCCTTCGCCGAGGATGCACAGGTTTTGGCCGCTGCGAATTCGGATAAGGACTTGCGAGAAATGCTCGACACTGTGCGCAGCGTCGAATCGGGAATTGAAGACCTATTGACGTCGGCACCAATCCCGCCTTTGCTCTATGAGAGATTGCTTACCTTGCCCGAAGGTGACGAAGACGACGGCGGTAAACCCCAGGCACTCACCTCAATCAACGTATCGACATTACTTGCAAGGGCTGGAGACGCAGCACGGCGGTTTAGACTTGCGATTATATTTACGCTAATTATCGCTATTGCTGCGGGCCTATCGGTGTTTATGCCTGGCCCCACGCTCTGAGGTGGACGCCTTTTTATAGCCGCAGGCGCATTGGCCTGCGGCTCGGATAGACAATCCCGCTTTCGTTAGAACTGATTCGCGGCCATTGCCATGAGCGACTCTGAGCCCGCCTCAATCTCTGCGAGCAGCGAGTGGACACGTGGCACCTGCCGCGCCAGAAAGAACTCACCTACTTTCACGAGACCGTCGAGATATTCTGCATTGTCTCCGCCCTTATCAGCCAGCGCGGCAGCCAGAATTCGCTGCCACATGAAGCAGTAAAGCGTGAGGCCCATCAGTTCCATGTACGCGTAAGAGGCCGCGCCAATCTCCTCTGGATTGCTCGCAGCACTGTCGATCACAAAAAGAGTCGCATCACTTAATACTCTGCGACACGTCGCGAGCGACACCAAATAAGACTGCATGGCAGGCACGCCTGCTTGCGACGCAACAAACGCATCCATCTCTTCGGACAGCAGGGCGAGTAGTTCACCATTAGCTCTCACTGTTTTACGCCCCATTAGATCGAGCGCCTGCACGCCATTGGCCCCTTCGTAAATCTGCGCGATGCGCGCATCTCTCACGTTCTGCTCGAGTCCCCACTCGGCAACATAACCGTGTCCGCCCAACACTTGTTGTGCCATCACACAGGCGTCAAAGCCGCGATCGGTGCAGTAGGCTTTCTGCACAGGAATCAGCAAAGAAACGAGTTTGTCGGCGCGAGTTCGCGCAGCGGCATCAGGATGGAACCGCGAAATATCGAGTTGCATCGCGGCAAAAATTGAAAGCGATCGACCTGCAAGAATATTCGCACGAATTGTTAACAACAGGCGGCGAACATCAGGGTGAACAAGCAACGGGTCGGCGCTTGCCTCGGGCTGCTGGGGGCCGCTAGGCGCACGTCCTTGCACACGGTCTTTCGCATAAGCCGCCGCGACCTGATAAGCACTGTCGGCGAGGCCGTTCGCCTGCAGGCCCATCGAGAGGCGCTCGTAGTTCATCATAGTGAACATGTGCGAGAGGCCGTTGTTTAGCTCACCAACCAAATAGCCTGTCGCCTCGTCAAAATTCATCACGCAGGTGGGAGATGCTTTGATGCCCATTTTGTGCTCGATCGATCCGCAGCGCACACCGTTGCGCTCACCTGTCAGCTCGCTGTTTTCATCGACGAGCATTTTAGGTACGAGAAACAAGGAGATGCCGCGCGGGCCTGCGGGGGCATCGGGCAGTTTAGCGAGAACCAAATGAACAATGTTTTCGGCAAGATCATGCTCACCTGCCGTAATGAAAATTTTGGTACCCGACAGGCTGTAGCTGCCATCGGCATTGGGCACAGCGCGAGTTTTAATCATGCCGAGGTCGGTACCTGCATGCGGTTCGGTAAGACACATGGTGCCTGTCCAGATGCCCTCATACATTTTTGGTAAATAGCGCAGCTTAAGTTCGTCGCTACCGTGGTGACTCAACGTGAGCGTCGCACCTGTCGTAAGAATCGTAAACAGGGCGAAAGAGGAGTTTGCTGCAAAGCTCATTTCTTCAATTAACGCAGACAGCGTCTTCGGCATGCCCTGGCCGCCATAGGTGATTTCACCTGTCAGCCCCGCCCAACCACCTTCAGCGTAGGCCTTATAGGCCTCTTTAAAACCATCGGGTGTTGTCACTACGCCGTCGTTATATTGGCATGACTGCTGATCGCCACTCTGGTTAATCGGTGCAAGCAGTCCTTCGGCAATTTTACCCGCCTCCTCTACGATTGCTGAGGTGAGGTCGGTCGTCACCTCCACAGTGCCCGGCATCGATGAAAACAAGCTATCCGCATCGAACACGTTGTTTAGCAAAAAGCCGATATCTTGGATCGGCGCTCTGTAGGCTGGCATTGGTATTCTCCTCGAACATTCTAATCTGATGACACTGCATCGCAGCACGCTGCTGCAGGCAGTTCGTTCTACCGCACTCAATTACTCGTGGATTATAGGGGAAGAACCCTAGAAACCCTAGCCGCGCGAGGTGAGTCGCCAGCGCTTTTCGGCTCAACTGGCAATCGTCGCGCTTTGCGACTACACCAAAGGGGCTCGACACATTTGTTACGAGCAACCAACGATCGCGAGGCGACTTTTGACTGATTTAGTTTCCGAAATTTTTGTGTATGGAGGTCAAGTACGCCGCTTTGTTGCGGATCGATTAGCTCGGACTGTATCCGGCCTCTGCTGCTGTTGCGGCCTTGATTCAGACACGCACAGCACGCTCTGCAGCCATTGCCTTCTGAGTCTGCCCCGCATTAAGCACGCATGCACTGTTTGCGGACTCAGTTGCGAGAGCGACAATAAGAGCGAAGCCGGGCCACAGAGCGAGCACCAAGGTGAGCCCTGCAATCGCTGCGCCACCCACCCTCCCTCATTTGCACTCTGCCGCGGCGCATTCGCCTACGCTACGCCAATCGATCAGCTAATTGCAGATTACAAATTCAACGAACGGTTAGATATCGGCGCGGGGCTGAGTAAAGAGCTCGAACTCGTGATGGAGGCGTATTACGCCGGCGTTCGACAAGAGGCTAGCACTCGCAGAAAACCTTGTGCGGTGATTGCCGTTCCTTTGCACCCCCGAAGGTTAAGACAACGCGGATTCGATCAGGCTCGACTGATTGCCCAGCGGGTTGCGCACCGGCTTGCCCTGCCCAATCTTAGCGACGCCGTAGCAAGAACCCGTCACACCACGCCACAAACTGAGGCAAAAACAAAAGCCGAAAGGCAAGCGAATCTCATCGGGGCGTTTGGGATCGTGAAAGGAGCAGCCCTGAATGGCTGCAAGCACGTGATCGTTATCGACGATGTTGTCACCACGACAGCAACAGTATCCTCGCTCACCGAGACTTTACTCGATGCCGGCGTTAAGCGCGTCGATGTTTGGTGTCTGGCTAGAGCAGAACGCTCATCGAAAGGGTAACCACGTGGGCGCGGGCGTCTTAGTTTTCTAGAATTGGTATTTAATCGAGCCGTAGGCGACGCGACCGTTCTGGTCTAGGAGACGGGTCGATGAGTTGAGGATCTGAGCCGTTTTCTCATCGAATAGATTGCGGATTCCGAACGAGATAATCGCGCGATCCTTCGCGCCAGCCTTCACGCTGTAACCGTACTGCAGGTCGAAGGTGGTAATGTTGTCGACCAGATCATTGATCTCGTCGAGATCGAGCTCGCTTATGTCTTTAAACGAATCGAAATAGTTAGTTATCGCGCTTGCTGTGTGATTACCAAACTGCCACGAAAGCATCATGCTACTTTGTAACTCGGGGCTGACAAGCCGCTCGTCGATTGCACCGAGCTCGTCGCTTCCTAGCTCGAGCAAGCCACCCGCATTCTCAAAATCTTGTACATAAGTCGACTTCGTGCTGAGCGTAAACTGCCCGAAACGGCTAGTGTCCCACACATAGGACGCGCTCAAATCGAACCCGTTGGTTTCGAGCTGTGAGCCAGCAAGCGGATTACCGACATTGAACTCGTTGATTGTCGAATCTTGAATGTAAAGCTGAGAGGTACCGGGCTGCCAGTCGCGGCCCATACTCGCCTGAGCCGATGTCTCGTTGACCTCTAAACGCCACGCATCGGCGCTTACATTGAGGCCGTCGATAGGCTCTACAGCGACGCCGAGATTAAAATTGAGCGCGTCTTCAACGACAGCGCCCTCAAATCCCGTCTCTTCGACGTTTCGCGCGATGCTCAGCGCGGGCACGGCCCCGTTTAGAATAGACGAAGGGCCGATCCGAAAACTGGCACTGCCTTCAACACTGGGCAAAACCTGCCCAAGAAAATTAGCCGACTGGCTGTTGGCCGGCGCAAGCGCACTCTCGAAGCCACCACGTTGATTGACGGTCAGCGCGCTAATTGCCTGAAGATCGCTAGAGCCAGCACCGCCGCCACCGAGGCTTTGCGCCTGCACGGTAGCCGAAACCAAGCTGATCGCCACAGAGGCCACAGCAGCAAAAGAGGCCGAAAACACCGAATTTAAACCAGGCAAATAGCGCGCTCGCGAAAGTCTCCTCGCTCTGGGCGCTTCCGTCGCGGAGAGCTCTGAAAGAGCTCTCGCATAAATGCCTGATGCAGAAATGACGCTCACGTGTGTGACCTTAATTTGGTTTCTTACCTGTAGAAGCATAGCACTCAATTCGCTCCTGTCGATACCCTGAACAACCCGCAAATTTGTTATAAATCTTGCCCAAAATGTGGCGACAGTCGGGTCAGCCCAAAAGACTGTTGACCCTTGGGGGGCGCGCACACTTAAGGCACATACTTAACACATACTTAAATAGCGCACTCATAGCGAGGCGATATCCACTAACAGTCACAGTGCCCGCAGCAACGCTGCGACAGATGAATGCTGCCCTGGCAACACTAGATCTGGCCAAAGCTCTGCAAGTGGCTCGAGAACAAACGCACGCTCGGCAGCCCGAGGATGCGGCAGCTGCAGCGTCGGGGAGTCTATTGTTTCATTGCGGCAATAGATTAGATCGAGATCGATAGTCCGAGAAGCATAGCTAGCACCGGCGCGGGGCTGCAGCCGCTCCCGACCAAGTTCAAGTTCAATCGCGAGCAAGCCGTCGAGTAATTCCTGCGCGCTTAGCGCTGCAGCAGGCTCAATAATGGCGATGGCGTTACAGAAGTCTGGGGCGCCAGCGCCCAAACCAACGGCTGAAGTCGAATAGATCCTCGACAATCGAGGTACGCAGAGCGAGAGGGGCTGCAGGCGTTTAGCCGCCTCGATGACAATCTGAGCGGGAGACTCGCCTTCATGCGCTAGGTTCGAGCCTAACGCAATAACTGCGCAGGCTGCGCTGTTATGCGTCGTGGTAGGCGGCTGAAAGCTCATGGACTGACTCAACAAACACACCAACGTTATCGGGATTTACCGCCGGAGTAATGCCGTGACCCAGGTTAAACACATGCCCGGGATTGCTGCCAAACCCAGCAAGAATGGATCCCACTTCTGCGCGTATCGCCTCGGGGGAAGCATAGAGCATGGAGGGATCCATGTTGCCTTGCAATGCCACCTGCGAGCCGATGCGCTCGCGCGCGTTGGCGATATCTGTCGTCCAGTCTAGGCCAACGGCGTTGCAGCCACTTGCTGCAATAGATTCGAGCCACTGACCTCCGTTTTTAGTAAACAGAATAACGGGCACTTCGCGGCCATCGTTATGGCGCGTCAGGCCGCCGATAATTTTCTGCATATAGGCAAGCGAGAAGTCGCGGTAGGCCGTGGGCGTCAAGACGCCGCCCCAGGTGTCGAATATCTGAACAGCCTGAGCACCTGCCGCGATTTGTGCGTTGAGGTAATCGATAACCGCATCGGCGAGTTTATCGAGCAACAGGTGCATCGCCTCGGGATGGTTATAGAGGAATTCTTTCGCATGCCGGAAATCTTTGCTGCCGCCGCCTTCGATCATATAGGTAGCCAATGTCCATGGGCTTCCCGAAAACCCAATGAGCGGAACAGAACCATTCAGTTCGCGCCTTATAAGCGCAACGGCGTCAGTAACATAGGACAGCTCGCTTGCGATTGATACATCGGGCAATTTCTCGACATCGGCTGGCGTGCGAATAACCTTTTTGAATTTAGGCCCCTCGCCCTCGGAGAAATAGAGACCCTGCCCCATCGCATCGGGGATAGTGAGGATGTCAGAAAATAGGATCGCCGCGTCGAACGCATAACGGCGCAGGGGCTGCAGCGTAACCTCGCACGCGAGCTCGGTGTTTTTACACAAGCTCATAAAGTCGCCCGCCTGAGCGCGCGTCGCTCGATACTCAGGCAGATAGCGCCCCGCCTGCCGCATCATCCATACAGGCGTTCTGTCGACAGGCTGACGAAGGAGTGCGCGCAAGAAGCGGTCATTCTTTAGAGGAGCGAAATTTGAATTTTGTTCAGTCACGGGCGTTGACCTCGAGTCGCGGGCGGCGCAGTGCCGCGCTCGCTGGTGGCGTAAAAGGCCGCCAATTCTACACGAGGCGACAGCCTTGACCAATGCGCGACTCTGTCAATTTACCGCGCCGCGCGTATTTCGGCCTGCGCAGCCGCGATTGGCCGCACCCAAGGCCCCGCCGCAGAGAGCGCCTGCGGAAGACGCCTAAGGGTGGCGCTGGCTTGTTCGCGCGTGGTGAATTCGCCATAAGCGACAATAAACCAAGGCGCCCCTCCCCGCTGCGAGCGGTAATAACCAAGTGTCTGCCTCAGCCCGCCGCCATAGCGCTCGACGAACGCCTGAACATTAGCCTCCGAGCTCGCGCCGAGTATTTGCAGAGTAAAACTCCCTGCTGGCATCGCAAGCAGTTGTCTTTCGAAGGCGCTACCGCTTAGCCTATTTTGCTGGAGTGGAGACGCTGCCGCTGGCGACACCGGCGTGGCGGGGGCTTGACGGGTTGCCGCTAGCGCTGGGGAAGTTGGTGCCGGCGTTGGCGAAGCCGTTGGTGCTGCGCTAGAACTGCGCGCGACAGGACGCGCCTCGCTCACTGATACGGCGGCGACCCCGATTTCATCGGGAGCAAGCATGGCTTGCTCAGAGTCGACCCTCTCTGGAGAGGTGACCCTTTCTGGAGAGGTGACCCTTTCTGGAGAGGTGACCCTTTCTAGAGAGGCGGGCTGCGATAACTCAGCCGTGTTAGCTATAACCGGCACGGCTGACGAGACAATTTCCAAATCTGGTTCTACTACCGAACGGTCCGCGGTTGGTCGACTTATCTGCCCGCTTGTCGGAGGCATCACCGAGGCAGAATCCCCTGCCCTCGATGCGACTGGCGCGGCAAGCTCAATAGTTCCAGAGCTGGGCTCGTCAGGAATGCGCCAGAACACAATCACCGCAAGCACGAGCAGCATCAGCCCACCTGCGGCGAGCCAATAATTGCGGGCAGCAGCGAGACGCAAAGGCACAGACCGCGCGAATCCGATTGCAGCGGCGAGGTAATCCGTCTTGCTCGCGCTGGTGTTGACGTCGTCCTCGTCGTCTCCAAAAATATCTGGGTCAAGCGTCGACGCCTCATCGCGCCGCGCTTGCCCTGCGTCCTCGGGCTGCTCATCATTGTCGAAGTCCAGTTCCAAGTCTTCGCCCGCAGAGAAGCGTGCTCCGCCAAGACTCGGCCGCGTATCGGGCTCGAGCCATTCGTCTATATTGCGATCAAATTCGTCTTCGCTCGCAGCCGGCTCGAGGCCGCTGTCGCCTCGCTGGACAGCATCGCTGTTGACCCTTTCGAATGCAGAATCTGGCTCTGGCTCTGATTCTGGCTCTGGTTCTGGCTCCGGCTCTGTTTCTGTTTCTGTTTCTGCTTCTGGTTCCAGTTCTGGCTCTGGTTCTGGTTCCAGTTCTGGCTCTGATTCTGGACTGCCGTCAAACTCTGGCTCATCATCTGACTCTGTGTCGGCAGCAGCGCCTTCCTCAGCGTCGTTCACCATCATACCTAGAAGTTCATCGAAGCTTTCATCGGACTCTTTCTCAATGTCGAGCGGCGCCAACTCAATAGGCTCAGCAGACTCAGTAGCGCCACTTTCAACCTGTGCCTCGTGAACATCCAGTTTTTGAAGCAGCTCATCGATTGGCGCGGCTGCCTCTGTGGTTGCTGTAATAGTTGCTGTAGCGGTTGCTGCAATCGGCTGATCGGGATCGACTGGCCGCTCAGGCTCCTCAAGTTTTGGAAGGTCGAACCAGCTAAAATCCTCGATTCCTCCGTTAGGGTCGGCTCGCTCGATAGCGTCTTTTAATGCAGGATCGCCAAGAAGCAGACAACAGAGACTCGCCTCATCGGCTTCGTCTATAAGCTCATAGAGCGTCTCCAGAAAGGCATCGCTCAATGACTCTGCATCATCAACAATGAGAACGAGCAAGCGCTCTTGATCGGCAAGCGAGCCTGCATAGTCGACAATAGTATTAAGAGGGGTGTCAGCTGCGTACTCGACAGAGTCGGGACTCAGCTTAGATACGAGGCGCTGGATAAAGTCATCGCGATTTTTAAAATCGCTCGCCTTGAGCGCTATGCACTCAGCTTCATTGGCGAATTGTTGAGCGAAACGTCGAGCGAGGGTCGTCTTGCCCGCACCTTCAACCCCGGTAACCGCAATTAATGGCCTGCCGTAAAAGGCATCGTCTATAAGCTTTGAGAGAAGAGCATCGTGATGATCGATCATACAGCGAGCCTCGCTTTGCCCTGAATTAGTTGATTCTCCCTTGCTGCCAAGGGGTCCGGAATCAGAATCGCTGCGTCACTCACAGGCTTACTCACAAGTTCACTCACAAGTTCATTCACATAGGCGATCGGCGGCCTCCAGGGTGGCCACCAGCTGACCTGGTTCGATGTCGCTCGCTATCGCTCCCTGCCCAATCGCGTTGAGTAGGATAAAACGCAGCTTGCCCTGTTCGGTTTTCTTGTCTGACGCCATCAGGTCAAGATAGCGCTCAATAGTGATATCGGCAGGAGGGACGACTGTCATACCGAAATTTTGCTCTAGGATTCGCCTGATCAGGCGAGCGTCTTCCGGGGCTATCCATCCAATTCGTGCACTCAGGTCTGCCGCCATTACGGTGCCCATCGCAACCGTCTCGCCGTGCAGCCATGTGCCGTAGCCCGCAGCCGTCTCGATTGCATGACCGAATGTATGCCCGAGATTGAGCAGCGCACGGACGCCCGACTCTCGTTCGTCTTCGGCAACGACCTCTGCCTTAATTCTGCAACAGGTCTGAATAACCTCAGCCATCAGCACGGGATCACCGCTCACCAACTGCGCTGCATGGTCACCCAGCCAGTGGAAGAAACTCGCGTCTCTGATCAATCCGTATTTAGTGACCTCGGCGAGCCCCGCCCTGATCTCACGTGCCGGCAGGGTAGACAACACATCGGTGTCGGCAATCACACACCGCGGCTGATAGAAAGCGCCGATCATATTCTTGCCGAGACGGTGATTAACGCCTGTCTTACCGCCAACAGACGAGTCGACCTGCGCGAGGAGTGTCGTTGGGATCTGCACAAAGTCGATGCCGCGCAGATACGTTGCCGCCGCAAAGCCGGTAATGTCACCGACAACTCCCCCACCAAGAGCGACAAGCGTGGTGTGGCGGTCATATTTATTGCTGAGCAAAAAGTCGTAAATAGCGTCTACGGCTGCAAGCGTTTTATGCGCCTCACCATCGTTCAAGACTATTGAAGCGCAGTCACGGTCGGCAAAAAATGCCTCTGCTTTTTCGAGATAAAGCGGCGCGACGACGTCATTGGTCACGATTACGATCTTGCCTTGACGCAGCACCTCTTGGCCGATGCGGGCCGCCAAGCCTTGATCGCCAAGCAAGCCGGCACCAATAACGATCGGATAGCCGCGCTCGCCTAACTCAACATTTACGGTCAACATGGTCTCTAATCCTTCAATGCAATCATTCGATCGGGCAGTCCCGCAGGTTCAGGGCACTGCAATAGGTAACGGGTAGTCGCCGCTTTACGCTGGAACATTCTCGCCGCTGTTAAGCTGCCGCTGTATTTCTGCGCAAACGGCCTTAGGCCCTCGGCGATAAGTATCAACCGTAAAGTCTGCGACCTCTCGGTAGAGTGGCTCGCGAAAAGCCATCAAGTCACGAATTTTTTGTGCGGGGTCGGCTGTCTGCAAAAGCGGCCTAGACTTGTCGCGCTTGGTCCTCTCTATTTGCTGGCTTATCGGTGCGCGCAGGTAGATTACGCAGCCACGGCTCATTAGCCACTGTCTGTTCGCCTCCGCCAATATCGCGCCGCCGCCTGTCGCGAGGACAATATTGGTGCGGGAGGTTAGCTGCTCGATCATCTTAGACTCTCGAGCACGGAAGCCTTCTTCACCCTCAACATCGAAAATCCAGGGGATATCGGCACCGGTGACGCGTTCGATTTCGCGATCGGAGTCGACAAATTCAAGTCCAAGCGACTCAGCTAAGACCTTGCCAATGGTTGTCTTTCCAACACCCATCGGGCCAACTAAAAATAATGAACTTGAGGATTTCATCTGCGCTTCATGAGGGTTTTATCGAGTAGGCACAGTATAGAGGCAGTTACGCTATGATGAAACTTCGGGGTAAGCATCAATTGAGATTATTGAGCCCCCGCTAGGCCAGCGGGGAAGTTACTCGAAATTCTCTTCGAGTATTTTAGGCGTTATGAAAATCAATAGCTCGGTTCGTCGACTCGAACGTTTCGTGCGTTTGAATAATCGGCCAAGATAAGGAATGTCTCCTAGAAACGGAGTTTTAGATTCAGACATTGCTGTCTCCTCGCGAAAAACCCCGCCCAAGACAATTGTTCCGCCATCGTTTACTAACACCCTCGTGGTCACCTGATTAGTGTTAATGGCGGGAGTCGACCCCGTTCCAGACGCGACCGAATCTTGTCGAATATCGAGATGCATATTAATACGCCCGTCCGGAGTAATTTGAGGGGTAACCTCGAGCGATAATACTGCCTCTTCAAACTCTGTGGTCGAACCACCCGCAGCCCCCCCCGCTTGCGACTGATAAGGAATGCGCACACCTGATTGTATCAATGCCGGCATTTTGTCTTGTGTCGTCACTTTAGGGCGAGCGATCACCTCGCCATTGCCGCTGCTTTCGAGTGCCGAAAGCTCCAATTCGATGAGCGCACTATGGCGTGCGTAGCCAATGGCAAAGCTCGACGCTTCTGTATCGGCAACACCAAGATCAACGCTGAGCGCTTGCGGAAAAGACACCACGGAGCGGGGGATGGGAAGCGAAGCGCGAGCCAACGCGGCTATTGCGGGGATTAACTCTGGGTTGGTGTCACCCTGCAGCGCATCAAGCCTAGCAGCTTCGCCTGCAATAGCAGCCTGTGCGCGCGCATCAGCGACGGCAAAATCGGAAGAGAGCAAATCGGCGGTTGTCGCTTGCGATCCGCCGAATCTTGTCTTTCCAGCACTCCCCCCCAATCCCCATCTAACGCCTAGCTCACGGCCAAAGTTAGTTTCGACATTAACGATACGGGCCTCAATAAGCACTTGCCTTACCGCGATATCGAGGGTTGAAAGCATCTGCCTGACCTCTGCTAATTTTTCGGCCGTGTCTCTCACAATGATGATATTGGTTCGTGGGTCGACAGACGCTGACCCTCTTGGTGACAAAAGCCCTTGGTTGATCCTCGAGGCAACGCCGCCCTGCGCCGGAGCAGTGAGTCTGCCGCCCTTAGCGCCAACCCCAGTGAGCAACTGCATGATATCGCCTGCATTGGCGTAGTTGATTTGCAGAAACTCAGTCAACAATGGGGCTAGCGCCTCGGCCTGTGCCGCAGCCTGGACGTCCAGAAAATCTTGCTCAGCAATTTCTTGTGTCGGCGCGACATAAAGCACATTCCCCTCTAACCGCCCACTCAGGCGTTTCATGCGTAACACCAATGCCAGCGCTTGATCCCACGGCACCTCTTTTATGTCGATGGTGATCTCACCTTCGATGGAATCACTCGCAATGAGGTTGAATCCATAAAAGTTTGCGAGCTGAAACAGCGCTCGCCTTATGGAGACATTCTGAAAGGACAGACCTGTAATTCTTCCTTTGTACTGCGAAAACTCCGCGCCGTCTGCCAAGCTTTCTTGAGCCGCACGCGCGGGCGTGAATGCAGTAACGACACACAAAAATCCTATTACTGTCGCTAGCCTCACTGAAGAACGCCTCCACCCTCACCGTGTTGGCGTAACGCAAGAGTCTGTGGCCTCTCAATCCATCCCCCATCACCGCTCGGGACTATTTCGACAAGATCGATACCCCCGTGTCGCACTCGCCAGATTCGCCCATAGTTCAACCCCAAATAGCTCCCCCGACTAACTCGGAAAAGTTCGCCTTCCAAGGTTTCAACTAGCCCGAGAATTTGCCCGTCGAAAGATAAAAAGCCAACCATGCTCAGGTCGCTAAGTAACGACGATTCTAATGCTTCTTTTTTACGCAGAAACTCTGGCGCAACTCCCTCGCTCGAGGGCGCCCAAGCCTCGAGCGCCGGCGGCCGTTCGAAGGGACTCCTAAGTCCAGCTGCGCTGTAAACGAACCTGTCCACCCTGGCCACCATCGGTCTCATGGCTAAACGCACAGGCTTGCGCCCGAGGGCCGTCTGAATAAACACTTCTAGTTCCTCGCTGTTAGCAGGTTGTGTGCAAGACGTCGCAGACATGACCCACGCAACCAGCACCAATACCCAGTGGGACTGCAACCTCTGCCTAGATAGCGCCATCGGTCGATTCCCTTTCGACAGATGGTGTCGAAACAAATTTTTCATCGTAGCGGTAGGTTCGCGCGAGCAGCCTCATCTTCTGTCCTTTCTCAGCGCTGGAATCGATCTTAAAGTCGTGGAGAGTGACAATCCTTCCTAAACTCGCTACGCCGCTCACAAACATCCCAAAATCGTGATAGCTGCCAACGAGTGCTATTTCTATAGGCAGCTCATAGAAGAATTCACGCATGGTCTCTCCTTGCAGCTGAATGCGACTAAATTCGAGACCGTACCCCAATCCGGCTTCCGTAATATCGTCGACAAGACTCGGCACTTCGGCCGAGGAGGGTAGCTGCCTCAGAAGGCCATTAAAAGCCAAATCAATTACAGCGACTTGTCCTTTCATGGCATCAAGCTGTGACGCCTCTCTTGCTTTATGACTGAAGTCTGCCCTCAACTGATCCTCGAGCGCCTGAGCGGCTTCGATTGCCCTTCGAGGCTCCGAAAGAAAATAAAAATACCCAATCAAAAGGCCAAGAAGTAACGTGCCTAGAAGGAGAAATTGACGCACAGGCTGCGGCCATTCAGCAATTGTGTCGAGTTCGGCCAATTCAGCGACATCAAAATTCGACAGATTATTGGCACGTGTTCTTAGCGTGGATATCGACGAGATAATCGACTTTGTTGCCTTACCCATCGTTTGCGCCTCCCTGAACTTCAGATCCCCTAACGCCGCCTCCTGCGACTTCAGCTACCCCAACACTCAAATTGAAAACAAACAGGCTGGGGGCATCGGTCTCAGAGGCCTCTGTCGCTATAGCGTTAAGATCAGCATTATCAAATTCCTCGGAATCCTCGAGGCGCCGCATAAGCTCGGTAATGCCAAGATAAGACTCCGACACGCCCTCGATAAGAATGGCATCGTCGACTCGCTCCAGTGTCAAAAAATACACCTCACTCGGCAGGCTTCTGACCAGCCCATCTAACATTTTCACTACCGATGCGCGCTCGTTTTGGAGATCGGCGATCACACGCATTCGATCTCGAACGACAGCTTGCCTGTCGCGAAACTGATCAACCTCCGTAACTTGTGTATTGAGGTCAGCGATATGCTGCTCCAAGAAGCGATTTACTCCCACTTGCTTAATTAAACGATGAGTCAATAATTTATGCGCCGCCAACACGATAAAAATAACAACAACTACTGTGAATACAGTCTGCATGACAAACGTCCGCTTCATTGCCTCGAGGCGACGCTCGCGCCAAGGAAGTAGGTTTATCTGTCTCATCAGCGAAGCTGTCGCAGCGCAAGACCGCAAGCAACCATTAGTAAGGGCGCATCTTGATCTATCACAAGTGGATCGAGGCCTTCAGCCAACGTCATATCTAGGAAGGGGTTCGCTAGCCCTACCTGGCAAAGAAGCGACTCGGCAATCATCTCAGCCAGCCCCGCTTCCTGCGCGTCTGCACCACCAAGAATCGCCTGTGAAATCGCGCTGGCAACAGCGTCGTTTGGCAACTGACCGATCGCGAGACATACCTGGGTTGCGATTTCGTTGGCTATCGCTTTACAGCGTTCAGTGCCAGCCTCGGAGTGTTTCCCTCTCGTCTCCCCGCTAATACAAGCGTCGAAATCGTCTAAACCACAGGCATCGACGTCTGCCGAAACCGATCCGAAAGCAGAGGCGGAACCCGCTTTTTTGCGGCGCCAATCCCAGCTTAGCTTGTGTTCGCCTTTGCGAAAAAAGTGCACGCTTGAGAGTTTTGATTCGAGCAAAATCAAAGCCACGAGTCCTGTTTGCTCAGCTTTTTGTTGACCTGAGTACCCGCCTGACTCCAGATTTGAGTGTCGAGATAACACTCGTTGCAGGGCAAATGACTCGAGATCAACGGCCTCAACTTGCAATCGCGCCTGTTCTGCCACTCGAACTCTAGGGTCAAGGACATCGTGTTTGCAGGCCACTAGTAGCATTTTTTGAGGGCGGCGCGCAGCGCCAGCGATCACGCCGTCAGCAATGGCATAGTCGAGATAAACCTCATCTAGCGCATAAGGGAGCGAACTCTCTGCCTCGACGAGCATCAACTCTTCAATCTCTCGCCGCGCAAGTGTGGAATCGAGCATGACATGCTTAGTGAACGCCGCCCCCGATTTAATCGCTAGCGCTGCTCCATGCGTTCTAAGTCCCATACGTTCCACAAGGCGTTCTAGGCATAAAGCAACGGTATCAACATCACCGATCACGCCATCCTCAACGGCGCCGTCTGCCAGTTCGCCAATGCAATAACCCTCAACTCGATAACGGCCAGCCTGTTTGCTCAGGCTTACAACCCGCACTTGGGTATCCGAAATATCCACTCCAATAAGGAGGCGACGGTGTCTCCCAAAGAATCCGGTTAGTCTCTGCATCTTTCGCTCGATACTCGCATCACTTTCTGCTGCCTTTAGGTCAGGGTGCCCACAATTCCCAGCACCTTAAAAAGCCTCCGCAGAGGCGGCTTTCTCCTCTGCTTACTCTAGATGACAGAACTCTCTGCCGCCTACTTTCGTCGATTTTCTCGGCGGCGCCGTCGCTCGCACAGGAAAAACCGCGCCGCAGAGACATTAGACAGAGGAACAACTCCCTCTTCGTGATCAAAAAGACTCTGCCGCTTGCGAGCATTGCGCCGAGTGAGGTGTATACTTGGCAGGGTAAAAAACTGAGCGCGCTGCGCTACTTCTTCCAAACGCCAAAATTTGAGCGATAATCCGCCGCGATGACGCCAGAGAAACGACAAAGACGATTGCGCAAAGCCATCCGCTGGCTAGTACTCCTCTCCGTTGCCGCCTTTACCGGCGTGGTGATGATTGCCACCGCTGCCTATCTCTATCTCGCCCCACTCCTGCCGGCAGCCGAAACCTATCGCAGCGTCCAGCTAGAGACCCCGCTGCGCATCTATACCGCCGATGGCCTGCTCATTGATGAAATTGGCAACCGCCGAGATCCGGTCGAATTTGAAGAAATCCCTCAGGTGATGATCGACGCGCTGATTGCAACGGAAGATGCCCGCTTCTACTCGCATCCTGGTGTCGATTTTCAGAGCCTTATTCGCGGCTTTTATGGCTTTATCCGCGGAGTAAACATGGGCGGCGGCAGCACGATTACCATGCAGCTCGCTAACAACCTGTCATTCGACAGCGACAACGTCTATCTGCGCAAATTTAAAGAGATCCCATTCGCGCTACAGATTCAGCGCGAACTCACCAAAGAAGAGATTCTCACTCTCTACCTCAACACCATTTATTTTGGCGCGGGCGCTGATGGCATCGGCGCCGCCGCATTCGTGTACTACGGCAAACACCCGTCCGAGCTTACCCTCGCAGAGGCTGCGATGATGGTGTCTTTGCTGCCCTGCCCGTCTACTTGCAACCCACTCAGCAATCCAAGCCGTTCTGTCGAACGCAGGAGAACGCGCCTTAAAAACATGGTGCGAGAGGGAATGATTACCGAGCAGGAGTTTGCGCTCGCCGACGCTGAACCGGTGAGTGCGACGCGCCATAATCGCAACATCGAGGTGAACGCGCCCTACGTTGCCGAAATGGTTCGTCAGCAACTCTTTGATCAATATGGCGAAGCAACCTATAAACAGGGCTTCGAGGTCATTACAACGATCGATTCGACGCGCCAACACGAAGCCAACGCGGCACTCGTTAACGGCTTAGAAAACTACTATGACAAGCGGCACGGCTACCGGGGACCCGCAACAAATCTGGCGCCACTGCCCAACGAAGACGACACTGAGCGACGCACACGCTGGTTGCAGGCACTCGAGCCGGTGCCTACTTATGGCAACCAACAGCCCGCGATTGTCACTGCGGTTGAGCCCCGGAGTTTTAACGCGTTACTCAGCGATGGCGCTGAGATTACTATACCTTGGGAAGGGATTGGTTGGGCTTATGCTTTTCGCAGCAGAAACGAAGCTTGGCCCCCACCGCAAACCGCAAGCGATGCCGTAAGCTTGGGCGACATGATCCGCGTTCGCCGCATCGGCGATAGCTGGGAGCTGGGGCAGGTGCCCGAGATTCAAGGTGCACTCGTTTCAATGCGCCCATCCAATGGCGAGCTCGTCGCGCTCGTTGGGGGCTATGACTTCCGCCGAAGTCAGGTGAATCGCGTGCTAACTCCGCGCCCGCCAGGATCTAATTTTAAGCCTTTCGTCTACGGCGCTGCCCTCGAGGATGGCTACACGGCGGCGACGCTCATCAACGATGCCCCGCTTACCCGAGGCGACTATCGCCCTAATAATTTCGAGAACAACTTTTTGGGACCCGTGACACTGCGTTTTGCCTTAAAAGAATCCCGCAATGTTCCCGCCGTAAGGCTTTTCGATCAACTCGGCTCTGACAAAGTATTCGCCTTTGCCAAGAAATTTGGTCTGCCGGTTGAAAACTTTCCCCGCAACGACCTGACGGTCGGTTTAGGCAGCAGCGATGTGCAACCTATCGAAATCGTTACCGCCTACTCGGCGTTTGCCAACGGCGGCTATAAGGTCGAGCCTTGGTTTATACGCGAGATTAACAACTTAGATGGCCAACAATTTCGCGCGCAGCCCTTGGTTGTCTGCGAGGATTGCGAGCAGATGCGCGGCGAATTAGTCGAGGCAACCGCTGCTACCGAAAATGGCGAGCAAACACTGACAACTCAACCGGCACCGCGCATAGTCGATCCTCGCATCGCGTACATACTCAACACGATGTTACGGTCGGTGGTTGTCGAAGGCAGTGGCGCGCGCGTCCAGCGCGAGATTGGCCGTTCAGATCTCATGGGTAAGACTGGCACAACCAATGGACCTCGGGAACTCTGGTTCTCAGGCTTCAATCGGGATATCGCAACGACCGTTTTCGTGGGGTTTGACACCCCCGAACCTTTAGGCGAGCGCGAACAAGGAGCGACTATCGCTGTGCCTATTTGGATCGACTATATGAAGGCAGCGCTCGCCGGCGCGCCTGAAAACAGCATGCCACGGCCAGATGGCGTCGAAGACCGTCTCATCAACAAAGAGACAGGTGAACCTACCATGCCTGGGTCGGTGAATGCGATGTTCGAGTTTTTCCGCAGCGAGAACGCGCCGAGCACGCAGCCCCGAGCAACCCCCGATACAAATGGCAAAGAAGAAGCAGTCGCTACCGAAACTATTTTTTAGGCAAAAAAAACGCCCCGCCGGGTATCCCGACAGGGCGTTTGTATTCGCTGAGTCGTATTTAGACTCGACGAGCGCCGAAACGCTTCTTGAAGCGATCCACTCGACCACCAGTGTCGAGGATCTTTTGCTTACCCGTGTAGAATGGGTGGCACTGTGAGCACACATCGATAAGGATATCTTGTGCCATTGTTGAGCGTGTTTGGATGACGTTACCGCAGCTGCAGGTAGCCTTCATCGCGTCGTATGCTGGGTGAATCTCTGGCTTCATGGGTCGTTCCTCTGATGGATGTCGCGACAGCGGGCGAGGTCTTCGGCAGCGCTGCACCACATCTTATTTGATGCCGTAGTTGTGATCAGCCTTACTGATCGGGTCGCGCATTCTAGCAGACAAAGCCAAAGACGCAAGGGTTTATGACGCAGCTGGCATCAAATTGACTCAGCCAGCGCCTCCTAAGACGCCTAAGACGCCTAACCCCGCGCCTCTTTTAGCTGCTTATGATTGAGCACAGCCTCGCGCATGATGCGGCTAAAGAGATCATCGATTAAACTCGCACTTAATCCCAGCTCAGCAGCCATTGTCCGCAAGCGCTCGAGTTTCTCGGCTTCGCGAACGCCGTCGAACGGCTCGAGATCCATCGACGCCTTTAGCTCGCCGACGCGGCCTGTCAGGATAAACCGCTTAGCAAGCGCCTGCAGCAGCTCAGCATCGATCTCGTCGATGCTGTCGCGGAGTGTGAGGAGTTCGGCGGGAACCGATGCTGAGCCCATAGCTATTTCCTTCGTCGAGGCTGGTCTGGTCTCGCATGCTAAGCATTTTGAGGATGAGAGCGCGTCGCGGTGTAATACAAAAAGTAAGTTCACGGTTATATCCCGCGATACCTGAGAGTATATACGATCGACCCGCGCTGAGAAGAGGCACTAGCAAGCCTGCTACAATGCCTCTAAACTTTCGCCGCTCGAACACCCGCATAAGCGGTAATATTAAGAGCCCTCTCTAAGCATGGTGCGTCTAACCGTCGTCAATTTAGATGGGGCTTATAAGATGAGGCTTAGCCCAGCCGCCCATTGAGCGATGTAATGACGCAAGAGAACAATACCGAGCAGACAACACAGAGCCTCGAGTTTGGCGAAAGCTGCGCGGCGCCTGTGTTCTATCGCGTGGCTGTGCCCTCCCCTCTGCGGCGAGCATTCGATTACCTACCACCTAAGTTGAATGCCCTCGCAGCCCAGCCAGGCACGCGAATTCGCATCCCCTTCGGCGCGCGCAAGGTTACCGGAGTCATTCTCGACATTGTCACTGAGACAGACGTGCCTCCGGCTAAACTCCGTCACGCAGACTCAGTGCTCGATGCAGCCCCATTGTTTAGCCCCGAACTCCTTGCCCTGTTGCGCTGGGCTGCAGACTACTATCAATGCCCTATCGGCGAGGTTTTCGCTGCCGCACTTCCAGCGCGACTGCGAGCCGGCGAGAGCATTGAGGCAGCTCAGGAGCGCTGGCGCGCCCCACAAAATGAAGCAAGTAAACAGGAGCAAGACGCAGCGTATTCGTTACTTTCCCGCTCGCCCCGCCAGCTTGCGCTTTACACCTTGCTTCTCAATAACGGGCCGGCTCCCACCGCCGACATCCTGACCGCAGGATTTGGCAGGCCGATGCTGCGTAAGCTTCAGGAACGAGGCCTAGCTGAATGCCTTTGGGAGCAGCCTGCCGCCAGAGGTGCATTTGACCCCAATAATTCGCTGGGTGATTCGCAGGGCCCACCACTCACTCTTAACACAGACCAATCCGGCGCCGTAGCGGCGATCACCGCCAAGCCAACAACGTTTGACTGCTTCTTGCTCGATGGCGTTACCGGCTCTGGCAAAACCGAAGTCTATATGCGTGCCATGGCTCAGCAGCTCTCCCTAGGACGTCAATGCCTGGTGCTCATCCCTGAAATAGGACTTACACCACAGACTATCGCACGGTTTACCGAACGCTTTCGCTGCCCGGTCGTCGCTCTGCATTCGTCGCTTAATGAAAGCGAGCGCTTGAGTGCGTGGGCACGCGCGCGAGACGGCAGTGCCGGCGTAGTAATCGGGACACGCTCGGCGCTTTTCACGCCGCTTGCGAAACCCGGCATTCTCATAATAGACGAAGAGCATGACTCCTCTTTTAAGCAACAAGACGGCTTTCGCTACTCCGCCCGCGACTTGGCTGTCATGCGGGCGCACGCAGAGGGAATGCCCATCGTCCTCGGATCGGCCACGCCGAGCCTTGAAACGCTGCACAATGCGCTTATAGGGAAATTTAGGCATCTGCGCCTGCCCCACTCAACCGCCGTAATGCCCCGCGTGGCAATCGAACTGGTCGACGTCGCGGAAAAGTCTTTGCAAGAAGGCTTTTCGGAGGCGGCACTCACGCGGCTCAAACAGCATCTAGATAACGGCAATCAATGCCTAGTATTCATCAATAGGCGCGGCTACGCCCCCGTGCTCAATTGCACAACCTGCGGCTGGAGCTCCGAATGCAATGACTGCATAGCGCAGATGACCGTTCACCGAACCCCACCGCGTCTGCGTTGCCATCACTGCGGCGTCAGCGTTGCCCTGCCGCGCATCTGCCCGCACTGCAAATCCGCGACACTCGACACGGTCGGGTTGGGCACTCAGAAGGCCGAAAGTTTTTTGCAGCGTCAGTTCCCAAATACGCCTGTAATCCGAGTAGATCGCGACTCCACTCGCGGCAAAGAGGGGCTTAGCAAGGCGCTCGCCCGCGTTGAAGGCGGCGAGCCTTGTATCTTGCTTGGGACGCAAATGCTCGCTAAAGGGCATCATTTCCCGAATATAACGCTCGTAATTATTCTCGACGCCGATGGAGGCCTGTTTAGCGCCGACTTTCGCGGGCAGGAGCAGATGGCGCAACTGGTGACTCAGGTCGCAGGTCGTGCGGGTCGCGCCGAACGCGCCGGTGAGGTATTGCTGCAAACCAAACACGCGACACACGAAACACTCCAAGCGCTCAGTAATGAGAGTTACGCCCAATTTTCACAGCGCCAACTCAGCCAGCGCAAACTCGCCTCGCTTCCGCCTTTCGCTCATCTCGCTCTGCTGCGCTTCGATGCGCCTGACCCAGCCTCTGCGACACACTTCGCAGAGACCGCTGCGCAGTTAAGTGTTCAATTATCTAAAGACCCACGTCTGGCCGTCGACCTTATAGGACCAATGCCCGCACCGATGGAAAAACGCGCCGGCCGTTTTCGCGTACAATTGCAGCTTAAGAGTGAGCGCCGAGGTCGGCTTCAAGATCATCTCAATTATTTGGTTGCCAACCTCGACCAAGTTAAGCTGCCGCCACGCTTAAGATGGAGCGTCGATGTTGACCCCCAAGATATGATCTAGGCGCAGAACCAGATTAGCGCAGGCAGCACTGGGGGATACTCCTCTAGGAGCCGCCCAAGAGACCGATAACGAGACGTCACTAGAATAAATTTCTAATTTCAGACTGTGGCGCTAAGCACTATTGATAAGCTGTCTACTAACTTTGCTTAATAAATACGTGCAGCAAATAACAACAGATAACAGCGAGATTTCTCTAAGAATGACGCAAGACTTCGCCAAGATCAGGCCCGAGCCACTGCTCGAGCGTAAGACCGTGCAAGCGCCCCCGACCTGGTCGCTTCTGGTCTCCGGCGTCGCCATTGGAATCGTCGTGGGCATTTTAGGCTGTGTTTTGTTTTACCTGTCGGGCGCCGTACCGCCCATGCCAACGACTAACTCGCTTGCGGCTACTTCTGCCTCCCAAGCCGAACAGAGCGACGCAATCGGGCGCGCTGCTATTGCCGCCGAAGCAGAGCCGGTTGAGACTAAGCCTGAGCTCACGATGGACTTCTATACCGCGCTCCCCGACTATCAGGTTATTGTGCCTGATACGCAGGTCGAACTCACCGAACAGCAGCGCACCCGCGCGGCACCCCCCGAGCAACAGTTCGCAACGGGGTATTTGTTGCAATCCGGCGCTTTTCAGCAGCGCGCCCTAGCCGAAGCCGAATTAGCCCATCAGCAGGCACTTGGCATTGACGTATTCGTTACCCAAGAGTCCCTGCCGGGCCGCACCCTATTTCTCGTGCAGTCGGGGCCTTACATGACGAGCACAAGCCTTGCCGCCGCTGAGGCTGCGCTGCGCAGCAACAATATCTCGAGCCTGCGCTTAAGCGTAGAGCAAACCTCCGCTCGCTGATAACTTAAGGTTAGTTGGCGGAGCCCCGTTATTCCAATTTTTGCGGCTGATTACCTCTCGAGGATTGATTTTCGGCTGTCCAGCCCCATCTCTGGGTTTCTAACCTAAACTATGCCTATCGATGCACTTCTTAGCGGAATGTGGTTTTCGATTCACTCATTGAGATCGGCAACACAAGCAGCAGACGTTTCCCTTGTCTAATGCACTCAGCAGCAAACCCCGCTGCAGTAGGAGAGTCAACTTGGAACAATATGATGGCACCACGATCGTGTCAGTTCGACGCGGCAATAAAGTGGTAATCGGCGGCGATGGACAGGTTTCGCAAGGCAACACCGTGATGAAGGGCAACGCACGCAAAGTGCGAAGGCTTTATAAAGATCAAGTTATCGCAGGCTTTGCAGGCGGTACCGCTGACGCGTTTACTCTGTTTGAACGCTTCGAAGAGCAGCTCGAAAAGCATCGGGGCAAACTCGTTCGCGCCTCGGTCGAACTCGCCAAACTGTGGCGCACCGAACGCTCGCTGCGCCGCCTCGAAGCCTTGCTTATTGTCGCCGACAAAGACGCCTCACTGATTATCACAGGCAACGGCGACGTTATTGAGCCCGAAGAGGGCATTATGGCGATCGGATCAGGCGGCACCTTTGCGATGGCCGCCGCGCGCGCGTTACTGCAGAACACCGATCTCGATGCCGAAGACATCGTCCGCAAAAGCCTCACTATCGCCGCCGACATCTGCGTGTACACCAACCATAATCATACAATCGAAGAATTAGAGTTTTAATCATGACTAACGACTTAGCGACATCGACGAATGCTGACTCGTCAGAGGATTCACGCGGCCTCGGCGCGTCTATAATGACCCCACGAGAAATAACCTCCGAACTCGACAAACACATCGTTGGTCAGGCGAGCGCAAAACGCGCCGTGGCCATTGCGCTTCGCAATCGCTGGCGCCGCATGAACCTCAGTGAAGCACTACGCCATGAGGTCACGCCGAAAAATATCTTAATGATAGGCCCAACCGGCGTCGGCAAGACCGAAATCGCGCGACGTTTAGCAAAACTTGCCCAAGCACCGTTTATCAAGGTCGAGGCAACAAAATTCACCGAGGTTGGGTATGTCGGCCGCGATGTCGAGTCGATCATCCGTGACCTTGTCGATAGTGCCGTGAAAATGCAGCGCGAAGGCGAGATGCGTAAAGTGCAGACTCTCGCGGCAGATCGCGCAGAAGACCGCGTGCTCGACATACTTGTCCCACGCGCAAGCGGCAGCGATGACGCCACGGAAGAGTCGAGCGCCCGTCAGGTATTTCGTAAGAAGCTTCGCCAAGGCGAACTCGACGACAAAGAAATAGAGATCGCTGTAGCCGACACACCGGTCGGCGTCGATATTATGGCGCCGCCGGGCCTTGAGGACATGACCAGCCAGCTCAAGGATATGTTCTCATCGATGCAGAACGCCAAGAAACGCGCGCGCACTCTGCCGATTAAGGTGGCGCTCAAAGCCTTAAAAGAGGAAGAGGCGGCGAAGTTGATCAACGAGGAAGAGATACGAGCAAGTGCTGTCGAACTCGCCGAGCAGACCGGTATCGTATTCATTGACGAAATAGATAAGGTCACCAATCGCAACGACCAAGGCGGCGCCGGCGTATCTCGCGAAGGCGTTCAGCGCGACCTCCTGCCGCTTATCGAAGGCTCGACCGTGAGCACTAAATACGGCAGCGTGAAAACCGACCACATCCTGTTTATCGCCTCCGGCGCATTTCATCTCAGCAAGCCCTCCGACCTCATTCCCGAGCTGCAAGGCCGCCTGCCTATTCGTGTTGAGCTAGAGGCACTCTCTGCGAAAGATTTCGAACGCATCCTAGCCGAACCCGACGCATCGCTCACCGAGCAATATCAGGCGCTACTCGCTACCGAAGGCTTAGACTTAGAGTTTACCGAAGACGGCATACGCTCAATCGCCGAGACCGCATGGCAGGTTAACGAGCGCACCGAAAATATAGGCGCTCGACGCCTGCACACCGTTATGGAGCGGCTGCTCGAGGAAACCTCGTTCACCGCCTCAGACTTAGCCGTTGCCAAAGAGCGCGTCGTTATCGATCGTGAGTTTGTGTTGGGACAGCTCGACGAGCTTGCCAAAGACGAAGACCTCAGCCGCTATATTTTATAAGGTAAGCCTTTACAGTGCGTAATCCACAGGCCCGCAGTCAATAAGAGCCGTACAACTATGACGCCACAGACAATTAAGCTTCATAAAAAGTCTCGATTACTCGAACTTGGCTACGCAGATGGCACTCGCTATCAGCTCGAGGCGGAGCTTTTGCGGGTGTATTCTCCGTCGGCGGAGGTGCGCGGCCACGGCGTTGGGCAAGAGATTTTGCAGGCGGGCAAGCGCCATGTCGCTATCACGGCTATCGAGCCGGTCGGCAACTACGCGATTAAGCCCACCTTCGACGACGGCCACAATTCCGGTATTTTCAGCTGGGAGACACTGTTCGATCTCGCCACTAATCAGGCAGCGCGTTGGGCAGACTACACGGCACGCCTAAGCGCGGCGGGCGCGAGCCGGGAGCCCTTGCCCGCTGATACGCAGGTCATAAAATTCATGCCCTCGTAGCGGCAGACTGGCACTCACGCGGTACCGATACCTTTATCGAAGGCAGGGTGAGCGCTTAAAGGCGGATGAATACCCACCGCGAAAGGTTTAGAATACGAGTAGATTAAGAATCAGCCTACTCTATCGCGACGAGACACGAAAATCCCATGAACGAAAAAAACGCGGCAACTGACACCACCCATTTTGGCTACGAGACTGTTCCCGTCGCCGAGAAAGAGCAACGCGTCGGCCAAGTATTCCGCTCGGTCGCTCAGCGCTATGACATCATGAATGACCTCATGTCGCTCGGTACGCATCGTCTCATGAAGCGCTTCACAATCGAGCTTAGCGGTCTGCGCAAGGGACATAAAGTATTAGACCTTGCCGGCGGCACGGGTGACTTTAGCCTGCGCTTCTCACCTATAGTTGGAACCGAAGGGCAAGTTGTACTCGCCGATATCAACGAAGCGATGCTCGCCGTAGGCCGCGACCGAATCATCGACAAAGGCGCCAACTTCAATGTCGATGTCGCTCAAGTCAATGCCGAAGCGTTGCCGTTCGCCGACGACACCTTCGACTGCATCACCATCGCCTATGGCCTGCGTAATGTGACCGACAAAGACGCTGCGCTGCGCTCGATGCGCCGCGTACTTAAACCCGGTGGCCGTGTGTTGGTGCTCGAATTCTCTAAGCCGCAGAACGAATTCGTCCGCAAAGGCTACGATGCGTTCTCAAAACTCTGGCCACTCGCAGGCAAAGTCATTGCTAATGACGCCGACAGTTACCAGTATCTCGTCGAGTCGATTCGTATGCACCCCGATCAAGAGACTTTGCTCGCAATGATGCAAGACGCAGGACTCGTCGACTGCAAATACCACAACATGATGAACGGCGTTTGTGCCATTCATGTAGGGTTTAAAGCAGCCTAGGCTGCTTGCCCAACCATGAGCCTGCTCGGCACCCTTGCACTCACCCCTCTTGAGCTAGTGCTCGCTCGACTCATTGCGCACGACCCCCACACAGCCAAGCGGATCGAAGCCTTCGACGGCAAATTGATAGAGATTCTGATCGAGCTGACAAGCACGCCAAATGCCGGTAGCGTGAGCCTCTGCCTCGTCTTTCGCGGCCAGAGGGTAAAGCTCAATCTCGCAAGTAGTGCTGCGCTAATGCAGACACCCGACGCGGTGCTTGAGGGGAGCGCATCGGCGCTGCTAGACCTGCTGGCACAACCCGCTCAGAAGCGTGCCCTGTCTAATCCAGCCCTTACTGTCAGCGGCGACGCAGACCTAATCCAAGCGCTCTACCACTTCGTGTCTAGCCTCGACCTGCGTTGGGACGACTACCTCGCTCCGTTCCTTGGCACCGTTGCTACCAATGAAATTGCGAGAGTCAGCAAAGAGGCGGGCGACTGGCGTCAAGAATCTCGCACTGCATTGACCCAGACCCTCGACGACTACCTTGTAGAGGAAATAAGAGTAGTCCCCGCCCGCTTTGAGGCCCAAGAGCTTAGCGATGGAATAGACGCACTGCGCCTGCGTATCGACAGGCTCGAGGCGCGATTGCGGGCAGCCGAGGACAAATAATCGCGTCATGCCCTTAGCGCCTTTTTGCGCACAGGCCAAAAGGCCGAATTGTCCACACTACGCTTCGGTGCTATCTTTACGTGCTTACTTTGCGTGCTAGCTTTACGTACTATCAAGTATTCGAATTGTTAGACCCTTTTAAATCCCCGAGATAGCGCTCACGCGCGAAGCTACCGTGTCGTCAATCACTCGCCTACATAAAATACTTAGCGTCGCCGCGAAATATGGCCTCGACGACTTTTTACCTGCGAGTCGCTCGCGCGCAGCGATTGTTCTTGCGCTGCTCCCCTACCGCTTACTCGGCTTATTTTCTAGCCAACGCAAAGGCGACCGCAATACGCGGCTGCGTTTAGCGCTCGAAGAACTTGGCCCTATTTACATAAAACTTGGGCAGCTCGTGTCCACGCGCCGCGACTTTCTTGACCCCGAACTCGCCGACGAATTACAGGCACTGCAAGACAATGTGCCTCCGTTCCCCATGCCGCCCATCGAGACTGTCGTTGCGGCTGCGTTAGGCGCACCTGCCGATGAATTTTTCGCGAGCATCGACAGCCAGCCCTTAGCGTCGGCCTCAATCGCTCAGGTTTATGGCGCCACACTGCTTGACGGTAGCGAGGTGGTCATCAAAGTCGTCAGGCCCGGAATCGAGGCCGTGGTTCGGTCGGACATTCGGTTGCTAAAACGGCTCGCCCGAATAGTCGAAGGCGCCTCGCAAATTGGCCGCCGCCTCCGCCCCATCGAGGTGATTGCCGATTATGAGAAGATTATTCTGGACGAATTAAACTTGCAGTCCGAGGCGGCAAACACGACTCAGCTCAGGCGCAATTTTGAGGGCTCACCAGATCTGTACGTACCAAAAATCTATTGGGAATACACTCGTTCTAAACTCCTAGTGATGGAGCGAATCGACGGTATTCCTGTGGCCAATGTTGACGAGCTCAATGCCGCCGGTGTTGACCTAAAGCATTTGGCGGAAGCTGGCGTGAATATTTTCTTCACGCAGGTATTCGAGCACAACTTTTTCCATGCCGACATGCACCCTGGCAATATTTTCGTTGCAAAAACCGCAACGCCGAAACCAAATTACATTGCGATCGACTGCGCAATTATTGGCTCGCTGACCGAGCAAGACCAAGATTATTTGGCGAAGAATCTGCTCGCGATTTTCAAGCAAGACTATCGCCGCGTAGCAGAGCTTCATGTCGCCTGCGGCTGGGTCCCGCCGACAACCCGCGTCCACGAGTTCGAGTCGGCGATTCGCGCAGTCTGCGAGCCGATATTCGAAAAACCGCTGAGCGAGATCAGTTTTGGACAGATACTCGTGCAACTTTTCGCTACCGCCGGGCGCTTCGATATGCAGGTACAGCCCTCTCTGGTATTGCTGCAAAAGACACTGCTCAATGTCGAAGGTCTCGGCCGTCAGCTGTATCCGCAGCTCGACCTCTGGCAAACCGCCTTGCCCTTCCTAGAACGCTGGAACGCCAAACGCCTGAGCCCGATAACACTCCTGCGCAAGTTACGGGACAACCTGCCCGATCTACTCGAAGAATTGCCTAACCTGCCTCAACTCCTCGCGAGCGCGGGTTCACAGGGAAAACAACTGGCGGCAATAAATGCCACCCTGCGCGAACAACAAGAAGCGCAGGCGCTGCGCCAGGCGCAATCACGGCGCAGCGACCGACTACTGGCAGCACTCGTCGCGGCGGCAGCACTAGCCAGCACCAATCCGGCTGCGCGCGAGGCAGTTACAAGCACACCTTCCTTGCCGATCCTCGGCGCGGTTATCGTCGTCGCGTTTTTGTGTTTTAGGCGCTGACAGAGGATACTTAGGCGATGGCTTCATTTATCGATCAACTTCGCTTTGGCGAGAACGGGCTCATCCCCATCGTTACGCAAGACGCGCAATCCGGCGAGCTTCTCATGGTGGCTTGGGCTAACGCCGAGGCAGTCGAGGCGACAGTCGCGGAAGGTCGCGCTGTCTATTGGTCGCGTTCGCGCGCCAAACTCTGGCGCAAAGGCGAAGAATCGGGAAATGTGCAGCGACTCGTTGAGATGCGTCTTGACTGCGACTCCGACGTGCTGTGCTACCGTGTCGAACAGCTCGGGTCTATCGCCTGCCACACTGGCCGTCGAAGCTGTTTTTACCGCCGTTTAGAAGGCGACGCTTGGCAGACGGTTGAGCCGGTACTAAAAGACCCTAATCAGATGTACAAGAAATAGCTGGGATTGAGTATGAGCGACATATTAGAGCAGTTGGCGGAAACCCTCGAGCAGCGCAAGAAAGCCAGCCCCGACAGTTCTTACGTGTCGAGCCTGCATCACAAAGGCCTGAACAAAATACTAGAGAAGGTAGGCGAAGAAGCCACTGAGACCCTTCTCGCAGCCAAAGACTTAGGTGTTGACCGCGAGTCGGAAGCGCTAAAAAAAGCGCTTGTCGGGGAAACCGCCGACCTCTGGTTTCACACGCTTGTCATGCTCAGCCACCTCGGCCTTAGCCACGATGAGGTGTTGGAGGAGCTGCGGAAACGCTTTACACTATCGGGACTGGCCGAAAAGGCCTCCCGAACATCTAAACCTGGGTAGTATCGCTGTCATACTCTTAGCCTCGCCACTAGCTTGGCTTTTCTAAAAGACCCGCGAGCGACCCAAAAGGAGAACAAAATGGCCATCGGACCAATGCAATTACTCATAGTACTGCTTATCGTAATACTCCTTTTCGGCACGAAGAAAATCGCGAGTCTCGGCAGCGATCTCGGCGGCGCGCTTAAGGGATTCAAGAAAGCAGTCAAAGACGATGACGAGCAAACACCTGTAGTTCAGGAAAAAGTCGCTGCCGACGAGACCAAAGAAGACACTAAATAGCTCTCTGGCAGCGCGACTCTCTAATTAGACGCGACTCTCGAGTTAGAGTAATTTTTTAACAATTACCCCGCTGCACGTCAGTCGTGCAACTTTTCACGCTTGCTGGCCTTCGTATTCAATCGCCTTGAGTTCGAAGGTAGGGCTTAGCTAAGCTTCTTGGCGCTCAACGATGTTTAATATTTCACCCATGGAACTTATGCTTGTCTTTGTCGTGGCGCTTATCGTCATCGGCCCCGACAAACTGCCGGGCGCGGTGCGTACCGGAAGTCTCTGGCTTGGTCGCTTTCGCCGGAGCTACAATAAGGTGAAATCGGAAATAGAGCGCGAACTGAACACCGACGAAATTAAACGCCAACTCCACAACGAAGCGGTACTCGAAGAAATCGAGCAGGCGAAGGCGCATGTAAAGAAAATCGCCGACGAGACCAAAGTCTCTGTCGACGCGCTTGTAACAAGCACATCTTTCGACCCCGGCGCATCGAGCGCAACCGAATCGCAACTAGTTAATGACCTCGAACGCAATTCGATAGCCCCAGAGCAGCCGACAACTCCCGCGGCGCCGGGCATGACCTCTACCGCGCCTGTGCAACCTAGCGCTAAAGAAGAGCCTAAAGCTAATCCTGCGGCGCGCAAATCGCCAAGCTATGGCACCGGCGTAAATCCAAAGTTAGCGCAGACAGAGGATTCAACAGAAGTGGATGAGACTATCGACGCCGCCTTAAGTGCGAAAATAGACGAAAAAAGCCGATGACCTCAGCCGAGCAAGCACAAGAACTCACCCTTATTGACCATTTGGTCGAACTCCGCGACAGGCTACTTAAATGCCTTGCGGCGGTGATAATTTGCTTTATCGCGCTGTTCGCTTTCTCTGCTGACATCTACAGCTATGTCGCTGAGCCTCTTGTCAGCGCACTGCCCGAAAACACCAGCATGATAGCGATCGATCCGACCTCGCCGTTTTTCGCGCCATTCAAGCTCACGTTCTATGTCGCTTTCTTACTCGCTGCACCGTATATTCTTTATCAGCTCTGGTCGTTTATCGCGCCGGGGCTTTATAAAAACGAAAAGGCTATCGCGATTCCCCTGTTTATTTCGAGCGTCGCACTTTTTTATGGCGGCATCGCCTTCGCGCGCTATTTACTGTTTGGAATTGTTTTTTCGTTTTTTATTTCGGTAGCACCCGAAGGCATTCAAGTAGCGCCTGACATCAATAGTTTCTTGAGCTTCGCGCTGACAATTTTTGTCGCGTTCGGCATCACCTTCGAAATTCCAGTTGCGGTATTCTTGCTTATCTGGGCAGGCATAATGGAACCCGATGACCTCGCAGCAAAACGGCCTTATATTATTGTCGGCTGTTTCGTTGTCGCGATGCTCATCACGCCTCCCGATCCCTTCACGCAGTCGATGCTCGCAATTCCGATGTGGGCGCTGTTTGAGGTAGGAGTTTTAGCGGGGCGCGTCGCACGTAAACGAGAAACTAAAGCTTAAGCGCGAAGAATAAAAGTGACGGGGCCATCGTTTAGCAGAGAGATCTGCATGTCGGCGCCAAACACACCGCTCTTGGTTTTCGCATGGCGTCTGCTCGCCTGTGCCACCATCGTTTCGAATAATGGCTCGGCAGAAGCTGGCGGCATTGCGCTCGAAAAGCCTGGTCTTAATCCCTTCTGAGTCTCTGCTGCCAGCGTAAACTGCGACACCAATAAAACCTCTCCATCGATATCTTTTACGCTGAGATTCATTTTACCCTCGGTGTCCGAAAACACGCGATAGGCATAGAGCTTATCGAGCATTTTAGCGAGGGTCGTCTCGTTGTCGTCTTTTTCGAGACCGACGAGTGCAAGCAAGCCTTGGCCAATCTCGGCGTGCAGCGACCCTTCGATATGAAGCTGGCTCGAGCGCACTCTTTGAATCAAACAAATCATTTCTTGAACGCGCCTCTTCTTTTTATTTGTCAGCTCGCATCGTTGAGGCGTTTAGCCATGGACTGAGTGGCGCGCACTAGCGCGTCGATCGTTCCAGGCTCAGAGGCCGAATGCCCTGAATCTCGGACGATCTGCAGCTCTGAGGTTGGCCAATATTTATGCAGTTCAGTGGCGTTATCTAACGGACAAACCATGTCGTAGCGACCGTGGATGAGAATTGCTGGAATATTTTGAATAGGCACCATATTACGAAGAATCTGATTCTCGCTAATAAATCCTTTGTTTAAAAAATAGTGTGTCTCTATCCGTGCGAGCGCGATCGCGTTATGCGGTTTGGTAAATTTAGACAATGTTTCAGCGCTCGGTCGTAGCTTTGAGCAATTGGCTTCCCACGCCGACCAGTGTTTTGCCGCCGACATGCGGGCGAGCTCGTCACCGCCAAGTAAGCGTCGGTTGTAGGCTTCCACAAGGTCACTACGCTCGTCTTGCGGGACGTGATTAACGAAAGTATCCCATGCATCGGGAAAGACACGTGAGGCGCCCTCTTTATACAACCAATCGAAATCGCGCTGACGGCAGAGAAAAATGCCGCGCAGAATCATCGCTTGCACACGCGTAGGATACGCTTGGGCGTAGAGTAAGCTGAGGGTTGATCCCCAAGAGCCACCGAAGAGCACCCACTTATCGACGTTCAGGAATTCGCGAATAGATTCGATATCGGCGATTAGTGCCTGCGTCGAATTGTCGGCGAGCTCGCCATGGGGCGTCGAACGGCCGCAGCCACGCTGATCAAATGTGACGATACGATAGTGTTCGGGGTCATAGAAGCGGCGCGAACTCGCATCACAAGCGCCCCCTGGCCCACCATGGACGAACAGCACAGGGATGCCCTCTGCGTTGCCCGCTTCGTCGACGTAGAGCGTATGGGCGTCGGTCACGCTTAGCTCGTGGCGAGCATAGGGTTTGATTTCTGGAAAGAGGACTTGCATGCGATGACCCTTAGCTTGGAATGGTAACGAGTCTGTGCCTGCGCGCTGCGCGGCATAGATGCCGGTAGTCTATGCCACTCGGCCATTCCTAGCAAAGCATCTGCTCGCAAACAGACGCCGCTCAGTCAGGAGGCTAACGCTAGCCGCGAGTGCTGCCGCGACTATGGCGCTTACGCTCATTTTCGGTGAGGTGACGCTTACGCAGACGAATGCTCTCGGGTGTCACCTCGACCAACTCGTCGTCGGCAATAAATTCCATCGCCTGTTCGAGCGTGTGTCGAACCGGAGGCGTTAGCACGATGTTTTCGTCGGTGCCCGAAGCGCGCACGTTGGTCAGCTGCTTACCTTTAATGGGATTAACAGCCAGGTCATTTTCACGGCTATGCAAACCAATGATCATGCCTTCATATACTTCAGTATTCGGATGAACAAAGAGCTTGCCACGGTCTTGCAAGTTAAACAGGCTAAAACCGAGTGTTTTGCCGCGAACCATCGACACGAGTACTCCCCGCGACCGCGCAGCGAGTTCGATGTCTTTGTATTCATCGTAATGACTGAATACGTGAGTCATCAGGCCGGAGCCCGAGGTGAGCGACAAGAACTGTGAGCGGAAGCCGATAAGGCCGCGCGTCGGAACGAGGAACTGTAAACGCACTCGCCCTTTGCCGTCTGGCATCATGTCTTGCATTTCGGCGCGTCGATTACCAAGCTCTTCCATGACCGAGCCTTGATGCTGATCATCGCAGTCGATCACGAGAGACTCATAGGGCTCGCTGAGCACGCCGTCGATTTCTTGAATGATGACCTCGGGGCGCGAAACCGCGAGTTCGAATCCTTCGCGGCGCATGGTCTCGATGAGTACCGACAAGTGGAGTTCGCCACGGCCCGACACTTTGTATTTATCGGGCGTATCACCCGGCTCGACCCGCAGTGCTACGTTAAAGAGTAGCTCTCGATCGAGGCGGTCTTTGATATTACGTGTGGTAACGTACTTGCCTTCTAGACCCGCGAACGGCGAGTCATTGACTTGGAAAGTCATGCTAATAGTAGGCTCATCTACCGACAGAGGCGTCATCGCCTCTACTCTTTCGGGATCACAGATTGTGTCGGAGATATTGAGTTTATCGATGCCAGAGATACAGACAATCTCGCCGGCTGAAGCTTCGTCGACATCGATACGCTCGAGACCGAGGTGGCTCTTCACTTGCAGAATCTTGCCTTTGCGCTGCTTACCTTCGACGTCGACGATAATAACCTGCTGGTTCGTGCGAGCGATGCCTCGCGTGACTCGGCCAATACCGATAACGCCAACGTAACTATTGTAATCGAGTGCTGAGATTTGCATCTGCAGTGGCGCGTCGACTTCTACATCTGGATGCGGCACTTTCTCAACGATTTCTTTAAATAAAGGCTCCATGTCGGTAGCCATCGCTTCGACGTCGAGCCCAGCTATGCCTTCTAACGCCGAGGCGTAGATTATTGGGAAATCGAGCTGCTCGTCGGTTGCGCCGAGTTTGTCGAAAAGATCGAACACCTCGTTAACAACCCAGTCGGGACGAGCCCCGTCTCGGTCGACCTTATTGATGACGACGATGGGGTTCAGGCCTTGGTCGAACGCCTTTTGAGTCACGAAGCGCGTCTGTGGCATTGGGCCATCAACTGCGTCAACGAGAAGCAAAACGCTGTCTACCATCGACAGCACGCGTTCGACCTCGCCACCAAAATCGGCGTGTCCCGGTGTATCGACGATATTGATGCGATAGCCATTCCAGCTGATTGCGGTGTTTTTCGCGAGGATCGTGATACCACGTTCCTTTTCTTGGTCGTTCGAGTCCATGACTCTCTCGACGTTACCGCCGCGCGATTCGAGCGTGCCCGATTGCTGCAGCATCTTGTCGACAAGGGTGGTCTTACCATGGTCGACGTGGGCGATAATGGCGATATTGCGAATCTTTTCAATCACGATGAATGACACTCACTTTTTGCCGCTCGCAGTTACTACTCGCTCGCAACGCTGTGTGGAGGCGCGCGGGACGAGAGGGGGTTGGAGCGGCTAATTACTATGAAAAGGTGGAGCAAGAGGACTCGCCGTTAGGGCGGGTTAAATCTAGCTGCACACGAATACGCGCTCAGGCGGGCAACTACTTAGGGCCTGCCGCGCGCGAGGCGGCGAGTATACACGAGACTTCGGTTAAAGATTAGCTACAAAAGCGCGTATTTTGAAGAGATTGCCGATGGCGAAACAAATGTGAGAGCTCGGCAACGCCTCGTGGTAAACTTCTTTTTACTCATTTGCACTAAAAAAGTGCATTATTGAAAATGCCGCGCCATAATAGTGCGTTTTTTTGGTGATATAAGACCTTGAGACCTGCGTTAAATCCGCCAACCCAATCGCCGACCCACCCTCAACCTGCAAAATGCCCCATTTTATGGCGCCTCTGCGTCAGATTACTCTCAATTTTTATTCAACTCTTTGCAGTCGGGAGTGTAATGGCATATATTTTGCTCCCTCTTACCCATGCAGCGAAGGTCTGCGGCGCGCACCAGCCCGCCAACCCTCCTCAGAGAAAGACCACCAGGGTAAAAACGAATCACCAAACAACAGTAAAGCAGTCGAATGCGATTAGGAGAATCGAACGGTATGAAATCAAAACTCGAATATATCTGGCTTGACGGAAGCGAGCCAACACAGGGCCTGCGAAGCAAAACGATGGTCCGCAATGACTTCGGCGGCACGGTTGAAGAATGCCCAGTATGGTCGTTCGATGGTAGCTCGACTAATCAAGCCACCGGCGACGATTCAGACTGCCTCCTGCAGCCGGTCGCAGTCTATCCAGATCCCGATCGCGCTAGCGCATACCTTGTTATGTGCGAAGTACTTAACGCTGATGGCACGCCACACGCTACCAATGGCCGCGCGACTATCGCTGATGATGACGATGATTTCTGGTTCGGTTTTGAGCAGGAATATTTCCTCTGGGACGTTAAAACCGATCTCCCGCCAGGCTTCCCCAAAGGCGGCTACCCAGCGCCTCAAGGGCCTTACTACTGCTCGGTTGGCGCACGTAACGCGTTCGGCCGCGAGCTTATCGAAGAGCATATGGACATCTGCCTCGAGGCAGGTCTCAATGTAGAAGGAATCAATGCCGAGGTAGCACCAGGGCAGTGGGAATTCCAGATCTTCGCCAAGGGCGCCAAAAAAGCCGGTGACGAAATTTGGGTGGCACGCTACCTGTTAGAGCGCACCGCCGAAAGCTATGGCATGGCAATCGATTACGAGCCCAAGCCTCTCGGCAAGTTCTCGGACTGGAATGGCTCAGGTATGCACGCAAACTTCTCGAATGGCGCGATGCGTGATCTCGGTGACGAGACTGTCTTCACTAAAATCTGCGAAGAATTTGGCAAGCACATCGACCGTCACATGAGCGTTTACGGCGCCAATAACGATCAGCGCCTCACCGGTCTACATGAGACTCAGTCTATCGACGAGTACAGCTATGGCGTTTCGGACCGTGGCGCATCGATCCGTATTCCAATCGGCACAGTGCAAGACGGTTGGAAAGGTCGTCTAGAAGACCGTCGTACGGCGTCTAACGCTGATCCGTACAAGGTTGCAGCAGCGATTATCAAGACAACTAAGGAAGCGCTCGCCTAACGCGTCGCTAGCCGCGCGGATGAACCGCACGGCGACCTTATTCTTTTTGATCGTAGAGAAAGCCCAGCCTAGTGCTGGGCTTTTTTATGCCTTAATTCTAATGCCCGGTTTTGCACCTCGCCTACTCACACACGCCTCCTCCTTCAACCCACGCTTTCTCCAGATGATCGTCAGTTAAGTCAAACTCCTCGTCTTGATTATTGCCATGTGCACCATTTTAGTGCATTTTGTAGGAAGCATCATTTTCCTGCGGCTCTCATCGCCTGCTTCAACGCCTTCATGCAACAGTAAACAAGGCCTGCGGGACAGTGGCCAGTCGTTTTGCAAACCGAAGAGAGATGGTTCAGAAATTGCATAGTTAACACGGTAACCTGAGACCTGCCAATGACCATAGACAGCATTCACAAGAAACTGCTCGATCAGCTGAAGACGGCCGTGCTGCTGCTCGACAGCAATCTTACCCTGCAGTTTCTGAATCTAGCCGCCGAACAGCTACTTGAGGTAAGCGGGCGTAAGGCGATTGGACTCACTCTGGGTCAGCTCTTTATTGCCGCAGACACAGACATCGCCGAAATCGACTCTGCTCTAAGTGACAACTCAAGTTTCACCAAGCGCGAAGCAACGCTGATGCTTAGCCAGGGGAAAAAAATCGAGATCGATTACACGGTCAACACCTTCGACGACGCGCAGGGACGGCAGGCATTAATCGAAATCCATTCGCTCGAGCATGCGTATCGAATTAATCGCGAAGAGTCGCTTAACTCCGCTCACCTGACAACCCGAGAACTCGTTCGCGGCCTGGCGCATGAGATCAAAAACCCGCTCGGAGGCATTCGCGGGGCAGCCCAACTCCTTGCCGACGAGCTCCCAAACAAAGAGCTAGGCGACTATACCAACGTCATCATCGAAGAAGCTGACCGGCTGCGTAACTTGGTCGACCGGCTTGTCGGCCTGAGGAAGCAGCCTGAGCTTGCGCCAACCAACATTCATGAAGTTCTTGAACGCGTCCATAGCCTTGTTGAAGCCGAAATAGCTGGCAGCGCGATAAAGCTTATACGCGACTATGACCCTTCGATACCGCCTCTGCCTGCAGACGCTGAGCAACTTATTCAGGCCACACTTAATATTGTCCGCAATGCGATGCAAGCGTTGTCGAGCCCAAGCGTCGACCACGACCTTGGGAAGATTATTCTACGCACGCGCATTACTCGCAACGCCACGCTTAACTCGACATTTCACAGACTCGCTGCAAAGATAAAAATTATCGATAACGGACCCGGTATTCCAGAAGAGATTATACACAACTTATTTTATCCAATGATCAGTGGTCGGCCAGAGGGGACAGGATTAGGATTATCGATAACCCGGGACATAATCAATCGACATAATGGTTTGGTGGAATGTCAATCGAGACCAGGAGCAACGTGCTTCTCGATTGTACTGCCGCTCGCATAAGCCAAGGGCTTCAGGCCAGAGGGGAAACAAAGGTGACACAGAAAAATAGCACGGTATGGATTCTAGATGACGATCGCTCTATCCGCTGGGTGTTAGAAAAATCGTTAGGCAAAAGCGGTCTGGCAACCGAATCTTTTGACAATGGCGACGATCTTCTTCACCGGCTCGAACAAGTGCAGCCCGACGCAATCATTAGTGATATTCGCATGCCAGGCATCAGCGGCCTTGAACTGCTTTCGACCGTCAACGCGCGCTTCCCCGAGCTGCCCGTAATTATCATGACTGCCCATTCCGATCTTGATAGTGCTGTGTCCTCCTACAGCCGCGGTGCATTCGAATATCTCCCCAAGCCATTCGATATAGACGAAGCCGTGGCGATGACCCTCAGGGCTCTCGAACACTCGCGCGAAAAGCAGAGCGCGCGCGAGCCAGAAGTTACCGAAAAACCGCAAGAAATCATCGGTGAAGCACCTGCCATGCAGGAAGTATTTCGCGCAATCGGCAGGCTTTCGCAATCGAATATCTCTGTTCTCATCAATGGCG
>ENA-OWPI01000376-OWPI01000376.1-marine-metagenome-genome-assembly--contig:-NODE-376-length-63599-cov-6.272457_pt1 | contig 63599 bp, 77 predicted proteins | sample MGYA00238138_ERZ651775 | MGnify/ENA primary metagenome ERZ651775 (study PRJEB26906, sample SAMN06265043) | marine metagenome | isolation source: Helgoland LTER site | place: Germany:Helgoland, sampling...
TTTGAATTGTTTTTCTTTTGATTAGGATTGTTTGGTTTTTTTGAATTGTTTTTCTTTTGATTAGGATTGTTTGGTTTTTTTGAATTGTTTTTCTTTTGATTAGGATTGTTTGGTTTATCACTTGCAGCTAATTTTTTGTAAAGACTGTAAGCCTGTTCAACATTAGAATTACCATGAATGATTGAGCGTGCAGCTTTAATCATTGCAACGGGGTGTTCAGATTGCCAGATATTTCGACCCATATCAAGACCAACAGCACCTGCTTTGATAGCATTGTATGTTAACTGTAAAGCATCACGTTCAGGAATTTTTTTCCCACCTGCAACAATAATTGGAACAGGACATGATTCAACAACTTTTTCAAAATTATCACAATAATACGTTTTAACAATATGTGCACCTTGTTCAGCGGCAACTCGACATGCTAAAGAAAGGTATCTTGCATCTTTTCCTAATTCCTTTCCAACTGCAGTTACAGCTAAAACAGGAATTCCATATTTTTCTGCTTCATTTACTAATTTTCCCAAATTAACAATTGTTTGATATTCATATTTTGAACCAACAAAGATAGACATTGCAACAGCACTTGCATTCAAACGAAGTGCTTCTTCAAGTGAAACTGTAATATCTTCTTGAGATAAATCATCACCAATAATACTTGAACCACCAGAGACTCTCAAAACCATCGGTGTATCAGAAGTTGCATCAACTGAAGTTCTTTGAACTCCTCTTGTTAGCATTAAAGAATCACAATATTTCAAAAGTGGTGCAATCACTTTTTTTGGTTCTTCTAATTTTTCAGTAGGACCAAGGAAATATCCATGATCTACTGCCAACATCAATGCACGATTATTGTGAGGTTTGATAATTCTAGATAATCTATTTTGTAATCCCCAATCCATATCTCTTCGATTTTGAAATAAAAAAAATACCTTTCTTAAGCCTTTCTTATTTTGTAATGATAATTTTCATTGCATTATCACCAGTTTTAGCATGATCAAATGCTTTTTGAGAATCAGAAATTGAATATGTATGCGTAATAAGTTGTTTAACATCGATTTGAGATGATTCAATCAATTCAAGTGCATCTTTAGTATCAGCATCAGATGCAGCATAACTGGTAACAAGTGTAATTTCTTTAGAATAAACTTTGCTCATATCTAAATTAATCATAGCACCTTTTGATGGAACACCAAACATCATCACAGTTCCCCCTTTTCGAACTACATCAATTGCATCCTCAAGAGCTTTTAGACTACTAGTTGCAACAATTGCAACATCCACACCTAGTTCATTAGTTTTATCAAGAATCTTTTGTTTTCTATTTTCATCCATGGAATTAATAGACTCTGTAATATTGAATTTTTTTGCAAAATCTAATCTAAAATCATTGACATCAAAACAGAAAATTTTAGAAAACTTTTTTGCTTGAGCAAGCATCACATGCATCATTCCAGTGGGACCAACTCCAAAAATTGCAGTAGAGTCACCTTCACGATATGCACATTTTTTCCAAGCTCTAACACAACATGCTAGAGGTTCAATCATTGCAGCCTCTTCAAAACTTAAAGAGTCAGAAATTTTTAAAACACCTCCATGAGAAACATTCCAAGATGGTACAACATATTCTTCAGATAAACCACAAGGAGACAAATTAGTTTCAGAATATTTTTTACACATTGTTTCATTACCGTGATTACAAAAATGACAATCATAACACGAAACATGATGATGTGTGAATACTCTATCCCCTTTTTTAAAATCAACTACATCAGAAGCAACATCCACAATTATTCCTGCAGGTTCATGACCAAGGCGCATTGAAGGTTGACCATATTGACCAAACACTTTTTCCAAATCAGAACCACATATTCCACATGCATGCATTTGAACTAAAATATCACCAGAATTCAAAACAGGTTTTTCAGTTTCATCAACGGAAATAATTGATGGTCCTTTAACTGAAGCAGTTTTCATGGTATAACTTTAAGAAATTGAGTATAAGTAGATTAAATTAGATATAGATATTTTGAATTAATTTTTAAATAATTCAAGGAACAGAAATTAGGATTATTTCCAAATTACCAGTCACAGAAATTAAGTAATTTCATAAATATTGGACATATTTGAAGAGGGTATTGAAACTTGTATTTACAATTGTAGCAGTGCTGGTAATCATGATTGGAATTATGGTTCCAAATGTGTTTGCACAACAATTTGAAGATTTTGATTATAGTATTCGTGGGGGAGAAGTTTTAAACTTTGAATTAGATTCAGAGAACACATCTCTACTCATTTCTATTGATGCAAGGGCCAGAGGGGAATTAGTCATTACATTACCTAGAGCTATTATTGATGCAAAAATTGATTCTGAAGATATTGATTTTGAAGTTTTCATTCGAGGAATGCAACTTGCTTCATATGAAGAGACCATTACTCCTTATGACAGAACAATCACAATTCCTTTCAAAAGATCAAACGATGAATTATCTATTGTTGGCACACATATGTTTTCACAACCTGCAGTTACAATTCAAACTCAGTCAATAGAACAAACTGTACAATCCAAATTAAATGAAAAAATACCTGATGGACAAGCAAAATTATTGATATTTTCAGATACAGAATGGGCAGGGGCATTCCAATCTTCAAATATAGAGTTTACAGAAATATCTGGTCAAAATGACGATAGTATTATTTTTGAATGTAATTCTAATTTAGGACGTCAATCTCTATTTGGGGCAAAAATTCAAAAACTAACACAAGATGGTTACTTGGAACTTTTTGTAATTCAAAATCAGAAAATAATATCACAAGGTTCTACTGAAACAAACTTTGGAGAAGTGTACATTACTGACAATTGTTTATCTAATTCTGCGCCTACTCCCCAAGGCGGTGGTTGTCTAATTGCAACTGCAACTTATGGTTCTGAATTTGCACCACAAGTACAACAACTAAGAGAAATTCGTGACAATAAATTAATGAACACCGAATCTGGTTCAGCATTTATGTCTGGTTTCAATGAGTTGTACTATACATTCTCACCAACAATTGCAGACATGGAACGTGAAAGTCCAATGTTTAAAGAAGCAGTCAAACTTGGTTTGACACCAATGCTCTCAACTTTGGCAATCATGGAGAACGCAGAAACTGAAAGCGAAGTCTTAGGACTTGGATTGTCAGTAATTGCATTGAATTTGGGAATGTACATTGCAGCACCTGCAATGATGTTTTACGGAATTAGTAAAAAAGTAAAATCTGTTAAGTTATCTTAACAGAATCATTTTTCTATTTTTTTATTTTTTAAGAAATCATTGTTATGAGGATCAATTAATTGAAAACAAATTCAATCTTATAACAAAATAAAACCCATTTTTTAAAAATGGATAAAATTTGTTGAAAATTGACTGAAAAAATGTAAGTTCTGCGTGAGTGTGTTTAACTTTTTTAGATCTAGACACCAAGAATCTTTTTGAGCATTACTCTATAATCAACTTCTGTTTTTTCACTTCCAGTTGCAGGTAATGCAAAAACCAGAGTTGATTTTTTGGCTCTAAGAGCAGTCAATTCATCGTTAATTGCTTCAGTAATATCATCACTGACTAAAACTAATCCAACATCGGCATCATCAGTCAATGTTGTAATTTCAGCTAAAGCTTTGTCAGGAGTTTCAGAGATTATACCAGGAATTCCTGCCAATTGGAAACTAGTTACAAAGGATTTACTACCAACAGTAAATATTTTCATAGTTGAAATTTTTTGTATTCTAATTTAACCCTTTTTGGGCGGTCAAAGATCTAGAAAGATTGAATAACTTTGGCAAATCAGGATGATTATGGCAGAAATTGATACTCAAAAAGATGTCTATTTGTTCCTACATGGAAGAATGGATCTAAAAGAAAAAGCAATGAATGCTCTAATCACAAAAGGATTCACAAATGAAAAAGTCATAATGGCATTACCAACAAAAGTTGGAAATGTTGGAGACTACATGGCAATGTTGTGGATGCCACCAAATCCAGATCACATAAAGATTCAACAAATTACTAAAGTTGATGAAGTGGAACCAGAAGGAATGGTGGGTCTTTGGAAAGGAGTTTCAAAAGACGATATAGATACAGTTCAGTTATAATTCGTCAACTAAATCCAGCACCAAAATCGGTGCCTTTTTCTAACATATCACTAGAATCTGAACTTTTTAATTTTCTATATACCAATGTTTCATAAACTAATTTCATAGCTTCCTCATCATTAAGATCGCAATCAATTTTAATTTGATCCTTATACTTTTCTAATTTTGTTACATCTTGTTCATCTGAAGATATATCATCATGAACCATAAGATTAGCAATTTTTTCAATTTCTAAATTTAGTTTTTCATCATCCATGATAATGAATTAAATTTCTACTTAATAATACATTCTAATAACTAATTATCATAAATCAGAAATCAAACCAGATAAAAAATCAGAAAATTCATCATCAGAGAAAATAATTGTTTCAAATTTATTTTCATTTTTTGCATATTGAATAGAATCTAAATGGTAACAAGAAGTCTTACCATTAATAGAACCAAAATAAAATCCAGGACAAGAACAAAAACAACCATCAGGGTCTACCCAGTGTTCTTCAGTTTTTCCAACTACTGTCCAAATTTTTCTTTGACTAGGCTCAAAAAGATGTAGTTTGACACGTTTTTCAGAAACTAATTGTTCAATTCGATCAGGTTCTTTATTCAATAATTTATTCATAATTTACACTTGTATAACCTTGATCTTTTAAAAAATTTTAAAACAACTTTCTTAAACTTTTAAAAAGTTATTCATACTTGTCGTAAGGACTAATTGGATCTATTGTAGGTTTGTTATCTTTAAGCCATTCCAAAGTTTTAACAAAAGAATCTGCCAACTCAAGAGTTGTCAAAACAGGAATTCCCAACTCCAAGGATTTTCGTCGTATCTGATATTCATCATCAAGCATTCCAACATATTTTTCCAAAGATAATGTACTTGGAATATTTATGATGAAGTCTATCTTTTTCTCATAAAGTAAATCAGATATGTTTGGTTTTCTTTCTGGTTCTGAAATCTTGTGTACAATTTCAATATCACCAAGTTTTTCTTCAAAAAATTCAGCAGTATGTTCTGTTGCTAAAATTTTGAATCCTAACTGTTTGAGTTTTGCAATACTAGGCAAAAGTTTTTCTTTATTTGTTGCACCTCCAACAGTTACAAGTGCAGTTCCTTTTTTAGGGAGATTGTATCCAACTGAAGTCAGACCTTTTGATAATGCATCGTAGAAACTATCACCAAAACAAGCAGCTTCTCCAGTAGATTGCATTTCAACACCTAATGCAATATCTGCACCGTCTAATTGCATGAATGAAAATTGAGGTACTTTAATTCCATAGTTGGTGATCTTTTGCCATTTATTTTCAGGTATTTTAGGCAAAGGTTTGTCCAAAATAGCCTTTGATGCTAATGAAATCAAGTTTGTTTTGACCAGTTTTGAGACAAATGGCATAGACCTAGAAGCTCTGATGTTAAGCTCAATAACATAGACATGATCATCATGTATTAGAAATTGTAAGTTAAACGGTCCCTTTACATTAAATGTTAATGCAATTTTTTTAGTATATTCGTTAATTGTTTCAATAATTTTGTTGTTTAATCTCCAGGGAGGAATACACATCATTGCATCACCAGAATGAACACCAGCTGAGTCAATGTGTTCAACTATTGCACCAATAACTACCTCTTTTCCATTACTAATTCCATCAACATCAACTTCAAGAGAATTTAACATGAATTTTGATATTACAACAGGATGATCAGGAGAAACATCTGTTGCTTCTTTGACGTATGTTTTAAGTTCATCTTGAGACCAAACAACTTTCATTGCAGCTCCAGACAAAACATAAGAAGGTCTAACAATTACTGGGAATTCAACTTCTTGTGCAAAACTTTTTGCTTCATTAAGATTTGAAAATGCTTGCCATTTTGGTTGTTGTATGTGTAGTTTGTCAAGTTCAGCACTAAATTTAGAACGGTCTTCCGCCCTATCAACATCTATTGCACTGGTTCCCAGTATGTTTATTCCACGTTGCGCAAGACCAGGAGTTAAATTATTTGCAGTTTGACCTCCAACACAAGTAATCACACCTTTTGGATTTTCAAATTCAGTAATGTCAAGAAGACGTTCTTGAGTTAGTTCTTCAAAGTATAATCTTGTGCAAATATCATAATCAGTTGAAACAGTTTCAGGATTACAATTGACTACGGAAATATGTTTCTCCCCATTTTCTTGTAATCCCCATACCATGTTCACCGTACCCCAATCAAATTCAACACTACTTCCAATTCTATATGGACCAGCCCCAACAACGATTATTCCTTTCTCATCTACAGGAACTGAGATATCATTAGAATTACCACCATAAGTGAGATATAGGTAATTTGTAACAGCAGGCCATTCTGCAGCCAAAGTATCAATCTGTTTAACGGATGGAATTACTCCTAATTTCTTACGTGTTTGACGGATTTCGTCAGGTTCTTTGTTCTTCGATTTGGCAATTTGTTTGTCTGAAAACCCCATTTTCTTTGCTTCCCACATCATAGATTCGTTAAGTTCAGATTCTTGAAGTTTGACCTCAGTATCTACAATATTTTGTATTTTTTCAATAAACCAAGGATCAATTGCAGATAGTTTGTAAATTCTATTAACTGAAATTCCCATTTTTAGTGCAATTGCAACATTATACAAAATTTGATCATCATGGTGTGAAAGTTGGTATTCAATTTCCTCTTCAGTGTATTTTTTTCCATTTGTACGATTCAATACAAGACCATCATTTCCAATATCAAGCATTCTGATTGCTTTTTGTAAAGATTCTTCAAACGTTCTACCAACAGCCATAACTTCACCAACAGATTTCATTGTAACTCCGAGTTTACGGTTTGCAAGTTCAAATTTTGAAAAGTCCCATCTTGGGTGCTTACATACTATGTAATCAAGAGATGGTTCAAAACAAGCAGTAGTACTTTTAGTAATACTATTTACAAGTTCAGATAAATTATAACCCAATCCAATTTTTGCAGACATGTAAGCTAACGGATAGCCAGTAGCTTTACTTGCAAGTGCAGATGAACGAGAAAGTCTAGGATTGATTTCAATTGCAACATATCTATCAGAATCGGAATCAAGAGCATATTGAATATTACATTCGCCCACTATACCAACATGTTTTGTTGCACGTAATGCAGCTGTACGTAACATATGATATTCATGATTATCAATTGTTTGTGAAGGAGCAACTACAATATTATCACCAGTATGAACTTTCATAGAAAGAACATTTTCCATATTACATACGATTACATTATTCCCATCATAGTCTTGCATGACTTCATATTCGATTTGTTTCCAATGTCCAATGTATTCTTCAATTAATACTTGGCCAACAAGACTGGCCTTTACACCACGTTCAACAATTTCATGAAGTTCAATTTCATTATGTGCAATTCCACCTCCACGTCCACCAAGGGTGTAAGCCACACGAATTATCACAGGATAACATAGTTCTTCTGCAGCCTTTTTTGCATCATCAAAGTTTGTTACAGTCTTACTTTTGAGCACAGGAACTCCTGCAGCCTTCATTTGATCCTTGAAAAGCTGTCTGTCTTCAGTATTTTTAATTCCCTGAACTTGAGTTCCAAGAACATTAACGTCATATTTTTTGAGAATTCCAGCATCCTCAAGTTTGACACCACAATTGAGTGCAGTCTGACCACCATAAGCCAACATGATTCCATCAGGTCTTTCTTTTTCTATAATAGATTCAACATATGTTGGGGTTACAGGTAATAGATACACTTGGTCTGCAAATCTAGTATCAGTTTGAATTGTTGCAATGTTTGGATTAATTAAAACACTTTTGAGTCCATCTTCATGAATTGCTTTAAGACATTGACTTCCAGAATAATCAAACTCACCAGCTTCACCAATCTTTATCGCACCACTTCCCAATACAAGGATTTTTTTCAAAGATTCATTCTTAGGCATTTTTTTCAGACTCCATTAAATTTTGTAATTTTTCAAAAATAAATTTGCAATCATTAGGACCAGGTGCAGCTTCAGGATGGAATTGTACTGCAACACAATTTTGTTTTTTATGTTTAATTCCTTCAACTGTCTTATCATCTGCATTTGCAAACCACAAATCAAAATCAGATTTTGCAAGAGATTCAGGAGTTATACCATAACCATGATTTTGACTAGTTACATACACTTGATTATTTTCAAGATTTACACAAGGCTTGTTTTGTCCTCTATGACCATACTTTAGTTTGTAAGTATCAGTATTTCCAGCAATTCCAATAATTTGTGCACCTAAACAAATGCCCAATGTAGGGATATTATTTTCAATTAATTTTTTTGCAACAATAATTGTATCAGGACATTTTTGAGGATCACCAGGACCGCTGCTCAGTACAACACCTTTTGGGTTGTATGACATTATTTTTTCATAAGAAGTATTCCAAGGAACTAAAATTGCCCTATATCCAATTTCCCGAATATTTCTCAGTATTGCATTTTTAGCACCAGTATCAATTACAACTACAGTTTTTTCATCGTTGCCATAAATTTTTTCACTCTTTGTAGATACAACATCCATAAATTGTTCAGAATCATAGTGAGTAGCAGATTTGAGTTGTTTTTTAATTTCATCAACATCAATTTCAGAATCAGATACAACCAATGCAGCCATCATCACGCCACTATTTCGTAATTTCATAGTTAATGCACGAGTATCAATTCCAGAAATCCCAGGAACTTTTTCATTATACATCCATTCATCCAAAGTCATAGAAAGATTCCAATGACTTGCAGTTAAAGACAATTCATGAACTACCAATCCACGAATCTGAATTTTACTAGATTCAAAATATTTAGAAATTCCATCTTCATCTTTAATGGATGGGTCAGGAACTCCATAATTTCCAACTAAAGGATAGGTTAAAGTCAATAATTGACCATTATACGATGGATCTGTTAGAGCTTCGGTATAACCAACCATGCCAGTATTGAATACAATTTCGCCAAAAGTTGTTGTAGAATAACCAAATCCTTCACCATTAATTACAGTACCATCATCGAAAATTAGCTTTCCAAACTTTTTTGCGTGATTTGATTTCTTTGTAGTAATTGTGACCCTCGTAAAGTCCGAATCAAAGTGAATTTAAGTTTTATGTGAAAAAATATATTTTGAAAATGATCGCAATTATAGTACTAAACCATCAAAGTGCTTGGAATTCTTCACTCCATTTATGATATGCACGAATCATTTCAAGGGAAACACTAGGTTTTCGTCTAGACATTATATTCTTGAAATCATCAGTAGTTAGATCCCTAGGTTGAATTGGATCCTCACCTTCAATAGGTTCGTGATAATCAGGAGAATCAAAAATTTCATGGACAGTTTTAATTTGTGCTGCTTGACATACATCTTTAATATCACTTGCACTATATCCGTCAAATAATTTTGCCAATTGAGCATTACTTATACTGAAATTTTTATTTAGTTTTGCAGTATATTGTTCAAATAAATTTTCTCTGGCAGCTTGTGTTGGAAGGTTAACATAAATTCTTTTTTGGAATCTTCTTAGGAAAGGAGCATCAAGACTCCAAGGTTTATTGGTTGCACCAATTACATATAGCATCAATTGTTTTCCTTTTCCATTTACACCATCCATTTCAGTGAGGAATTGATTTTTAGTTCTAACTTCACCGCCGACTTCACTACTTCTAGCACCAAGTAGAGAATCAACTTCATCAACAAATAAAATTACAGGTTTACCTTCTTTCTCAGCATATTGTCTTGCCATAGCAAATAATTTTGAAACATTTTTTTCTGCTTCACCTAACCATTTACTCATTAAAGAAGATGCATCAACATTAATGAAATAACCATCCATTTCATTTGCAGTTGCAGCTGCCAACATAGTTTTTCCAGTTCCCGGTGGACCATACAGTAGCATTCCTTTAGGCCAACCAAGTGGAAATAAGTCAGGTCGTTTAGTTGGATAAACAATAGATTCACGTAATGCACTTTTTGCTTCATCTAATCCAATAACTTGTTCCCAAGTTACATCAGGTTTTTCTTTCATTACAAGGTCTTCAAAATCATTTTCATTCTCTTGTCTTTTTACTGATGCTTTTTGTTCAGACTCGGAGGCTTTTGGATCTACTGCAGGCTCCACACCATGAGATTGTTGTAATGCACCGATTCTATCATGGTAAGAATTGCATCTTTGTTTGTAAATTTCATTTAGTTTACTGTTTGGATATAATTGTAATAATTTTACAAGGGAATCAATTGCATGTTGGTAATGAGTAATAGCCATTCCACGTGCACCTTGAGAATCAAACTTGATTGCTTCAGAAGCATATTTGCTTGCAGTGTTTTCTAATTCTTGTGGTGCTAGACTCATATCATTTACCTTGTATTATGTCCTGAAGAATTTTGTTGGTATCCTACTGTGTTAATCTCTGTCACAAAATTGGTTAAATTAATTGAACTTGTTTGGGCACGATCATATTCAGGACCATCAGCATATTTTTTTTTAAAATCGGATTTATTCTCAATTTGAGCATGTAAATCCTTCACTTTATTGATAGAATCTTCAGCAGATAAGATTAGTTCAGATATTTCATCATCCAAATTACCCATGGAGGAAGCAGTGTCAGTAATTACACTAGTAAAATTCTTTAAAATTGAACACATTTCTTTTTTATCAGCATATTTTGTGAGCATAAAATCAGCAATCCCAGCAATTTTATCTAAATCCTGTAATTCATCTAAAGTTAATTTGTCAATTTTATCACTATCAGATGGCTTTATTTCAGAAAGTTTTTTGTCAATGACTGAAGAAAGAGAGCGAATACGGTCAATATCTTTTAAAAAATCACGTTTTGAATTAATCATCATTAAACATTGAATAATTTAAAAAAATCAACAAGAGGGTACTGCTTACTTAATTTAGATTCAGCCATCAATTTTACTTCATCAAGTAATTTTGCAGATATGTGATTAGATTTACTAAAATCAAAACGAGCCATAGTTAAAGCAGCAGAATCCAACACAATACTACCAAGGTGTACAGATAACTCAGATAATTGTTGACTATAGGTAGGAAAAACGACAAATAATTTAGCACTAATTATTCGAATCATAGGAATTGACGAAGGTAGAATTTCAGGAATACTATTAATTCCAGAAATAGATCCAATTTGATTTTTAATTTTAATTAATATTTCTAAAGAATAAACCACCAGATGCTCTAATTCAATATTTTTAATATGAGATTGGTCATCCTTATCAAAATCTACAACAAGATATTGATTTGTATTTTTTAATTCAATTCTTTTCTCTTGAAGAGCACCAATAATATTTTCAAGTAAATTAACAGAATAATCCAATCTAGGAACTAAAGTGACAGAATGAGAAGCATTTGAGGAGTCGATTGTATCTATACTATAATTTACTAACATACTATATTGTAAAAGAGATTTTGTATTTGAGGACAGTGTAACAGGAATTTTCGTAACCACAGTGACACCAATCAAGAGATACAATTTTGATTTTTTTTGAGCATTTGTGTAAAGGAATTTAGCTCTCAATTTTACCTAATAACAAATCTAGTAAAAACATGGGAAATGATCAGGTATTAACAGTAAGTTTAGAAGAATTTGGGCTCAGTAAATATGAAGCTCAGGCATACGTAGCATTGATTTCAAAAGGCACAATATCAGCAAGTGAATTAGCATATTACTCAGAAATACCTCGAACAAAAATTTATCCAACATTACTAAAATTAGAAAAGAAAAAACTAGTAATCATTTCAAAAAGTAAACCAATCATGTGTACTGCAATTTCTCCAGAAGATGCATTTGATGGAGCAATTCATGAACAAATTAACAAAGTAAATGCCATGAACACATTAGTATCAAATTTAAAAAAAGCAAGTGAAGAGAGTCGAAAATCAAGAGGTTCTGAAGAAAAAAGATATTTTCACATTAGTGCAAATAAAGTATTAACTCAACTTCAAACGATGATTGAAGGTTCAAAATCATCAATCAAAGTAATGACTGATCAGGGAGGATTAGGATTACTAGCAGAATGTAAAGAACAGTTATTGGGAGTAGTAAGAAGAAATTTAGATGTTAAAATAATTATTCCAACATCACAAATTTGTTCAGAATCATATAGGGCAATGCCAGACGGGATAGAAATTAAAACGTCAGATATTGTTCAAAATTGTTTCATTTTTGATGAAACCGAATTATTGATGGTGAATAACAATGATGGCAAGGGAGCAATTTTTTCATCAACAGAAATTTTAGGAATTAATCAAGAAAAAATATTTGCAAATATTTGGAAAAATTCAATTAAAACCAAAGTTGTTGCAGATATGACAAAAGCAGAAGCTCATGAAATATATAAAATTATTAAAATCATCAACGAATTAGGATTAATGCACATTCTAAATTCTACAATCATATCAAAAAAACCCGAATTAGATATGATAAAATTATTAGAAAAAAGTGGAATTAATCTAAAATCAAAATCATTGGATGACATGATTGAAATAATTGATGCCATCGTACAAATTACATGTTCAGGACATGTAAATTTTGAAGCAAACACTAAGAACATTACAATAGATTCAAAGCTAAATAGCGGACATTCATTACCATGGGCATCAATCTTAGATGGATATTTGCAAAAACAAGGTTACAAAACAAGAACAGTGTATCAAAATAACTCCAACAAAGGAGAAAAAGTACACATCAAAATAAGTAAAAATTAAAATCAGGCTCAAAAAACATCAGATTATTGATTGAAGAAAAAATTAAATCATTAGAAATCACATTACCTAATCCACCCACCCCAGCAGGATCATACATTCCTGCAGTAAAAACAGGAAATTTACTATTCATTTCAGGTCAAATTCCAATGGAAAATGGCAAAGTGTTATTCACAGGAAAAGTGACAGATGATAATTTAGAGACAGCTCAAAAGTCAGCAAGAATGTGTGCAATTAATCTATTAGCTCAAATGAAAAGGGAGTTAGGAGATTTAGACAAAGTAACCAGAATTGTGAGATTGTCGGGATTTGTAAATTCAGATGCAGAATTTTACCAACACCCTAAAGTAATTAATGCAGCTTCAGATCTATTTTTTGAAATATTTGGAGATAAAGGAAAACACTCAAGAATTGCAGTAGGTGTTGCATGTTTACCATTAAATTCAATGACTGAAATTGATGCAGTGATTGAATTTTCAGAATAATAAAATAAGTTATAATTATTATTTAATTTTTTTATTTAATTCAGTTATGAATTTCTTAATTTTTGGTTTGGGAACTACAGCACCACATGCTTTGTCATGTCCACCACCTGAACCACCAAGACTAGTTGCCAAAAGATTAACAATTCTACCTAAGTGAACTTTACAATCATCAGAACCTCTAACTGAAACAGCATAGATTCCATGATCAATTCTTTCTTTGTATGCAACTCCAACGTCTTTTCCAGATAATCCCATCACAAAATTTACAGCACCGCTTGCACCAGAGTCTAGAATTTCCATGTGTCCAAGATTACTCATTGTTTTCATACCTTTTTTGACTTTAGCAATTATTTGAGATAATTTTTCTACTTGAATTTGTGCAAATTCAAAAGTATTTGGAATATCATGAGGGAATTTGGAATCAGCTAATTCTTCAACCAAATATTGTAAATAATCAGGTTCTCTTTGATGTCCAACAATATTGTAAGTCATCACAGTTGCACTAATCAAAGCAAATTGTCGGTCATAAATTTGAAGCAATTTAGAACCCAAAGGTCTATCTTGCATATAATCAGTAATAGCAGCACATGCTGCAACAAAGGATGCATGATCTTTTAATTTTGATTTGTATGCATTGTAAACTTGAACAGTAGTACATTCGTTAATATCATGAATTACTTTGACTTTGAGTTTTTCCAAAGCAGTTACAACAGTTGGATCAATATCATGATGATCAATGTAAGTTATTGAAACTTTATTTTTTCGTAGTCTAGTCATTAAATCAATAAACTCATCTTGTGTTTTTTTACTTAAACCTAAATCACAAATAAATAATGTCTTCAATTTTTCATCCAATACAACTTGATTTAGGGCATCCATTTGACCAGGGTAATCTACCAATATTGAATCACCACCAAATGCTTGGCGAATTAATGCAGCAGAACTAATTCCATCACAATCTTCCTTATGAGAGATACAAATGACTTTAGTTCGTTGAGAGGTAGTTACTTTTTTAGCTGCTGTTTTCTTAGTTACTTTTTTAGCTGCTGTTTTCTTAGTTACTTTTTTAGCTGCTGTTTTCTTAATAATTTTATTTTTAGAAACTACCAATACATTACCAAATAACAGATACCCTCATTTAAATGAAGAAAACAAAATTAAGATTTTCTAAAAGATTTTTCAATACTAGGGTGAATTAAAGAATCAGAATTTACATAAATATGATAAAAAGATTCACCATCAAGTTGAGTCTGAAAATCAATTTCCTGAATTTTTTGTAATTCTTCAGGAGAAGCATTTAACACCAATTCATCTAATTGTTGTAGATTTTTACGCTCTTCAGTATTCATTAATTTTTGATTAGAAATTCTCATTTATGAGCAAAAGTTGCCATATTAGACTAATTACTAAATTTACTATCACAATTTTAGAGAAAATATAATAGAACAATTTTGATAGGCTCAATATGGAGACAAAAAATATTGGACTTCGAGGCATAGAAGTTGCAGATACAAAAATATCCAATATTGATGGAGAAAAGGGCAAATTAATTTACCGTGGATTTGATATCCTAGACCTTACAAAAAATTCAACATTTGAAGAAACGGCTTATCTTTTACTTTACGATAAATTGCCAACCAAACAGGAATTAAATGAATTTAATGCCAAATTGGTAGAAGCAAGATACATTCCAAAACAAATGCAAAAAAATATGGGAAATTGGAGGGGAGATGCAGATCCTATGGATATGCTTCAAGCATTTGTATCAGCACTTGCAGGATATTACGATGAAGAGTTTTCTAACAAGAATGCAAGTTATGAAAAAGCAATAAATTTAGTTGCAAAAGTTCCAACAATTATTGCAAGTTGGCATAGAATTAGAAATGGTTTAGAAATTATTGACCCAGATGCATCATTAAGCCATGCTGCAAATTTTCTATATATGATGTCAGGGGAGAAACCAGATGCAGAAGTTGAAAAAATATTTGATGTCTGTTTAATACTTCATGCAGATCATACGTTTAATGCATCAACATTTACTGCAAGACAAGTTGCATCAACAAGAGCACATATGTATTCAGCATCTAGTGCAGCAATTGGTGCACTAAGTGGGGAATTACACGGAGGGGCAAATACAGAAGTAATGAAAATGCTATTAGAAATTTCAGATATTAGTAAAGTGGAACCATGGATTAAAGAAAAACTAACTCAAGGTGAAAAAATAATGGGAATGGGTCATGCAGTTTACAAAACATATGATCCTAGAGCTCAAGTTCTAAAAGAATTATCAAGAAAATTAGCTGCTAAAAGTAAGGAACAATGGTTTGAAATGACAGAGAAAATAGAAACAGCTACAATTTCAGAAATGAAGTTACAAAAAGGAAAAGACATCTATCCAAATGTGGATTTGTATAGTGCATCAATTTACTACATGTTAAAAATTCCAGTTGATCTTAATACCCCAATTTTTGCAATTTCAAGGGTGGCAGGATGGGCTGCACACATAATTGAAGAAAAATTTGCAGAGGCAGCACCAAAAACAGCACTATACAGACCAAAAGCAGTTTACGTAGGAAAGTATTGCGGACCACAAGGTTGTGAATACAAAACGTTAGATTTGAGAAAATAATTTTTAATTTCTTGTGTTAAGCCATTCTTTTGCTTTAGAATTTACATCATGTTTGTACAAAACTTCAAAAACCATATCATAAAATGTAATACCTTTTTTTTGAGCCTGATCATCTAACCATTTTATTCCATCAGATAATTCAGGATCAAATTCTGAAAATTCCACCAATTCATCAACCATTTTTGAAAAGAATGCCTGAGATTCGATCATATGTACGTCTTTCAAACTATGATCATAAATTGAGTATTCGAAATATATAGACAAAAGACCATTTTTTGATTGACAATTGGAACATATTCTATATCTAGATGGGAGTTTGACAGATATTTCATGGGTAATTAAAACAAATGAATCAATAATTACTCAAAATCGAAAACATGTAGAGGCGTATAAAAATAAAATTACAGTTATCCAATCAAAATATGTGGCATTACACGTAGCACTATTTTGGGGAATTGGAACATTTAATATTAAAAATGAGGATCATGTAAAAATAAAATTAGATGAAAAAATAATATATCAACAATTAAAAAATGAAATCACAGTTCACGATGAATTTATCAAAAATAAAATAAAATTTATTGAAAAATTCATTAAACAAAGAAAATTAAAAGTAGAATTTGAAATAATAAGTTCAGAAAATAATAAAGCTACAAAAATATTGAATCAAAGAGATTAAGACCGAAAACGGAGAGTTACTCGGTGAGATCTCTTAATTGTAATTACAATATACATTACTTCGATAAATCATAAAACCAGTATTTGTTGAACATGATTAACAACACTTAATGTTAATTTACAGCGATCATATGAGATTTACAAAAGATGATTAAAAATTCACTAAAAATTTCAATAATTATCAAAAACAGAGTTTAAAGTAAATCATTAGAGTCAATTTGTTAGTATTAGTTAAAAACAAACGATTAGATTTATTTACTATCTATCTAGAAATGGATCAATTATGGCAAGTATAGACAAAGCAGCAATTGTATTTTCTATTGCAATCGCATTAGTTGGAGTCGCAGTTGCAGCAGTGGGAAGTTCAGTAGATAATTCCCCAGCAGCACCTACCCAACAAATGAGTTCAAGTGCAAATACAGATGCAGCAGAAGCTAAAGCAGCAGCAGATGCAGCAGCAGAAGCAAGAGCTGAAGCAGCAGCAGAAGCAAGAGCTGAAGCAGCAGCAGAAGCAAGAGCTGAAGCAGCAGCAGATGCTAAAGCAGCTGAAGCAGCAGCAGATGCTAAAGCAGCTGAAGCTAAAGCAGCAGCAGATGCTAAAGCAGCAGCAATACAAGCTGAAGCAGCAGCAATACAAGCTGAAGCAGCAGTAGCAGCTAGTGCAGGTCCACAAACACATATCGTGGAAACTGCAATGGGAAGTGGAGCACCAGGATGTGAAACATCTAATGCATGTTACCTACCACAAGACATCACCATTAGTACAGGAGATACAGTACTATGGGATAATGTAGACACCGCAGCACATACAGTTACAGGTGGAAGTCCAGCAGACGGTCCATCTGGAGTATTTGACAGCAGTTTACTAATGGCAGGACTGGATTATTCATTCACATTTGATGATGCAGGTAACTATGATTACTTCTGTATGGTCCATCCTTGGATGGTCGGTAGTGTTACAGTTAACTAACCAAAAAAAATTCCTTTTTTCTATTTTATTTTATTTTTACGTATCGTTCTATTATACGCAACACCAAATCTATGAGTTTCATCTCTTGCAAATTGTAAAATTTTCAAAGATTCTTTATGTTTAGGAATTACAATAGGATCTTTTGTTTTTGGAACATACACTTCTTCATTTGCTTTTGCTAAAGAAACACAAGGTAATTTTAATCCAAGAGACTCTAAGGATTTAAGAGCTGCATTTAATTGTCCTTTGCCACCATCAATTAGAATTAAATCAGGTAATTCAGAATTCTCTTCCAATAACCGATAGTAACGTCTTTTAATAATCTCACCAATCATTGCAAAATCATCTCTTCCTTGGATAGTTTTAATTTTAAATTTTCTATATCCCGATTTATTTGGAATGCCTCCCACAAAACTAGACATTGAACCAACTGCAAATTCCGCACCATGGTTAGAAATATCAAAGCACTCAATAGTATTTGGTAATGTGGGCAGATGAAGAATTTCTTGTAGTTCAAGTAAAGCAGGATTTGCACCTTTGGAGTGAATTAATTGGATATTTTTTAAAATTAAGTTCATTATGTCGTTTTTCTTGCCTCGGGTAGGAGTCATTATTTTTACATTGAATCCAGATTGTTCTGACAATAAAGATTCCAATAATTTTTGATTTTCAGGTACTTCGCTAACAACAATAAATTTAGGAATTTTATGTGTTGAGTAGTACTGATAAAGGAAATTTGAAAAAGAATTATCACCAACTAAATCAAAAAAGAATTTGTCACTATCTCTAATCACACCATTAATCATTCGAAAATTCATAATTGTTGCAGTTTGTTCTTGAATTCCAATACCAAAATATTCTTCATCAGAATTTTCAACATATTCCATTTTTTGTTTGGTTTGAAGACTACCAAGTCTGATCAAAGTGTCACGAATATCTTTGGCACGTTCAAATTGTTGAGATTTAGCTGCCTGATGCATCTCATCCTCTAATTTTTTTGTAAAAATTTTAGTATCATTTTTACCCTTAAGAACATCCTCTAATTTTTTTACATGTTGTGGATATTTTTCTTGAGCATCTTTAAATTCACATGGTGCTTCACAATTACCTAAATGGTATTCAAGACATACTTTTTTTGGAAGAGTTTTACAAATTCTTATTTGAAAAGATTTTCTCAATGTTCCAATAGTAAGTAATTTAGAACTACCCTGAGTAAAAGGACCATAAAATTTTCCTTTACCTAAGAATTTTCCATCCCTTGTTCGTCGAGCAACAAGTAATCGAGGGTATTTTTCATCAGATAATCTCAAATATGTATATCGCTGTTGATCCTTTAATTCAATATTAAATCGAGGGCGATATTTTTTAATCATATTTGATTCTAAAAGAAAAGCTTCACTTTCATTATCAGTTAAAACAAATTCAATATCAAAAATATTTTCAACTAGTTTTTGAGTTTTATAGTTTTGATTTTTATTAAAATAAGAACGTACACGGTTTTTAAGATTTTTGGCTTTTCCAATGTAAATAATTTTATCAGCATCATCTTTCATTAAATAAATTCCAGGATTTGTAGGAATAGTAATTTTAGAAATATCAAAGGTCATTTTTTTATTAATTTTTTCAAATATTTTCCAGTATAACTGCCAGGAGATTTTGAAACATCAAGTGGAGTGCCAGCAGTCACAATTCGACCGCCTTCATCCCCACCTTCAGGTCCCAGATCAATCAACCAATCAGAATTTTTAATGATATCCATATTATGCTCAATTACAACAACAGTATTACCCAAATTTACTAACCTGTTTAGAACATCTAATAATTTTTGAACATCTGCAAAATGTAAACCAGTTGTAGGTTCATCCAAAATATAAAGAGTCTTGCCTGTACCACGTTTAGATAATTCTGAGGCAAGTTTTACTCTTTGAGCCTCACCACCAGATAATGTAGTAGAGGATTGTCCAAGTTTGATATATCCTAAACCTACGTCGTTAACAGTTTGCAATTTCCTTTGAATAGATGGAACATTTTCAAAGAAATTTAATGCTTCATAAACTGTCATTTGGAGAACATCAGATACATTCTTTCCCTTATACAATACAGATAATGTTTCAGAATTGTATCGTTTTCCCTTACATTCATCACATTTTACATAGACGTCAGATAAGAATTGCATTTCAATTTGTTTAACACCATCACCCTCACATGCAAAACATCTTCCATCGGCAACATTAAAAGAAAATTGGCCTGGAGCATATCCACGTTCTTTTGATAATGCAGTATTAGAATATAATTCTCGAATAGGAGTAAAAGCACCTATGTATGTTGCAGGGTTTGAACGAGGAGTTCTACCTATAGGAGATTGATCAATAGCAATCACTTTATCAATATTATCTATACCAGAAATTTCTTTATGAGCTCCAGAACTAATATGTGTTTTAGAAAAATGATTTTCTAAACTTTTAAGTAAAATATCATTTATCAAAGTAGATTTTCCAGATCCAGATACTCCAGTTACAGATACAAAGAGTCCTAGAGGAATTTCAACATCAAGGTTTTTCAAATTATTTTCAGATGCATTTTTAATAATTAATGATCCTTCAGGTTTACGAATTTTATTTTCTAAAAGAATTAAAGAATCATCTTTAAGATAAGTTCCAGTTACAGATGTGTTTGACTGTAGAATTTTTTTAATTGTTCCTTCAAAAACAATATTGCCCCCATGTACCCCAGCACCAGGGCCCAAATCAATTATCCAATCTGAATTTCGTATAACTTCCTCGTCATGCTCCACAACAATGATTGTATTACCAAGATTTCGTAGCTTATTTAGCGTTTTAATTAGTCTAGCGTTATCACGTTGATGTAACCCAATTGTAGGTTCATCAAGGACATACAAAACACCAGTAAGATTAGAACCAATTTGAGTAGCCAATCTAATTCGTTGAGATTCACCACCAGATAATGTAGAACTAAGACGATTTAATGTAAGATAATTTAATCCAACATTAATTAAAAATTCTAAACGTTCTTTAATTTCTTTAAGAATATCTCTTCCAATATGTTGTTCCGTTTCTGTCAATTTCAAATTAGAAAAGAAATCAAAACAATTAGTGATAGACAAATCACATACATCCATTATTCCCAAATCATTAATGGTAACTGCAAGAGATTCAGGTTTTAGTTTTTTACCATTACATGTAGTACAATGAGTATCACGCATAAATTGTTTAAGCCATTCACGTTTTGATTCAGAATCAGTTTCTAGAAAAACACGTTGAAGGTTTACAAGTACACCTTCAAATGCATTGGTGTATTTCCATGAAGAATCTCCAGATTTAGAATTATATTGAAAATCAATTAAATCAGATGTTCCATTTAAAATAATTTTAAGATGTTTTGGTTTTATTTTTTCAATTGGAGTCATAAGATCAAATCCAAATTTCTCACCAACTGTTCTTAATGCTTGTCTTCTAAATGCAGAAAATCTTCCGCTCCAAGGAACAATTGCACCATCTAAAATGGATTTTGATTTATCAGGAATTACTAAATCAGCATCAAATTCCATTTTAACTCCCAATCCATTGCATGTTTTACATAATCCAAAAGGAGAGTTAAATGAAAAATTCCTAGGTTCAAGTTCACCAATGGTTAATCCACAATGTGGACAAGCATTATTCTGAGAGAAAATTTTTTCAGATTTGTCTGATGAAATCATCACATCACCCTTTGAGGCTTTTATTGCAGTTTGAATAGCCTCAAAAATTCTAGATCGTTCAGATTTACTTGTTAAAATTCTATCAACAACAATTTCAATATTATGCCATTTTTGTCTGTCTAATGGAGGAATGCCATCATCTAGGCTCAAAATTTCACCATTTAAGCGTATTCTAGAATACCCATCTTTTTTGATTTGTTCAAAAAGTTTCTCATAGGTACCTTTTTTTCTTTGAATAAGAGGAGATAAAATCAATATTTTTTGTCCCAAAAAATCTTTGAGTACAGAATCACAAATTCGTTCAACAGATTGTGTAGAAATTTTTCTTTTACAGTTTGTGCAATGAGGTATTCCAATTCTAGCAAAAAGTAAACGCATGTAATCATAAATTTCAGTAGTAGTACCAACAGTAGAACGTGGATTTTTACTTGTAGTTTTTTGTTGAATTGCAATTGCAGGAGACAACCCTTCAATGGAATCAACATCAGGTTTATCCATCATTTCCAAAAATTGACGAGCATAAGAAGAAAGTGATTCAACATACCTTCTTTGTCCTTCAGCATAGATAGTATCAAATGCTAAAGTAGATTTCCCAGACCCAGATAAACCACTAATTACAACCAACTGATTTTTTGGAATATCTACATCAATATTTTTTAAATTATGATGGCGAGCTCCTCGAATTTTTAATTTATTATCTATCATTTCTATATTCAATCTCCTTTTCTAATCGTTTGATTCGATCACGACAAGAAATTGCTTGTTCAAAGTCTAATTCTTCAGAATACTTTTTCATTTGTGCATCTAAATCAATTACATCATTCCTAAGATCATGTATTGATTTTAATTTTGATTCATCTAACACAATTTCTTGTTCAGGAACAGATTTCATAATCGTTTTAGGGGTAATTCCATGTTCCTCATTGTATAAAATTTGTTTTTTTCTACGACGAGTAGTTTCATCAATAGTATTTTTCATAGATTTAGTATTTGTATCAGCATACATTATTACAGTACCAGTTACATTTCTTGCAGCTCTACCACAAGTTTGTATTAAGCTAGTAAAATTTCTCAAAAACCCTTCCTTGTCAGCATCAAGAATAGCAACAAGTGAAACTTCAGGTATATCCAATCCCTCACGTAGAAGATTAATCCCTACTAAAACATCAAATTCTCCTAAACGTAACTGACGAATAATTTCAGTTCTTTGTAATCCGTCAATTTCTGAATGCATGTATCTAACTTTAACATCTTTTTTTGAGAGATATTCAGCTAAATCTTCAGCCATTCTTTTAGTTAATGTGGTAACTAAAACACGTTCAGAATTTTTAGATCTCTCATTTATTTCAGAAATTAGATCATCCATTTGGTCTTTAGTAGGCCTAATCTCAATTTGTGGATCAAGTAAACCAGTAGGACGAACTAATTGTTCAACAATTTTTGCAGAAATTTTCTTTTCATATTCAGAAGGAGTAGCTGAAACAAAAATAGTATTTTGAATATATTCTTCAAATTCTTCAAATTTTAATGGTCGATTATCATATGCACTAGGTAATCTAAAACCATATGTCACAAGTTTATCTTTTCGAGAATAATCACCTTTGTACATCCCATGCAATTGAGGTAATGTTACATGAGATTCATCAATTACCAAAAGATAGTCATCACCAAAAAAATCCATCAAACAATATGCCTTATCACCTTCATTTCGCCCATCAAAATGTCGGGAGTAATTTTCAATACCAGAACAATAACCTAATTCTTCAATCATTTCTAAATCATATTTTGTCCTCATTTCAAGTCGTTGTTTTTCAAGTTCATTTAATTTTGGCAAATGTTGCTTTAGTTCATCTCTAATGGATTTAACAGCTCTTTTAGTTACATCCTTAGCAATTAGATAATGTTTTGCTGGAAAAATAGTCATTTGAGTTATTTTCTTTTTTTCTTTTAGAGAAACATGATCAAGTAAAGTTATTTTTTCAATCTCATCACCAAACATGGAAATTCTAATTATATCTTCAGAATATGCAGGAGTGATATCAATAGTATCTCCCTTTACTCTAAAATTTCCAGGAGCTACTTCAAGATCATTTCTTTCATATCGAGCATCAACTAATTTTCTAATTAAATCAGTTCTCTTAATTTCATCTCCAGAAGCAACTAAAATTGAAGAGTCTTTCCATTCTTGAGGATTACCAAGGGAGTAGATACAAGACACAGTTGAAACAATGATTGTAGGTTCTCCAGATAACAACATTGCAGTTGCCTCCAATCGTAATTTTTCAATTTTTTCATTAATTTGAGTATCCTTTTCAATGTAAGTGTCAGTTTGTGGAAGATAACTTTCAGGTTGATAATAATCATAATATGAAACAAAGTAACCAACATTATTTTTGGGAAAGAATTGTTTTAATTCAGCATATAGTTGAGCAGCTAGGGTTTTGTTATGGGAAATTACAAGTGTATTTTTACCAGTTCTAGCAATAACATTAGCAACTGAAAAAGTCTTCCCGCTTCCCGTAACACCAAGTAAAGTTTGAACAGATTTTTTTTCTACACCTTTAACTAGAGCATCAATGGCTTCAGGTTGATCACCAGTAGGATAATAGTCAGATACTAAATCAAATTTAGAAATTTGTTGCAACATTTACAATCACTAAAAACTGAATTTAAAGCAATGGTGATAACAGGATAATTACCACTTTGGTTCATCAATCATTCTTAAACCACCATCAATTTCTTCAAAACCCATTATTTTCAGAGTAGTTTTTGCAGTAAGAGAATTCTTTTCAAGAATCTTTTTTGCTAAAACCATTCGATCATTTGAATTCATGTGTTGGCCAATCTTATATTTTCCATGAAGTTTTTGAGGAATGATTTTGATGACACTAACTGCATCCAAAACACGCATATCAGATTTTAGTGGATCATAGAACCCTTCAGGCTGATATTTCTCCATCAATCCATTTAGAGCTAAAGTTTTTTCTTCCCTGTCAGAAACAAAAGAAGCAATTCCTTTGATCACGATACTAATGTACAAAGTATCAGCTAAAGCAGCATTATGAGGATCCTCAAAATATGAAGGTAAAAATTCTAATTCTCTATCAGCCTCAAATCCAACTTTATTGTTTTTAGAAATATTATCTAATTTTTCACCTTTCACATGTGAATGCATATAGACAACATCATTTCGAAAAACAAAATTCATTGGAATGATTTGAGGAAACCCATCTACATCAATACTAGAAATTCTTCCAACATGTTCCTCATTAAGAAATTGCTTAATTTTTTCATATGATTTAATTTCAAGAATTCCAACAAGTTGCATAAAATAATTATTAAAAATCAGATTATAAATTTAATTCAAATTATCAAAATAGATACCTAAAATATAAGAAGAAATTAAAAACATCATGGATGATCCATATCTAAACGATTTAAGAGGAGAATTCAATAGTTATTCAAATCAATTAAAAAAATTAAAAAAGAAAATTCTAAAAACAAATTCCACAGAGGATCAATCAAAAATCATTAAACAAATAGATTCAATAGCCAAAAAAATGGAAAATAATCAAAAACAATCAGTCAAAGTAACAAAATCTAGATTAAAAGAAAGAAAGAAAAAATCAAGAAAATAGAATTATTCTGCATCTAATTCTTTTGCTAATTCTTTAATTTGTAATATTTTACAACCTAATTCAGTACATTCAGCCTTGAATTCATTAGTCATACTAACTAATTACAAAAATAATCAAAAATACAGAACATTCTAAAAATTGACTTTATTGATTCAAACTTTTCATTAATGTAAATTGCTAAATTTAGGAATAATTTAATGAAAAAATAATGAAACCAAATGAAGAAACAGAAGAGGCCACTAAAGAAGTCATAGACCTATTAGAGGAATGGGGCTCACAATCAAAATTTATGTGGTTTAGAGAATTACATAGAATTACAGATATCGATAAAGGATTACTTCGCAATATTCTCAATGAATTGAAAAAAACAAAGGAGGTCAAAGAAACACATGGAACTAACAATAGAATATTTTTTTGTCTTAGAAGATATTATATCAAATGTAGGGATGTAGAATTTAGATTCAAAGGAAAAGAAATCATGTTAAGAGATGGAAGTAAAACAAAAGTAATTCAAGGTTCTACAAGCGGAACAGAAAGGACAAGAAAAAGATTACTCAAACAACAAACTAAAAGAAAATTAAAACAATCTTCAAAAAAGAAACATCAACATAATTCACGAAATCACTGAAAAGAATCAGATTGCCGTTTCATAAATTTAGATTCAGCACGTTTAACTTTCTCAGTTTCTGCAACATCCTCGGTCATGTCGTATAAATTATGAAGTTTCATATCTGGAACTAATTCATCATTTTTTTCATCATTTAAATCAAATTCAATATTAGATAAAATTTCTAGGTTCTCATCTAAAATATCAAGACATTTTTTTACAGTATCAGGTAAATCATCCATAATGATATCTAAAATATTAGCACAGTAAATAATGTTCTATTAATTTGAATTAACCTTGTTTTTGTTTGTGTTTTTCACGTAATACAGGCATAACATGACTAGCAAATTTGTCAATTGAACCAAAGTAATTCTTACCCCAGAATCGAATTACGAAGTGATTTACACCAGCTTCCATAAATCTTTCAAAGACAGGTATAATGTCTTCAGGAGTACCAACTGCAGTAGATGATCTTGCAATGTTATCTGGAATTTTAGTTGCAGCTTCTCGCATTTTAACAATCCAACTTTGATCAGACATAGAGTATTCTGTAAAGTATTTTACGAAATCGAATCCTTCAATTTCTTTTAATCCATGCACTCTCAAAATTTCTGGTTTAAACAAACTAACTTTTACAGCTTCTTTCATTTTTGCCCATGAAGCTTCTGCATCTTCTGAAAAGTAAACATCTATGTCTAATGCCATTTCAAAATTATCTTTATCTTCTTGACTTCTTCCATATTTGTCCATAGAAACTTCAATTTGTTTACGATGATCTTCAAACAATTCAGGAGTATAACCAATAGGTAACCAACCTTCACCGAGTTTACCTGTTAAATCTAATGTACGTTTACCTCCAGATGCCATGTAAGTTGGTGGATGTGGCTTTCTTATTGGAGCAGCTTGTAAACAGGCTTTTTCTAATTTGTAATATTTCCCTTCGTAATCTACAGTATTATCAGGATCTGAATGATATAGTGTTTTAATAACTTCAATTTGTTCTGCCCATTTTGAAACAGGTTTTTCAAATGGTATACAAAATTCTTTAAGATTTTGGGCTTCTCCAGCACCAATACCAAGAATTGCTCGACCTTTAGAAACCCTATCAAGTGTAATTGCAGCTAATGCAATGTTTGATGGATGTCTTCTAATGGCATCAGTGACACAAGTTCCTAATTCAACATTTTGTGTTACAGAAGCAATTGCAGATAACATAACCCATGGATCTAAAACAGTTGCATTTTTCCATTGTGGGACGTTTGTGTGATCCATATAGAAAATAGAATCGTATCCAGTTCTATCAGCAAGCTGACAAGCAGTAAGGATCTGATCTTCAGTATATCCTGCTCTAGCAACATTTAGTCCGTTTTGAATACCAAACTTGAGTTTTTTACTTGCCAATCACTATGATTCTAAATCATTATAATAAAAAGTTTGGTTAAGCTGCCAATTTCGTAGATAGTAAATAAAAGAAAAAAGGGTAAAAAAATAAATTTTTACAGATTACCTGCTTTGATATTTTCAAGACATTTTACGACATCATCTTTAGATATTGGAATTGGGTTTGGATCCAAATGGCCTCTATCTGTCATGACAGTGTCAGCAGCTTCAGAAACATCAGCTTTGAGTTCTAATTTATCAAAACCTAGTTTATCCATTGCTTCTTTGAATCTATCATAGAAGATTGATTTGTTATGCTTGTGTGCAACAGTAGTACAAGATGATAAGGAGTAACCATGTGGTACACCTTCATTTGAGAATACATAGGACAATGCATGTCCTAATGTTGTAGAGCAATTTCCAAATCCCATTCCAGATAACATTGAACCATACGGATAGTTTTCTGGTTTGTCATTCATGATTGCATCATAAAGAATCTCAAATGCTTGTTTACATAATGTTCTAGTCAAGTCATTACCGAGTTTGCTATCATAGCCTTCAGTAGCTTGAGCACATGCATCACAGACAGAACTTTTGATGACTTGTTCTGGAGTTCCATCCATAAAGTATGAATCGACTACAGCCATGTCAGCTAAGAATCTATCTTCACGTAACAATTTCTTTTTTCCATCAAATTTAAGAACACAATATGTGGTCATTTCAGCTCCAGTTCCAAATGTAGTTGGAATTAGAATTTTTTCTTTTTTCAATTCAGGTGCAGCATATTTTACCACATCCATTGAACTTCCACCACCCAATCCGATTAGAACTGAAGGGTTTTTGTCTTTGAATTGAGAAATGACAGTATTGACATCATCAATTGATGGTTCAGGTTTTACTTGGTCATATAACATATAATCCTGAATTCCCATTTTTGCTAACCATTTGTCAGACAATGCTGGCGGAACGGTGGTAACAACTAGAGCATTCTTTGGATATTCTGTTTCACCAAGTGCGTTTTCTCCAAAATTAATAACTTTTGGAATGCGTACTGTGTGCATAAAACAAACATCATTGGTTTGTTTATTATATCTTCCAGTAGATGAAGATCATATGATTATTCAAAATTTTAACGAATTAGCAATTACGGAAAAGAAAAAAGATTGTTTAGAAATTTTAGAATCAGGTCTTGAAGCTGCAAATCCAGAAAACATAATATCAAATTATGTTACATCAAAGGAAATCAAGATTGATGGAAAGATATTCAATATTTCAAAATATTCCAATATCTACACCGTAGCTTTTGGAAAAGCAGCAGATTCTATGACCAGGGCAATTAATTCAATTATTTCAGTAAGAAGTGGCATTATCGTTATTCCAAAAGGAACAAAAGCAAAAATCAAGAGTAAAAAATTTCAGATTTTTAATTCAAGTCATCCAAAACCAGATAAAACAAGTGTAAAAGCAGCAAAAGAAGTGATGAAATTTGTACACAATAAGAAAAAGGATGAATTAATTATTTTTCTTGTTTCAGGAGGAGGATCATCATTACTTGCTATGCCAGATGAAATCACACTTAGTGATAAAGTTCATGTCACAGATTTATTACTAAAATCAGGAGCAACAATTCAAGAATTTAATTGTATTAGAAAACATCTATCAAAAATCAAAGGAGGAAAATTAGTGGAAAATATGAAATGCGATGGAGTGAGCCTAATAATGTCAGATGTTGAAAATGATGATATATCATCAATTGCATCAGGTACAACATACATGGATGATACAACATATCAAGATGCAATGAACATAATAGAAAAATATAGATTAAAAATGAGAATTCCAATTGAAGTTTTACAAATTTTAGGAAACGGATTACATAACCAAAAATCAGAAACTCCAAAACATGCTAAAATAGAAAATTATGTTATAGCAAATAATAACAATTGCTTAGAAGCAATGGAGAAAACGGCAAAAGTAAAAGGGTACAAAGTTATCAAAATACAAATTTTTGGAGAGATTAAAGAAGTAGTTAAAAAAATTCTAGAACATATTCCCGAATCACAAAAAACATGTTTAATTTTAGGTGGAGAACCAACCGTCAAAGTATTAGGAAAAGGGCAAGGGGGAAGAAACCAGGAATTAGTTTTAAGAATTTTAAAAAACACTCAGAAACTAAAAAAGATAACAATTGCATCCATGGGAACTGATGGAATAGATGGAAATTCTAATTTTGCAGGAGCAATTATAGAGAATATCAAAGTTGATTTAAACATCATGAAAGAATTTCTAAAAAATAGCGATTCAGCAAGATTTTTTCAAAAACAAAAAGGAAACATCAAAACTGATTTTACACATATGAATTTGATGGACATAGGCGTAATTTTAAAATAAAATTATTAGCGATGACAATCACAATTACAACTACTAGGGATACATCTATGATTAATACAATCCCTGCAGCCTTTACTCCTACCACTTTTTACTCTTAATCTTTCCTTATTCAATTAAATCAATTCCAAAATTAAAATTATCTTTGCCTTTCATAGTATTCTACAGAATGCGTAAATTGTCTATTATAGTCAACTTCAATCCAGAATTTTTCTTCATCAATTTCCTTACCATCTGAAATCCAAACATTTAGTATTTTTTGCATAAACATTTGAGTGGTATTATCAATTTGAGGTCGAACTCCAGTTTCATGTTCAATTCTATCGCGCTCCTCTTTGAATTTTTTGAGTAAACCTTTAAGATTTTTTCCATTGATATTAGCAGCTTTGTTTTGTTTTGCATCCTCTAAATCTTTTTTAAAATTTGATAAAAATCCCATATCTAAACTAGAAAGTTTTTTTTAAAAAAGATTGTGATAGGAAAGTTATTCAATCAATCTATTATCTTCTTTAATTGTATTCAATACAATATGGGTTAGGGTATTTTCAACATTAGGTATAGCAGATATTTTTTTTACAAAATCACTCAAAAGTTCACGAGTTTTAAATTTTGCAATAATCACCATGTCAGCATCACCAGTAATATCATAAACAGCTATTGTACTATCAAATTTTGCAATTTCATTTTCAATTTCCAACATCTTACCTTTGTTAGTTTTAATTTCAATTATTGCAGTAATTTCAAATCCAAGTAATTCATGATTAAGACGAACAGAATACCCTTGGATAATATTTTGCTCTTCTAATTTTTTTATTCTAGACAAAATTGTTACTGTAGATACCCCCAACCTATGGGACAATTGTCTTGCAGATTGTCTTCCATCTACGGAAAGATGTTTTAAAATCTCAATATCTTTATCATCCATATTGGATATTTTATAGCTAAACAAATATTTAAAAATATTGTATAAATTTAAATAAATATTACAAAAATATCAAATAGTATGATAATTTTTTAATTAAAAAGGACAATAAGTTAAATATCTTAAAATGCTAATTTGGTCATGTTAGGAGTTAAAATTTAATTGTCCACAGCATATGTTCTCATAAACTGTGATCTTGGTTCTGAAGAATTTGTAATTTCTGAACTAAAATCAATTGAAGGAGTTATAGAAGTTCATGGCACATTTGGTGCTTATGATATTCTAGCAAAAGTTCAAGCAGAATTGGTTGAAAAATTGCGTGAAACAATTACATGGAAAATTAGAAAAATTGTAAAAATTCGTTCAACATTAACATTAATGGGAATTGAAGGACAAGGATAATTAAATACTCAAAATAATCATTAATAAAGATAAAAACTAATTATTTGTTTATTTTAATACAATAAAAATGATCAAATGTTAAGAAATTTTCTAATATACTTTAAATTCAATTATAGGCATAATATGTTGTGAGTTACTGTGTGAAATGCTTTGGAGCAGCAGATGTATGTTTTGGAGAATTAGAAAAAGTGATTCTTAGTGAATACATTAAAGGAATGAAAAAATATTCTAGCCTGAAATGTTATTGCAAAGATCATACTCCCAAAAGGTGATTATTTTGGACATAAATCCAAAATTCACCAATTGTATATTTTGTAACATGTCATTTGAAGAGTGCGATTGCAAATGTAATTACTGTAATCAAAGAGATTCATGCGAATGCGTTTTATTTGATTCAATGACAGGAGGATAACAAAGTAAAATATTAGCAAATGCAAAAATCAAACTTTTATTTTATTATAACATAACTAGTTTGCAAGCCAACACAACATCTATTGTCATAAACTCCCCGTCGTGTTACTGATGTAAGCTTACTTGCTACATTATGTAGAGGATGGATATTATTGGCTTGATTTTTACTTTGTTAATAATTTTAAAAAATAATGAATTAATTTTAATTTGATTTTAAGATAATTTTAATATCATGTAATTAATGAATTATTGAAAACTTCAGATAGATAATTGAAATGAGATTTTCATCCACAATAATGTCAATTCAAATTATCTATCTTATGACGATTATAATTAATAGAAATTAATTTTTGTAAAAAATTCAAGATTATTTCAAATGAATTTTAGGTTAATCAACAGAATTAGTTAAATTTGATTTTAAGATATTCATTTTGGGAATATCTACCGTTCATCAATATGTGAGGACACTTGGATGAAAAAAGATAATACAACCAGGAGGACGTAGTTATATACAAATGTGAAAAAATGACTACGTTTTCCAAAATAATAATTAAAATTTTTTAAAAAAATAAACATTTGTTAACAAAAACTCAAGAGAATTTCAAATACAATAATTACATTAACCAGTCATATGATAGTCCAGATTCAAGAATTATGTAAAGAAAAAAAATGTGATTGTAAAGATCATAACAAACCAACTTTTAGGCGTGGAAATAGGCGAGAATGATTGCTTGAAAAACAATTTAATCCAAATTTTGTGTATAATGGAATAGTTCATTTCTACATGGATAAGAAAGGATATTCAAAAGAAAAAGCAAACGGAGTGGCCCAAGCAATTGTAAAAAGGGAGATACAGAGACGAATTTGTAAAAATGAATCATGTAAACATTTCTCATATGATCATATTAGAAATGGAGAAGTTTGCTTAGTTGCAGATTGCAGATGTAGGGAATTTACTAAGTAAAATTATCTAAAGAATTTTTTATTAAGGGTTGAGCATTAATTCCCATTTTATTCAAATGTGATGCAAACTCTTCAACAAAACCATGTATAGTGTAAACTTGTTCTGCACCAGATTTCACTACCATATCCACAAGTTCATTAAAATCACAATGATCACTCATAGTTACAGAATAATCAGCGCGACGGCCAAAAGAAAATTTAGTTGATTGTGCCCATCCACTAAAACCAATTGTTACAGCACCATATTTTGATTTCATTTCTTGAAGAAATTTATTTTTTGCAGATAAAACAGGGGTAATCATCACCCAGGGTTTTTTATCTAATGAACCATTTTTTTGAGCTTCAGAATGACCCGTACAGTCCTTAAGAGATACACCAAATTTTTGATGAAGAGTGTTCATTTCTTTAATTGAATCATGAACATAGAGAGGATCCCAATGACCAAACATTTGTGTTAAAGTTTGAGCCTTTCCAAGTTGGTAACCCATTAAAATTACAGGGATTCCTTTGGCATACAAATCACCAATTAGTTGATTTACCTTATTTTGAATTTCATCCATTTTTGGAAATGAAAATTCAGGTAACCCAAAAGTACATTCAGTTATGAGGGTTTTACATTTAGGAATTTTTGCAGCTTTTAGAAATCCTCTATCACGAGTACAAATATCCCCAGTATAGAAAATATCGTCAAACAACAAGCCCTTAGAACCTAAAACATGACCACTGTCAATTAAGGAAAAACCATCAATGGATTCAACATGATTTTTCATTGTAAATCCACGAATTTCAGAAATTTCATTTGTTTCAATTGAGGATAAAATAGTACCACCATTTTTTGAAGGAAGATGATCAGAATGAGCATGAGAAACAAAATTTATTCCATCCAAATCAGTTTTTTTTGGATCCAAGTAAACATGCCCAGTCTCAGATTCACAAAGAATTCCGTTTTTAGTCATCTTGACTTTACTAGGCAATAAAAACAAAAAATATTGGATTTGATATAAATTGCAGGTTTGATTCATTATTGACTAGTTGCTAAATCTCGGAATTCTAATCTCAGGACGTGGAAGCAATATGGAATCCATTTTAAAATCAATTAAAACAAAAAAAATTCCAATTAATCCAGCAGTTGTAATTTCAAATAAATCAGATGCAAAAGGCTTGAGGATTGCAAAAAAAATGGGAATTAATGTAGAAGTAATTGAAAGTAAAAGTTTCAAAGGAAATAGAACTGAATATGATAAAAAAATTATGAGTATACTTTCAGATTATGGAGTTACACCAAAAAATGGAATTGTGTGTCTGGCAGGATTTATGAGAATTATTAGTTCAGGATTTGTAAAAAAATATAAAAATAGAATTATAAATATTCATCCCGCATTATTACCAGCATTCCCGGGATTAAATTCACAAAAACAAGCATTAGATTATGGTGCAAAATATACAGGTTGTACAGTCCATTTTGTGGATGCAGGAATGGATACAGGTCCTGTGATAATTCAATCAGTGGTAGAAATTAAAGAAAAAGATACAGAAAAATCACTATCTAAAAAAATTCTAAAAGAAGAGCACAGAATATATCCTGAAGCAATTAATCTAATCGCTAGAAAAAAAATTAAAGTTTCAGGAAGAAAAACCCATATTTCTTAGGAATCAGAACCGCCAAAAAAATACAAAACTTGGAGTTCCTTGGTATTTGAATGAAAATAATGCGGTACACCTTTTCCAACAAAAAATAATTTGTCTTTTGAAATTTCATAGTTTTTATTTTTAATTTTAAGATAGCCATTTCCAGAGACTATAAAATATACTTCATCATTTTCATGAGGTTCTTGGGTATCCTCTTCTCCGGGTTTTAGTGTCAAAAGTCCAACAGCAAGACTATCTTTATTGATAAAAGTATGAAAATATGAATTGCTTTTTTTAATTTTGTCTAAATTGTCTTTTAAATTGAATTCTAATTTCAATTTATTCAACAGAGGAATTGAACATTTTTTTCACAGGTTCTGTACTCATAAAAGAATGTAATTTTGGATGAAATTGCTGATGTTCTGGACTTTGAATCATAGTCATAAAAGTTTCTTGAGTTTCATGCTCAACAATGATTCGAAAGCTACCATCAGGAGATTTAAGAAATCGTCTAGATACAAATCCAGGGAAAGGAGACAAGACTTTATTTGATTCAGAAAATAGAGTTTTGAAATCATCTTCTGCACCTTCTTTTAGTTGCACATCAGCCATCATGATAAACATGCTAACACTAAATGAGTCCCACTTAATTTTCTTTCTCAAATTCCTAAGAACAATTCCAAGAATTAAATATCAATAAATCATGAAATTAGCATGACTGGAATCAAGATTGATGGAAAATTAATTGCTCAAACAGTCAAAGACAGAGTCAAAAAAGCAACTGATGAGCTAAAAACAGATGGAATCAATCCATGCTTAGCTACGGTTTTAATCGGAAATAATACTGCCTCTGCAACATATGTAAGAAATAAGCACAAAGCATGTGAAGAAGTAGGAATAATCACTAAAGATCATAAACTAGATGAAAGTGTATCTCAACAAGAACTAAACAAAATCATAGATGAATTAAATGCAGATACATCAGTGCACGGAATTTTAGTTCAATTGCCATTACCAAAACATTTGAGTGAATTTGCAACCACATCACGCATATCTCCAATTAAAGATGTAGATGGACTTACCCCACATAATGCAGGGCTATTATCTATGAAGAAAGCAGCTCTTGTCGCATGTACTCCATCAGGAGTTATGGAAATGTTTGATCATCATAAAATCGATTTAGAAGGAAAGAACGTTGTATTGATTAATAGAAGTAATCTTGTAGGAAAACCACTTTACCATTTATTGTTAGAAAAAAATGCAACTGTAATTACATGTCATTCAAGAACAAAAGAAATTGAAAAATTCTGTCAATCAGCAGATATTGTAATTACGGCAGTAGGAGATAGAACAAAATTTACTCTTACTCCTGAAATGATCAAAGATAATGCCATTGTAATAGATGTTGCAATTACAAGATTTCAAGATAAATTGACAGGAGATTGTGATTATGAAAAAATTATTGAAAAAGCATCATTTGCAACTCCAGTTCCAGGAGGAGTAGGTCCAATGACAGTTGCAATGTTATTAAAAAATACAATCACTGCCACATCACTTGGAATTCAAATTGGAAGACAATAATAAAAAATCATTAAGAGAACTTCTTTTAGAAAGAAGAGACAATACGTCTTTTGACTTATTAAAAATTGCAAGTAAAAAAATGCAAAAAAGAATTAACAAAGTATATGCATTCAAGGATGCTCAAAAAATAGGACTCTATTATCCAATAGGCAGTGAAATTCTAACTCAAGATATTATTCAAGAATTAATTAGTAAAGGAAAAGAGGTGTTTTTACCAAAAGTAATTGGAGAAACAATGGAATTTAGAAAAATTGAAGATTTTGGAAGTCTAGAAATGGGTAAATTTGACATTATGGAGCCCAAAGATGATTGTCAAGTTAATCAAGATTTAGACATCATAATTGTTCCCACTGTAGGAATTTCACCTACAGGAGTCAGGCTAGGATACGGTCATGGGTTTTATGATAAATTTTTAGAAGGAAAAAACATTATCACAATTTCATTAGTATTAGAAAAACAAATCATTAAGAATATTCCAAAATCAGAACACGACATAAACATGGATTGGATAATAACTGAAGATAGAATGTTTCAAACTCAGAAATAGGACAAACCCTTTTTCCCAATGTCAGTTCGGCAAAATTTGTTAGACCAACTGATTTTTTCAATTGCCAAATAAGCATTGTCAATTGCAGATTCTAAAGAATCGCCTAACGAAGTGACTCCTAAAACACGTCCACCATTAGACAAAATTTTTCCATCAGATTTTTTTGTACCAGCATGAAAAACATTAGTATCATTTGGAATAGAGTCAAATCCAGTAATTTCATCATTTGTAGAATATGATCCAGGATAACCATCAGATGCTAAAACAACACATACAGCAAATTGATCTTTCCAAGAAAGAGAAGGTAACGAGGACAACGTTCCATCAACACTTGCAACAAAATAATCATACAAATCAAAATTCATTCTCATCGTAATAGGTTGACATTCAGGATCACCCATACGAACATTATATTCTAAGACATACGGTTTGTCATCTTTTATCATTATTCCAGCATACAAAAATCCCTTAAAGAAAATCCCTTCATTTTTCATTGCATGAATAGTTTTTTCAATTACTTCTTCTTGGATCTTTTTTGCCAAGTCATTAGTGATAATAGGGGTTGGAGAGTAGGCACCCATTCCACCAGTATTAGGGCCTTTATCGTCATCAAAAATTCTCTTGTGATCTTGACTAGAAGCCATCGGAAGTGCCACATTTCCATCAGATAAAGCGATGTATGATGCTTCAATTCCATCAATTCTCTCTTCAATTATAATTTTATTTCCTGCATCACCAAATGTTTTTTTAACCAAAATAGTTTGTATTGCAGAAATAGCCTCATCATTACCATTACAAACAATTACACCTTTTCCAGCAGCCAATCCATCAGCTTTTACCACAACATCATAATCAATTGATTTGACATGTTCTTCAGCTTTTTGAGGATCATCAAATATTTCAAATCTGGCAGTTGGGATGTTATTTCTCTTCATGAAGTTTTTTGCCCAAATTTTACTAGATTCAAGTTGTGCAGCTGCTTGTGAAGGTCCAAAAACTTTGAGATTTAATTTATTAAATTTATCAACAATTCCAGCAGCTAAAGGATCCTCAGGACCAACTACGGTGAAACAATTATTTTTTTGTGCAAATTCAGCTAATGCATCTAAATCATTAACATCAAGGGGAACGTTATTTTCAGTGCCGCCATTTCCAGGTGCAGTATAAACAGTTTCAACTTTACTACTTTGAGATAATTTCCAAGATAATGCATGTTCCCTTCCACCAGAACCAATTACAAGAACATTTACCAATAAAAAATATCAATTACTCAATTATATAATCCAATTCTCGAAAAATCTGTTTATGTTTATAATGCCACGTGCATATCAAAATCCAGATGGAATTAAATTCAAAATTTGATGCAAAGGCAATAGAATTAGAAATTAAAGAATATGTTAAATCCATAGATATCGAAAAACTAATTTTTCAATCAGATAAACCTGAAAAAATAAGATTTATCGAAGGACCACCAACAATGAATGGAATTCCTCACGCAGGGCATCTTAGAGGCAGAGTAATCAAGGATTTATGGTATAGGTTTAACACATTACAAGGCAAAAAAATTGAATTTAACGGAGGATGGGACACACAAGGACTTCCAGTAGAATTACAAGTTGAAAAAGAATTAGGAGTGTCAGGTGGAAAAACTGAGGCCATCAAAGAATTTGGAGTAGAGCGAATTGTTTCAGAATGTAAAAAAGTTGTAGAGAAATTTAACAAAACATGGGTAGAAGTAGATAATGCACTTGGAATGTCATTTAATCATGAGAAAGCATATTGGACATTTAAAGATGAATTCATAGAAAGAGAATGGCAGGTCCTCAAAAAAGCATATGAAAATAAAATTTTAGAAGAAGATTTCACAGTTATTGCATATTGTCCAAGTTGTCAAACATCACTTAGTCATGCAGAAGTAAATCAGGGATATGAAGAAGTTAAAGATCCATCATTATACTATAAAGTAAAATTAGTAAATGAAGATGCATTTTTGATTGTATGGACTACAATGCCATTTACACTTGTTACAGATGCAATGGTTGGATTAAATCCTAATGAGGACTACGCATATGTCAAAGTTGAAAATGAAACATGGGTTGTAGGAAAAACACGATTAGAAGAATTTATGTCAGAAGTTAAAATTGAGAAACATGAAATTCAAAAAATTGCCAAAGGATCAGAATTTGAAGGAAAAAAATACATCCACCCATTATTAGATTCAATACCAGAATTAAAAGAATATTCAAAATTAGATAATTATCATGTTGCAGTATCAGAATCATTTGTTGATGCAAGTACAGGTAGTGGATTAGTACATCTATCACCAGCAAATGGAGAAGAAGATATCAAAATTGCCAATAAAAGAAAAGTGAAAATATTTAGTCCAATAAATGATGAAGTAAAATTCACAAATCAAGCAGGGAAATATGAAGGAATGTTTGTCAGAGATGCAGATAGACCAATCGTAGAGGATCTAAAAGAATGTCAAGCATTAGTCAAAATTGGAAAAATTAAGCACAAATATCCACTTTGTTGGAGATCTCACCATCCAATTGTATGGCTTGCAAGAAGAGGATGGTTTTACAAATTAGATAGATTAGATAACAAAGCAATTGATGCAGCAGAAAGTGTAGAATACTTTTTTGAACAACCAAAAAATAGATTTTTAGGAATTATTAAAGAAAGACATCCATGGTGTATTTCACGAGAAAGAATTTGGGGTTGTCCATTACCAGTATGGAGCTGTGAAGATTGTGGTGAAAAAAATTGGTTTTTTTCAAGACAAGAAATTGTAGAATCTGCAGATAAATTACCAGATGGACCAGACTTTGAATTACATAGACCGTGGATTGATAACATCACAGTAAAATGTAAAAAATGTAGTAGTGTAAAAACAAAAAGAGAAGAATACGTTTTAGATACATGGCACAACAGTGGTTCTGCACCATATTCATCATTAACAAATGAAGAGTATGAAAAAGAAATTCCTGCACCGTTCTTTACAGAAGGAATTGATCAAACAAGAGGGTGGGCATACACATTACTAATTGAAAATGTAATTCTCAACAATAGCGCAACACCACCATACAAATCATTTTTGTTTCAAGGTCATGTACTTGATGAAAAAGGTGGAAAAATGAGTAAAAGTAAAGGAAATGTTTTGGAAGGTGCAGAGTTATTAGAAAAATATCCAGTAGATTTGATACGATTCTATTTCATGTGGAAAGCAAGTCCAATTGAGCCACTTAGTTTCAGCACTGAGGAATTAATGTCAAGACCATATCAAGTTATCAACACATTATTCAACTTGCATCTTTATTTTAAGCAAAATAGTCAATACGATAATTTTGATAATACGAATACACTAGAATGGGCCAAAAGCAATAATTCTTTAACATCACCAGATATCTGGTTACTTTCAAAGCTTCAAAAATTAATTCGAAAAATTACAGAAAAAAATCAGACATGTAAATTTCACGAAGGGGCAAAAGCAATGGATGATTTCATCATCAATAACCTCAGTCAAATATACATCCCAATTACTAGAGGGGAGTTATGGGATGAATCTGACGAGAAGAAAAATAGACGTCTTGCAATTTATGCAGTACTAAATGAAGTACTCAAAACACTAGATATTTTGATTCATCCATTTTGTCCATTTACAAGTGAGCATCTATACCAAACTGTGTTTGAGGGAGAAGAAAGTATCCTATTAGACAAATGGCCTCAATACAAGGAATCATTGGTAAATGAGCAAATTGAAGAATCATTTGATATTATGAAAGATGTTGTATCAATTTCATCTGCAGCGAGAATGAAAGGGAAATTAAAAAGAAGATGGCCATTAAATGAAGCTAAGATTTGTGTTAAGAAAGATCAAAAAATAAAATTAGAATCATTATCGAATTTATTAAAATCACAACTCAATGTTGAAAAATTCAATATTGTTGAAACAGAAAAGGAAAGTGGTTTAGAACAATTATTAGAATTAAAAGAATTAGGATTACCAGTAAAACCAACATTAGAATTAGAGAGAAAGAAAATAGGTCCAAAAGCAAAACAGCATATGGGTAAATTGGTAAATGCATTTTCAGAAACAAACCCACAGGAAATCATTTCATCAATACAAAAAGATGGAAAATATGATTTTAAAATAGATAATGAAATAATTTCATTAGACAAAGAAGATTTTATCATAGATTTTGATTCAGAAGATAATTTTGCGGCAGCAAAAAGAGATGGGTTCATAGTATTCATTTCAACATTAAGAAATAAAGAAATGATGGCAAAAGGATTGGTAAAAGACATTGCAAGAAGACTACAAACTCTACGAAAAGAAAAAGGATACAATCCAACTGATGTATTAGAAGTAGCATCAATTTTAGAATTAGACAGTGAATCATTAGAAATGATTAAAGAAAAAAAGGAAGAATTGGCATTTTTAGTAAGAGTAAAAAAAGTGAATTTTGAAAAATCATGTAAAGAGTACAAAGAAGATGATATTGACGGTCAAAAAATCAAAATATCAGTAGAATAGAATTTAATGTAATATTTTTATTATAATCATTTCGTAGATAAAGGAATGTCTAATTCAAACCCAAACGTTGTTGGAATTAACGTTCTAAAACAAAACGGCCTAGATGTTGATGAGTTAGTAAAGGAATTAATTCAAAATGCTGCTGTCGAATTTACAGCATACTATTACTTTACAAATCTCAGAGCACACTGCACAGGCATGGAAGGAGAAGGACTCAAAGGGATTATTGAGGATGCAAGATTAGAGGACCTCAGTCACTTTGAAGCATGCCTGGAAAGAATCTATCAGTTAGGAGGAATTCTTCCAAACGATGCAACAGAATTTATCAAAATTTCAGGTTGTGAATTCTTACAACTTCCAACAAATCCAACAGATCACAAAGCAATTCTAGAAAAATGTCTAAAAGCAGAACAAGGTGCAATTGTTAATTGGAATAAAATTTGTCAAATGACATTTGGAAAAGATCCAGTTACATATGATATTGCAAAAGATATTCTTGCTGAAGAAATTGAACATGAGTCATGGTTCTTAGAGTTAATCTACGGAAGACCATCAGGACACATGAGAAGAAAGTATTCTGGAGAAAGACCACATACGGGCAAACATTCTAGAGCATTAGATATGGCATAAATGCCAAATCATTTTCTTTTTATGAAAATTTAGTTGATTTTATTCATGACAAGGTGTGAAGAAGCTTTGTTTTATTAGGGTTAAATAGAAAATTACATAGTTAAATTATGGTAAAACAGATTAGTCTAGATGCCTGGCAAATTCAACAATTAACAGATCTATTAAAGAAGGGATCAGATATTGTAGCCAAAACAAACAGACCAATTATTTTGTACAGACAAACTTTAGATGAAGAAGATGAATCATATGAAGAAATTGTATGCAGTTTAACTAACGGATATGTAATTGAACAAATGGTGACATCAGGAGGAATACTAGTTCCAAGTTTCCATCAACAATTTGTTTTCAGAATTGAGGAATATCCACAAGAATTATTGAGAAAAAGTAAAGATCGCTTTTTAGAAATGATTGATTTTCTTCAAGACCAATTAAAATAGCCTCATAGTTAATAAAGACCATAAAATTCATCTCACTTGCATGCAACTATTAGAATTTCAAGCAAAAGAACTTTTTAGAGAATATGGAATTAGTCTACTTGACAGTATATCATCAACAAATATTGAAGATGGAAGAAAACATGCAAAAGAATTAGGATATCCATTTGTAATTAAAATTCAAGTACCCGTAGGAGGCAGAGGTAAAGCAGGAGGCATTCAAAAATGTCAAAATGATGATGAATTTGATATTAAATATCCACAAGTAATGGATTTAGAAATTAAAGGTGAAAAAGCAAGAGCAATTTTACTAGAAAAAATGGCAGATATTAAAAAAGAATTGTATTTATCCATATTTCTAAATCGCTCAAAAAGATGCTATACAATTATCGCATCAGCAGAAGGAGGAGTGGAAATTGAATCAGTTAAAAATCAAATTATCAAAGAAATAGGATTAGGGGATGTCTCAGATGAAGTTGCAGATGAAGTTGCAAAAGAAATGGGGTTAGAAGGAATTACAGCTCAAGGAGTTGCAGACACATTGAAAAAATTATCAAAATTAACAATTGAAAAAGAAGCGGAATTAGTAGAAATTAATCCACTTGCAATTATGCAAGATGACACAGTGATGGCATTAGACGGGAAATTTGTAACTGATGATAATGCAAATTTTAGACATGATGAATTACAAAAATATCAAGAAAAAACAGAGATAGAAGAACAAGCAGAAAAAAGCGGATTTTCATTAGTAGAACTAGATGGAGATATAGCAGTTGTAGGTAATGGTGCAGGACTTGTAATGTCATCACTAGATATGTTATCAGACAACGGTGGAAAACCAGCATGTTTTCTTGATGTTGGTGGCGGTGCAACTACAGAATCAGTTTATGAAGCATTAACTTTGATCAGTAAATTGGATAGAGTAAAAGGAATTTTAGTTAATCTCTATGGAGGAATTGTAAAAACCACAGTTGTTGCAGAAGCATTTCTTAAAGCATACGAAAATAATCTAATTGACATACCAGTATTTTGTAGACTAAAAGGTACAGAGTCAGAAAAAGCAAAAGAAATGCTACAAGGTTCTAGAACTAACATATTTGATTCAGTAGAAGAAGCAATTAATGCAGCAGTAATGGGAGTAAAAAAATGACAGATATTTTTGAATTACTAAAAGGAAAACCAGAAGATTCAGATTATGAGAAAAAAGGAGTAATAGTCCAAGGCATTACAGGCTCATATGGCTCAATTCATGCAAAACAAATGATAGCATATGGAACCAATGTTGTTGCCGGAGTTACTCCAAATAAAGGAGGTCAAAAATTTGAAGGAACAGTTCCAATATACAATACAATGCAAGAAGCAGTAGATGCAACAAATGCAAAAATTTCAATTATTTTTGTTCCAGCAAAATTCTTCTTATCAGCTGCAAAAGATGCATTAAATTCTGGAATTAAGTTACTTGTTGCAATTCCAGAGCACGTACCAATTAGAGATACCATGGAAGCATTAGATTTAGCAAAACAAAAAGGTGCAGTGATTATTGGACCTAACACACCAGGAATAATGATTCCAGAATTAATTAAAATTGGAATTATGCCACCAATGCCTTTCAAAGCAGGTAAAATAGCAGTATTATCAAAAAGTGGAACATTACTTTATGAAATTTCAGATGCACTAACTAATGCTGGATTTGGTCAATCCATTACAATCGGTATTGGAGGAGATCCAGTTAATGGTACTAGATTAATTGATGCATTTGAAATGGTGAAAGACATACCAGATTTAGAAGGATTAGTAATAGTTGGAGAAATAGGTGGAGATTCCGAAGAGATGCTAGCCCAAAAAATTATCGATTTAGGATTTAACAAACCATCAGTTGCATATATCGCAGGAAGAGCAGCACCAAAGGAAAAACGAATGGGACATGCAGGTGCAATTGTAATGGGAACCTATGGATCAGCAGAATCTAAAGTATCCATGTTTAACAAGGCCAACATTCCAGTAGCAAAAAGACCAGCTGAAGTACCAGTTTTACTAGCAGGGAAAATGGAAAAATAGATTAAATTAAAAGGAAGAGATTGAGGAGAGAATTAAATGCCAATTACAGACCCTGAAAAGAAACGAATTGCACAACAAGCACGATTAGTTATGAGAATCTGCTTCAAATGTGGATGTAGAAATGATGTAGGGGCTACAAGATGCAGAAAATGTAGAAATCCATACTTGAGATTAAAGAACAGAAATCTCGGCGTAAAGAAATAGAATTAAGAAAGCATTAATCTTTCACGATATTCTCGAATTGCATATTTTAAAGCAGATTCATTATTTTGAATAAAAGATTTAGCATCATTAGGATCATCTATTTCCTCAAGAGACAGTTGTAGATCATCAGGCAATTCATCATTCATTTGAAATAATATTTTACCAGCAGCAATGTATTGACCAAGATTATTTGCAGAATCAAATGCCAAAGTCATTCTATCAATTATGGAATCAAATTCTTTTAAAGATATGAATAATATTTTCATGGTTAATACAAAAAGGTTAGGTAATTACAAAATATCAAAAAACTAAAGATAGAAAACAAGGTATTATGACAAATAATTTGGACTGGTCGTCTAGTTTGGTTTGGATGACGCACTCACACTGCGTAAGGAAGAAATTCCCGCAAAGGTCGTGGGTTCAAATCCCATCCGGTCCATTTCAATTATTCTATTTTATTAATCAAATATTTACAAACAATGAAAATTCAAAATAACTATATGACATGAGGAATTAATTAAAAAAATGTCACTGTACAACCACATTCCAATTAATTTCAAACAAGCTGAATTAATTGAAAAAGATAATGCACATTTTTACCAAACACCAACTGGAGAAATTTATCCATCAATTACAACAATATTACATGAAACAATGGCTAATGAAAAAAAAGAAAGTTTACAAAATTGGAAAGAACAAGAAATAGCATCAGATTATATCACTCAAGAAGCTGCAACCATAGGTACAGAGACTCACAAATTAATTGAAAATCACATTAACGAAGTTAGACAAACAGATGATGTTAGATTACTTTCAGTCGCACATTTTAACAATTTAATTCCATTTTTACAAAAAATCAACAATGTTCACGGCACAGAACTAAGACTGTATAGTAATGCAATGAAACTAGCAGGAACATCAGATTGCATAGCAAACTACGATGGGGAATTATCAATTATAGATTACAAAACAAAAAGGAGTAATCAAAAAGAAGAATGGATGACAGATCATTTTATTCAAGGTACAGCATATTCACAAATGTTTAAAGAATTAACAGGAATTGAAGCTAAACAAGTTGTTATTTTAGTAAGTAGTGAAAAAAATTCAAGAATGGAATTTGTAAAAAATACTGAAGATTACAAAGATTTACTGACTCAAAGATTAAATCAATATTATGATATTTTAGAATAATAAGAAAAACTAGTATGAAAGAATAATAAATTATTTAAAGAACATTGAAAGGATATAGTTTGATATGAATACAAAAATGAATACAGTAGCAATAGCATCAATTATAGCAATACTAGGAATAATGATGGTCCCAAACACTGCAGTAGCAGAAACAAATCAAAACGACATTAGTGTTAAACCAATAAATGAAAAATTTAGTTTAGAAACAACAATTACCACTCTTACTGTACCAGAAAATAACAAATTACCATGGGGAACAGTATACGGAGCAGCATCAGATGTTGCTGAAAGGTATCCAGTAATCATTCAGTTTTACAAAGGAGACGAGCAAGTACACATAGCACAAATAGATACCAAAGGAGACGGCTCCTATGAATACAAATTCAGAGTTAGAAACCTAGATCAAAGTACAGGAGAATTCAAAGACATATTTCATGGAGAATACATGGTAAAAATATTCAAAGTGATTCCAAATACCAATCCAATAGCATAAACTGAAAATCAGTTAATTGAATCTCAGAAAATATAGTACATAGAATCATATACTAAGTATTAATCAAAACATCTAGAAAATGAGTAAAAATTTTTGGCACGATATAGAAACAGGAACAGATGTTCCTGAAATAATCAACGTAATTGTTGAAATCCCAAAGGGTTCAATGAACAAATACGAATATGATAAAAAACACAACTTGATAAAATTAGATAGAGTGTTATTTTCGCCATTTCACTATCCAGGAGATTATGGATTAATCCCACAGACATTATCGGAAGACGGAGATCCACTTGATGCATTAGTACTAGTTACAAATCCAACATATCCAGGTATTTTAATAGAATCTAGACCCATAGGATTACTTCAAATGAAAGACGATGGAGAACCAGATGATAAAATAATTTGTGTTTCAACTAATGATCCTAGATATCTACATACGTCAGATATTGAAAATATTGAAGATCACTACCGCTCAGAAATTGCTCACTTTTTCCAAGTCTACAAAGAATTAGAAGGAAAAAAAGTTGAGATACTAGGATGGAAAGATGCAAAAGAGGCAAAAAAAGTTGTTATCGAATCAATTAAGAGATACAAAGAGACTTTGAAAAAATATTAAAATGCAAACAGATTGTCAACATTTTCTACAAAAAAAAGAAAACATATCACCTAATTCAAAAAATTGTGAAGAATGTGAAAAAGAACACATGCCCACAGTAGCACTTCGAATGTGTCTCACATGTGGACATGTAGGTTGTTGTGATTCATCAATTGGAAAGCATGCAACAAAACATTTTGAAGAAACAGGTCATCCAGTAATGAAGGCAATACCAGAAGACATATGGAAATGGTGTTACATACATGAACAATATTATTAATTACAAGTAGACAAAAATCCATAAAATTTTAAATTAAATTATGAATACTTTTATGCTTAATTTGCATAAATATTGGGATGATTCATCAGAATAAAACACGTAAAGGAGAATACAACTGATGTCAAAGGCATATGTAATGATGAATTGTAATCTAGGCGAAGAGAAATCAGTCATAGAATCATTAGAAAAAATAGTCGGAATAAAAGAAGCTCACGGTACATTAGGATTATACGATATTGTAGCACAAATTGAGTGTACAACAGATGAAAAGATTCAAGAAATAGTCACACAGAAAATTCGAAAAATACCAAAAATTCAATCAAGTATGACATTAACAAGTTCAGAATCAGGGGAACTGTTTCAAATATCAGAAAAATTAGTGGGGGCAATGTTAGGTAAAAACAACAGTCAGGCATACGTAGTATTTCATTGTGAAAAAAATCAAGAATACCCCACATTAAAAAATCTCTGTAAAATACCAGAAGTGAAAGAAGCAGACGTAGTTTTTGGGTATTATGATGTAGTTTGTAGAATTGAATCATCTAGCGAAGAAGTTTTACAAGATGTTATCACTAGAGCAATCAGAGGATTACCAAATCTAAAAACAAGTATGACATTGAACATAATTAAAGAACAAGAAACATGACTCAAAAAAATAATTAAAAACAAATGTGAAAAAGATATTCACTTTTTAATAGTTAAAAATAGAAAAAATCATGGCAGAATACCAACTAGGTACATGGGATTTATCAGAATTAGCAAAGAATCCAAAAAATCCAGCATTTCAGAAACAAATTAGAGATTTAGAAAATCTAGCAAAAAAATTTGAAAAAAATAAATCAAAACTAAAATCAAATATGACATCTAAACAATTTAAAATAATTTTAGAGCAAGTTGAAGAAATTTCACATAAAATGAGTAAAATTGGAGGATATGCATCATTGTCATATTCATCAGATACCCAATCAGATGAAGCAACATCATTAATGACTCAGATGTCAAAATTAGGCTCAGAAATTTCAAATAAAATTTTATTTTTTGATTTGTGGTGGAAAACACAAGTCGATGAAAAAAATGCAAAACGATTGATGAAAGATACTGGGGAGCTAAAAGAATACCTAACATACAAAAGATTATTTGCAAAATATGCATTAAGTGAATCAGAAGAAAAAATTATCAACACATTAGATGTTACAGGAATTTCTGCACTAGTAAAATTGTATGATAAAATAACTAATGTGTATGAATATAAAATGAAAGTTGGCAATAGAACAAAAACAATGACAAGAGAGGAACTAACAAATTATGTTAGAAGTACTAATCCAAAAATCAGAGAAACAGCTTACAAAACAATTCTGAACAAATATACAGAAAATAAAGGCGTAATTGGAGAAATTTATCAAAATATTGTTCTTAATTGGAAAGATGAAGGAATAGAACTCAGAGGATACAAAAGTCCAATATCAATGAGAAATATTGCAAATGATGTAGATGATAAAACAATAGAATCACTTCTTTCAATTTGTAGAAAAAATTCAACAGTATTTCAAAAATTTTTCCTTCAAAAAGCAAAGATGCTAAATATGAAAAAATTACAAAGATATGATCTATATGCACCAGCAGCATCAAAAATCAAAGAAAAAAATTACTCATACAATCAATCTGTAAAATTAGTCTTTGAATCATTGGGAAAATTTAGCAGTACATTAGAGGAATTTGCCAGAAAAGTATTCAATGAAAATCACATAGATTCATCAGTCAGACCAGGAAAAAGAGACGGTGCATTTTGTAGTACACTTACTCCAAAAATCACACCATATGTTTTAGTCAATTTTACAGGTAAATCAAGAGACGTATTCACATTAGCACATGAATTAGGCCATGCAGTTCATAGTCAAGCAGCACAAAATAGATCAATTCTGGTACAAGATGCACCACTACCTCTAGCAGAAACAGCATCCACATTCTCAGAACTCCTACTATACGATAATTTATCAGATAAGATATCAGATGATCAAAAAAAGATAATGTTAGCTGAAAAAATTGATGATTTGTATGCCACAATACTTAGACAGTCATTTTTTACAATTTTTGAAATTGATGCACATAATCAAATTAGTAAAGGCACCACAATAGATGAAATCTCAAAAACATATTTACAAAATTTGAAAGAACAATTTGGAAATTCGGTTAATCTTTCAGAAGATTTCGGAATTGAATGGAGTTGCATTCCACATTTTTACCACACTCCATTTTACTGCTATGCATATTCATTTGGGAATTTGTTAGCATTGTCACTATTTCAAAGATATAAAAAAGAAGGAAATGATTTTGTTAAATCATACATAGATATCTTAGCTGCAGGAGGATCAAAAAAACCTGAAAAATTATTATCAGAGCATGGATTCGACATCAGATCACCTAAATTTTGGCAAGAAGGTTTTGATTATGTTAATCAACAAGTTAAAACTTTGTCATCCCTAAACTAATTTTCAAGTTAAAAATATTTTTAGTAAAATAGGAAATTAATCATCATTGTTTTTTTGAGATGGAATGTGATTATCAATTATTTTAGTTACATCCAAAATAAGAGAGTCTTTAATTTTTTTCAATGATGCTTCAGGATTTTCAGATTGAGAAATTAAATGATCAAGTTGATCCAGTATTGCATATTGAACTCGAGATATCAATAATTCAGAAATACTTTTTTCACTGGTAAAATCAACTTCAGTGATATTTACTGCCTGATTAGCCATTTGAAAAGTAAAAGATGAAGAATAACCACCTCTACTAAATGCAATATCTCTAAGGACTAATTTTTTTACTTCATCAGGATTTCCCATTCCAGATCTGGCAACCATGTCATTTAATTGATCTAAAATAGCATATTGAACTCTAGTTTGTAGTAATTCAGGAATAGTTTTTGCATTTTCTATTTCAGTAATGCTGACTTTTTCATTACCAATTGTGATGAATTTATTCATTATCGTAATTACAATTATTTTATGTATAAAGTATTTCCAAAAATTAATTTTGAAATGATTTAGAATAATGGGGCCGACAGTCCAACGCATGGACTGCCGGCTTGTTCCCCGAACGGTTTGAATTCGATGTCAATTTTTCATCAGAAATATATCATTTAAAGGTTTGAAGTTATTTGAGGTCTAATTTAGGAGGCTTGAGTTTTCTAATAGTACCCAATAGAATTCCAATAGTAATTCCCAATTGATAAAGAAAGTACAATAAAACTTCGAAAGTACTAGGAGTAAGATCAGTAAACCTACTCAAAGCCGTAAAAACTAGTAAAAGACCACTGAAAAAGAAAACGAATCCTTTTACAATTCCATGTAAATTAGTGAATTTTAAAATTACAAAAGTCATGACCATTATCGAAATAGCAAGAACAGTTAGAAATCCAGTATTCATCCCAAAAATTAAAAAAACAGAAGAAACTACATCACCAGGATTTGCCACAGATAAATTGGTGAGATCAATCTTTTCAGGAGATTGAAAACGAGGAACACTAAGAATGGCATTAATTAAAAATAAAATGAACAATGTAACTGAAACAGTCTTTACATGATTTTGCAATCTGGGGAATCTCAAAAGAATTGCCCTGCCAAGAATTATTCCTTGAGATAAACCAATTCCAAATGTACTTAAAATTACAATTAATTGAATTAAAGGATCATTGAAACTTTCAACAAGTATTGGGATTAATGCCATTTACTTAGAAATCAATAGACATCAACATATGAGTTTCTCAAGATAGAGATCATCAAAAATAGCCAAAAAGAAAATACAAAATAAAAGTAAATTTAATATCCCATAATCAAAGGTCATCATTATGTTAAAAATAATTATTTTAATAATGTGTATTAGTATAATTGCAATTTCAACAAATTCAGCATATTCACAAGAAATCAATTTAGCCACATTTCAAGAATCAGCTCAACTATTCATAGATAATAAAATATCACAAGAAACCATAACGTCAATCACATTACTAAGCAGTAATATTCAAGAAATCAAAATCCCAATGGAATTTGAACAAAAAATCAGAGACGATAAAAGAATTCAAGCAATAGTAGTTACAAATGAAAACAATTGTGTTTTAGGAGTTGTTGATCAATCATGCATACTAATCAACATTGAAAGGAATGTAGAAGATAAAGGAATTATTGCAATACAAGATAATTCAAAAATAACTGGAAATTCATACATTGATGATATTAATCAGATATTTGACACTAATGCAGAATTTTTTCAAGTATTCATACACACTGCAGCAGAAACAAATCAAGTATTAGATACATCAGGTACTATTTCAGGTACTGGAACAATTTCAGTAGTGTACACAATGCCAATGGAAGATACGTATTCAATGTATGAGAAAATATCATCCATGTTAATTTCAAAACAAATCAGGGAAAGTGGAGGATTTTACAACATTGCAAGAAACTTATCTACAGAAGAAAATGCAAAAATGTCATTTTCAATAATTCCAACAGAAGCCAAAACTCTATCACAGTTAAGAGTATCAGTAAGTAACCCTACAGAAAATCTGATGGAAAAATTAGAAACAAATGCGGAAATAAACCCAATGGAATTTTTCAAAATAAAAGATCTGGATAGATCAGAATATTTTTCTACAGGAAATTATCCATTAAATTCCATATTTCAAATAATAATTCTATCAAATGAACATAAAATAATTTCAGATGTAAAAGGAAGTATAATTCCAACACTAACCATAGACGGAATTGAAATCCCAACAGAAATTACAAAAAATGGATGGATTTTTGATCCTAAAAATGGAACACAAATTCAGGGGAAGTATATTTTTGGAGAAAAAACATCAATAAATGAAAATGAATTAACATTTTCACTAAGTGAAAAAAATATGCAAACTAACGAAATGGAATTAGATGAATCAATAATAGTGGTAGGAATAATTACAATAATTTCAATTGGAGCTGCAATATTTTATCTTAAAGGATACAAAAAATAATTACACTAAAAGAACTGCAGCTGCAAAAACAGTAGTCCATTTTCCATCTTTGTCTCCCTTTGTAGATTGAGTTACATGATGGGTATTGTAAATTTGACCAGAAATTAGCCACTGTTGTCGTTTTTCATCCCAATCTTTATCAGCATCAAAAGGAATCCCCAAAGAAGAAGCCAACATTTGTGCAGCAATATCTTCAGCATAATCACCGGCCTGAGTTTCATTTTGACCAAAAGATTCGTATTCAGACAAGTAACCATATCTGTCATTATCTTTAGGTTGTGCAATTCCAACAGAAGCAGCACAAACTCTATGAGGTTCTTTAGTTTGATTTTTAGAATATATTGTAAACAAAATTTGTCCAGCTTTAATTTTTTTCAAACCTTCCTTACGACTAATCAGTTTAGCTTTAGGAGGAAAAATACTAGAAATCAATACTAGATTAGTTCCTGCAATGCCTGCATCCCTTAAGGCATATTCAAAACTAGTCAATCTATCTTCGTGTACACCCTTACCTTTTGTAAGAAACAATTCTTTAGCTACTAAATCTAACATTTCTGAATTCCAGTTAGAGAATTATTATTTATACTTTAATTTTACAAAATAAAATCTATTTATCAGACTTTGGTTTTTTCTTTTTCTTTCGTTTATCAGGATCGGCTTTAATTTGAGTTAAAAATATGAATGTGAAAAATGCGCCCAACCCAATATTGATCAATCCCATGAAAGTAATCATAATTTTCATGTTAGGAGGAGTAATAGCAGATAATCCAATAAGCGTACCAATTATACCAGTAACAAAAAACATCATCATGAGAACTTTGACTCTAGTTGGTTCGATGTATCTCATATCAAATATCAAAAAGCCAATGTTATAAATTGAAAGCTAAACAGATTATCGTAAAAAAATACAAAATTAGCCTCAGGTAACACTTTAAACCTTGAAAAATTTTATTTTATTTCGTGCCAATGTAGCTCAGCCTGGTAGAGCAACTGATTTGTAATCAGTAGGTCATGGGTTCAGATCCCGTCATTGGCTTTTAATTTTTAAAAATACAATATTTATAAAAAATTCAATACGATTAAGTAGACAATAACGAAAAAACACACATTATGATTGAAGGGGATTTTGAAAACGCACCTAAAATAAATGAAAAAATTGTAAAAAAATCAACAATCAATGTGCTGATAATAACAATTATTATCATAACAGGAGTTGCAGCATTTTTTGCAGGTTCATATGTATCAAATTTTAATTCAGATACAATTTCACAAGAAGAATTAGAAAATGCAATAGCAAAATTAGAATTAAAAATTCTTGAAAAACAATTACCAACAAATCAACCAACATTACCATTAAAAATATCTTCAGGAAACAATCCAGTTATTGGAAATCCAGATGCACCAATTACAATTATAGAATTTTCAGATTTTCAATGTCCATTTTGTGCAAAGTTCCACATGCAAACACTTCCAACAATTATGGATGAATATATCAATAAAGGAACAGTGAAATTAGTATTCAGGGATTTTCCGATACAAAGCATACATCCTAATGCAGTACCAGCATCAATTGCAGCAGAGTGTGCAAATGAACAAGGTGAATTTGAACAAATGTATCACATGTTGTTTGAAAAACAAAAAGAGTGGAGTAATTTAGAAACATCTTATGCAATCACAGCATTTAATCAATATGCATCAGAATTACAATTAAATGAAGAAAAATTTGATTCTTGTATTAAAAATGTGAAATACATCGAAGAGGTCCAAAAAGATCTTAATGAAGGCAGAACGTATGGAGTTACAGGGACACCAGGGTTTTTTATTGGAAATGAAAAAATAGGTTTTGTGGAATTAAAAGGTGCACAACCATTTGAGAGTTTTAAAAAAGTCATAGACTCCCAGTTAGAGAATTAGAATAACAAGCGTTTATTAGACCTGAATCGATTTTCTGGGTTATCGGAATAATGACGAATAGGCAATGAGCTTTATCGTCATTGCTTAAGAGAAGAAAACAAAATGACAAAATTTAAAGATCTAGGATTAAAAGATGAAGTACTAAGAGGAATTACTGATCAAGGATTTGAAGAAGCATTTGAGATACAAGAAGCAGTAATTCCAGTTTTATTATCAGGAAGAGATGTTGTAGGACAAGCTCATACAGGTTCAGGTAAAACAGCAGCATTTGCACTATCGATGTTAAACGACATTACACCAAAAAAAGGAATTCAAGGACTAATCATGGCACCAACAAGAGAACTAGCCATGCAAATTAGTACAGAGATTAAAAAAATGGGCAAGTATACGGGAATTAAAATTGCTACAGTGTATGGAGGACAAGGAATGGGAATTCAATTAGATGCCCTACATAGAGGAGTTGAAATTATTGTAGCAACTCCAGGTAGACTCATTGATCATCTCAAAAGAGGATCAATAGAGTTAGGAGATGTAACACATATCGTATTAGATGAAGCAGATACAATGTTAGACATGGGATTTGTAGATGACATTCAATTTATTTTAGATTTATCACCAGAAGACAGAGTGATGTCATTGTTTTCAGCAACAATGCCAACAGCAATTTTGAGACTTGGAGAAGATTATTTACACAATCCAAAACAATTCTTGTTAGATGCAGATGATCTCAGCGGAGAGGGAATAGACCAATCATTTTTAGTAATTAAAGATAGAGACAAATTCAAATATTTACTTGATTTCATTAAACCGTTAAAAGGTCAAAGCATAGTATTTTGTTCAACAAAATACAGAACCAGAGATGTTGCAAAGTATCTTCATCAAGAAAAATACAATGCAGTTGCAATAGAAGGAGACATGTCACAAAGTAGAAGAGAGCAATCAATGGCAAAATTCAGAAACGGTAAAGCAGACATCCTAGTTGCAACAGACGTAGCATCAAGAGGAATAGACGTACCAAGAGTAGAACTAGTAGTTAATTATGATGTACCAAATCAAGAAATGGCATATTTTCATAGAATAGGTAGAACAGCAAGAGCAGGAACTGAAGGTAGAGCAATTACATTTGTATCATATTCATCAGTAGGAGATTGGAATATAATTAAACGTCAAATCAAAGTACCATTAAGAGATCTTAATCAAGAAATGAATATTGAAATTTCAATTCCTGATCCATTAAAACGACAATCATCATCAAGAAGATACGGTGGCGGTGGCGGATCAAGATCCAACTACTCCAGAGGAGGCAGAGGCGGTGGTTACGGCAGAGGCGGTGGCGGTGGTTACGGCAGAGGCGGTGGCGGTGGTTACGGCAGAAACACCAGAGATGACAGAGGAAGTAAAAGAAGAGACAGCGATAGCGATGGCAAAAACAGCTATGGCGGACGCAGTAGATGGTAATATTACAAAAATTTAAAGACAAGAAATACTATAGTAGATTAAGGTAAAAGAATGCACAAAGGATTCATTTTATTAAATTGTGATTTAGGCGCAGAAGAATATATCGTAGATGAATTAAAACAGATGCCAATAATCAGTAATGCGTACTTAACTTTTGGAGCATATGATGTAATTGCTGAAATCGAGACAGAAAATCAAGAAGGATTCGAAAAAGTAGTGGCAACTATCAGAAAACTATCAAGAGTAGTAAGTACAATGACACTAAATGTTATTGAAACAGGCAAGTAGACAAAAATTATTTTTTATTCAGTTCTTTTTGTAATTTAGAATTCTCTTTTTCCAAAGTTTTTACTTTTTTTACAACTTTTTTTAATTCAACATTCATTTTTTTCAAATCTTTTTCTACTTTTAGTAAATTATTTAATGAACGAGGTACTTTTTTCGGAGTAATTTCTTTCGAGGATTCAGTTTTTTCTATCAATTCTATAATTTCTCACATAGTTCTTTTTAGATCTTTCTACAATAAATCAGCAAACTATGTCTCTTTTTCATTATCGTCATATCCTAATTCTTTTAGAACTTTATAGTAAGCGTCAGGATCAATTTCCTTTAACTGAACTATTACGTCAAAGAAGTTTTTTTCAACATCATCAGTCATGATTTAGCAACATATTATCCACCTAAAATTATTACGATATTTTAGATAAGAAATTAAGAAGATTAGCACTAGCAAGAAAAAAAATTTTACATAAATATCAAAAGTGAACTTGAAGACGATAGAGTAAAAAATGACAGACATAATTTGGGGTAACGGGCAAAGCATTATTTCAACAGAAAGTTTTCAACTAAATGTAACACATAGAAAAGATGGAAATTCTGAAAAATATCCAGATACAGTGAAAATCATTATTTCAGGAGTAGATTTACCAGGATTGTCAGATAACAAAACAGAGTGGACAGTGGAAAATCTTCAAAACCTCATTGTGAATGCATTTCTAAAATGTGAAATCGATTCAAAAACACAAGAAGGAGATTTAATTGCAAAAGTATCACATTCAGGAGCTGCAGGATACTAATTGTGGAAATCCATAATTGTTACAAAAAATCAAATTGAGAATAAAGACATTAAAAAAATAATTGATGGAGAAAATTCATCAATAATAATAAAGAATTTTTTAAAAAAAGAGGATTGTAAAAAAATAATTAAAAAAATATCCAGTATGAATATAGAAAAGGATTCAAAAAAATTTAATCATATTGGTCCATTTTTAATGAATTATACTACAAAAAAAGAAAAATATTTTGATAATGCAGAAAAAGCAAATGAAGTATTTAAAAAAATTTTTGTGAATGTAGAAAATCCAGTTAATAAAATTAAAACAACAATATCAAAATGCTTTCCAAATTATAAAATTGCAGAAACAAAAGAAAATCAAAGAAATTATGCATCATGCACAATTAGACGACACGAAAATGGCAAATCAATCCCACTGCACAAAGATAATGTAAGATATGAAGGAGTAGAGTATCAAGTATCAAAAATCAATAGTCAGATATCATGTATTTTACATTTACAAGAAACAGAAAAAGGAGGAAATTTATCAATATACAATAAACGATGGGAAAAAAAATTAGAGAAGTATAGAGAAATAGAATTCGGGTATAATCCAATTATTAAAGAAAATATACTAATGGATACAATTGAATCCAAATCAGGGGATCTGGTGATTATTAATCCAAATTATCTTCATGAAGTAAAAAAAATTCAAGGTAATTCAGACAGAATAACATTAGGTATGTTCTTTGGAATTGAGAATAAAACTAAAAAGATCTTCTCTTGGGCATAATTTTACACAAATTTTCAAGATCAACAATAAAAGAGAATTAAATGATTAATTTAGGATTGATAAGGGAATAATTGTTATATGAGGAAATCAGGATTGTTTCAAATTGCAGAAAATTGAATATGAAGGAACAGTATGGGTACTAAATTACAATAATCCAGAGCCACTATTAGATCACGCAATTCACATGTTAGAAAGACACGGAGTAAAACGTGAAGATATGGAAATTACAGAAACACCAAAAGCAAAAGTAGGTTCAATTGTAGTGGAAATATGGCCTTACGAATTAGTTGTAGCAAGAGTGAGAACAACTAGAAACGATTCATTTATCAGCGGTACTGAATTTAATATAGAATTAAAATTAGACGAAAATGGGAATTACATAGATTACCTTTGAAGAAGAAGAAAATTCAGAATATCATTATTCTTAGTATTGCAATCGTAATCATTGGAACAATTATTGTGTATAATTATTCAACAGATATAACAAAACAAAAAGGATTACAATTTGGAAATGAATTAAGTCAAATTGAGAACAATGTTTCAGACATACAAGGAAAATTCTATTCTGAAAAAACAAAATGGGTAGAAGGAGATATTTCAAAAGAAGAGTTGTTAAAATTTTATAAAATTCACATAATTGAATTCAGAGAAGAAATTTCAGAATATGATAAACTAACACCGCCAGAATTATTTCAAAGTTCAGTTACATTATTAAAAATTTCAGCTGAAACTCAACTAGAAAGTGATTTACAATTTATCGAATGGATAAAAACAGGAGATGAAGCAGCAAAAATTAGATCAGATACTTTAATTCAAGAATCATATGAATATCAAAATTTAGGATTAGTGGAATTTCAAACTGCAAAGGTAGGCATAAAACATTATGTCGGAGGTGAGAAATTTGAGGAACCACAAGGAGTGTCACCACAAAAAGTAGTTCAAGTGTCAGAAAAAATGAAAGAGCAGTGTAATGATCAATTTAGAAATGAATCAGGGGAATTTGATTCCAATGAGATAGAAATCGAATGGTTCAATTGTAACAATAAAGCAGAAGAATGGAAAATACAACACATGCCATAAATAAAAAATAGGAAAACTATAGTAATTCAGATTTTTGTAGTAAACTCAGAACAGGAGAAATTTCTTCCAATAAATTAGATTTTTCAAGAATAGTAGGTTTTGAAAACATTACAGGAAAAGTCATAGTCAACATATCCTGATCAGTGTGAGAAATTCCAATAAAATGTGAAGTGTTATTTATTTCAGAAAGAAAAACATCCCATTTTTGTAAATGGCTAGATACACGAGTAACATTTTGCTTTACTTCAGAGATAGAGGCATTCAAATCAGTATCAAATAATTTGAATTTAACAAGAGGGATCATTATCATGCCACCCAAGACAGTGTCATGATTTTTAATTTTAGACAAAATTACATCTTCAGGATTTTTTACTTTCGAAAGATCACCATAATTAGGATCAAAATAACCAGCAACTAATTTTTTAGAATCAAATATACGAAAATACCCATCTTCAAATTCTAATTTCCACAATCCCAAGAAAATTATTCAAGGACAACTAATTAGTAAACGTTTATTCAGTAAATTAATTTTCAAAACACCCTATGGATAAATTAAACAGTATTTTTTAATTATCACTTTCAAGTAAATTTAATGCTTTTTGTAAGGATACTTCAAGATCATTAATTCTTTTTTTGAGTTCTATATTTTCATCCCTTAAAGAATCTCTCTCCTTAGTGAGTATTTCATTAAGATCCATAACATAATTAACAATAATAGACTATTTTTACATTACAATTGAAAATAGGCGCAAAAAATAGACATTACAAAGTATGCGAGTTTACTAATTTTTCATCCAATAATTTAACTTCAAAAATATCTTTTAAAAAATATTTTTGCTTCACATGATTAGCACACAGTAAAACAGAAGATTTAGAATCTCCAACATTATACACAGTAAGATTAATGGGTTTATTATTACAACATATACGATTAACATCAAATCCAGTAACTTGCGTTGCCATTTCAAACCAAATTAATTTTTGAATTTTATTAAGATGTCGTATTGATTGTAGAGCTAAAGTCTGTTTTTTAATTTGTCTCAACATTTTTCTTATTTCTGGAGAAAGGTGTTCTAACAATATTCAGAATAAATTTATCATTTACATAAGTTTTCACATTTAAAAAAAGATAATTAAATAAGCTAGGAATCAAAGTAAGAATATGACAATATCAAAAGAAAATAAAGAATTTATCAACAGTCTAATTGAATATTACGTCAGTGAATCAGAATCATATAAACAAATTGCAGAAAATTTTCTTCCAGAAGTAGAATCAATTCCAGACACAGCGTTTGGCATAATTACTGGATGTGTATATTCAGGATTTCTACAAGCATATCAAAATCAACAACAGAACCCCAGTCTAGAGGACATAGATGAATTTAATCAAATAATTAAAAATAAGGCACCATTAATTAAAAAATCAATCACCGAAACAACTGGAAGTAAATAGAAATTAAAACTAGGCACAGATCTAGTCTAAATATAGAGAAATTTCATTGGGAAATCAAAATAAAGTTATTTAAAAAAGCAGTACAGTTTAATTTGAATAATAAAAAACGAGTATATGAAAATTGATGGTAGTAAAATTATTTTTGGTTTAGGAGTTTCATCAGCTCTGGCAACGGCAGTGATTGCATTATATTTCTCAATTCGTTAAAGATAAATCATAAAGATAATATAGAAAATCAGTGTCTGCAATAAATGAATTCAAAATTACACAAATAGTAGATAATGGCCAAATAATTCAACTAACATTAATTGAAAATGTGTCTACAGAACCAATTTCACAAAAACAAATGATTATAGAAAATGTTTCTAAAAAATTAGATTCAGAAACCAAAGAACAAGTAATGCCACTACTAGAAGCTATTTTACAAGCACAACCAACTGTAAATATTAAATCATATCAACAAACACAAATTACAATATCTATGCCAAAATCAAGATATGATGGTATGGGTAGACCACAAGTTGGAAGTACAATAGACGTGAATTTAAAAAAAATCTAAAGTTTTGAATTTACTTCATCTAAAGTATGTAATGGTAACGAGCAAGAAAAATTTTTACAAATAAAAACAGAAGTTTTTTCTTCAAAAGATTTTCCACTAAAGAAAGGGTATTCAGATAGACTGTTTAATTGATCAGAATTTTGAATTGTAACTATAAATGAATTAGGCAAATAATTTCTAAGTAGGGATTTACAAAGTTCAGAATTTTCAGAATTGATAACAGTAATTTCAATAGGTTTTTCTAAATACAAAGAAAGAGTATTCAACAAATATCCAAATCCAAATGGATTTTCAGCAGCAATTTGTGCCTGAGATTCCATGATTTTAATTGAAATATCAAGAAAAGATTGTTCCTGAGATAAATGATACAATCGTAACATTACAAAAGAAGAAACAGAATTTCCAGAAGGCAAAGATAAATCATAATTACTTTTTGGACGAATAATTAATTTCTCATGATTATCAGAAGTCATAAAGAAACTACTATTTTGTGAATCCCAAAAGTGATCAATTAAATGATGACCCAGTTTTAATGCAAGTTTAAGATATTTAGAATCAGGTTCAATTTCAAATACATCCAATAATGCATTAACAAAATAAGAGTAATCTTCTAAATAACCATTAATTTTTGCAGTGCCATTTTTGTAAGTTCTTAAGAGATTATCGTCAACGAAAAGACTCTTTTCTATAAATGCAATACAATTTTTAGCAGCATCAAGATACCTAACATCATTTGTAATTCGATAACCTTTTGCAAAAGCAGTTATCATCAATGAATTCCATGAGACTAGAACTTTATCATCTAATCCAGGGGAAATTCTTTTTGATCTTATTTCTAATAATTTTTTTGAACATGAATTAATTATTTCATATACTTCTTTTTCAGATATTCCAAAATTAAATGCAACAGTGGAAACATTAAGATTATTACAAAGAATACTATTTCCCTCCCAATTGCCACCATCAGTTACATCAAAATAAAGACAGAATAAATCAGCATCACTTCCAAGTATTTCTTTAATTTCTTTTTTAGTCCAAACGTAAAATTTTCCCTCTACACCTTCAGAATCTGCATCATAAGCAGAATAAAATCCACCCTCAGAAGAAGTCATTTCACGTAAAACAAAATCAAGAGTTTTTTGTAAAACATTAAGATAAAATTGGTCGTTAGTAATTTGATAAGCTTCACAATAATTTACAGACATGAGAGCATTATCATAAAGCATTTTTTCAAAATGAGGAACCAACCATTTTGTATCAGTAGAATACCTATGAAATCCACCTCCAATTTGATCAAAAATTCCGCCCTTTGCCATTTTGTTTAGAGTTTTTAATGCAAACTCATTAAATTTTGGCAAATTAGCCATTTGAGAATATCTAAATAAAAATGAAATATTTGCAGCGTTTGGAAATTTGGGAGCTGAACCAAATCCACCATATGTAGGATCCCCTAATTGAAATAAATTCATTGCAGCTTCATCAAGCAAAGTTCGCTCTAATTTTGTAGGAACAGTAATTTTTTCGGTTTTATGCAATGCATGAATAAAACTTTCTGCAGATTTTTCAATATCTTTTGGTTTTTCTTTCCATGCTTGTGCCAATTGTCTACAGATACTCCCAAACCCAGGTCGGCCATAGGAATCCAATACAGGAAAATAAGTTCCAACGTAGAAAGGTTTTTGATCAGGAGTAAGAAAAACGCTTAAAGGCCAACCACCCTGACCCGTTGTAATTTGACAAGCCTTTTGATAAATATCATCTATGTCAGGACGCTCTTCTCTGTCAACTTTTATGTTTACAAAATGTTCGTTCATAAAATCAGCAACATCATTATTTTCAAATGATTCATGTGCCATCACATGACACCAATGACATGCACTATAGCCAACACTTAGAAAAATGGGTTTATTCTCATCCTTAGCTTTTTGTAATGCCTCGTCATTCCACCCATACCAATTAACAGGGTTTTCTGCATGTTGAAGTAAATAAGGACTAGTTTCATGAATAAGATTATTTTCAGCCATAACTAATCATAGATTTTAGAATATTTGTACCTAGAGATAAAAATAATTACCAAATTCCCTTACCTTCAGTCAATTCATAAATTCTAACATTAATTCTTTTAAGAAATTTTGATTTTGATTTATCAGCTTTTTTGTCATGACTGTAATCTTTTTTTTCAAGTAATTCTTGTAGTCGTGCTAATTGTTCTAAAGATAATTTATCAAATTCATGTTTAGAGGAAGAAATTAAAGTTAATAATTTAATTCGTTCACGGTCTTCGGAGCTAATATCATCCATATCATGGTACATATTATTTTAAAAATAAGTCTTATCTTGACTACATAATTTAGAAGTAAAATCAAAACAGTATGTTAAAATTTAATGAAAAAATTTTTGATTCATGGGAAAAATGCGTGCAATGGTACTTTCAGAATGTGCTAAAATTGAAACAAATCCATTGAAATCAACTATCATAGATAAACATCAAATTGAAAGAGAAAATGAAATTTTACTAAAAATAGAAGCTTGTGGCGTATGTCATTCACAACTTCATGGAATTGAAGGGGACTGGAAACATATAGGAATTCCAGCATCATTGCCAATTGTTCCAGGACACGAGGTAGTTGGAGAAATAGTTGAAATAGGAAAAAAAGTTACTAAATTTAAAATCGGAGATAGAGCAGGAATTACTCCATTATTGGAAGCATGTAAAAAATGTCAATATTGTGATGAAGGAAAAGAGTATCTTTGTGAATCATCAAAAATTACTGGAGAGACATTGAAAGGGGGATACTCAGAATACATCACAGTTACAGAAGATTTTGCCACAAAAGTTCCAAGTAGCATGAAATCAGAATACGCAGCACCATTATTTTGTGCAGGAATTACCGCATACAAAGCAGTTAAAGCTGCAGAACCAAAAATAAATAAAAAAATTGGAATATTTGGAATTGGTGGAGTAGGTCATATGGCAGTACAATTTGCCAAAATAGAAAAATGTGATGTTATTGCATTCTCCAGAACACAGAATCATCTGGATGTTGCAAAAAGATTAGGTGCCATGGACACAATGATATTTTCTAAAGAACAGGAAGAATTTCTAAACAAGTTAAAAGAGAAACAAGGGTTGTTAGATGCAGCAATTGTATTTGCTCCAGCAGACATTGTAACAGATACTGCAATTAAAGCAGTAAAGAAGGGAGGAATAATTGTAATAGCAACTGTAGGCAAAAATCCAGAATTTAGTGCATTTGAAGAAAAAACAATTCGAGGTACATTGATAGGTTCAACAAAGGATATGGAACAAGTAATCAAGATATGTGATGAAAACAAAATTGAAGTAATTTATGAAACATTTCCTCTAGATAAAGCAAATGAGGCATTACAAAAATTAAAAGATTCAAAAATAGATGCACGAGCAGTATTAGTTCCACAGGATTAGAGGTAACATAAGAAAGAAAATGAATTGTAATAGATGTCACCACACAGATGAAGCTCATATTCCAGATAAAGAAAGTAAATTAATGATAAAATTAGGAAAATGTAAAATTCCAACGTGCACATGTCTACAATTTATGAATCCAATTCAAGAAATTGATGAGGATTTATTGTAAATCTATTAAATTATTCCTAAATCATTTAATTCCTTTTGTATTTCTGAGTCAACTCTTGCACCAGAACCACATTTACTGCACATACCTGTTTCATTTGGATCTTCAGACATTTTTTTCTCACATTCTACACATTTCTCAATACCTTTTTTGAATCCCATACTAGTAGTTCATCACACCAGCTTTATGTATTTTGTATTAACCGTAATGTGATCATAATAATTCATATACGAAAAAGAATCAAGATATACGTGGATAAACATAAACCATCAGATGAAATGATCAAAGATTTAGATAATCTATTATCAAAATTAAATGCAATGGAAATTGTTGCAGCAGACGAATATCAAAAAAATTCAGTTAAAATTATGAGAGCATTAGTAGAAGGGCAAATGCATTCAATTAATGAATTTCAACATATGAA
>ENA-OWPI01000378-OWPI01000378.1-marine-metagenome-genome-assembly--contig:-NODE-378-length-63462-cov-20.112724_pt1 | contig 63462 bp, 65 predicted proteins | sample MGYA00238138_ERZ651775 | MGnify/ENA primary metagenome ERZ651775 (study PRJEB26906, sample SAMN06265043) | marine metagenome | isolation source: Helgoland LTER site | place: Germany:Helgoland, sampling...
CGCGGTAATTTCTCTATGGGGTTCTCAGAGCAGATCGTTTTTGCTGAGATCGATTACGATAAGATCGATCGGATCCGGGGTTTAGATATCAATATTACAACGAGTGCTGCGACGGACGACGAAGGCCGCGCGCTACTAAGAGCGTTTAATTTTCCGTTACGTGAAGCTTAGGCCCAGCGTTTAGCAGAAAGCAGAAGTAATTAACCGAGGACACGATGGCTAAGAAATCAATGATCAATCGCGAGAAGAAGCGCGAGAAGACAGTACAAAAGTTTGCTGCCAAGAGAGCTGTCTTAAAGGCTCAGATTAAGGACTTAAACTTGTCCGATGACGAGCGCTGGGCAGCCCAGGTTAAGTTTCAAAAACTGCCTCGTAATGCCAGTCCAACACGGCAAGTCAGGCGCTGTGTTCTGACCGGTCGACCCCATGCGGTTTATCGCCGATTTGGTTTGGCTCGGCAGAAGTTGCGTGAAGCTGCGATGCGCGGTGATATTCCCGGGCTTGTTAAGTCAAGTTGGTAATTAGGAGAGACAGAATATGACAATGCAAGATCCATTAGCCGACATGTTGACTCGGGTGCGGAATGCGCAAGCGGCGAAGCATCCCGATGTATCGATGCCCGCCTCAGGCACAAAAACCGAGGTTGCTCGGGTGCTAAAAGAAGAGGGATACATTACGGATTTCAGTCATGGCGTTGATGACGCTGGCAAGCCAAGTTTAAACATTGCACTGAAATACCATGATGGCAAACCAGTGATCGAGAAAATCGATCGAATGAGTCGCCCTGGGTTGCGGATATATAAGAACAAACAACAGATCCCGACCATCCAATCCGGTCTGGGTGTTGTGATTTTGTCGACGAATAAAGGTGTTATGACGGATCGAGCGGCTCGTGCTGCAGGCGTCGGTGGCGAGCTTCTTTGCTCAGTTTTCTGATAAGACAGTCTTTAAAGGTTAATTTTCATGTCTAGAATAGCAAATAACCCGGTACCCGTGCCCAACGGCGTTGAAGTGATGATTGATGGCCCTGACCTCAAGGTCAAAGGCGCCAAAGGCGCGTTGCAGTTGACGCTCCACTCTTTGGTAACCATCGCTCGTGAAGAAGATTTGCTTCTGCTGAAGGCTGTAGGACCAACGCAGCAAGCAACAGCGCTCGCTGGGACCTTCCGGTCACTGGTGAGCAATATGGTGCAAGGTGTGAGCGAAGGATATCAAAAACAGCTGGAGCTTCAAGGCGTTGGTTATAGGGCGCAAGCACAGGGCGCTAAGCTAAATTTAACTTTGGGATTTTCTCATCCGGTAGTCTATGCGGTGCCTGAGGGCATCGAAATTGAAACGCCAACGCAGACCCAGATTGTTGTTAAGGGTATAGATAAGCAGAAGGTCGGTCAGGTTTCCGCAGAAATTAGAGCGTTCCGTCCGCCCGAGCCTTACAAAGGCAAAGGGGTGCGATACGCCAACGAATATGTCAAACGTAAAGAAGCTAAGAAAAAGTAAACCTTAGCCGAATAGCAATAAAGACGAATTAAGCGTCTTGTCAGGAGACAAATCGAGATGAAAAGTAAGCGGGATGCTCGTTTAAAAAGAGCACGTAAGAGTCGATCTAAAATCCGAGAACTGTTGGTTCCTAGGCTTTGTGTTTACCGGTCACCTCGGCATACCTATGCGCAGATTATTTCTGAAGATGGTGCACAGGTTAAAGTCGCTGCCTCAACACTCGAGAGCGCACTTCGGGATGGTCCGACTGGCAATATCGAAGGCGCGGCGAAGGTTGGTGCCTTGATCGCAGAGCGAGCAAAAGCCGCAGGGTTCGAAAGGGTGGCGTTTGACCGCTCTGGTTATAAATATCATGGTCGGGTCAAGGCTTTGGCAGATGCGGCTCGCGAAGCCGGGCTGCAGTTTTAAGCCGTCAAGAAAGAACGAATTAAGGAATAGGCATGGCTTACAACGAACGAGATAAAAACGAAGAAGGTATCCAGGAAAAGCTGGTACAGGTCAATCGTGTCGCCAAGGTGGTCAAAGGCGGCCGAATCTTCGGATTCACAGCGTTGACGGTTGTGGGTGACGGTAACGGTAAGGTCGGTTACGGTCGCGGTAAAGCGCGTGAAGTGCCTCAGGCCATCCAAAAAGCGATGGAAGCTGCACGGCGGAATATGATTGACGTCGACCTCGACGGCACCACGCTTCAGTATGAAGTCAATGCTCGGCATGGCGCTTCAAAGATTTTTATGAAGCCAGCGTCTGAAGGTACCGGGATTATCGCTGGTAAAACCATGCGGGCAGTGCTCGAAGTGGCCGGCGTTCGAAACGTTTTGGCGAAATGTTACGGTTCAACGACGCCAGTGAACGTGATTCGAGCAACGTTCAAAGGTCTGCAAAATATGCGTTCACCAGAGTCTATCGCCGATAAGCGTGGGCTCTCAGTAGAAGAGATTCTGGGATAGATGATCATGGAAAAGAAGACCGTCACAGTTACGCTAACGAAGAGCGTTCATGGCCGACTTAAGTCACACAAAGCGTGTGTGGCAGGTCTGGGACTGCGTAAAATCCGGCAGTCCTCGGTTGTAGAGGATACGCCTTCAGTCAGGGGCATGATCAATAAAGTGGCCTACATGGTTTCTGTAGAAGAAAACAAGGCGTAAGGAGACAATCGACATGCGTTTAAATTCGATATCGGGTGCGCCAGGCAGTCGTCAAGCAAAGAAGAGAGTCGGCCGAGGGATCGGTAGTGGTCTTGGTAAGACCGCCGGTCGAGGTCATAAGGGTCAGAAATCGCGCTCGGGTGGCAAGGTCCGTCCAGGGTTTGAAGGCGGACAACAGCCATTACAAATGCGGCTACCAAAATTCGGTTTTACAACTGAAAAGAGCCGGATTACAGGTGAGGTCACACTGTCTGAAGTCGCAGCGGCGAATGCAGACGTCGTGACGCTAGAAGTCCTTCGGCAAGCTGATTTGATCAATGGCAACACCAAACGGGTCAAGGTGATCTTGTCTGGCAAAATTGAAAGAGCCGTTACGATACAAGGACTGGGCGTGACCAAAGGCGCCCGTGCGGCAATTGAAGCAGCCGGCGGATCGATCGAAGACTAAGTAAAACGGCGTATTCACCTTTGCTGCAAATGAGCCAGCGGAGGGGGCGTAAAATTGAGTGGGTTAAGGATTAAGCAATGACGAGTGCACTAGCACAGGGCAAAGCAATGGCATCTGGAGGCGGGTTATCGGAACTTCGCAGCCGTCTGCTGTTCGTGCTCATTGCGATCGTTGTCTATCGTATTGGGAGCCATATTCCCGTGCCCGGCATTGATCCAGACCGTCTGCGCCTGCTGTTCAATCAAAATCAGGGCGGCATTCTGGATCTGGTGAACATGTTCGGTGGCGGTGCCTTAGAACGCATGAGTATTTTTGCGTTAGGTATCATGCCTTACATCTCAGCCAGTATCATCACGCAGCTTTTGGTTGCGACAACGCCGTCTCTGCAGCAGTTACGCAAAGAAGGTGAGGCTGGTCGAAAGAAGATAGCGCAGTACACGCGATACGGCACCTTAGCACTGGCGCTGGTTCAGGGCATGGCCATGAGCAGTGGATTGGAGTCTCAGGGTCTATCTTATACCGGTAGTTTCATGTTTCATTTTGTTGCGGTTGCGACACTCGTGACGGGCGCCATGTTTATTATGTGGCTGGGCGAGCAGGTAACAGAACGGGGCATTGGAAACGGGATATCAATTATTATTTTCGCCGGGATTGTCTCAGGGTTCCCTGGGGCGATTGGTCAGTCTTTTGAGCAGGCACGCCAGGGTGAGATCCAGATTATTGCGCTACTTGGTATTGCCGTTCTGGCCATTGTGATCGTTGCCGGCGTGGTTTATGTCGAGCGGGGCCAAAGGCGCATTACGATCAACTATGCGCGCCGGCAGCAAGGAAAACGCATGTACCAGGCGCAAAGCTCTCATCTGCCCCTCAAGGTGAACATGGCAGGCGTCATACCCGCGATTTTTGCGAGCAGTCTATTATTATTTCCTGCCTCGCTCGGTCAGTGGTTTGGTCAATCGGAAGGGATGGAGTGGCTGCAGGACGTGAGTCTTTGGATTGCGCCGGGACAACCTTTAAATATCATTTTATTTTCGATCGGTATCATTTTCTTCTGTTTTTGGTACACCTCGATTATGTTCAATCCAAAGGAAGTAGCCGATAATCTCAAGCGCTCAGGGGCGTTTATTCCTGGCTATCGGCCTGGTGATCAAACCGCACGGTATATCGACACCATTATTACGCGATTGACGTTGTTCGGGTCGCTGTATATGACAACGGTTTGCTTGTTGCCACAGTTTCTGGTGATTCAGTTCAATATTACGTTTCAGTTAGGTGGTACAGCACTGCTTATTGTGGTGGTGGTTATCATGGACTTTATGGCTCAGGTTCAGACGCACTTGATGTCGCATCAGTATGAGTCACTGATGAAAAAATCAAATCTTCAAAATTTTGGACGGCGCTAGGAGTTAGGGCAATGAAAGTAAGAGCTTCAGTAAAAAAGATGTGCCGGAATTGCCGGGTGATTCGGCGTAACGGTTCGGTGCGGATAATTTGCTCTGAACCAAAACATAAACAACGCCAAGGATAACCGCGGTGATTAAGGTGGACAGGAGCAACGCATGGCTCGTTTAGCTGGAATTAATATTCCTGATGATAAGCACACAGAAATTTCGTTGACGTACATCTACGGGATTGGTCGCACAACTGCGAAAGCATTGTGTGAAAAAACCGGGATTAGCGGCAATGCAAAGGTTGGAGAGTTGACTGAAGGGGAGCTTGATGACCTTCGGGGTGAAATCGGTAAGTTGAGTGTCGAGGGTGATCTTCGGCGTGAAGTTCAGCTCAACATTAAACGACTTTTGGATTTAGGCTGTAATCGTGGGATTCGGCATCGTCGGAGTTTGCCAGTACGAGGGCAACGCACCAAGACCAATGCGCGAACGCGTAAGGGTCCTAAGCGTCCTGTACGGAAGTAGTCGTACAACACTCCTTAAAAATAGTTTTAGTAAAGTAGGAAGACAGTATGTCTGATACACAAAGCCAGCAGGCGCCGGTAGCCCGGAAAAAAGGTAAACGTCAGATCGCAGATGGATTGGCTCATATCCACGCGTCTTTTAATAACACGATCGTGACCATTACTGACCGACAGGGCGGTGCGCTTTCTTGGGCAACAGCCGGTGGGTCTGGATTTAGAGGCGCTCGAAAGAGTACGCCATTTGCAGCCCAGGTTGCCGCGGAACGAGCGGGCAATGCGGCGCTGGAATATGGGCTCCAGAATCTAGAGGTTTTTGTTAAGGGACCAGGGCCAGGACGTGAGGCTGCAGTAAGAGCGCTAAATTCTGTGGGCTACCGAATAACCAATATTACAGATGTGACACCGATTCCGCATAACGGATGTCGACCCCCTAAAAAGCGTCGGGTGTAAAAGAGGAGATTGCCAATGGCCAGATATCTCGGCCCTAAGTTGAAGTTGTGTAGAAGAGAAGGTACTGATCTTTTCTTGAAGAGTGGCGTTCGACCGATTGAGTCGAAGTGTCGAATGGAGACCGCGCCTGGAATGCACGGTCACCGTCGGTCACGTGCGACAGACTACGGAATCCAGTTACGGGAAAAGCAGAAGGTTCGTCGAATATATGGCGTGCTGGAAAAGCAGTTTCGTAACTATTACAAGAAGGCGGATCGTCAGAAGGGCGCAACCGGTGAGAACTTGCTGCGTATCCTTGAGCGACGGCTTGATAATGTTGTGTATCGCATGGGCTTTGGTTGTACCCGTGCGGAATCTCGGCAGCTCGTCTCCCACAAGTCTATTCTTGTAAACGGACAGGTCGTTAATATCCCGTCTTTCCAGGTGGAAGCGGGTGATACGGTGACGGTTCGTGAGCGTTCACGAAGCCAATTGCGTATTCAAGGTGCACTGAACTTGGCAGCTCAGCGGTCTTCTGTTGATTGGGTTGAAGTGAATGTTGATCGTTTGGAAGGCGTCCTCAAAGCTTATCCAGAACGCGACGAGCTTCCATCAGAAATCAATGAAAATTTGATTGTTGAGCTTTACTCCAAGTAAGCGACTGAATTCAATTAAGATTAAGGAAGAATAAGGTATGCCTCATTCGTCATTAGAGTTTTTAACGCCTAAGCATATCCAGGTTGACCAGGTTAGCAGTACTCAGGCTCAGGTGATTCTTGAGCCGTTAGAGCGTGGTTTTGGCCATACTTTGGGTAATGCCCTGCGTCGGATCCTGTTGTCGAGCATGCCGGGATGTGCGATTACGGAAGTAGAGATCGATGGTGTGCTGCATGAGTACAGTGCGATCGAGGGCGTTGAAGAAGACGTCATCGAGATATTGCTGAACCTAAAAGGTGTGGCCGTTAAGTTGAATACGGCTGATACGGCTGAACTGTCATTGACAAAGACCGGGCCAGGTGTTGTGACAGCTGGGGACTTCCAGCTGGATCACGATGTCGAGATCGCAAATCCAGATCATATTATTGCGACGCTCAATGGTGCTGGTAAGTTGAATCTGAGAGCGACCGTCGGTCGGGGTCGAGGCTATCAGCCAGCCGATACAGCGGTGAGCGAAGAGGATTCGGGTCGGGTGATTGGGAGTCTGTTGTTAGATGCCTCCTACAGTCCGGTACGTCGGGTAGCATATAAGGTTGACAGTGCGCGGGTTGAACAGCGAACTGATTTGGACAAGCTTATTATTGATCTTGAAACCAATGGCACGATTGATCCTGAAGAAGCAATTCGTCGAGCAGCAACAATTTTGCAGCAACAAGTTGCCGTTTTCGTCGATTTAGAAAGCAGTGATTCGCCAGAAGAGAAGCAAGTTGAAGAACAAATCGACCCGATCCTGTTAAGACCGGTAGATGATCTTGAACTGACCGTTCGTTCGGCAAACTGTTTGAAAGCTGAAAACATCTATTACATTGGTGATCTGATTCGCCGGACCGAAGTGGAACTGCTGAAAACACCGAATTTAGGTAAGAAATCACTCACTGAAATCAAAGATGTCTTGGCATCACGCGGATTGTCACTGGGAATGCGACTAGAGAACTGGCCACCCATGAGTTTACGGGGTGACGATCGTTTGTTAGGTTAAATCATCGGTCTGAACAAGCCGAGCTAAGTTAGATTAGGAACTACCATGCGTCATAGAAAAAGTGGAAAGCAACTCAACCGGAACGCCTCTCACCGAAAGGCAATGTTCAAGAACATGGCTTGCTCGCTGATGGAACACGAGGTCATAAAGACGACTGTGCCAAAAGCCAAAGAATTGCGACGGTTTGCTGAGCCGTTGATTACGCTGGCGAAGCAAGATTCTGTGGCGAATCGTCGGTTGGCGTTTGCCAGGACGGGTGACAAAGCGGTTGTCGGTAAGCTTTTTACTGATTTGGGGCCACGCTTTCAGGATCGTCCAGGCGGCTACACTCGAATTTTGAAGGCGGGTTTTAGAGCAGGTGATAAAGCACCGATGGCCTTTGTAGAGTTAGTTGATCGGGAAATTCCCGATGAAGAAGATTTGGATGTCGTAGAAGAAGCCTGAACGAAGTTCAAGGGAATGAAAGGGGCCGGTTCATCCGGCCCTTTTGCGTTTGATAAGACGCCTTAACCAGTATTGAGTTAAAGGCCTGAGAAAAGGATAACCGTGATGATCACAACGTTTTTACCAATCCCAAGAACGTTAATGGGGCCGGGTCCGTCCGACGTGCATCCGAGAATTTTGACGGCGATGGCGAAACCGACCATCGGGCACTTAGACCCCGAGTTCATCCGGTTAATGGATGAGATTAAAGTGATGTTGCAGGGCGTGTTTCAAACTCAGAACGCTTTAACCATTCCGCTATCAGCACCGGGTAGTGCGGGGATGGAGGCGAGTTTCGTGAATCTGATTGAGCCAGGCGATAAGGTGATCATCCTACAAAATGGTGTGTTTGGTGGCCGTATGGCGGAAAACGTACGGCGGTTCGGCGGTGACTTGGTTTTGCTTGAGACGGCTTGGGGGCGTGCAATTGACCCGGAGCAACTGCGTTCGGCATTGCAGGCGCATCCTGACACTAAAATTGTTGCCTTTGTGCATGCTGAGACCTCAACTGGGGTTCGATCGGATGCGAAAAGTTTATGTGAACTGGCTCATGCAGCCGGTTGTTTGACCATTGTCGATTGTGTGACGTCCTTGGTCGGTTGTGAGGTTGACGTAGATGGCTGGGGCGCTGATGTCGTTTATAGCGGCACGCAAAAGTGCCTGTCCTGCGCCCCAGGGCTTTCTCCTTTTACGATGTCTGAACGTGCAGCGAGCCTTACCCAGACGCGGAAGACGCCAGTACCCTCTTGGTTTTTAGACATGAATCTCGTGATGGGATATTGGGGTGCAGGCTCAACGCGGGCTTATCATCATACTGCGCCAGTTAATGCGCTGTACGGGTTGCATGAAGCGTTGTTGATGGCAACAGAGGAAGGGCTTTCGGCAGCATGGGCGCGTCATGCGCGGAATCATGAGGCGCTTAAAGCGGGGCTTGAGGCAATGGGTCTGCGCTTTTTCGTACCGGAGTCCGAGCGACTTGCGCAGCTCAACTTGGTTGAGGTGCCAGCGGGTGTTGACGAGGCGTTGATTCGCCGAGCGCTGCTTGGATCTTATAACTTAGAAATCGGAGCTGGTCTGGGCCCGCTCGCTGGAAAGGTCTGGCGAATTGGTCTGATGGGATATGCTAGTCGACCTGAAAATGTTTTATTGTGCGTTTCGGCGCTTGAGGCGGTTCTTGCTCAAAGTAACGCACCCATCCACCGAGGGCAGGCGATTGATGCGGTCCAAAGTGTGTACGCAAGCGCCTAATATCGCCGGCTAGCTGGTAAAAGGTCCCTCAAGTAGTGGCTTTAAATATTGTCCGGTTGATGAGGCGGCGTGAGCCGCCACGGTTTCTGGCGTGCCTTCGCAGATGATGCGTCCGCCCCCTGCCCCGCCTTCTGGACCAAGATCAATGACCCAGTCTGCGGTTTTAACCACATCAAGGTTGTGTTCGATCACGATCACGGTGTTACCACGATCACGCAGTTTGTGGATAACGCCGAGCAGTTGATCGATATCATGAAAGTGTAATCCGGTCGTTGGCTCATCAAGGATGTAAAGGGTTCGGCCGGTATCCACTTTGGCGAGTTCCCGCGCCAGTTTAACGCGCTGAGCTTCACCGCCGGATAGGGTTGTTGCACTCTGACCTAAGCGGATGTAGCCGAGCCCCACTTCCTGCAAGGTCTCTAGCCGCCGCCTGATCACGGGCACTGCGCCTAGAAAGGACACCGCTTCATCCACGGTCATATGCAGAACGGCATCGATGGAGCGCCCTTTATAGAGAATCTCAAGCGTCTCGCGGTTATAGCGTTTGCCTTCGCACTCGTCGCATTGCACATAAATATCAGCCAAGAAATGCATCTCGACCTTAATCAAGCCATCGCCTTGGCACGCCTCGCAGCGACCCCCTTTAACGTTGAAGCTAAACCGGCCGGACTTGTAGCCTCTGGACCTTGCCTCAGCCGTACCCGCGAAAAGATCGCGAATCGCGGTAAAGATATTGGTGTAGGTTGCCGGGTTAGAGCGCGGTGTTCGACCAATGGGACTTTGACTGACATCAACGACTTTATCTAAAAAGGTTAGGCCCTCAATCGCAGCGTAGGGTGCGGCCGTTAGGGTGGTTGCACCATTCAATGCAGTGGCAGCAACCGGGTATAGGGTTTGGTTAATCAGTGTCGACTTACCGGACCCAGAGACACCCGTAATGCAGGTCAGCAGACCGATTGGGATGGCCAGGTCCAGGGTTTGCAGGTTATTACCAGATGCCCCAAGGAGCTTGAGCCATTGCGCGTCTCTTGGCGGCTGTCGATCGAGCGGCACCGCCACCCGTCGGGCACCGGATAGAAACTGGCCAGTAACCGACGCTGGGCAGTCAAGGATATCCTGAAGCGTTCCTGAGGCCAGGACCTCGCCGCCCAATTCACCCGCGCCTGGACCAATATCAACAATAAAATCGGCCGCTCGAATGGCTTCTTCATCATGTTCAACCACAATAACGGTGTTACCAAGATCACGTAGTCTGTTCAAGGTGCTCAGGAGTCGTTGATTGTCTCGTTGATGAAGACCAATTGAGGGTTCATCCAGGATATACATAACGCCGACGAGACCTGCGCCAATCTGGCTTGCAAGACGGATGCGTTGCGCTTCACCGCCTGAGAGCGTATTGGCCGGTCGTGCCAGGGAAAGATAATTAAGTCCTACGTCGATCAGGAAACCCAGCCGAGCCAGTATTTCGCTGACAATCTTTTTGGCGATTTCGGCTTCTTGCCCATCGAGGTTCAGTGTTTTAAGACTCTGAAAGGCATCTTCAATACTAAGATTTGAGATATCGGCATAATTCTTGGATTGAATGGTGACGGCTAAGGCGCCGGGATTCAATCGCTGTCCGGTGCAGGCGGCGCACTGCCGCTCATGAAGCCATTGCCCGAGTTGGTCTTTGACGGCCTGCGAGCTGGTCTCGTCATAGCGTCGCTCAAGGTTCGGAATAATGCCCTCGAACCGATGCTGTCTCAGCACGCGTTGGCCGGTTTGGTCTGCATAGTAAAAAGGAATTTCGGTTTCGCCGCTGCCGTATAAAATGACCGCTTGATGCGCCTCAGAGAGTGCTCGAAACGGTTGCTCCAAGGAGAAATCATAATGGGCCGCGATTTGCTCTAACAATTGATAATAATAAACGTGCCTGCGGTCCCAGCCTGAAATAGCGCCCTCTGAGATGGCCAGCTCGTCATCTCGAATGATGGCGTCAGGGTCAAACACGCGCTTGGTTCCGAGGCCGTCACAAGTTTTGCAGGCGCCGTTAGGATTATTGAACGAGAAGATCCTTGGTTCCAAGGCCGGCATGGAATAACCGCAGGTGGGGCAGGCATAATTCGCTGAAAACAGCATATTCGTTTTATCGGGCTCATCAAGGTAGGCGATAATAGCGAGGCCTCCCGACGCCTGGATAGCGGTTTCAAAGGAGTCCGCTAATCGGGTCGCAAGGTCGGCTCGAACACTAAAACGGTCGACCACAACCTCGATGGAATGTCGCTTTTGTTTATCCAGCGTCGGTAAATCATCAAGGTCTGTCACGACCCCATCGATCCGCGCTCGCACAAAACCTTGGGCGGCTAACTGTTTGAAAACTTGTTGGTGCTCTCCTTTCTTTTGCTGAACAACGGGTGCGAGCAACATTAGCCGGGTTTCAAGTGGCGTTTCTAAAACCAGGTCGACCATTTGGGCTACAGTTTGTGCTTTGAGAGGCTGATGATGGTCTGGGCAATGGGGGGTGCCAACCCGTGCGAACAACAGCCGCAGATAGTCTGCGATTTCAGTAATGGTGCCGACCGTTGATCGTGGGTTATGCGACGTCGATTTTTGTTCGATAGAAATCGCAGGTGATAACCCTTCAATGTGATCGACTTCGGGTTTTTCCATGATCGCGAGAAATTGCCGAGCGTAGGTCGAAAGACTTTCAACGTATCGCCTTTGACCCTCTGCATAGAGCGTATCGAAAGCAAGAGATGATTTTCCGGAGCCAGAAAGCCCCGTAATGATGGTCAGGGAATCGCGCGGGATATCGAGATCAACATTCTTTAAATTGTGGGTGCGAGCGCCCCGGATCGAAATCGTTTTCTTAAGCATGGTCGACATCCCGAGGTAATCATTATGCTGCTTTTGGGTGCGGCGTTGTCTCACAATAAGGCAAGGCGAGGCGCTGATTCGTGCGAGTAATCGCAAACCCTGCTATCATCTTTCGCCCAGTCTATGCAGCGCAAAAACAGACGCTGCGACCGTTTTAGCGGCGATATGATGAGGGTCCTTCAGCGCTTCTTGATGGCAACTAATGAGCTGGTAGCGATACTAAGGGTTTGAACGTCATTTCGCAAAGATCAGATTGTCCTTAAGTGAGATCCATGAACACATCAGAACGAACGACGGCCGCCATTGTAAGCCTTTTGTACTTCGTTCGAATGTTGGGCTTGTTCAGCATTTTGCCTGTTTTTACCCTGGCTGCGAGCAAGCTCTATGGCAGTGGTCCTATGTTGATAGGGCTCACCCTCGGGATCTATGGCTTGTTCCAAGCTTTGCTACAAGTGCCCTACGGCTATCTCTCCGATCGATTTGGCCGCAAGCCAATGCTCATTGCGGGTCTCAGTGTTTTTATTGTTGGAAGTTTGGTTGCAGCGCTTGCGGAACGAATTGAGTGGGTGCTGGTTGGTCGAGCGTTGCAGGGGTCGGGCGCGATTGCTGGTGTGCTTTTAGCGGTACTCGCGGACGGCATGCGCTTTGAATATCGGGCTCGCGCGATGGCTATGGTGGGAGGCAGTATTGGCCTCGCCTTTGGTGGATCTCTCATCCTGGGGCCACTGCTTTATGCCTATGGCGGCTTGCAAGCGCTATTTTTTCTCGCCGCCTTGACGGGTGCTTTGGCGCTGCTACTGGTTTGCTTTGTGTTGCCGAGTGCGGGCAGCGCAATGGTTGATCCCGCTGAGGGCGGTGATGTCAGCGAAGCCGGGGTCGTGTCATACCGATTACAGCTTCAGATGTTAAATCTGAGTATTTTTATGAATCATTACCTGCTGATGTCGAGCTTTTTGGTGATTCCGATCATGCTCAAACAATTTGGGGTCGCCATTGAGGACCATGCTGTGTACTACTTATGCATACTGCTAGGCTCCTTTGTGCTGATGTTGCCGCTGGTCATTCGTTGGCGGGGTTCTGCTGATCTTTTGGTCAAGATACTACCGGCAATCGCTGTGATGGTAGTCGGTTTTCTTGTTTTAGCCTGGTCTCCAACGCTTATGTTGTTTGTGATGGCGTTATTGGTCTTTTTTGTTGGCTTTAACTACTTAGAAGCAACGCTGCCCGCACTCGTTTCAAAAGTTGCCCCCAGCGCCCGCCGAGGCTCGGCGATGGGGGTCTACTCTTCGAGTCAATTTTTAGGGATATTTGCCGGTGGCAGTGTCGGTGGGGTGTTGATCGGTCTGACAGACATTACCACTTTGTTGGTGGTTAATGCGGCGCTCCTCATCCTCTGGGCTGGGCTTTTAATGGCGCTGCAACGGGGATCAAACCAGCCGAAGTGATGGGCCGCGGAGAAGGCGAAGCAAAATCCGCTCTGCCCAATAGGCTATGAAGAGGTTATGATTTATGAAAGAGAGTGGAACCCCATTTAACTAAGATCGGGCACCGAGTGAGGGTGCTGAATGGCTTTGATCAAGGTTAAAATTTAAAGCGCACTGCAAAGTATTCGATAGTCTCTGCAGTTCAAAATTGTTGGTCGACGTAAGGGAGTCGTTATGGCAAGAGGCATCAATAAAGTAATCATAGTGGGTAATCTGGGAAGAGATCCTGAAACTCGATATTTACCTTCAGGTGGTGCGGTAACCAACGTATCCGTCGCTACGTCAAAAGCTTGGCGGGATCGCGATTCTGGTGAGCAGAAGGAGCGTACGGAATGGCACCGAGTGGTCTTTTTTAACCGCTTGGCCGAAATTGCCAGCGAATATCTAAAGCGCGGTTCTAAAATTTATCTGGAAGGCGAGCTCCGAACCCGCGAGTGGGAACGAGACGGACAAAAGCATTACACAACGGAAATCGTTGCGGATGAAATGCAAATGCTTGATGGTCGAGGCGGTATGGATGGCGGCAATAGCCAAGGGCCCTCTGGTCCGAGTATGAGTCAAGGCAGTGGCCAAGGCAGTGGTCAAGCAAATTCAGGTGGCAGTTCTCGAGCCGCGGATGATTTTGGCCCGCCGCCATCAGATGATTTTGATGATGATATTCCCTTCTAGCGTTTTGAGGCCGCGCGGTCCTCGCGTTGTGAGAGATCCTTCTTTAAAAGGCAACGCAAAGCGCTGAAGGCTCGTGTCTTGGGTGCAAGGTTGATGTTGATAAAGCCATGAATCGAGTGATGAAAACGCGGTCGCTGCCGCTATTTCCGATCCAAGCCGTTTTGTTCCCAGGTGGCGTGCTGTCGTTGCCGGTCATTGAGGCGCGCGATCTGGACATCGTGGCTCAGATTGCAAAAGACGACCAGGCTTTGGGGGTTGTGCTGTCTGAAGAGGCGCCTTCGGACACGGCCATCTTGGGCCGAAGCGCGCCGAATATTGCACGGGTCGGGACCCTCGTACGAATCGAAGACTTTGATCAGAATGGGCAGGGACAGTTAACCCTGATGATTCGGGCGGAAGGTAAATTTAAGATTTTGGATACCTTCGAGAACCCAAACCGAGCCTTGATCGGTGAGATAATGATGGTGCCGCCGGAGCCCGTTATTGCAACTGGCCCGGAAGATGCACCCCTAGTGGAAGTTCTTGAGCATTTGATGGCGCATCCCGCTGTCCAATTTAAGGCCAGTCAAGTTGATTATCAAACCTTGTCGAGTCTGGGTGGTCGTTTGGCGGAACTGCTGCCTTTGAGGAATACCGTTCGGCAGCGGATGCTTGAGATTAACGATCCCGTCACGCGGTTGAGCCATCTTGAAAAAATTTTAGATCAGATGCAGATCGAAGCGGATTCGCCTTAGCAGACCGTTGTTAATAGTGAGCAGTCAGTTGGCATCGAATCAAATGGGGTAAGCCAGTATAATTTCCAGAGTTGCGGGATAGGAATGAGATGAGTATTGAGCAGGACATCCGCCGGATTGGCGAGCGAGCAAAACGTGCGGCCTCAGTCGCGCGTAAAGCCAGTACGGCCGATAAAAACACTGCCCTTGCCCAGATTGCCGCGGCAATCAAAGCCTCGGCTGACACATTATTGCGTGCCAACGCCGAAGATCTTGATCGAGCGAAAACCGCTGGGCTGGATGCTCCGAGTCTAGAACGCCTAGCGTTAACGCGCGCCAGTATTGATTCGATTAGCGAAGGGCTGATGCAGATTCAAGCTTTGCAAGATCCAGTGGGTCAGATTAGTCAGCTCTCTGCCAGGCCAAACGGTTTGGAAATCGGCAAGATGCGCACCCCGATCGGGGTCATTGGCATTATTTATGAGTCTCGCCCCAATGTCACCATCGACGCTGCGGGCTTGTGTATCAAAAGCGGTAACGCTGCGATTTTGCGGGGTGGCTCCGAATGTATTTCGACTAACCTTGCGCTGTTTCAGTGTATTCAAAGCGGGCTCGAAGATGCGGGGATGGATTCCAGTTGGATTCAATTGGTTCAAACTACAGACCGGGAAGCCGTTGGGGCTTTACTGCGTCTCGATGACTTGGTCGACCTGATTATCCCAAGGGGCGGTAAAGGCCTTATTGAACGCGTGAGCCGTGAAACCAGAATTCCAGTACTCAAGCATTTAGATGGTAATTGTCATCTGTTTGTCCATGAGGATGCGGACCTGACCATGGCGCAATCCCTTATTTTGAATGGTAAAACCCAGCGTTATGCTGTTTGTAATGCGCTGGAAACAGTGCTGTTACATCGCGCATTACCACAGGCCTTTCTGAATGAGCTCATGTCGGCACTGCAGGCGAAAGGGGTAGAGGTTAGGGTCTGCAAAGAGACTCAAGCGCGGCTTGCCGCACCGGAGCAAGTCCGTCTTGCTGACGAGTCAGATTGGTTAACCGAGTATCTTGGGCCGATCCTTGCGGTCAAAACCTGTGATGATTTGGATGATGCGATCCGGCATATCAATCAATATGGCTCGAGCCATACAGACGTGATCGTCACCGCGGGGTTGAGTGCCGCGCAGCAGTTCTTGCGGGAGGTTGATTCGAGTTCGGTGATGGTCAATGCCTCTCCACGCTTTGCTGATGGGTTTGAATATGGTCTTGGCGCTGAAATCGGTATTTCGACGGACAAGCTGCATGCACGGGGACCCGTTGGCCTTGAGGGCTTAACCAGCGAGAAGTTCGTCGTAATGGGCACTGGGCAAATTCGCCAATGAATGATGGCTCCTTGGATCTCGCGATTCTAGGGGGTACTTTTGATCCGGTGCATTCCGGACACCTCCAAATCGCAAGGGTTGTATCTGAGTTGTTGTCAACCCGAGTGTGTTGTGTCCCAAGTAACATTCCGCCCCATAAGTCCTCGACCATCGCAACGCCAGACCAGCGTTTAACCATGCTTCGTTTAGCCGTGTCGGAAGACCCTAAACTGGATGTCGATGATTTGGAGCTCAAGCGAGGTGATCGATCCTACACGCTTGAAACGCTAAAAGATTTTCGGCGCCGCCTAGGGCCATCACCTCGGCTCTACTTCATCTTGGGGATGGATGCCTATCTGAGCCTCCCCAGCTGGCTGGGTTGGCAGCAGTTACTGGATTATGCGCACTTAGTCGTTTGTCGTCGTGAGACGGATCAAGCGTCTGCACCGCCTCTGCTGGCATTTGAAAGATCGCATCAAGTGAAGACGACGGGTATGCTGAAGTCTTCAGCCCACGGCAGGCTCTTTTTTGTGGATAATACTGCGCTGGCGGTTTCGTCAACAGAGATTCGGCAGCGGATAAAAAACAAATGTGATCCTTCAGCGTTTTTAGACCCAGCGGTCCACGCTTATATTCTCCAAGAGCAGTTGTATGCTGCTTCTTAATCAACCCGGATACGAAAGATGAATACAGATGCATTGACGCAATTAGTAATTTCGGCGCTAGAAGATGTAAAAGGTCAGGACATCACCGTGCTCGACGTGCGGGAACAGACCGATATTACCGATACCATGGTGGTTGCGACGGGCCAGTCTGCGCGGCAAGTCAAGGCATTGGCGGCGAATGTCGTGGAAAGTGCGAAGCATGCCGGGGAGATGCCCCTGGGCGTTGAGGGAGAAGATGAAGGGGCATGGGTTTTGGTAGACCTTGCGGATGTTATTGTGCATGTGATGCTGCAGGAAGTTCGGGATCAATATGATCTTGAAAGTCTGTGGAGCATCTCCTTCAATCGTTCTGAGGATGACATCACGTTGTGAAAATGGAGCTGATCGCCTCTGGGAAGCAGCCGCCGGACTGGGTCACGGATGGATTTGATGAATACCAGAGAAGACTGCCACCGGAGTGCGCGCTGATATTGAATGAATGCAACACAGCCAAACGGATAAAAGGCGGGCGCGCGGCGGATTATCAAGCTGCCGAAGAGCAGATTTTATTGCGGCAAATCAAAGCCGGTAGTTTTGTTGTTGCGCTCGACAAGTCGGGCCGCCAGGTTTCGACAGAAGATCTTTCAAATCGGTTGTCAGACTGGATGTTAAATTATCCAAAAGTGCAATTTTTGATTGGTGGTCCGGATGGATTGTCTCAGAATTGTCTCGCTCGAGCTGATTGGGTGCTGAGCCTCTCAGCACTGACCTTTCCGCATTTTATGGTTCGGGTCCTGATGGCCGAACAGCTCTATCGGGCTTGGTCAATTTTGAAAAATCATCCCTACCATAAGTAACCATGCGCGAAGCCCTAGCCCTAAAAGATCATCGTAGCGAAAGCCAGATCTATGTTGAGCGAGCGGCAACGGGCGCTGTTGTGGTGCTTGTCCTTTTCAGCTTGCTCATTCTTCGAGTGGGGTATCTTCAAACCGTTCAATATTCAGATTCGGTGGCGCGTTCGGAAAAAAACAGGGTGCAAGTTGTCGCCCGCCCGCCTGTTCGCGGTTTGATTCTCGATCGCCAGGGCGTCTTGCTTGCGGATAATCGACCCTCGAGAAATCTTGAGGTGATCCCTGAGCAAATCGTGAATATGGAGGACACACTCTTTCACTTGGCCACTGTGCTTGAGATGAGTGAGGAGGAAACCGCTCGATTCCGGCGGCTCAGTGGTCGCACAACGAGACGATTTGAATCTGCTCCCGTGTTGTTTGATCTGTCTGATGAACAGGTGGCCCGGTTCGAGGCGAATCGATTTCGATTTCCAGGCTTGTCGGTGCAAGCCAAACTGGTTCGAAATTACCCACAGGGCGCTCTTATGGCCCATGCAGTGGGCTCTGTTCGCCGCATCAATGATCGGGATGCCGCATCGCTGAACGCAACCGCTTACGCCTCAACAGATCATATTGGGAAGCTGGGGGTTGAGCGGTTTTATGAAACCGAATTGCTCGGTCAGGTTGGCTATGATCGGGTAGAGGCGAACGCACGAGGCCGTATGATGCGCGTCTTGGATGGCGTGAAACCGATCAATGGTCAGAATCTGACGCTGTATTTGGATGCTGGCCTGCAAGCCGCTGCAGATCGCGCGCTTGACGGTCGGCGGGGCGCCGTTGTTGCGATTGACCCGAAAACTGGCGGAATTTTAGCGCTGCTCAGCCGGCCCGCCTATGATCCAAACTTGTTTGTTCAGGGCATATCTCATCAAAACTACAATGCTTTACGAACCTCCATGGATGCCCCGTTGTTCAATCGGGCGATTCAAGGCCAATATCAACCCGGTTCAACCCTCAAGCCCTTTATCGGTTTGATTGCGTTAGGCGGTTCAACCGTTACAGTTTCTGACAGCATCGAGGATCCGGGATGGTATCAGTTGCCGGGTAATGAGCGGCTTTATCGTGATTGGAACTGGACCAAAACCAATGATGGCGGTCATGGTCGCGTTAATATCGAAAAAGCCCTTTATCGGTCGTGCAATGTTTATTTCTATGATCTGGCGGTTCGGCTCGGTATCGATCGACTCTCGCAAGATCTAAAACAATTTGGCTTCGGACAAGCGTCTGTCTTGGATTTACCCGATGCCAATGCCGGCTTGCTGCCGAGTCGCGCATGGAAGCGCGCGACCCGCAAATTGCCCTGGTATCCGGGCGATACCGTCAATCTTGGGATTGGGCATGGCGATATTTTGGTCACACCGCTTCAGATGGCCGCAGCCGTTGCGGCTTTGGCGAACCGGGGTCGTTGGGTTGCGCCACGTATGGCGCAAAATCAATCCTTTGAAGACGCCGCCCGGTCGAGTCCCTCGGGTGCAGGTCAGTTACCCGAACATGTTTGGGAGCCGATTATCGGTGGAATGGAAAAAGTGGTCCATCGAGGCAATCAAATTTATGGGGAAAACGGCACTGCCTGGTCCTATATTGGTCGGGATATCGAATACCGAATGGCGGGTAAATCAGGAACGGCGCAGGTCGTCGCGATTGAGCAAGGTGAGGTCTACGAGGCGTCAATCATTGAAGAACGAAAGCGTAAGCATGCTTGGTTTATAGCGTTTGCTCCAATCGAGGATCCAAAGATCGCCCTCGCTGTTTTGCTTGAAAATGGGGGCGGCGGCAGTGAATACGCGGCGCCAGTGGCTCGTGAAATTATTGATTATTATCTTTTGGAAGGGGCCGGTGGTCGAGTGCCGGACGTCGCGATGGCGAGGCGCCAATGAGCGGAGATTTTGTTCGAAGGCTACCCGGCGGAGCAACAAGTTTTCGAAACCATCGTGGGGCGTTTACCTGGTTCAACCTTGATCCTTGGCTCATGTTGATCCTGTTGTCGATTGTGAGTTTTGGTCTGGTTGTGCTTCATAGTGCATCGGATGGCAACTGGGTGGTCGTTGAGGCGCAGTTGGTTCGACTGGGCTTGGGGTTTGGCTTGATGATTTTGATTGCTCAGATCCCGCCTTATTTTTTGCTGAGAACAGCGCCCTTGCTGTATGGGTTGGGTCTCATTTTATTGTTGCTTATCTATCCCTTTGGAACCGAGGTGAATGGCTCTCGGCGATGGCTTAGGGTGCCCGGGGTTTTAAACTTCCAGCCGTCTGAGTTGATGAAGCTGTTCCTGCCGATGGTTTTGGCCTGGTATTTTCATGAACGTCACTTGCCGCCAGGGCTCAAACCGGTGTTGGTGAGCTGTTTATTGCTGTTGGTGCCAGCTGGGCTCATTATCGTTCAGCCGGATTTGGGTACAGGTTTGATGATCGCAACTTCGGGCTTTCTCGTTTTAATCTTAGCGGGGCTCCCCTGGCGCTATATGCTGCGCGTCGGCGCCTTGGTGCTGATCTCAGCGCCGGCCCTTTGGTTTGTTATTAAAGATTACCAGCGGGGCAGAATCTTGACGATGTTTGATCCCGAGCGAGATCCATTGGGGGCAGGCTGGAACATCATTCAGTCGAAAATTGCGATCGGGTCAGGGGGCTTTAGTGGTAAAGGGTTGTTGAATGGGACCCAATCGCACTTGGATTTTCTGCCAGAAAGCAGCACGGATTTTATTATCGCAGTACTCGCGGAGGAGCTGGGGTTTTTGGGTGTGGTGTCTTTACTTGCCCTGTACGGTCTTTTTATTTTAAGAGGGCTCATGATGTCGCTCAACGCGCAAGATACGTTCGGTCGGCTCCTGTGCGGCAGCATAACCTTTACCTTTTCGGTTTATGTCTTCGTGAATATTGGCATGGTCTCGGGTATCCTTCCCGTAGTAGGCGTGCCGCTGCCACTGGTCAGCTATGGTGGAACCGCTTTGCTGACACTCTTTGCAGGGTTTGGTTTGATGATGTCGATTCATAGCCATCGCCGCATTACGTTACTTTGAATTAGGATTTCACGGCTATGAGCGCTCGTATGACACAACAGATTGGACTTTTGGCGTTCCTCGCCGCGCTGTATATAGCACTGCCTGCGCCGCTGAAGGCTGACTACACTGACCGCCCAGAAGTGCTAGCGTTTATTTCAGAACTCACTGACGCCGATGGGTTTGATCGAGCCGAGCTTCTTGAGGCGTTCGAGGAGGCGAGCTACAAGCAGTCAATCATTGATGCCATTTCACGGCCTGCTGAACGCGTGATGACCTGGGCCACGTACCAGGATATTTTTCTTACCAAGGCTCGGGTTGAGCAGGGTAAGGCCTTTGAGGAACAGTACCGAGACAGCTTTGATCGGGCAGAGGCGAAGTGGGGTGTTGATCGTTGGGTCATTCTAGCGATTTTAGGCGTTGAGACGTCTTACGGTCGAAACAAGGGGCGTTATCGTGTAATCGATGCGCTCACAACGCTTGCATTTGATTATCCTCCGCGATCCGGATTCTTTCGGAAAGAATTACGGGAACTGTTTTTGTTGGCGCGTGAGCAACAAAAGCCCGTTACAGGCCTACTAGGATCCTATGCGGGCGCGATGGGGTATGGTCAATTTATTCCCAGTAGTTATCGGGCGTATGCGGTTGACTTCACTGATGATGCTTTTATCGATATCTGGGATGAGCCAGTGGATGCGATCGCGAGCATTGCAAACTATTTAGCCGTACACGGTTGGCAAAAAAACGGACCCATCCTGGTGCCAATGACCTCAAAAGCGGCTTTGCCGATTGATTTTTTTAATCAGCAGTTGAAGCCTTCTCTGTCGGCACAGAAGCTTACCGATGCGGGCATTGCGCTCGATGAATCAATGCGTGACTTCCCGGCGCTCAAGGCCGCGCCTTTACATTATGAGGGTAAGGCTGGGGCAGAAACCTGGCTTGGTTTTCAGAATTTTTATGCGATCACGCGCTACAACCGAAGTCGGCTTTACGCCATGGCCGTGTTTCAGTTGAGCGAGCGCCTGAAGGCCGCGGCATCATGAATCCGATTAATGGGGCGCGTTGTAGCGGGTGGGGCTCGCGTTGTCTGCTGCTGATTACGCTTGGCGCTCTGGCGAGTTGCCAATCGGATGGCCGTAAAATGGCGCCGGGCATGTTTGAAAATGTCCTGACCGCAATGGATTCCGTGCTAACGGGCACGCCCCGTGCTGAGGACGCGCCGCCTGAGTCGCAAACAGCGATCGCCGAAACGATAACGCCAAAAGCGTCAACAGCCGAGGATCAACCACCGATTCCGCCATTAAGTGATGCTGAGCTGGAGGCGGAGAGCAAGCACTTGGGTGATGAGGCCTTGAGCTTTGAATCAAGCGATGACGGCGTTAGACCGCCTTGGAACAGTCCCTACGAAGTCTTTGGTGACCGTTATGAGGTTAAAAAGTCTAGCTTAGGTTATGTCGAGGTTGGCATTGCCTCCTGGTATGGCCAGAAATTCCAGGGTCGAAAAACGTCTAATGGCGAAATTTTTGATATGTACCTTCCTTCAGCTGCGCATAAGTCGTTACCGATCCCAACCATGGTCCGGGTGACGAACCTGGATAATGGTCGCAAGATTGAGGTTCGGGTGAATGACCGGGGCCCTTTTCATGATGACCGAATGATCGATTTGTCCTTCGCGGCAGCGAAAGCCTTGGGTTTCTCGACGCAGGGTACTGCGCCTGTCGTGGTTGAGGCGATTGACGCGATCAACTATCCCGAAAAGGCTCAGAAGCAAAAGCAAGCGTCACCGAAGATTTATCTGCAGGCGGGGGCCTTCCAATCAATTGCGAGTGCCCAAAACCTTAAAAGAGACATTGAGGCGAACTTGATGCTTCAGCGCTTGAACGCAGTGGTCCGCGTGCTTGAGAGTGAGTTTGAAAAAGATAGCACGTTACACAAGGTTTGGATTGGGCCGATCCAGACGACCAAGAGCGAGTCTGCGGTGACTCGAATATTGGTTCAAATGGGCCTCGCTAAACCCGTGAAAGTCGTTGCCAATTAGCGTGCTTGCGCTTGGCGGGTTAAAGTAGGCGCAGCCATAAGCGGCCTCGTTCAGAAGGACCAAAATGATTATGCGAAGTTTGTTGCTCATCCTCCTCAGTATCGCGTTGTTTCAGACCGCGCTCGCCGCGCCGAGGATCATCCCCGCGCCGCCACAACTGGCGACCGAGGGTCATATTCTATTGGATGCGGCGACAGGCACTGTGATCATTGAGGAGAATGCCGAGATGAGGCTGCCACCAGCAAGTCTCACAAAAATCATGACGAGCTACATCATTGCGTCAGAGATTCAACAAGGTCGAATCAGCCTAGACGATTTGGTCCCGATTAGCGTGAAAGCCTGGAAGATGGAAGGCTCTAGGATGTTTATCCGCGAGGGCACCGAGGTCAAAGTCGCTGATTTGATCCGAGGGATTGTTATTCAGTCGGGCAACGATGCCAGTGTTGCAATGGCGGAATTTATAGCAGGTGATGAGGATGCCTTCGCCGACGTGATGAATCAGGTAGCCCAAAAGCTTGGTATGACCCGCACCCAGTTTAAAAACGCAACGGGTTTGCCGGATGAAGGGCACTACACCACGGCAAAAGATTTATCGATTTTGGCTCGGGCGCTTATTCGCGATTTTCCGGAGCACTATAAGATCTATAAAGAAAAGTACTTCTCCTATAACGATATCCGGCAAGCAAACCGAAATAGCTTGCTGTGGCGTGATGACGCGGTGGACGGCATGAAAACGGGCCATACGCAGGCCGCAGGATTTTGTTTGGTGGCCTCGGCTGAGAAAAAGGATATGCGCCTGGTATCGGTCGTGATGGGTGCAACGTCCGAACGCTCGCGGTCAACCGAGTCTCAAAAATTGATCAATTACGGATTCCGATATTTTGAATCCGTTAAGCTTTACGACGGCCTTGAAAGTCTGAGGCGCGTTAAAGTTTGGGGGGGATTACATGAGTCGCTCGATGTTGGGATTGAGGCGCCTGCCCGATTAACGATCCCGACCGGCGCGCGTGGGGCGCTTGCCGCTGAGGTAACGCTGGATCCCGTGATCAAAGCACCCGTAAGCCAAGGGCAAACACTTGGATTGCTGAGAATTTCACTTGAAGGCGAAACGCTGCTTGAGCGACCGGTCGTCGCGCTCAATGGGGTAGATGAAGCTGGTTTGGTTTCCAGTCTGATCGATGAGGTTAGTTTGTTTTTCTTATCGCTGTTTTCAGGCGACCCACTGGCCCTTTAATGTATGGAAGACCCTCCTCGAATTGAGTTCCCGTGTGATTACCCAATCAAAGTGATTGGTGTGTCGAGCCTGGAATTTAGAACTGCGGTCATCGCGATCGTTAAAAGCTTTGATCCAAGCTTAACGGATCAAAAAATCGCCTTTCGACCGAGCTCAGGGGGTAATTATGAATCGATCAAGGTTTCGTTGGTTGCAACGGGCGCAGATCAATTGGCAAGTTTATTTGAGCAGTTGAAAGCGGTCCCAGGCTTGAAGATGGTGCTTTAAATGGCATCATCGAGGGTCCAGGACTTTGTCGTGAAGTATTTAGGCGTCCAAGACTACGAAAGCGTGTTCTCGGCGCAGCAACAGTTTACCCGCAACCGGTGCGAGCACGATCCCGATGAGTTGTGGGTGGTCGCCCATCCGCCGGTTTTCACGTTAGGGCAGGCTGGTAAAACGGAACACGTATTGGATGCGGGCGGGATTCCTCTGGTGCGGTCTGACCGAGGCGGTCAAGTGACGTATCACGGCCCTGGTCAGGTTGTGATTTATACCTTACTGAATATTAGGCGACTTAATCTAACGGTTAAGTCGCTGGTCACCAGTATTGAGCAATCTGTGATTGATTATTTAAGCGATTTAGGCCTTCAGGCTGAAACACGAACCGGTGCGCCTGGTGTTTACGTACAACAGCAAAAGATTGCGGCCCTCGGCCTAAGAATTACCCGGGGATACAGCTATCATGGGCTCAGTTTAAATGTGGCAATGGATTTGACGCCTTTTGACGGCATTAATCCCTGCGGCTATGAAGGACTCGAGATAACAGATTTGAAACGACAAGGTGTGGATTGCACACCCGCAGAAGTTGAAGTGGGCTTGACCCAAGCGCTGATCACCCGGCTAAAGGCGAGTGCAGATCAGGGCAACAGCGGTCGTTCTGCACAAGGAGCAGTATTGTAGTGGTTGATAAACGGAATCGGTTGGTTCAGGGCGAAAAGCTTAGAGGCCAGGAGAAAGTTCGGAGAATCCCCGTTAAGGTGATCCCGAGTGACACACTGTTGCGCAAACCGGACTGGATCAGAATCCGATTAACGGCAAATCCAGAAGTGGATCGGATTAAAGGCATTCTCAGAACACGAAAGCTGGCATCGGTTTGTGAGGAGGCGAGTTGTCCGAATCTGCCCGAGTGTTTTTCGCATGGTACGGCAACCTTCATGATTATGGGCGAGATCTGTACGCGTCGATGCCCTTTTTGTGATGTGGCGCATGGAAAGCCCAATCCATTAGATCCGGATGAGCCTCGGCAGTTGGCTGAGGCGGTGGCAGAGATGGATTTGAAATATGTCGTGGTGACGTCGGTCGATCGTGACGATTTAAAAGACAGCGGTGCTGGACATTTTGCGGCGTGCATTGCGGCGGTTCGGGAACACAACCCAGCCACGCGATTGGAAGTTTTAGTTCCGGATTTTCGAGGTCGGATGGACATCGCTTTAGCAATCTTGCGGGATACACCGCCGGATGTGTTCAATCATAACCTCGAGACGGTTCCGAGGCTGTATAAAAAAGCGCGGCCCGGAGCAGATTATCAGTGGTCCTTGCAGTTGCTAAAGCGCTACAAGGCCATTCGGCCTTCGGTCATCACGAAGTCCGGATTAATGCTGGGCTTGGGGGAGGACCTAGCCGAAGTCGAAGCGGTGATGCGCGATCTGCGGGCCCACGACGTCGACATGCTTACCCTTGGTCAATACCTTCAGCCAAGCCGCGATCATCTTGCCGTCGAGCGCTATGTGCATCCTGATGAGTTTGCGGCCTTGGCCGAGACAGCTCGTGCTATGGGGTTCTCACAGGTTGCCAGTGGCCCGTTGGTTCGCTCTTCCTATCAAGCAGATCAGCAGGCTAAGGCGCACTTGGCACAGCGCAAATAGGGCAATCAGATCTTTTTTTAAACCTAAACTGATGCCAGCGATTGGTCCTGCCATCAAAGGTTGTCAGCTGGCCGGTATGACCCTGAGCGATGCCGAGGAGCACCCTGAGGGTCTCCAAAGCCAGCAAGCTGCCGATGACGCCGACGAGCGGCGCGATCACGCCAGTGGTGGCACAATCTTGTTGTGCCAGAGCATCCTTGCCGTAGAGGCATTGATAACAAGGGCTATCTGGAACCTTTGGGTCAACCGTTAGCAACTGCCCTTCAAGCCGGATCGCTGCACCTGAAATCAAAGGCTTTCGGCCCTGAACACAGGCCCGGTTGATCTCTAAACGCGTTTCAAAATTATCGGTGCAATCCACCACCGCATCGACGGCGGTGACTAAGGCATCAAGGGCGTCGCCCTTAATGCGTTGAGTGACCGGGATGATCTTAAGGGTGCTATTAATTTGTAACAACGCACGTGCCGCAGAATCAACCTTGTTGTGGGTTAAGTCCGCCTCAGTGTGAATGATTTGGCGTTGTAGATTGCCAAGGTCGACAAGGTCGCCGTCAACCAGTGTGATCTCGCCAATGCCTGACGCGGCAAGGTACAGGGCAACCGGACTGCCCAGACCGCCCAAGCCAATAATGGCCACCTTGGCTTTGAGTAATTTTTCTTGGCCGTCAAGATCCACTTCGGGCAGCAGGATGTGGCGACTGTACCGCAACAGATCTGCGTCATTCATAAGGTCTCCTTTCGATGCCCCATCACTGCGCGCGGATTGCCAGCAAGGTCGCAGTAGGCAGTTGGGGCGTAGCCCGCAAGGCGCATCTCGCGCAGGACCGCATCTTGTTGGTTATATCCGTGCTCGAGCAGCAGGTAACCATTTTTCGCGAGCAATGGGGTACTCTGATGGATGATGGTCTTCAAGTCGGCATAGCCATTGTCCTGCGCAACGAGGGCCGATTGTGGCTCAAAAACGAGGGCTGCCAGATGTGAATCAAGTGGGTCGATGTAGGGCGGGTTTGCCACAATGATGTCCGCCACAACGCCCCCAAAGCAGGCCAGCCAATGACCCGCAACAAAGTCTAGGTTGGTTAACCCGGCACCGTTCTGTTGTGCAATGCGGAGTGCCTTAATGGAGGCATCGGTTGCGATCACCGACCAGTCGGGCCGGGCTGCTGCAAGGGTTACCGCAATGACCCCAGAGCCTGTTCCCAGGTCCATGACGGTTTTGGGAGCAGTATCATCTTGACTGAGAATGATCTCGATCAGTAATTCGGTTTCTGGTCTTGGAATCAGCGTATCCGGCGTCACCTTAAAGTCGAGATCCCAGAACGCCTGGGTTCCGATGAGATACGCCATAGGATGGCCTGCCTGCCTGCGCTCGATCATTGCTTGGAGTTGGGCCAAGTGCGCGTTGCAAATCTTGGCCTCTGGGTGCGCAATGATATCGCGTCGACTGAGCCCGGTTACATGGCCGAGTAATAATGCCGCATCGCGCCGATGATCGGGCTTATTGCCGAGGGCGGCGCTGGCTTCAAGAAGCGCCTCTGCAATGGGTTTAGCCATCGCCATGTTGATCCAGGCCAAGAGCGGATAATAAATCGGCTTGGTGCTCGCTTCTGAGTGGTTCAATCACGGCATCAAGCTCTCCTGCAATAATTTGCGGCAAGCGATGAAGGGTCAAGTTAATTCGATGATCCGTCACTCGGCCGTCAGGATAGTTGTAGGTCCTAATTTTTTCGGATCGATCACCGCTGCCAACGAGGGACTTTCGCTGTTGTGCTTGTTCTTGGCTTTGCTCACTTTGGGCTTTGTCCAGAAGTTTGGCTTGCAGTAGGCTCATCGCACGCGCGCGATTTTTGTGTTGTGATCGTTCATCTTGGCATTCAACAACAATACCCGTGGGCAGGTGCGTGAGTCGTACGGCGGAGTCTGTTTTGTTAACGTGCTGCCCGCCCGCGCCACTGGCGCGATAGGTGTCAACGCGAAGGTCATTTTTTTCAATTTCAATGCCGTCAATCGCCTCGATCTCAGGTAGAACCGCGACGGTGCAGGCTGAAGTATGAATCCTGCCTTGTGACTCGGTTTGCGGTACACGTTGCACGCGGTGGGCGCCAGACTCAAACTTTAATTGGCCATACACTTGAGCGCCCTCAAACCGAACGATGACTTCTTTATAGCCGCCGTGTTCCCCTTCGCGTTGGTTAATAATTTCGGTCTTCCAGCGTTTGGTTTCTGCATAGCGCAAATACATTTTAAGCAGGTCGCCCGCAAATATTGCGGCTTCATCGCCGCCGGTGCCGGCTCGGATTTCGATGAACACGTTATTCGCGTCATTAGGGTCTTTCGGCAGCAGTAGAATCTGTAGTTCGCTCTCAAGCTCGGTTTGGGTTGCCAGCAAGGTGGTTAGTTCCTCGCGCGCCATGGCTTTAAGTTCCTCGTCGGCGTCGTTCAACATAAGTTCCGTATCGGCACGCGCTTCCGTGGTTTCTTGGTATTTTCTGAATTGGACAACGACGGGTTCCAGTTCAGCGTACTCTTGGGAGTAGGCGCGGAAGCGGTCCTGATCATTGATAACCGCGGCATCGCTCAGCAGTGCCGATAATTCTTCGAAGCGCTCTTGAATTTGACTCAGTTTGGTTTCAATCGAAGCTTTCATTAAGGGGTGTCATCCTGATTTAAACCGAGCAGTGTTTTGGCCTGCTCGATCGCAGCCGCATCGCCGTCAATGATCAGCGATTTCAGGCCAACGCTTGGGGTATGGGCAAGTTTCTGCGTGAGTTGTGTGGCAAGGGTTTTCAGGACCAAGTCGATGTCATCCCCTTGTTTTGCTCTCGCTATGGCTTTGGCTAATTCGGCGTCTTTGAGGTCCTCGAGCTGTTTGCGATAACGGACAACCAAATCCTGACCTGCTCGAGATTTTTCGCCTTGCTCGTAGGTGATGGCAGCATCCCGGACAATCGCTTCAGCGGCGCCAGCAGCAGATCGCCTTAGGTCCATGTTTTCAGATACGATATTCTGAAGGTCATCCAAGCTATAAAGATAAACATCTCGAAGCGTTGTGATCTCGGGCTCGATGTCTCTCGGGACGGCCAAGTCAACTAAAAACATGGGGGCGTGTTTGCGCAGTCGCAGCGCCTGCTCAACCATGCCTTTGCCAATGATGGGTAAACTGGCGCCGGTGGCTGAGAGCACCAGGTCAAAGCGTTCAAGACATTCCGGCAGTTGTTCGAGCCCTATAACCTCGCCGCCGCAGCGCTCAGCAAGGCTTATCGCATTGGCTTTGGTTCGATTGGCGATGGTGATCTGGGTCACGCCAGCATCAAGTAACTGCTTCGCTGCGAGCTCAATCATATCGCCAACCCCGACAAGTAAGCAGCGACAGTCGGAGAGATTGGTGAATAAATTTTTAGCGAGTTTGATGGCGGCGGCGGGTGTTGAAATTAGATGCTGACCAATGGCAGTGTCGGAACGAACTTGTTTGGCAACTTGAAAAATTTGTTGGAATAAACGGTGGAGCGTCGCGCCCACGGTGCCGGCTGCGGTGGCTTCTGCAAAGGCTGCTTTAACCTGACCTGTGATTTGAGGCTCGCCCAAGACCATGGAGTCAAGGCCGCTGGTGACCCGCATAAGATGTTTGGCGGCGTCTTCTTCGAGATGGCTATAAAGACTGTCTTGCAACAGCGTTGATTCTAAATTGTGGTAGCGAGCGAGCCAATCGCCGAGGCGGGATAGGTCTTGCGGGTGCCCGACCGCGACCATTTCTGTTCGATTGCAGGTGGAAAGGATGAGCGCTTCGCGCAAACCGATTTCATCACACATTTGCTGCAAGGCCGGTGCAATGGCGCCCGCAGAAAATGTGACCTGCTCTCTGACAGCAAGCGGCGCTGTTTCATGGTTAATACCGAGCAGTAGAAGTTTCATGGTTTAATTCAGTCGATTCCAAACCGGATGACTTTGTTCTCTCGTAAAATTAGAATGACAACCGGAGGCTAGCCTTTGCCGGACTTCGGGTATTGTACGTGGGTTCGTCGTGAAAATCAGTTGCCGTTTTTGCGTTTAGCCGGCGTTGGTATTGTACAAGTCGCGCGGTAACGATTTGCATTAAAGGGGTTTGATATCAATAACCATTGCGAAACAAGCATCTTGAGCGCGCCGCGATCTCTACCGGGTCTGATGTTCCTGCTGATGGCTTGCTGTGGGGTTCTGGCTGGGTGTGCGAGTCAGGCGGTGGATCCTGTAGTGCCGGTGCTATCGGAGGTAAACGACTCAAAGGAGGCGGTCGGGTCAACCCCCCCCGAGCCAGAAGTAATGGCTTTTCCAGAAGGAACACTGCTCGCGCTGCTGACGGCTGAAGTCGCGGGCTATCGCGGTGATTATCAATATGCCTTAGATCAATACCTCATAGAGGCTGAGAAGACCCTGGATCCTGGGGTTGCTGCTCGGGTTACACGGCTTGCAGCTTACATGAAGGCGGATGACAAGTTGTACCAGGCGGCGTCGCTTTGGGCACAAGCGGATCCAGAGTCCTTAGAGGCGCATCAGTTTTTGGCGGATCAGTTGGTTAAGCGCGCTTTGTATGTTGACGCTTTGGAGACGATGCAGACGATTGACCGCCTAGGGGGTGAGGCCCAGTTTGATTACTTCGCCTATCGGGTTGGACGAATGACCCAAGAAGATCGACAAGCTTTACTCCTTGGTCTCAATGACATGCTGACGGTAAATCCAAACGAGCCGCAGATTCTTTTTTCAAAAGCGGCACTTCTTGAGGCGCTTGGTGACGGTCCAGCCGCGCTCGAGACAGCCGATACTTTATTGGGCTTAAAGCCTGCTGAGCTTAATTTTATTATCTTAAAAGCCAATCTGTTGTCGGATTTGAATCAAAAGCAAGCGGCTCAAGCGTTCTTAAGCGAGCAGTTAGCGATTAATCCAGATCAGCCTAGGCTACGCCTTCTGCTTGCGCGGCTGTTGTTCGAAGCCCAAGCCTTTTCTGATGCCCGGGTGCAGTACCAAATCCTCCATGAGATCCGGCCAGAAGATGGTGAGATCCTGTTTGCACTGGCGATGCTGAGTATCGAGCAAGCGGATTTCGCGCAAGCCCGGCTGCACCTCGGCCGGCTTGTTCGAACGGATCAAAGAGTGAATCAGGCGCAATATTATCTTGGTCTGGTGGCTGAAAAGACGGGTGATGTCGCTTTGGCTCTGCGTGAGTTTGCCAAAGTCGATGGCGGATACGAGTATTTGTCAGCCCAAGGGCGCATTGTGGAGTTGATCAGCGTTAACCAGTCTTTAGAGGATGCGAGATCCTATCTGGCCAAGAAAAAGCTGGCTCACAATGGGCTTCGATCGCAGTTTGATCTGATCGAGGGACAATTATTATCTAGGGTCGATGCCGAAGATGCGCTTTTTGAGCACTTGGACGAGGCCATCGAGGCTCAGGCAGGGGATATTCCCTTACTGTATTTTAGGGCGATGAGTGGGCAGAAGTATGATCGTCTCGATATCCTGGAACGCGATTTAAAACAGGTTCTGACGTTAGATCCAGGTAATGCTGATGCAATGAATGCGTTGGGTTATACCCTGGCGGATCAAACGGATCGATACGACGAAGCCTATGTTTTGATCGAAAAGGCTTTACGGTTGAAACCCGAGGAGCCCGCTTTTATCGATAGCATGGGCTGGGTCCTATATCGCCTGAATCGATATGAAGAAGCGATCGACTACCTTGAGCAAGCGTTTGAACGGTTCCCGAATGATGAAGTTGCGGCTCATCTGGGCGAGGTTTTATGGCAGTCAGGAAAAACTCGACGAGCAAAACGGGTTTGGAAAGAGGCGCTCTCTGAGACGCCTGACAGCACTTTCTTGCAATCCGTCGTAAAGCGCTTCCTTGGCTCTTAGATCATTGCTTGACCTAAAAGTGCTCTTGCTTGCGAGTTTGTTGATACTTGCGGGATGCCAAACGCGCTCGCCCTCGATGAGTCCTGCTGGATATGAGCCTGCCCTGGTCAAAGGACGGCTCTCAGTGACTGGTCTGAAGATCAACCCAAATTTTTCACTCGCACAGCTTGATGCGCAGACGCAGCAGCTCAAAATTAGCGGGGCGTTCGGTCTGGGCGCAATTGAAGTGCGTTTTGTTGGCGGGCAAGTGCAGCGCGGTTTAGTCGATCAAGTTGAGATGAGTCCTACTGCGCTGCAGTCAGCGTTCGGTGATGCAACCGGTCTTGATATACCGCTATCGGTCATCCCTGCCTGGATACGGGGCTTGCCGGATGAGCGGCACCGCTGGCGCAGCCTTGAATCAGGGTTCGAGCAACTTGGTTGGCAGATCGTCATATCTCGCGCGCCGGTCTCGGGATACCCTCAGCGGATCGAGGCGATCAAGGATAAAACCAAAGTGATTTTGGGGATTAGGTTATGGCAATAGCCTCAGTGCTGTCGCTGCTTGCGCCCGCGAAGCTCAATTTGTTTTTGCATGTGCTTGGGCGAAGGCCCGATGGCTATCACGACCTGCAGTCTGTTTTTCGGTGCATCAGTTTGTTTGATGAGATTCAAATAGAGAAGCGGCCAAAGGGTGAGCCACTCACCCTGAGCTGTAACGTAGATCTTGGGGACCCGCAAGACAATCTGGTGCTGCGCGCAGCGGCGTTATTACAGGAGCGGTCGAGTACCCGTTATGGCGCCCATGTCATCTTAAAAAAACAGATTCCGGTTGGTGCTGGGCTTGGCGGTGGCAGCAGTGATGCAGCCGCGGTTTTAGTGGGTCTGAATGATCTATGGTCTTTAAATTTCACAGCGGCAGAATTACAGCAGTTGGGTGCAGCGTTGGGGGCTGATATTCCGTTTTTTATACAGGGCGGCGATGCATGGGTCGCGGGTCTTGGAGAACGAATTGAACCGCTTCAGTTAGCATCGTCTTGGTATGTTGTGGCTTATCCCAATGTGGTGATTCCGACAGCCGAGATTTTCTCGGATCCTGATTTGACACGCGACGCCGAGCCAAGCACAATAGCGCGCTTTCTGGGGTCTGGTCCCGCCGACGTGTGGCGAAACGACCTCGAAGCGGTTGCGGTTCGGCGATACCCCGAGGTGGGTCAGTTAAAAAACTGGTTAAGCCGGCACGGCACTGCTAAAATGTCGGGCTCCGGCAGCGCGGTGTTTTTAGAAGTCGCATCGGAAGGGCAAGCGCAGGCGGTAGTCGCCGAAATGCCAACACCATGGCAAGGATTTAAGGTGGCCGCCGGAGGGATCAAAAGCCTTCAGCGCCAGATTAGCGAGCTAGACAAGGAAAATTGATCGATCGTGAAGGCGTTCGGTCGAATAATGAAAAAAGTTTAAAGTTGATCCTAAAACGGCAGTTTGGGATCATCGGCGAGTGTTTCGAATTGGGGTGTCGCCAAGTTGGTAAGGCACAAGGTTTTGATCCTTGCATGCGGGGGTTCGAGTCCCTCCACCCCAGCCACTTTCCAAGTCTAAGGCGAACGTAAACCGTGGCTGAATTAAAAATCTTTACTGGCAACGCGCACCCTGTTCTAGCGAGTCGGGTGTCTGACCGCTTGCGGATTGATTTAGGCGATGCCCAGGTAGGCCGCTTTAGCGATGGCGAAGTCAGCGTTGAAATTATCGAGAATGTACGAGGTAAGGATGTTTTTATCATCCAACCGACGTGCACCCCCTGCAACGATAATCTTATGGAACTGATTGTCATGGTGGATTGCTTGCATCGGGCGTCCGCTGGCAGAATTACGGCGGTCATTCCCTATTTCGGCTATGCCCGTCAAGATCGCAGGGTCCGGTCGGCAAGAGTGCCAATTACCGCCAAGGTCGTTGCAGATATGCTGACCAGCGCAGGGATTGATCGAGTTCTGACGATGGATTTGCACGCGGATCAGATTCAAGGTTTTTTTAATGTGCCGGTTGATAATATCTACGCCACGCCCGTGTTGTTGGTTGACATCGAGCGCCGAGTGGATGCGGGTGCCTACGGTGATGTGATGATTGTTTCGCCCGATGTGGGTGGTGTTGTGCGAGCCAGAGCGATTGCGAAGCAGTTGAATGACTCGGATCTAGCCATCATTGACAAGCGTCGACCAGAAGCAAACAAGTCTGAAGTCATGCACATTATTGGGGATGTTAAAGGCCGCACGTGCATTTTAGTGGACGATATCGTGGACACGGCCGGCACGCTGTGTGCAGCAGCATCTGCCTTGAAGTCTGAAGGGGCGGTGAAGGTTGTTGCGTATTGCACCCATGCCGTTTTATCGGGCAAGGCGATCGATAATATTCGTGCCTCCGAGTTAGATGAACTGGTGGTGACCGATACGATTCCACTCAGCCAGGAAGCGCAGTCTTTGTCGAAGATTCGGCAGTTGAGCATTGCCGAGGAGTTGGCTGAGTCCATTCGTCGTATTAGCAACGAAGAATCTTTAAGCGCACTGTTTGCGAAACGCATTCAGTCGGCACTTTTTTAAACGCCCTGTATTAGCAGGGATGACCCCCGGACTGCGTGGTCGCAGCGCACTCTGGATAGACCAAGGAGAGTAACATGGCAGCTGAATTCGAGCTAAACGCCGAAACAAGAGCTGATTTAGGGAAAGGTGCGAGCCGCCGCCTACGTCTGCACGCTGATCTGGTTCCCGCCATTATTTATGGCGCGGGTAAGGATCCTCAATCTTTATCGATTCCTCATAAGGACTTGATGAAGGCAACTGAAAACGAAGCATTCTTCTCTCACATTCTGACGATCAACGTCGGTGGTGAAAAGCAAAGTGCCATCATAAAAGATCTGCAACGACATCCTTCGAAGGTTCGGATTATGCACGCTGATTTTCAGCGAATTCTGCTTGATCAGGCGATTACGGTTGAAGTGCCGTTCCACTTTTTGAATGAAGAATCCTGTGTCGGGGTTAAAACCGGTGGCGGTCAAATTTCACACAACATGACGCAGATTACCATCAGCTGTTTACCGGGTAACTTGCCTGAGTATATTGAGGTTGACCTAGAGAATATGGAAATTGGTGAAGCCCTGCATATGTCGGATATTCAACTGCCAGAAGGGGTTGTGATTCCAGCCCTTGCGCAAGGCGCTGATTACGATCAAGTGGTTGTTTCGGTCAATATTAATAAGCGCGCCGAAGCAGAGAAAGCAGCCGATGCCGCTGAATCTGATGATGCGCCTGCTGCCGAAGAATAAATTCGAGTCCAGAGGTCCGGTCTATGTCGGTCCAGCTCATTATTGGCCTGGGAAATCCAGGCGAGCAGTACACCAACACCCGCCATAATGCGGGTGTTTGGTTTCTGGATGCAGTTGCGCGTCAATTCGGCGGGGTTTTGAAGGCCGAGAAGAAGTTTCTCGGTGCGGTTGCAACCGTCTCCGTAGCGGGCACATCGGTAAAGCTGTTGGCGCCGAGCACCTATATGAATGACAGCGGCAGATCGGCCGCGGCTTTGATCAACTTTTACCAGATTGACCCCGAAAAAGTTTTGGTCGCCCACGATGAGCTCGATCTTGAGCCGGGTATAGCGCGTATTAAAACCGGTGGCGGGCTTGCGGGTCACAATGGACTAAAAGATATTTCTCGGTCGCTGTCTGGGTTCCAAGGCTACCATCGACTGCGCGTTGGTATAGGTCGGCCGTCGTCTTCGGGCGGCGTCGCGAACTACGTTTTGAAGCCGCCAGGTAAAACCGAGCGTGCTGACATCGATGAGGCGCTTCATCGCAGTCTAGCGGTGTTGCCGGATATGGTCTCAGGTGCCTGGGAGGCGGCCATGTTGGCGCTGCATACTCGGGACGACAAGAGGTAATCAATTTGAGCGTGTTGGGAGTCAGTTATGGGGTTTAATTGCGGTATCGTTGGCTTGCCGAATGTGGGTAAATCCACTTTATTCAATGCGCTGACCAAGGCGGGCATTGCTGCAGAAAATTTTCCGTTTTGCACCATTGAACCGAACTCTGGTGTGGTGGCGATGCCGGATCCGCGCCTGGACGCGATTGCTGAATTGGTGAAACCCCAAAAAGTCATTCCGACGTCTATGGAATTTGTTGATATTGCGGGCTTGGTGGAAGGCGCATCGAAAGGCGAGGGCCTCGGCAACCAGTTTTTAGCCAATATTCGTGAGACCGATGCCATAGCGCATGTCGTTCGCTGTTTTGAAGATGAAAATGTCACCCACGTATCGTCGTCGATTGATCCCGCGCGCGACATCGAAATCATTAATACCGAATTGCAGTTGGCCGATCTCGATACCATTGAGAAGGCGATTGCACGGGTTCAACGTATTGCTAAAAGCGGTAACAAAGAAGCACTGGTTGAAATGAAGGTCTATCAAGACCTGATGGCGCACGTGGATGCGGGACAGCCTGCTAGGACGTTCACGCTTGATGATGATCAAGCTGTTTTGATACGGCACTTGCATCTTTTGACGATGAAGAAAGTGTTATATGTGGCGAACGTAGATGAGCAGGGGTTTACAGACAACCCCTTATTGACCGCGGTCGAGGCGATTGCCAGCAGCGAGGGCGCCGAGGTCGTTGTGATCTGCAACAAGCTGGAAGCGGAGATCGCGGAGCTTGAGGACGACGAGAAAATGGAGTTTCTGGCAGATTTGGGCATGACCGAGCCGGGTCTGGATCGGGTGATCCGAGCGGGTTATCGCTTGCTTGGTCTGCAGACCTTCTTTACCGCGGGTCCAAAGGAAGTTCGGGCCTGGACCGTTCGTCAAAAAGCAACGGCGCCCAAGGCGGCTGCAGTCATCCACACTGACTTTGAAAAAGGCTTCATCCGGGCAGAAGTCACAGCGTTTGATGACTTTATTGCCGGTCGAGGTGAGGCTGGCGCAAAAGAAGCGGGTAAGTGGCGGCTCGAAGGCAAAGAATATTTGGTCCAAGACGGTGATGTCATGCATTTTCGGTTTAACGTTTGATGTCTATATTGACGGCTTGGCTTTCCATCGGACTCTTGCGGCAGGGCTTGCAGGTTGCCGCGCTGGCTTCTGGGTTAATTTTACCTTTTGCCGGTGCACCGGATTACACCGCAACCTGGGACCTATTCTTTAATGGCGTTTTGCCCGCAATGGTCCCGATTTTTCTGATTTTGATCGGGTTCGATGTGATGATGTGCAAGGTGCTCTCGGATGATGCTGAGCCCAAAGAGGTGGCGCGGTTGTCGACGATCCTCCGATGCCACTACTGGGTCGCGGCGCCAGTGCTGATAGCCTTTGGTATATTCATCGCGCCAGCCCTCATTCCTTGACAAAAAAATAGCAAGAACGGACAATGCCGTCCGCGACAAACTATGGCTACGTAGCTCAGCTGGTTAGAGCACAGCATTCATAATGCTGGGGTCGGTGGTTCAAGTCCACCCGTAGCTACCAACTCGCTTTCTTCGCAAAGCGAAGAAAGTTGAGGCCGACAGCGTTTTCACCGAAGGTGAAAATTGCGAGAGGCGAAACTTAGAATCTCAGTTGTGCCCAATCCGTGCCCAATTCGCGCCCAAAAGTCAGGCCTTCTTAAGCAACTCCTCAGGCTCAATCTCAAAATAATCACACAAAGCACTGATCGTTTCCGTGTTCGTGTTGTAACCCGGTACATTTGAAATCCTGGTCAATGTTGGCCGGGAAATCCCGGTCTCTTTGCTGACCTCATTCAAAGTAATCCGACGGCCTTCCCGAAAGGACTTCTCATCTAATGCCTGTTTAAAAAGAATGCGAATCACTGCGCTCAACCACCTGTAAAGGTGGATCCATCCAACATCGTGACGGCGAAATCAGGAGCTTCATCGCCGACAGCATTGAGCGTCGTTTCTTCAGGAGTTGGCGCAGGTGCATCTTCGGCCGCCCAGAGCAGTACCGGTGCAGTAAGCACGAATGCCAATAAGATATAGAGTCTGGCCATGACGGGTCCTTTGATTGGTGATAGCACCAAAAGAACATGATTTTCCCAGAATCCGCCATTTTTTTCCCGCACTCTGAGCCGTTCGAAGCCGATGTCGGATTTCTGCTAGAGTTGATCTTCGTCTGTAAAAATACTTTCAATCGGCAAATTGAACAGGCGTGCGACCTTAAACGCCAACGGCAAACTCGGATCAAACTTGCCCGTTTCTATCGCATTCACCGTTTGGCGCGACACATCCAGCGCCGCTGCCAAATCAGCTTGTGTCCAATCTCTTTCGGCCCGCAATACTTTGAGTCGATTTTTCATGAGTACCGCGCCCGGCCCACAATGATCCCGGCCATATATCCGCCGCTCAGCAGCATAATCACGACGCCAATATCAGGCCGTGAAACCTGCCCCGATGCCAGCAGCAACGCATAACAAACACTGCCCACCAGACCGACCCCCATGCCCAGAGCGAGCGCATTCAGTTGGTTCTTCCGCTGCAGCTCATCCAGCTCTTCCAGAAACTTCATGTAGGTCACGACGACCCCGACGCCGAGCAGAATATTGATCACAATCCCGGCGAGGGTCATATTTTGTGACCCAAACCAGTTATTCTCGGCGGCTTTGTCCATAGCGACGAAACTCGCCATCCAGATTAAGATCCAGACCATGATCAAAGCGTGGTTCTTTTTCGAGCCCGCGCACATGCCCTGTTCCTTGCATGCGCAGCGCTTCATTCACCTCGGTCCAGGCAAACCGTTTCCCAATTTCCAGCGAAATCGCCCCCGAAGCGACCAATTCGGCTACATAGGTCATGCCGTGAGCATTGGGTTTGACCACAAAGCAAGGCGCTGACGTTACAGACGGTGCCAGTGAGAACCGGGCAGCGCAAAGGCGACGACCTGGTAAGCCAGCAAGCAGGCTTTTCGCTGCATGCTGGTATTGCCTGTAAATCTCATCAGCGCAAGAAGCTTGAGCGCCTGTATCGATATATCACTCGGCCTGCAATTGCGGAGCGACGATTGTCCTTAGCCAATAATGGCAACGTCGTCATCGCGCTGAAGACGCCCTACGACGATCGCACGACTCATGTAGTCCGAAGGCGGCCCCACTCAGCCCGATGGAGTTCATGGGGCGGTTGGCGGCGTTAGTACCCAAGCCGCGAGTCAACCTGACCCGGTTTCATGGCGTGTTCTCGCGGGGCGGCCTTCCGCCGAACAGTAAACTGCGTGAGTATGTCGCTCCGCAGAAACCGGTAGAAGAACAAGAGAACTCGAAACCAAAGGCCTACTCGAGACCGGGCCGCGTTCGGATGGGCGCAACGGCTCAAGCGCGTGTTTGGTATTGATGGGGCCGCCTTCGGATAGAGAAGTGCGAAAAGTGCGGTGGGCCAGTTCGAATCATCGTCGATGCGTCGAACCGATCGATTGAAGATCCAGATGTTATTCCCGATGCGTCGGACCGTTCAGATCCTGAAGCATCTGGGCCTGGATCAGCCAGAGGATCCACAGAACCGCTCACCGCCTAAGGACCTGACTGATCAACAAACGACGTTATTCTGAAGGCCAGCACATCGATTACAGAACGGTGAGGGTCGCGATCGACCAGAGACTGATTCTAGAGGCAATTCGCCGAATTTCTGATGCCCAACTCATTCAACTCGTGGATGAAGCCGCTCGAAAGGGGGGATTGAAAGCAACTCCCAGGGATGACGACACTTTTCTGAATGATGAAAAAAGGTGTTTATTCTTACTAACCGCAAAGCCAGTCCCACCACGTCTTTAACAGCGGTGACAACCTCACCGTGGCGCCCAACGGACATTTGATTGTCTGTGAAGATCAGTACACTGATATTGTCGACAACTACCTGCGCGGACTGACCCCTGCAGGCCTGCCCTATGATATGGCTCGCCTACGGCTACAAACCGAGTTGGCCGGGGCGTGTTTCTCACCTGATGGCCGAGTGCTCTTCGTCAATGTCTTTGCGCCCACTCGCACATTGGCAATTAACGGGCCATAGGAAGGTTTTGTTGCTTAATCAAGAACGCAGCCTTTGACGGGTTGACCGCCACCTGCACTTGGCCGTTGGCCGCTCGCCCAGATGTTTGTTAGTCTCGAGGAGTTTGCAAAAGTCACGGGAGGACAACGTGGTAGATGTTGTATTAGTCACCGGTGTGGGGCCAGGTACCGGCAAGGCCATTGTCGAGCGATTTGCCAGCGCGGGGTATGTGGTGGCGATGCTGGCTCGCACCGAGCAGCGCCTCATCGAAATCCAGGAAACACTGCCCAACACGCATGCCTTCGTTTGCGATGTCGCCAATGAAGCCGAGTTAACCCGTACCCTGCACGCCGTGCGCACCAACTTAGGTGCACCGAAATTTGTGATTCACAACGCCGTTGGCGCAGAGCGCGGAACCTATGCCGAGGTAGATGCAGATAAGATGCGTCACGCCTTTGAGATCAACACCATGGCCCTGCTGGCGCTCGCCAAGCAACTGCTACCTGACATGGAAGACGCTGGTGGTGGCGCACTGATTTGCACCGGCAATACCTCAGCCTATCGCGGCAGGGCGCGATTCGCTGGGTTCGCACCCACCAAGGCCGCGCAGCGTATTCTGCTGGAGAGCATCGCTCGCGAGGCCGGCCCCAAGGGTGTGCATGCAGCCTACGTCGCGATCGACGCAGTGATCGATCTTGCATGGACTCGTGAGTTCTTTGCCGATAAACCGGATGAGTTTTTCTGTCAGCCCACCGATATTGCCGACGAAGTGTTTCGCATCGCGCATCAGCCCCGTAGTGCCTGGTCATTTCAATCTGTTATTCGGCCCCACGGAGAGGTGTGGTAGCCATGAGCAAAAGTGTACTGAGAATTTTTTCCTATCTGCCCAACCCGCGCGTTTGGAAAGCGCTGATCGCGGCAGAGTATCTGGGCGTGACGGTGGAGGTGATTGGCGACAAGCCGAAGAATCTTGGCAACTGGCTATGGGACTTTGATGCGCGGGAACTTAAAGAGCATGAACGCACCGAAGACAGCCCCCATGCTCGGGCCAGTCGCCGCGGTTTTTCTGGCACGTTGTATAAAACCGATGCGTTCCTGCGTACCCAACCTTACGGCACCGTGCCTGCGGCGTTCAGTCCAGAGGGCAGCGTGGGGGTTTTCGAGTCCAACAGTATTTTGCGCGCGGTCGCGCGGTCGGTAGAAGGTAGCGGCGGCTTGTATGGCGGTAGTCCTATGCACGCTTCCCGGGTCGACAGTTTTTTGGACGCAACCCTCGTGTTTGGCCGCGAAGCGCAGGTGTATTTGTTGGGAATGGACGAGATGACCAAACCGCTTCATGAGCGCATGGCGGGGGCATTCATGTTTTATCTGGAAGGTATTGAGCGGGCCTTGGAGCACCACCCTCATGTCGCCGGCGACACCCTGACCATTGCCGACATCGCATACGCCTGTGATCTGAGCCAGTTTCTGCGCGAGCGCTTGATGAGCAAGGGTTTGGAGACGCTCTCACTACTCCTGGTCAGCGTTGATGCAGAATCAACCTATCCCCGCGCCTTTAAACACTTGTTTGACTTGATCGAGCGGCCTGAGTTCAACCGACATCTAGATGCCTATACCCAGCATTTCAGGGCGCAAGCCTAGCTGCTGGGTACAGGGGCGCATGCAGCGGCCGCTAGAAAATCGCCATGGGCGTTAATGGTGATCCGGTCGCGCCTTGAATGTTCAACGGTGCGGCGGAAAACAGGAAGGTTTGACGGTTCAGGCTGGCAGCGATTTCTGCAGCCTGATCCAACTGCAGTTGTCGGAAGTCAGAAGTACGACTAGGATGTCGTAACAAACGACTAACGTAGATCAGTATTATGAACCTGTTTGACAACGCAAATCTTCGGTGGAAACGCTTTACCGGCAATCATCATTTCAATTACCCGATCGACTTTGAGTCAGCGCTGCTCGGAGCCCGAGACGATGGGCACGTCGACTTGCTGTACCGTTGGGCGCCCAACGCCTATTGTCACTTTCATAAGCACACGGCGATCACAACGTCGCTGGTTTTGGAGGGTGAACTGCACGTCATGGATATCGATCCAAAGACTGGCGAAGAGACACAAACCAAAGTCAGACGTCCCGGTGACTATGCCTGTAAACTCCCGGGTGACGTTCATATGGAAAAGGGTGGACCAGAGGGCGCTTTGGTTCTGTTCAATCTGTTCACCAAAGACGGCTCACTGGCCGAGACGTTAAGTGATGAGGGGCAGGTATTATCCGAGTCCACCATCGATCAGATATTACGCGGCAAACAATCGCGTTAGCACAAGGCTGGCAAGGTGAAAGTGGCGACCTAACAGCCAGCGGCCACGAGAAAGCCAGAGGCGTTAGTAAAGACCGTAGTGGCATCAAAATGGGGGAGTTCTATGTCGGATTCATTTGGTGGCATCATTAAGCGTGAGGCTAAAGATTCAACACCATGGTGGCCAGAGCCGAACCTGCCGGACAAAAATCTACCCAATATCGTGACCGTGTTGCTCGACGATACCGGGTTTGCCCATCTGGGATGCTTCGGATCCCCCATCGACACCCCAAATTTTGATGCGTTGGCCGAGAGAGGCCTTCGGTACAATAACTTTCACACCACAGCATTATGTTCGCCCTCTCGGGCTTGCCTGCTCACCGGCCGTAATCATCATTCGGTGGGTATGCGGGCCGTATCAAACTTCGATACTGGATTCCCCAATATGAGGGGACGGATCAGTCCCTCAGCGGCCACAACGGCCGAAGTGCTTCAGCATCATGGTTGGGCGACCTATTGTGTGGGCAAGTGGCATCTCGCGCCGATGCGAGAGGCCTCAGCCGCGGGGCCGTTTACCGACTGGCCCCTGCAGCGGGGATTTGATCGCTTTTATGGTTTTATGCAAGGCGAGACTGATCAGTTTCATCCGGAACTCTACGCAGATAACCACATGATTCCGCCACCCGCGCGTCCCGAGGATGGCTATCATCTGTCTGAGGATCTTGTCGATCAGTCCATAGCGATGATTCGAAATCAAGTCTCCCTGGTGCCTGAACGTCCTTTCTATCTCTATCTGCCCTTTGGAGCCACCCACGCGCCTCATCAGGCGCCAGATGAATACCTCGACAAATACAAGGGCCGTTTTGATGAAGGATGGGATGTTTGGCGCGAGCGTATTCATTCAAAACAGCTTGAACTCGGCATTATTCCGGCTGGCACCGCGCTTGCCCCTCGAAATCCTGGGGTTCGGCCTTGGACTGAACTCAGCGCACGAGAGCAAGCTTTTGCGATCAAGCTTCAGGAGGCTTTTGCTGCGTTCTTAGATCATACTGATGCGCAGCTGGGTCGACTGCTGGATTCATTGGCAGAGCTCGGACTCGACGACAATACGCTGGTTATCGCTACCAGTGACAATGGGGCCTCGCAAGAAGGCAATGAGACGGGCGTGTTGGATGAGTTCAGACATTTCAATGGCCTACCAGAAGATATGGCCGCCGCTTCGAATCGCCTGGGGGAGATTGGCACGAGGCGGAGTTTTACCAATTATCCCTGGGGCTGGGCTCAAGTGGGCAACACGCCAGCTAAACGGTACAAGCAGAATACCCACGGCGGGGGGGTGCGGGATCCGCTCATTATTTCGTGGCCGAAAGGCATCGATCCCGCATGTAACGGTCAGATCAGACGCCAGTTTCACCACATTACCGACATTATGCCGACGATCATGGAGATTTGTGGCTACAGCATGCCGGATACCTTCAAGGGAATAGCTCAACAGCCTATGGAAGGCGTCTCCATGCGGTATACCTTTGCCGGTGAGGCCGAGGACGTTAAAGCACAACCCACGCGTAAGCCTGCCCAATATTTCGAGATGTTCGGACATCGAGGCATTTGGTCGGACGGCTGGAAAGCGGTGACCTATCACCGAGCACGCCAGAGCTTGGATGAAGATGTCTGGGAGCTTTATCACTTAGACGAAGACTTCTCTGAGTGCCATGATCTCGCGCAGTCACAACCCGAAAAATTGGATACGATGATTGAGCTGTTTTGGTCTGAGGCAGAAAAATATGGTGTGCTGCCTATCGAGACCAATCAAAATACTGGGTTGTTTGCGGGTAGACCGCAGCCTGGAACACCCAGAGCCAGAGAGCACTTTATTTATTTTCCGCCATTGGACAGGATTCCAACCGACAGCACGCCGCCATTTGGCGCCAGATCTTGGAATCTTCGAGCGCAGCTGAGATGTAACACGCGCCCGGAAGGTGCATTGCTTGCGGTTGGGACCGTCAATAACGGTCTTTGTATCTACTTTAAAGACGGGCAACTCATCTACGATCACAACGCGTTTACCGAGCACACGGTGATTGCATCGTCTCAACCAGTGCCATTAGGCGATGTAGTAATTTCCGTCAGCCAACAGCGAGTGTCTAAAGGGCCCGCTCGGGTCAGACTCAAAATCAATGATGAAACTGTCGGTGAAGGTATGGTCTCAAATGTTCCGGTGATGATCAGTTCGATTGGAATGGATATTGGTAGTAACCCAACGGGGGTATCGGAAGCCTTTACGGCTCCCTTTCCATTTACGGGTATCATTCAGAGAATCGACATCGAGACGACTCGAGCGCTGCGCCAGGATGATGAGCAGGCGATTGAGCTCGAACAAGCGCTTCGGACTCAATGAGGAGTAGGGTAGAAGGAAAGTGACGCCTGGAAATTATTTCAGGTACCAATACCGGTACCAAAGTATTGGCCAGATGATCCGCAAAACCGCCAGTGGACCTGACCGATCAACAAACGACGCCATTCTGAATTCCGATGCATCGGCTACACATCGGTGACGGTTTCGATCGACCAGAGCTTGGATTCTAGTGACCATTCGCCGAAATCCCAATGCTCAATTCACCCAACTCGTAGATGAATCCAGCGAGAAGGAGGGATTACGGGCAACACCCACGGCTGGCGATACTTTTCTGAAAGTTGAAAAAGGGTGTTTATTCTTACTAAACACCAGATTCAACTATATCGTGGGGGCGGTATAAATCCCCCAATTTCCTGTGCCATTAAACGAGAGAACTCGATCGTCAGATAATCCTGATATTCGGCGCCAACTGCCTGTAATCCTATGGGTAACCCATCCTGGCTGAGCCCGGTGGGAAATACGGTGCTGGGCAGGTGAGCCACAGTAACGGTACCGGCCCAGAACAACTGTTGAAAGTAGTCCTGCTCTTCATTATCAACAGTAAGGGCACGTTCAGTATATCCACTGTGATCATGCGGGAATGCTGTGGTTGCAACCTGAGGGCACAGCAATATGTCCCATTCAGAATAGAACTGCGCCCAGGCACGCCTAAGCTGATGCCTCTGATTGTTATGAAATGCCCATTCACCGTGCTCCTGTACCGAGAAGTTTGTCATTTGTGCTTCTATAGACGTGTCACCCGTTCCGGCGCTTCGAGCTTTCTGCAAGCGATTCTCAGCCTTCTCTTCCTCAGACATCCCGGCAGCCATTACACCCCACAGCAAACTATTATAGGTTTCAAAGCTACTGTCCATATCTATGTCAGGTCTGGCTGTATCAGAAACCTTTGCTCCCAGTTTTGCCAGCAGATCACCGATAGACTGTACTCTATCAGCGATTTCTCTGGACACGGGCGCGCGTTCATCTGATGGCCATATAGCTATTCTGAACTCACTGAGCTTTGTTTTCTTTGGCCTGGGCAAATTGAGTTGCCAGCCGGGAAGATCGAGAATGTTAGCGCCTGCAATTACATCCATGGATAAGGCCAGGTCTTCTGCGCTGCGCGCTAGTGGTCCAACCACGGCTATGTCTGCGGGTGCAATTTGCCCGGGAGGTGCATGACCGGTATCCGAAACTACTCCCCAGGTAGGTTTGTGGCCGTAGACACCACAGAAATGCGCAGGGTTGCGAATGGATCCGCCAATATCTGATCCAGCTTCCAGCGCTGTTAATCCACCTGCCAATGCAGCCGATGAACCGCCAGAAGAGCCGCCTGGAGTTCTCGTTAGATCCCACGGATTATTAGTGGTGCCATATATATCATTAAAACTTTGGAAGTCAGCCAGATTGAGCGGAACATTGGTTTTACCCATGAAATGCGCCCCGGCCTTTTTAAGGTGCTGTACTGTCGCAGCATCGCTTTGCGCGATGTTGTTACGCAGCTCTGCTATGCCCCAGGTTGTGGGTAGTCCTTCGATATCATAGGCTTCCTTTATCGTCATCGGGAGACCATGAAGCGGACCAAGGTCTGAATTGTTTGCCGTCGCTTCATCGGCGACTTTGGCAGCATCCCTAGCTTTTTCGAAATCGCGTACAACTACTGCGTTAATATCACCATCAAACTTTTCGATTCTGTTGATGTACAAGTCGGTAAGTTCAAGGGAACTGATTTGCTTGCTCTTAAGCGCAGCAATCAGCTCATAGGCGGAAGAAAAAGCCATATCTGTCATATCTTGGTTCCTTTAGCGAATCTGCAGGCGTGTCGGAAGAATACACGATCGGAATCGGTCATGCAGAAACTGGTGGCGTTCAGTTGCAATCGAAGGTTTTTGCGTCATTGCGCGTTTCTGCTGAATCTATTTTTGATGGCCAATGTATAGGCGCTTTGAGGTAATCGCATCGCTGGCACCCTGCAGTTAGTGTTAATTGCTTCAGGCACTGGGTCCGTTCATTGACGCAGCGTTGATCGACAAGGTCCAGCGCCGAAAAACTACCAGTGTATTCTCTCAAAGCCACTGCAAGTGCCTTTGCTTGAGGCCTAACAGATCGAGCTTGAAAGGGTTTTAATTTAAATCACCCTGATTGTGATGTCTGGACTTGAAGCCGCTGTCCCAGCATGATGAAAGGGCGATCGAGCGGGGCTTACAGAGGGAAAAGGGAGAAGCTTATGGATCTGATCAGTAACGCACAGTGGCGAGCGCGATGCGAGGCGGATGGAGAATTTTTACTCGCCGCCAGACATTGGACCGGGAGTTTCAAGATCCATGCAGGTTCTGAAATACGGCGACTGACCCTTACGGACGGCCAGTTCATTGATGCGACTACAACCGATCTCAGCACCGAACTGGCTTACACCGGCAGTTCAGACGTTTGGACGCGTCTACTGATGCCAGTCCCCGAGCGTTTTTATTCGGATCCGATGTTCAATATGTCCCTCAATAAAGGCCTCAAACGATCGGGAGACCCTATCGCTCATGCTCAGTTCTATCCCGCGATCGCTCGGGCAATCGAGCTCTTAAGACCGCCTACGCCAGAAGTCAAACTAGAAGCTCTCGAGTCTGAAGGCATTGAATCCGTAACCGGACACTACGCCAACATCATCGTCGAAGGCGTGAAGCATCGAATTTATTTTGAACGTGCAGGACAAGGTATTCCCGTGCTCTTGCAACACACAGCGGGGTGCCACGCGAGCCAGTGGCGGCATCTGATGAATGATCGCCGAATCACCGATCGCTTTGAGCTGATCGCCTACGATTTGCCATTCCACGGAAAATCCATACCCCCAGTCGAGGAGGATTGGTGGGCGAACGACTATCAACTTAGGGAGGGCTTGCTTCGCGCATTACCCCGGGCGCTAGCCAATCTAATGGGATTAAAGCAGCCGGTATTTATGGGCTGTTCCGTTGGAGGATTACTGGCGCTGGACTTGGCCCATAAGCATCCCGAAGACTTTCGGGCAGTGATTTCTATTGAAGGGGCGCTTCATATTGGCGGCTCTGCTGAATCCCTCTCGCTACTCTGGCACCCTCAAATCGGCAACCAGTACAAAGCGCGATTGATGGAGGGCCTCATTGCACCGCAATCACCCAAGGCCTACCGTAAGGAAACCAGTTGGGTCTATGCCAGTGGCTGGCCACCTAGCTTTATCGGGGATCTCAACTACTACACTCAAGAATATGACCTAAGACAGAGCGCCGCTGACATCGACACTGCGCAAATCGATGTGCATATTCTCTCGGGTGAATACGACTACAGCGGTCTACCCGAGTTAGGGCGCGCGGCACACGAAGCCATAGCGGGCTCAACGTTTACCCTGATGGGTGGGGTCGGGCATTTTCCAATGTCAGAGAACCCCGCCGCCTTTATTGAGTACTTGCTGCCTGTCTTGGAGCACATTGAGAACCGCGGATAATTCCTGCTTATGTATTATCAGAAATTGGTAGCGTTCAGTTGCAATCGAAGGTTTGTGCATCACTGCGCGTTTCTGCTGAATCTATGAGCCTAGTCGTCGTTGCTCTTCATTCGGCATTCTCACGCCGGACTATTTCTCTTGATATGCAGAATACAGCGGTATATGTTTGCTTGGCGTTAAAAGAGAATTGAAGTTAAAAAGCTGTATCGCTTGGCTCCACTCGAGGAAAAGGAATTTCCTCAGCAGACCAGACAAGGATGAAAGGGAGGTTTCATGGGTGCTGATTTTCACTTCAGTAGACAGCGCTCTGGACGAAGCGCTGGAGCAGCAGCGGTTAATTTGAAGGCCCTTGTCGACAGTGTGTGTTGGTTTATGCGCAACATGCAAACGTCGAAAACGAGCATCAGAGCCTATCGGTTAAAAGCGTTTTTAAACGCTGCCTTTTTTGACGATCAAAATCCAGTGCCTTTTGATCGTGAATTCATTGCAAGCGAAATTGGAGAGGCGCCAGAATTTGTGGGCCGTCGGTTGGATAGATTGTTCGATGCTAAAAGGGTCTGTGCTGAAAAAGGATGGCTTTTTCCAGGAGGTTCTCTCATCGAGTCGCATCGCCGTTGTTTTATTGACAACAAGGTTGAATTTCTCGAGACGGAGAATCGTTTCCAAATTCGGACGCCCTATCCATTGATTAGATTGTCAGGTAACTATGCCCAGCTCCTACGTGATAGCAGTCTACACGCCACTCTGTCCCAGCTCTGCGTCGAGTTAGCACTTTGGGAAATGAACTGTTTGAGGGGCCAGGTGGGTATGACCGCCACTCAGATCGGGCGGCGGATTAGCCTGCAAAAGAGCACCTTATCAACGTGCATGCTATCGATGTTAAACGGCGAGCAGCTTGAGATAAACGCCCATCCCTGGGATGCGCGAAAAACTGTGCTTCGACTGAATTCGAGCCATCCGACTTATCTAGAAAAGTATCAAATACTTAAAGCAGGGCTGTTCCTTCCCCAAAACCGAAACAATGCTCCGGCCGACCTGATCAATAGGGTTTAGGGTGAGCAGAGATGAGCTCATCTTTTAGACCGGCATACCGTCGGTGCTCAAGAGTCTCAGCAATGGTCTTTTTGTTCTTCGCAGCAAAAACATCTCTATACGCTCTATCTTCAAACTCTAAAGGTGAAACCAGAAAGTCGTTGTTAAGATACACCGTGATGCGCTAGACAGTTCTATAGCTACATAACGCATCTACATTAGTAATACCTATCAATACCAGGAGTCCCTTCCTGTGAGGCGGTAGGTGCCCCGGGGTTGGGGTGCTGGTATGGTCGGAAATAGAGGGTGGGTGGCTCTATTCTTTACCGCATCACAGGCGGCACATCGTACTTATCCCAGTCTTGCTCCTCATCTGTCTTCGCCAGCTTCTGCTTTAACTGACACTGCTCACGGGTAACAACGAATACTTTGATGTGCTCGTCATCGTTGGTTATATCGAGTGGAGATGAGGTGATTCTTAAGAAAGTAGAGCTTTGCCGAAATTGGATGGTGGGTAGGGTAGAAGTGAGTCCGTTAATGGTCCACTGAACTAGTGGCGACTCACATCGCTTTTATACTCAACTCATTTAACTCGTAGATGACGCCCTGGAAAGAGAGGGTTGAAAGCAACGCCCAGGGATGACGATACTTTTCTGAACGATGAAAAAGGGTGTTTATGCTTACAAACTGTTGCGACTGAGGCGCATTATTAACCTAGTTTTTACTATCATTTAATATTTGGCTTCCTCGTTTAATCATTGCTTAATTCTGATTGCCTAGAATCTGAGTCTAACTTTATTAAAAGAGATTCAAATGACTCCTTCTATATTTCGACTTTCGATAGTAGCTGTTCTGTTTGCTCTGGTAGCGTGCGACGGTGATGATGGCGCAGTAGGATCCACAGGCCCAGCTGGTGCGCCGGGACAGGTAGGTGCGCCAGGTGTAGATAACGAGCGCGCTACCATCCAATTAAAATTTCTTGGTCGCGGGCGCAATCCAGCGGCAGAATTTGACGAAAGTGCTGCAGAAATCGTAGCTTTCGATTCTGCCAGCCAATTGAGCTTCGTCGTCAACGCTCAGTCTGGCAATGTTGATATTTTCAGCATGGCGGCACCAGTAAGCCCTACCTTCGATTCTTCGCTCGAGGTCGCAGCGGATGTGGCCAGCAACGTAGTCGCGGTCGGCGATGCATCAGAGTTGGGCGCTGTAAACAGTGTGGCACTGCATGGTGCGAGCAACACCTTGGCAGTAGCCATCGAAGCCGACACGAAACAAGACAATGGCTATGTGGCATTTTATCAAGCTTCCGACGGAACCTTCTTAAGCGCCGTAGCGGCTGGCGCCTTGCCAGACATGGTGACTTTCACGCCTGATGGCAACAAAGTACTGGTTGCTAACGAAGGAGAACCTAACGGTGCCTATACCGTTGATCCTGAAGGCACAGTATCGGTCATCGACATGTCAGCTGGCGCAGCAGCCGTCACGGATGCAGACGTTACCTCGATCAACTTTCAGGCATTCAACGGCTCGGACATGGGTGATGTGCGCGTGTTCGGTCCTGGTGCCACGGTAGCCCAGGATCTCGAACCAGAATACGTTACTGTCTCAGCCGATGGCAGCACTGCTTGGGTTGCGTTGCAGGAAAACAATGCTTTTGTTGAAATCGATGTTGATACCGCCACGGTCACGTCTATCTGGTCTCTGGGGTTCAAAAACCACCGACTTATCGGTAACGAGCTTGACGCGAGCGACCGAGATGACACCATCAACATTCGAAATTGGCCGGTTTACGGCATGTATCAACCGGACGCCATCGCCTCCTATGAATTTGATGGCAACACTTATCTGGTTACTGCCAACGAGGGAGATGGACGGGAGTATTTTGACGAGAGCATAGCGGAAGCGGATTGTGTTCCACCTGTGGGATTCGATTTTGACGAAGATGATGGGTGCTTGGTCTTTATCGATGAGTTCGATGTCGACGATTTATTGAAGGCCGGAGCAACCATTACCCTGCCAGCAGCAGATTATGCATCCTTCCTGATTGAGATCGACGGTGATGGTGCATTAACAAACGCCGATTTGCGAGCCGATGAGGCGCTCGGTCGCTATCAGGTCACATCGACACAAGGTTTTGAAGGCAGTTGCAATTTCACAGATGGCGACCTCGAGGGCTGTGACTATACGAAGTTGTATGGTTTTGGTGGCCGGTCATTCTCCATTTTCAATGCGACCACTCGTGAGCTTGTGTTTGACAGCGGTAGCGATTTCGAACGCATTACGGCTCAGTTACTTGGCGACAACTTCAACAGCGATAATGATGAAAATGACTCTGGTGATTCGCGCAGCGATGCGAAAGGCCCTGAGCCCGAAGGCATTACAATCGCGAAGATAAGTGGCAAAACCTATGCATTTATCGCGCTTGAGCGCGTGGGCGGGATCATGGTCTATGACATCTCGGTGCCTCAACGGAGCGAGTTTGTTCAATATTTAAATAGCCGGGATTTCGCGATTACCGATGTTGAAGATCCATTAGCTGCGGACAGTATAGACCTCGGCCCTGAAAGCGTGGCTTTTGTGCCTGCAGCAGATAGCCCCAACGGCAATGCTCTATTGCTGGTAGGACACGAGGTAAGCGGTACCCTAGCAGTTTATGAGATTGCAATCGTGAACCTAGGCGAGTGATATCGTAATCAGCCAGAGCAGCAATGACGTCTCGAGCACAGAAACCTTTCCTAGGAAAGATGTGCTCGATGATTTCACACGTAGCTATCGCAGCTTTGGTGGAATGCTTATTACCGGCGAGCCCTAAACGACGCCATCAAACCTGCCAAAGGTATAAGTGCAAGCAAAAAAATACAGCGTGCAGTTGACAGCGAAGCTGCGCAAGCCCTCTACTTGTGATGACCTGGATGTGATTGCCCTCACAATTGCCAGGTGCGTTTCACGGTACCTAGAGAAATCAGGTTATTTGGTTCGTGATGCCGAGTCTGAATATCTGGAGCTGATGCAGGACCAGAAGGATGCCAAGGGTGCAATCTTGGGTGCACGTACCGATACGTCGGACCGCTCCTATCGCCTGCATTCGGTCCAAATGCAGGGCGCCGAGCCCTCGACGAAATCGCTGACGTTACTGACGGTTCCTGTCAGGACTGAACCGCGCAAAGGAAGCGATCTGGTGCGCCAGCCGGGCCGGATTATTGCATCGATACAGGGTCCTGATGTTATTCCCGATGCGTCGGACCGTTCAGATCCTGAAGCAACTGGGACTCGATCAGAGAAGGGGTCCATTGATCCGCTTACCGCCAGCCGACTTTCTTATGCTGAACGCATTCAACTCGTGGATGAGGTCTCGGAGTGAGGAGGTTACAGGCAACTCTCAGGGATGACGATACTTTTCCGAATGCGGATTTATCCAGTTGGCAAGCCGAAGTTTGGTTGCTCATCCTGTCTGCCTTGTTTTTAGCGGTACTCCATTCGATTGATCAGGAAGTGAAATAACTAGCCAAATGAGTTGCTTAGCGATTGAGGTGTCTTGCTAGCCCTCGCCGCCAAATTGTGTGGGGTACTGGCGCGTGATTTTTGCTGCGCCAAAAAGCATGGCCTGAAAATCAGCATGTTTCGATATGTATCGTGCGTTAGGCATTGATGTCCTCAGCATAAAGTGATTGGGTCAGTCCTCTATAGCTCTGGTTTGGTTCCTCCGTCAGTGGCGTTACCTTCGAGTTTGTCCAACCGTGCTAAATACAGTGCCAAATTTTTATGCAGATGCCCGATCGCTGATTCAAACCGCCCGAATCGATAGTGGGTGTTTGCGCCAGAACCAATTGCTGCCTGAATATCGCTAACGACTTTTGCATCTTCTTGATCGCCTGTATCAGATAGAAACGCAACATCCTTCTTTGCCCGAGCCAAGGCTTCATCTGAGGGCTCACCGCCATCAACCGTTGGGAGCGTTAGCCGATAATTAAAATATCGAGTACGGGTAGGCGACTCAGGTTCGGCAAAGCTCACACCATAGTGTTGCGCAAGACGAGTAACCGAGGTGAAGGGGAATATACGGTTAACTAATGTAACCATGCGATCAAGTGACAAATTCTCTCGCGTTACGTGACGTAATTTTTCAATGCGTCTAAAGGGATAGCAAACGCGAGAATTTGGCCCCTGCATTTCAACAACGTTTAGATTGTCATAGCCATATGGAAAGAAAGACTCTGGATGCGTGGGCTTGATGTGATAACCCTCGAGCGTTCCCTCCGCCGTTAACTTCCAATTGATTTCTTCGACCTTTTCGTTCGACTCAAAAATAATCTGATCATCGGTCAAAAGTTTGGGTAGGGATTCCAACGCGCCGGGACCCACGGGTTCATCCTGCGTGATAAAGACCAAACCACCTTGGATATCAACCGAATGCACCGGCACCAAACCGTTATCGTCTTTATTAAGGTCAGGGAAACCATGCTCATGTGGCACATACTCTAACCGGCCATCGAGTCGATACGCCCAACCGTGGTAATTGCAACGAAAGATTTTTGTGCAGCCGCTGCCATCCGCCAATTGCATGCCACGATGACGGCACGCATTACGGAAGGCGCGGATGGTGCCTTGTAAGTCCCGAACAACGACAATGGGTACGCCAGCGGAATTACGCGCGACGTAGGAACCTGGCTCCGGCAGTGCTGCAACAGGGCAAAATGGAATCGGTAATCGTCGCATAAGCCGCCGCTCGGCATCGAAGCGTGCTTGTGACGCATAATGCTCAACAGGCTCGTACCACTCTTCATCACCGAGGTCGGTTGTGTTGTTGTCAATATGATCAAGTATGTGATCCAGCAGTTCGGCGTCGCTTCGCATGTTAGGTAACCCAGTATTTGTCATTAGCAAGTATTTATAAGGCAAGCATACTCTATTGTTAAAGAGACCATAAATGCGCCACAAGTTCATCCTAGTTCATAGCATCTTCAAACGGTTTGCTCTTTTAACGGATCATCATGGCGATATGTCAGACGAAACGGCGGTGATTAGCGGGGATGGTGCTAAGGGATCACCAGGTGGGTCCGTTCCTGTGCCCTTCGGTTTAGTGGTCATCTCAAATGGTGCTGCTAGCGCCTCACCGATTCTTGTCTTTCAAAAATGCTCAAATAAGCTCGGCTAATTCAACGTCGTGCTTTTGCTTGCCAACATGGCGATCAAAGAACTCTAAATACTGCTCGTGAACGCCTGGCACCGCGCGGTCTACCCCCTTGGGAATTACGAGCGTAATTTCCTGAAGATTACGCGCGCCGGCATAATCGGTGCGCACCACGGTAGACTTATCCTCAGGGTTGAGGTCCGGTAAATTTTCAACCGAAGAGAAAAAGCGCGAGAGGGAATCGTTTTGAAACGAACGTGATGAGCGTTGCGATCAAGTGCCGATCGTTTTTCTCGCAACAGTCTGATCCTAAGAATCGTGTGATTGGGTACTTCAGTTGGTTTGAACTATCGGAGGTCTTTTGTGTGACCGGCTGGCGCAGACGCTTGTTTTTATCCGTGGTGTTTGTATAAACGACCAGGACTGTTGCCGCAGTGCAGATTATGCCGAGATTATCTGGGCGCACTGGCCGAGGATATCGGATTCTTTGAGCGAATTAACTGCCCCGGCGTCATACCCAGTAATCGTTTGCAGGCCCGATTAAAATTACCAACATCGGAGAAGCCGAGGATGTCCGATATTTCTGAGACGCTTAAATTCTGAGCAGCCAGATCAACTAGACAGGATCTTATGATCTCGTCTTTGATTTGCTTAAACGTGGTGTTCTCTGCTTTTAATCTTCGAAATAATTGCCTGGGTGAACAGCCGACTAGTGAAGCGGTTTCAGCGGCGCTGGGTAGGGTCGTTACGGCGACGGTCTCAGCGAGGCGACGCCGAGACCGTCGTTCGAGTAACTCAGATACAAGGGTCGTAAACTGCTCGGTTTCCGGCCTTTGGTTAAGCCGTTCGCATTGGTTTAACGCGGTTTGATAGGCTGCAAGGTTATAAAAAGACGATGCAGTGTTTGAAATTTCGGTGGGGATGGTAACTTGAAAGCATTCGTCTCTAAAGTCGAAGTTTCCTTTTAGCCAGCGCCGATACACCATTATCTGGTTGTGAGAATCGCTTGGAAAGCACCAGTTGAGCACCGCCGCATTACCGCCAGAGCTGCTGACTAGTTCCTCAATAATGATGCTGAGAGTCTCACTCATCCTTTGCCTGTGGGCTAGTACAGATGGCTTGAAGGTCAGTTTGAGTGTCGCCTTTTGCGCATCGGCTTCAAAAGTCCCGCGCAAGTAATCTGCTCGTGTGGAGATGAATCGAGCAAAGAAGGCTAAACCTTCGCCGATAGTTGGCGCAGAAACGGCACCAAACCCTAATGGCCCATGACTAAACATGCTGAGCTTTTTCCCCAACTCAAAACCCCATTCCGGGTCTTGGTAGAGCTCAGTAAACCGCGCCAATAGCTCGATAAATGGCTCTAGCGGCACGAATTCGAGTTGCTCCAAGACCTTTAGCGTGAATGGTGTGTTGAACAGCAAATCGGTGCCGCGCTTTTGCGCCTCTCGTGCGATGACGACCGCATAGTCGGCACTAACTTGATTCGCAGGCATGTTTTCTAGACCTTAGGCACTAAATGACAATCATGTTGTCGCTTTTCAAGCTTTTGGGCAATAGCGGTACCCGGTAAGGTAATGGTTACTCCAATTAGGTCTTCTAAGCTAGGCTGAACGGAGTGTTTCATGCGCGGGTAATGGCCTTGGTTTTGGATGGCTTCTAAGAAATTTTTACAGGGATAAATACGACATTTCGATATGAAAATAGAACCGTTAACCGTACATATCGGTGCACAGATTAAAGAGGTAGATCTAGCCGAACTCGACGAAGCGGCCTTAGCAGAGATCAAGGCAGCGCTTTGGCAGCATCAGGTTTTGGTGTTCCGAAACCAGACCCTGTCGCGAGATGCTCATTTAGACCTAGGAAGATGTTTTGGCGAATTACACGCACATCCTGCACTTGTCGATCGATCTGAGCATCCGGAAGAGCTCATCATCAAGAATCGAGGAAAAACCAAAACGGTCACTGAGGTATGGCATTCCGATGTCAGTTGCGATCCACGACCACCCTCAATCTCGATGTTGCGCGCGGTAGAAGTCCCAAGTTTGGGCGGCGATACTCTGTGGGCAAGTCAATATGCGGCGTTGGCATCTTTGTCTGACGGGTTGCGTCGAATGCTTCTGCCTATGCGCGCGGTGCATGAGAATTATGATTTGTCGACAACGCATCCTGTCGTACGGCTGCACCCTGAATCCGGTCGTCCGGCGCTGTATGTCAATCGCGGTTTTACCCAGTATTTTGAGGGCATGACGCGAAATGAAAGCCGACCGCTGCTTGATTATCTCGTCGAGGTGGGCTCGTCATTAGATATCTCGATGCGCCACAGATGGCAAAAGGATGACCTGGTGATGTGGGATAACCGTTGTGTCATGCATTATGCCGTCCATGATTATGGCGATGCGCCCCGGGAGATGCGCAGGGTCACCGTGCGAGGCGAAGTGCCGGTGGGGGTTACTCAATGAGGAAGCAAGCGCAAAGCACGTCTCAACCGGCATCCCCGATAGATTTGTCAGCGGCCGACCCTATGGCGGTGCCACTTGCGGACATTGATGTAAGTCAACCGAAACTCTTCAAGACAGAAACGCTTTGGCCGTACTTCGCTCGTCTGCGAAAGGAAGCCCCAGTGCATAAGACGGTGAGCCCGTTGTTTGGTCCATTTTGGTCGATCACGCGATTTAGCGACATTATGGCAGTGGATAAAAATCATGCTGTATTTTCATCTGATGGCAACATCACCCTAAATGAGAAGGTGCAAGGCTTGGAAAGCTTTACCAACTTCATTTCGATGGACCCACCTAAACATGACGTTCAGCGCAATGCCGTTGTGGGTGTGGTCGCGCCACGAAACTTGGCAAAACTTGAGGCAGTAATTCGCAGTCGTGCGGTTGCCATTCTTGATGATCTTCCGGAAGGTGAGACCTTTAATTGGGTCGAACGGGTTAGCATCGACCTGACCACTCAAATGCTGGCAACCTTATTTGATTTCCCGTTCGCTGACCGACATAAATTAACGTATTGGTCTGACATGGCAACCTCAGGCGCTGCCGGTGGTGGGCCGACACCTGAGTCCGCTCGTAAAGCGGCGCTTATGGAATGCCTTGAAGTTATGACTGGGCTTTGGCAGGCGCGTTCCGGCTTAGACCCCAATCACCATAATGATCTGATCACGATGCTGGCAACGAATCCGCAAACTCGTGATATGAAACCCATGGAATTGTTGGGGAACATGATTTTGTTGATCGTCGGCGGTAATGATACGACCCGCAATTCTTTGACCGGGGGCGTGTTGTTTCTGAACCAAAATCCTGGCGAATACGAAAAGTTGGTCGGCAATCCCACGCTTGTGAGTACATTGGTACCTGAAATCATTCGCTATCAAACGCCGCTTGCGTACATGCGGCGTACCGCAACCCAAGATATAGAGATGCACGGGCAAACCATTCGTGCTGGGGATAAAGTGGCTATGTGGTACGTCTCGGGGAATCGTGATGAAACAGCGATAGAGCTGCCAAACGAATTCAAGATAGACCGGGCAAACGCTCGTCATCATTTGTCATTTGGGTTTGGTATTCATCGCTGTATGGGTAACCGTCTAGCAGAGATGCAGCTGCGCATCGTTTGGGAAGAAATCCTTCAGCGCTTTAAGCGAGTCGAGGTTGTTGGCGAACCCGTCCGGGTGTTACATAGTTTTATTCGGGGCTACGAATCACTGCCAGTTCAAGTACGACGACGGTAGACTATTCAGAAGCGAGAGAATGGCAAGCTTGGCCTAAATAGACTGAGCTAATGGATCTGCGAGGGACATCTAATGAGCAGTATTTCATGAGCTTGGCTTTTAAGAATCTGTGGGCATTAGGATTAGTGAGCTTAATGATGCTGCCGCTTTCGGCTGAACTGGCACCTAATGACGAGGTGATTAAACACTTTTCTAAACGCGTTCTGAACAAGAGCCGTGCGGGCGAGATCGTTGCCTTTGGTGGCGTAACTGAGCGCTCTGCCTTAACTTGGCTGAAAGCCGAAGGTTATCGGTCTGTCATCAATCTTCGCCTGGAACCGGAAAGGCCGGGCCACATAGATCTGATGATGGCAGAAGCAAAGGTTCAGGGCTTACAGTATGTTCACTTGCCCTTTGATCCCAGAGCTGAGGGAGATGTGGTGTCGCAATTTCTTGAATTGATGCGGACAAGGGGTTTTCAACCAGCCTACATTCATTGTAATAGCGCAACCCGCGCAGCGGCTTTATGGATGATTTTTAGAGTACAAGAGGATGGACTCGATTTTGATGCGGCTAAAGCAGAAGTTACCGAGATTGCCGGTAGACCAGATGCAGCAATTGCCTTTGCTGCCGGATATTTAAGTCGTTGAGGAGATAAAAATGCAACGAAGCAATGGGTTGCTCGACCGACGAGCATTTTTAGTTGGTAGTGCCGGTCTAGTTTCAGCGACGGTGCTTGCCGGCACTCAAACCAAAGAGCCTTGGCGATCGGGCCCTGGGCAGCCGATGAGCGCTTATGGATCTCCGAGCCCTTATGTGTCTCTTAAACGTCTGCAGATCACAGGACATCCGCTTGCGCCTGAAGCAGGGGCCTCTTCTACGCCCTTGGAGCGGCTTAATGGCACCCTGACACCGAACAGCCTGCACTTCGAACGACATCACAGTGGGATACCGAATATCGACCCCAGTCGACATCGTTTGCAGATTATTGGACGGGTTGAGCGGCCACAGTCTTTTGGATATGAGGATTTGCTACGGTACCCCATGGTGAGTCGAATATTGTTTATCGAATGTTCTGGTAACAGCTATGCCAACACCTTGCCCCAAGCATTGGACAAAACCGCGGGTGAGCTAAATGGCTTATTTTCCTGTGCAGAGTGGACCGGTATCCCTTTAAGGTTGCTGCTTGAAGAAGCAGGTTTCGATCCTAAAAGTGATTGGTTGGTCGCAGAAGGCGCAGACGCCGCTGGCATGAACAGAAGCGTACCTCTCGATCTTGCGCTTGAGGATGCGATGGTCGCACTCTTTCAAAATGGCGAGCCCTTGAGAGGTGAACAAGGGTTTCCAATGCGGCTATTGGTGCCTGGCTGCGAAGGTAACCTGAGCATCAAGTGGTTGCGCAGCGTCGAGGTTCGCAAGGGCCCGGCGCATACCAGAGAAGAAACCAGCAAATATACTGATCTTTTTAAAAACGGACGCGCGGATCAGTTCTCTTTGAGGATGGACGTTAAATCGGTGATTACGAATCCCTCCGGCCAAATGGGGCTACCGAATCATGGTGTCTATGAAGTCTCAGGTCTGGCCTGGTCTGGTCATGGAAGTATTGATTCCGTTGATGTGAGCGCGGATGGCGGCAGTAGTTGGCGACGGGCAGAGATCCAGTCACAACCAGGGCCTTATCGACCAGTACGTTTTCGGATTCCATGGCGTTGGACGGGGCAACCAGCGGTATTACAGAGTCGCGCGAGTGACAGCGCGGGTCATCAGCAACCAACAAGGGCCGAGGCCTTGACCAATAGCGCGCCAGGTCTTACCTACCATTATAATGGGATCCAGAGCTGGCAGGTCGCTCAGTCGGGGAGGGTCAGTAATGTCTTTCTGTAGTCAATTGGCTGTGCTTTTTTTTATGCTTCAGTTACCCAGTGTCATGGCCGATGCATTAGCACCGCAACTAGGTAAACCCATCAGTACCGATCTGGTGGCGGGTATCGGCCCGGATGGACAGGGGTTGCCGCGCGGTGCAGGGTCAGTTTCAGAAGGGCGCATTGTTTATGAGGCCCATTGTCTGGTTTGCCATGGACCAGAAGGTAAAATGCCAGGCAATGCCCTAGCTGGCGGCAGGGGCAGTCTTGCAACGGATCGTCCGAATAAAACGGTGGGTAGCTATTGGCCTTATGCGACCACGCTCTTTGATTACATCAATCGAGCTATGCCTTACGGCAACGAGAAATTATTGAGTGCCAACGAAGTCTATGGGGTGTCGGCATACGTTTTATTTCTCAACGGCATCTTAGACGACGATGAAAGCCTTGATGCGAATGCCCTGAGGGCGGTAGTAATGCCTAATCGCGAAGGTTTTCAAAACGTCTATTCTGTCAAATCTAGTGATTAACTTGTCTTTTGTGTCTCGCGGTCATGCTTTTTAGGAAAGTTGAAAAAGCGTGGTTGTGCTTCCTAACCACCAGTGATTGGCGCTGATCTTGCCTGCCAACATCGCGCTGGCCGAAAAGGCGTCCTAACCTGCAATGGGCCTGGGCAGATTCGGTTCGGCCTTTAACCAGCGGTCAAGATCGCCCGGTCGATCAACATCCCAGAGCGTAGGTAACTCCAACCAATCGACGCCCGCCTGCTCCATCAATCTCCGCGTCTGTGAGGTTACCGACGCGCTGCTCCAGGACACGCCCTCAAAGACCGGCGGCACAGACCCGCTGACGCCGACCCCCACATAACCGCCATCTTCAGCAGGAACCAAAACCATAGGTGCCGCTGAAAGCGCCTGCCCTGCAGCCGCTATGGCCGCTGGTGTCCAGACCGGACAATCAGCACCGATCAGCAAAACCCGTGACCCAAATTCGAGACCCACTTGTAAAGCACATTCCATTCGTCTGCCAAGATCACCAGAGCACTGCTGATAGAAAGTCATCCCTAGGCCATCGACGAACTGTTCCAGCTCAAATGGATCATCCTCGTAGGGGCACCAAACCTGCACTTGGGCAGGCACTGTCGATGCCGTTATGAGTGTGCGATGAACTAGTATGCGGTACCAATGCAGGGCTGCAGCTGCTCCAATCTCGCGTCCTAATCGCGTTTTAACGCGACCTAATTTGGGCGCTCTCGCGAAAATTTGGAGCACTAAATCAGCGGACATTTTGATACCAGCGGTGCAAGGTCGAAGGCGATACACCCAGCCAATAGGCCCATCGAAACCAGGACATTTTAAGCACCGTTGACAACCATCCCCGTTGCTCCCACCGCCGGCCGGACGTCGTGAGCGTCAGCTGCAAAACCTCAGGCTGAGCCAGCCGTTTGAGTCGTCGGCACAGCGCAATATCCTCCATTAACAATTGTTCGGGAAACCCCTCGCAGGAACGAAACAAACTGCTTCGCACAAACAAACCCTGATCACCTGTTGCAATTGATGTCCATTTCGATCGACGGTTCATTAGCCAGGCGGTCAACAAGAGACCCGGGTGACGTCCGGCGATAAGGACTCGAAACCATCCCCAGGGCGCTTGGCAACCAATCAAGCTTTGAATAAAGGTTTGTGCTGAAATCGCGGGTAATACCGAGTCGGCGTGCAAAAACAACAACCAATCGCCTCTCGCCACCTTAGCTGCGGCATTCATTTGGGCTGAACGGCCAATCGCGCCTTCTAAAATGAGATCCGTCAAAGGATCAGCAATAGCCCTGCTATCATCAGAGCTCCCGCCATCACTGACAATGACCTCGACGCCCGCGGCCCTGAGCGGTTGCAGTGACTCAAGCAGGCTCGGGAGCGCTTCTGCTTCATTCAATACTGGAATGATAATGCTTAAAGACTGACTCATTTGTTTTCGCTTAAAGCCTGCGCATCCGTCACGGCATTCAAGCGCCAATCGTAATTTGAGTAATCGATCGTCATCTTGCCCTCTGCCAGACGCTTTTGTTGGTCTGCGCTGAGTCCTAGCGCTGCCGCGTAATGAAGCAAAAAACCAATCACACCTCTGGGGGATTGATTTTTCGGCGGTTGAAAGTCGCCGCCATACCAGTCGAAAAGTGGGGACACAAACAGCCGCCCTGACTCGCCATCATAATAGTTGCGATTCCGATCATTCAGAAAAAGGATTGTTTGATCCTCGAGTTGAGCGCCCAATCGGGGTGCCAAGAAAGGTTCTCCGCGTAGCGCGGGACAACCCACCGATGCGCAATTCACCGAAAAATGAATCCGAGGATCCATGAGTACCGAGTTGCCTCGAATTAAACGATGTTCAATATCATCGAGACTCCTTCGTTTACCCAAGAGGTCAAAAAACCGGTGTTTGAACGGCGTATTGAGTACACGGCCGAAATCCCAGACCGAAGCAATCCCTGGATAGCGCGTCATGATCTTTGCAACCATAAAGCTGTTGTAGGCGTTCAGCAGAAAAGCCAGCTGCGCAGGTCGAGAAAATCCTTTGAATTGCTCGACACTGACTGCGCTCAAGGCTTTCAAATAGTTGTCGAAGGAGTGTTTATCGTCTAAGAAAACTTGGTAATCCAGCTTCGATACGCTCCCGCCTTGATCCGTGTGCACAGCTCGGAGAAGCAATTTGGCCCAATCTGCATGGGTATGATCGAATAGAGCGGGTTCGGCAGGGTAGGCGCTGCCGGCTTGGCTCGGAACGACCCACAGAAACACGCCCGACAACAGGCACAGTAAACCAAATCTTTGAAACACGATTAACATCCTATTGGTCCCGGATACCAGCAGCGCTTGTTTTGCCTTTGTGGGCTTAAACGGTCAGCCAACGATCAGTCCCCGTGAGCCGTGCAACGAATTAAATATCTTGTCGGCCTTACGCCATGTCCTTAGCGTTTCTGCCGACCTGTAGTCTTGTCGACAGCGATCATCGGAGATACTCCCCATACTGTATCCATCAATCTAAACAGCGTAAGGGCCGAGCCTGGACAGTTTACAAAAAATTGCTGGATAGCGCCTCGATCTCGCCACATTTCGCTGCTCTACGATGTCAAGGGTTGCTTCTGGCCCGTTAAATCACCTACTTGTGACGTTTCGGATATTATTGGCCATACCATTGCCAGGGGCGTCCCGCGGTTTGGCCAGAAAGCAGGTTACCTGCCTCGGAACAGGAAGGCCGCCCCACGAGCCCGGGCACCGAGATCTGAGGCAAGACGAGGAAGATGCAATGGCCGTGATTATCGATGCTCCTACCGAAGCTGGGACCGTACCTATCGCCTGACATTCGGTCCCAATGCGGGCAGGAAGTCGTGGCAGATGGTACCAGTCAGAATGCAATGGCGCATTGCATAGCGGCGAAGATTGACGGTTTTCCCAATATAATTCTGGTTTAATCAATTCGTCCGTGTTTTATAGCTGTAAAACACATTGTCAGTTTTTTAAAAATTGTGCCCGCTGTTTCAGCGGCTTTAATGTAAGCGCCGGGTGCGTAGCCTTGTTATAATTTGGCGAAAGATGCCAAGCGACTTCCGATAACAGCAATAGATAAAGCAGGAAGAAAGGCTAAGTAATACAACTTAGGCGTTATCGCTGCATCACGGTGTGAGAAGTACTAAATGTTTGCGTGTATCCGGTGACAGAGCCTTCAAAAAAATCCTTTCCTGAATGGCGAGCAGCGGCCGTATTTGACGCTCAATTGTTGCGCGGCAAGGGCGAAGTGCAGGACCGTGAGATCCAGCGACTGAGCCAAGCGGTGGCGCGTTGGGGCTTTTTTGAGCTTCATAACCATGGCGTTGATCATCAGTGCCGTCAAGATTTGCTCGCCGCTCAGCGAGCGTTTTTTGCCCTGCCCGACTCGCAAAAACGCAGTTTGCAGCGCACCTCGATCAACTCGCGCGGCTATAACCCCGGGGAGTTGACGAAAAATCGTTTAGATGCAAAGGAGATTTTCGACGTTGGACACAAGCCGGATCCCTTGGCAGCTGATG
>ENA-OWPI01000379-OWPI01000379.1-marine-metagenome-genome-assembly--contig:-NODE-379-length-63416-cov-20.352247_pt1 | contig 63416 bp, 55 predicted proteins | sample MGYA00238138_ERZ651775 | MGnify/ENA primary metagenome ERZ651775 (study PRJEB26906, sample SAMN06265043) | marine metagenome | isolation source: Helgoland LTER site | place: Germany:Helgoland, sampling...
ATGTCGTGCCAACCCCGCTTTTTTGAATCAAACACGATCCAAACAAAGCCAAGACCCAGCGGTAACGACGATGCAAGGTACGCAAAATGTCGACCAACTGCTCGCCCGTTGGTCATCGCATTCCCACTTTCGGCATCCACCACCTGCACTTTTAGTCATACTTTTCTGAATGTTGTAAAAGGGTGTTTATTCTTACTAACCGCGGTATAACGATCTTCAAAAGCTCATGGCACTTGGACTCTTGTTCGTTTTGATCTCGGGGGTCTGGCTCGGTGTGTCATCGCCGACCTTGCGTACACCCTCGTTACTCAGTACTGTCGCGGACAGCATCCTTTTTATTGTCTTAGGCTTTTTGATCTGAAGCATTGTTATTTCTGCGGAGGGGAGAACGTCGATTTTTAGGCCTTCTGTTGGGCGTTAGAGGGGGCTGCGAGCCACTTAAAAACGTCACGATGCTTCATCGTGAGGCACGCGATCGGCGATGTTGTCAGGTATTTTCTGGGTCCCATATCGGTGCTGGGATTGGAAACCGGGTAACTGAAACTAAGTTCAGCGTCTACGGATTAAATCGCCGTGATGTCGCAACAACCTGCTTTTTTGTCAGTTGCCAGTAACAAAATTTGAAACAAAATTGTTTCAGCAAAACGGTTTTCATAGAAAGGTTTTCATAGAAAGGTTTTATCGGAGGGATGAGGGGTATGGCGAAGTATGAGTTGATGATAAACGGGGAAGCTGCTGTGATTGAGGCCGCAGCTGATATGCCGTTGCTGTGGGCCCTGCGGGATTTACAAGGCCTGACAGGGACGAAGTATGGCTGCGGAATTGGTCAGTGTGGCGCCTGTACGGTTCATGTGAATGGTGCGCCAACGCGTAGTTGTCTCTTGCCGTTGTCAGCCGCGGCAGGCGCATCGGTCACGACAATCGAGGGCCTTGCGGATGGTGGTCAGCTCAGTGCGGTTCAAAAGGTTTGGATCGAAACAGATGTTGCCCAGTGTGGTTACTGCCAAGCGGGTCAGATTATGTCGGCGACTGCGCTGCTGAACGTGAACCCCTCGCCCAGTGATGAAGACATTGATCAAGCGATGTCAGGAAATTACTGTCGCTGCGGAACATATATCCGAATTCGTGAAGCTGTCCATGCGGCTGCCGCCTATTACAATGCGGGAGATAAAGCATGAAGCACAACGACATTTTGATCGAAATTCAAAGTTTGGGTGGGCAGCTGTCCCGAAGAGGATTTTTAAAGCTATCTGGTGCTGCGGGGGGTGGCCTTTTGCTGGCCGCATCGTTTCCCAGTTTCGGTGAAGAATCCCCAACGCTGGTAGGGTCTGCTGAGCTCAACGCCTACGTTCAAGTTCGCGGTGACGGCAAGATCATCATCTACTCCGGAAGTCCAGAAATGGGTCAAGGCATTAAGACCTCTTTGCCCATGATAGTGGCAGAGGAGATGGGGGCGAATTGGGATGATGTTGAAGTCATTCAGGCCCCTGAGGTCAATACAGAGCTGTATGGCCGTCAGTCTACCGGGGGCTCTTATACGCTCTACCTCAACTGGAATCTCATGCGAGAGATGGGTGCAACAGCACGAGATATGTTCATCGCAGCGGCGGCCGTTGCGCTTGAGGTGCCAAGGTCTGAGCTTAAAGCCGAGGGCAGCCAAGTCACTCACGTGCCGACCGGTCAGGTGCGGTCTTTTGGAGAGTTGGCGGCGCTAGCGCACAGACAACCGGTCCCCAGTAAAGAGACGTTGGTTTTTAAAGATCGGGAAGATTACAAAATACTTGGGCAATCCATCAGTCAAGTCGATTCTCTTGAGATCGTTACAGGTGTCGGTGATTTTGGCATTGATACGAAAGTGCCAAACATGCTGTATGGCTGTTACGTGAAGTGTCCGGCGGTTGGAGGAGAGTTGGTCTCAGCCAACATCGATGACATTAAGAGCGCCCCGGGCATCATTGATGCTTGGTCCATTAAAGGTAACGGTAATGTGCGAGAACTGATGGACGGTGTTGGAATTGTCGGCACTGATACCTGGTCGGTGTTTAAGGCTCGGGAAATTCTTGACGTTAAATGGGACGAAACAAAGGCCTCAAAGGACAGCTGGCAGGCCTTCGTTGCGTTCGCCGAAGCCCAGGATCAAACGGGCGAGAAAGTGGTGGTAGACGTGGGCGATGTGGATGCTGCATTTACGGATCCAGGTCACAGAGTCTTGAGTCAGCTCTATGAGTATCCCTATGTCAGTCACCTGTGTTTGGAGCCAATGAACTGCACCGCTGATTTTCGTAAAGATGAGAATGGACGCGATCATCTTGAGCTCTGGATACCAACCCAGAGTGGTCCAAGAGTTCAGGAAATGGCGAAGTCTCGATATGGACTCGATCAAGATCAAGTCAGTATCCATATGAAGCGAATGGGCGGCAGTTTTGGGCGACGTACGAGCCAAGAATATGTCATTGAAGCGGTTGAGCTTTCCCAGCGCGCGGGCCGGCCGGTCAAGCTCACCTGGAACCGAGAAGACAGCGTTCGCTATGACTTTCTGCGAGAGGGTGGGTTTACTCGTCTAAAGGGTGCTGTGGATGTTGATGGTAGCGTGGTGGCCATCGAAGAGCACGTCATTGGCGTTGCCCCCGGAGGTAAACCTTCCCGTTTTACCGGTCCTTGGGCGTCGGCCTTCCCGTTTTCAACCATGAAAAATATTCGGGCTTCGCTGACCACGCGCCAGATGGATACCCCGGTAGGCCCTTGGCGCGCGCCGTATTCGAATACCCATGCCTTTGCGTCGCAAAGTTTTTTTGATGAGCTCGCCACTCTCGCGGGCCGAGACCCAATTGAGCTGATGCTTGAGCTGATGGGAGAACGCCGCTGGATAACCCCGGATGACGTCAGAGCGCTGAACACAGGGCGAGCTATTGACGTGATCAATACAGTTGCAAAGAAAGCGCAATGGGGACGACCCATGCCAAAGGGCCAAGGCTTGGGGTTTGCCTTTTACTTTTGTCATGCGGCCCACGTCGCAGAAATTGCAGAGGTCAGTGTCGATCAGAATGATCGTGTTACGTTACATAAGGTGACGGCAGCGGTCGATGTAGGGCCAATTATCAATATGAGCGGGGCGATGTCCCAGGTGCAGGGCGCCATTATCGATGGTTACAGTACGATGGCGGGTCAAAAAATCACTATGGAAAATGGTCGAGTTCAGCAAACGAATCTCGATCAATATCCAGTGCTTCGTATCGGTCAAGCGCCGGAGATTGATGTGCATTTTATCCAAAGCGATTTTGATCCAACGGGTTTGGGTGAGCCAGCGCTGCCGCCACTTGCGCCTGCGGTTGCCAATGCGATTTTTGCAGCTACGGGACGGAGGGTCCGCAAAATGCCGATCTCTGACGTCGGGTTTAGCGTCTAAAGCTGAGTTGAGGTTATCAGTGCCAAGCCAACAGCAGGGCTAGAGACTGAACAGCGCTGATGTACTAGGAACGTGCACTCAACCCTTAAGATTTTTGTCGGACAAGTGATTAAGAGGAGGCGTTTGATGGGCGATCGAATCCAAGGAAGTTGTTTGTGTCAGGCCGTGCAGTTCGAAGTGCCCGCACAACCGCTTGTACAGACCTTGTGCTTTTGTGCTGATTGTCAGGTTATTAGTGGGGCGAACAGCTACAACGCGTACGTCGTACCCGTAACGGAGTTGGTGCGTCTCAGGGGTGAACCTGGACATTACGCTGTATTGTCCGACCAGGGCCGGACCAATACGCGATACTTCTGTCGTGACTGCGGAAGTCGGTGCTGGGCTGAACTTGAGTCTGGCGTCGCCAGCGTCAATGGCATGGCCCTCGACGGCGGGTCGCACTTCAAACCGACACACAATCACCGAAGGAACAACGCCCCTGATTGGTGTGCGATTGATGAAGGGCTTGAAGAGCTGCCGGTAAGTTAAGGTGTGACTGCGGGGCTGTCGTTCTTGTGCTCTTGGGTGAGTTCACAACCCGGGTTCGGCCACATTTGGCCGGTGGGCAGCATGGCGTTTGAACATTACTCGGATTTGTTCTCCAGCGTATCGAGCCATTGGTTAAAAACAGGCTGTCGTTTTTCGAGAAATGCTCGGCCGCCTTCCTTGGCATCTTCGTGATGGTCCGTGATCGCCGTTTTTGAGGCAATTTCGTCCAGCGCTTGCTCCCAGGTCAACTCTGTTGCCAAATAAGTGGATCGCTTGAGCATTCTCATCGCGATTTGTGGACCGTTGGCGAGTTCTACCGCCAGGCTCATGGCGGCGGTCGCCAGCGCATCATCCTCAACGACTTCGGTTACCAAGCCAAGATCAAGAGCTTCCTGTGCGCTGACAATACGCCGACGCATCATGAATTCCATCGCTCTGGCTGCCCCAAGCAGTCGCACAAGCAGCCACTGACCCCCTTCGTCTGGCAATAGCCCAAAACGAAGGGTTGCGCTGCCGAGCTTGGCGGACCTCGCTGCGATCCTAAAGTCACAGCACAGCGCAGCTGAAAACCCGGTCTGGATTGCAAACCCGTTTATTGCAGCGATGGTCAGTTTGTCGAGGTTTCGCAGCGCCGTGTTAACGTTTTGAGAAATCGTTCTCAGACCATTATAGGTGCCTATTTCACGATGGTGTCCGCCGTGAATGGGCGGGACCTCTGTGCTTTTCTCACCCGCAGGGCCTTTAAGGTTATCCCCCGCCCAGAAGGCATCGCCCTCGCCAGTAAGGATTACGACTCGGACCAAATCATCCATTTGTATCTGTGTAAGCGCTTCGACGAGATCGCGCTTCATCGGCGCGGTTGAGGCATTCAGCGATTCTGGGCGATTAAAGGCAATGGTCACGATACCATGCTCGTGCCCCGCGATTGTAAAGCCACAGTAGTTGCCGGTTCGCAAACTCATTAGGGATCTCCCATGATTGGTGTGGGTCTCGGAGCCTTGCGCTCCTAGGCGCGTCCGAGCAGAATTTAGGGTCCACCATAAACCAAGCTGATTGCGAGATGAAGCGATCCAGCTTGCCTTGCCGCTAACAGGGGATTCTTTAGACTGCTTAGACTGCGAGTTCTTGGGCTGGCGAGACCATTGAGTCAAAAAAAAACCTGACAAGCAGGGGTTTAACGGTGTTTGGAGCAGGAAATCAGGTTCGAACTGACGGCCTGTACCTTGGTCAAGTTGCGGGCACAACCATCATTATACTGCGACGCTGTAGTTCACTTCGAAGCATTCACGATCGTGTCGAGTTAGACACAGTATCGTTACTGATTCGTCTTTTAGCCCTGATTTTACTAATTGTTGCACTTGGCGCACGGGCCAACAAACAACGTTATTCTGAATTCCAGCCCATCGACTGCGCATCGGTGACGGTCGCGATCAGCCAAAACTCGAATTCTAGAGACAAATCGCCGAATTTCTGATGACCAAATCATTCAGCTCGTGACGGAAAGCGTGGAAAGAGGGGATTGCGGGTAACTTCCGGAGATGACAATACTTTTCTGAATGTTGAAAAAGGGTGATTATTCTTACTACCCGCTTACACACCCGGATGGACCAATAAAGGTTGTAAGAAGGTCCGAATGAGATCTTGCTGCCTCTGGACACTCTCGTTATTCAGTACGAGCGATAATCGTTTCATACGGTCATCGTTGGGGTCCACGCGGACATGTAGTTGCTGCTGCGACGCCACCAAGCCTTCGATCGCAGTGGATAACGTGCTCTTGCACAACCCCAATCGAGAGGCCAAATCGCGCGCAGTCAGTTGAGATTGCCGATCGAGGATTTTGGCCTCCCACAGCGCGAGCAGGATACACACCTGGGTGAGGGTCGCCCCAGGGGCATGCTTTAACACAAGCGCTGCAAAATCGCCCGCAAATCCAATGGAAGGATACGCCGTTTGAAAACCAAATACCGAGTCCCGCTCTTGGGTCAACTGCCCGGCATTGCAAAACCACGCTCGATGATCTCGAACGAGCCCTATTTTTGGCCATATTTCCTGGCCGATGATTTCAATTCGATCTTTTAACACCGCCCGCCTTAAATAGCGGCGAACAAAGGCGACCGGTTCATTAACGACTCGACTGAGCGCAACTTCATCTGCGGTACAGGCCTGATTCAAATCAAAGAACTGGCCATTTAAATGACACTTTAAACGATAGGTCCGCAAACTGGTTTTGGAGGTTTGCATCTGAGCCAATGCTAAACTGGACATCGTCGTGACCATGGATAACGCATGCCGCGAACGCTTTGGCAAAGCCTGCCGCAGGATAAAAGAATCCGCCAGTTGATTCACATCGTTTCCTTGGCCGCGCCGCGCGCGGCCTTAACTCAAGAACCCTATCTTTTACTACAGCCAAAGGCTTGATATCAACCACGATCAGTCATCGTCTCGAGGATCTACATTAGGAGGCCTAGTCAAATCATAAACACCCTTTGGATCACAATTCATAGCGGGTTTTTAGCAGATGATCGGACGTCCTTGATGGTAAACCCCTCCTGACTGACACGGCGCGGGTCCGGCAACTGCCCAACCCGGCGGTAGTCGCCGCGATCCATTGCTTGACGAAACGCTTGGATATTGCCCCATTGATCTCCTTGTCGGCCTGATGCGCCCAGACCAAAGCCTTCAACGGTTGCGCCATACGTCAGCGCTTGCATCCCGAGCCGGTGCAGCAGTTTCGGTGAGGCGGCATCGATGATCTCAGGCAAGGTCGAGACAACCCAATTTTCTTGTTGGCGCATCCACGGCTTCACATTACTCATAGTGGCGACGAAGCGGCGCTGATCGGTGCGGTTGATACCCGTGCCATGCCACAACCTGCCATCAAACAACATAATTGTGCCAGCAGGGGCCTTTAGGTTGATGGGCCTCGGCATATCCGTCAGCGCGCCACCGCTGCCGGCGCGAATTAGGTTTTGATGACTGCCTGGGATAACCAAGGTCCCACCATTGTCTGCATCAACGTCCTGCGGAATAAACATCGTATTCACCAACGCTGGCGCAGCCTCCGTGACCCAGGGCAACAGCGGCGCCTGATCGATATGCAGACCCTGAGGATATCCACCAGGATCCGCACCATTGGCTAAAAAGCTATGGCAAATCCAACCTTCGCCCAACGTTTCGTTCAGCATCGCTTCTATTAACGGGCCCGCTTGGACATGCTCTGGATCCTGTTCAATGCAGCCTCGAAAACAGTCTCCCTTATTGATTAGACATGGAACGTACTGCCCGGAGGGCGTCTGATGGGCAATACCCGCCGCCGCTTCTGCGTTTGCTTGTGCAAGCAGGCGGTTTAAAAACGCATCACACTGCGCCTTAGACAATCCGTCCTCGATTAAGCCGTAACCCCATCGCCCAAAATCATGCCTGAGCTGCTGAAAATCTTTTGTTGGCTGCGGCAGGTCAACCCCCTGCCAATCGGGATGATCCACTGCTGCCGCTGTTTCCCAATAATGATCCCCGCCGCTTGGCAGCGGCTCATTCAGCTTAGGCGGCCGTAGCCAAGGGTGATCTCGAAAGAGCGACGCGTAGGGTTCTTTGCTCGCCATAAAATCAGCGAAAAGCGGCGCGCCCTGCGCTTTAGCTGCGGCCACTTCGGTTTCTAGAAACGCTTTTGGGATGCCCAATACCAGATCCTCCTACGGGGTGAATCAGTTTGATTGCTTTAACCACATCGTCACGCTTTGATACAGCAGACCATCACAGCCTTTACAACTTACCGAGTACCATCAGTCTCTGGTGATCAATCTTGGTACAACGATCCTGGATGACCTGAATGCGCTGGGCTTCAAGACTTGCCGCCACACCGGGATGCTCGATCCCCAACTGCATCCAAAAACACAAAGGCGCAAGGCTTAGGGCGTCGTCCAAGAAGCTGGGCATTCGATCGCTCCGCTGAAACAGATCAATCATATCAATGCGGATCGGTACACTCTTTAGATCCGGATAACACACCTCATCAAGGATCGCCGTGTAGTTTGGGTTAACCGGGATGATGCGGTAGAACTGCTTCAAATACTGCGCAACGCCAAAGCTCGCCTTTGACGGATCCGGTGACAAGCCAACAATCGCGATGGTTCTTGTCACCTGAAACAGATGAATCAATTGCTCGTCCAGTGTGCCTTGCATGCCCCTACTCGGTTTTGGGTCGTCGCATCCAACGACTGCTTTGACTGACGTCTTCAATAGGCTCGCCCTGCTTGTGCCAGCCGCTAAAGCCCGCCTCCAAATGTGCGACGTTGCGAAAACCCATATTGGTTAGGGATTGCACGGCAAGGACGCTGCGCCCACCGCCGGCACAGAACACCACAGTTCGCCGATCCGCTTGAAAGTAATCGCGATAGTAGGGGCTCGCTGGACTCGCCCAAAACTCCAGCATGCCGCGCGCGCAATGCACAGCCGTTGGGATCGTGCCTAAATCAATACGCTCTTGAATCTCTCGGATATCGATCAGCAATAAATCTGGATTCGACGCCTGCTCTGCTTTAAGCGCCTCGATGCTGAGGTTTTCAATCTTGGACTTCAACGCGGTGGTATGCGCAAAAATATCTTGGATCGTCATAACCTGTCCTCATTCATAAAAGTGTGTGCTCAACTCTTGCGACCTTATCACAGTGTAATTTCAACCGGCTAGGTCGCATCTGTGGCTATTGACGCGCCAGCCGCCTCAAGGTTCAATCTTAGGATTATTCTTCCAACCTTTGAGGTGCAACCCTGTGAAGATCGGCCTATTTTCAACGTTTATGTCACCCATAGCAGATCCCGATATGATCCAAGCCTTCGCCCAGAACATCGAGGCCATGGGCGTGGAATCCTTGTGGATGGGCGAGCATGTGGTCTTGTTCGATAAAACCTCAAACCCCTATCCAGGCAGTCGGGATGGCAAGTTGCCGGTACCAGACGGTGGCGGCATGCTCGATACCGTCGCAACCTTTGGATTTATCGCAGGCTGCACCTCAACGCTGCGACTCGGAACCGGGATCACCCTGCTACCCCAACGCAACCCCATCTACACCGCCAAAGAGTTCACCACCCTCGACTGGTTGAGCCGAGGCCGAATTGATTTCGGGATTGGCGTCGGCTGGTGCCAAGAGGAAGTGGAAGCTTGCGGTTATTCCTTTCATGACCGGGGCGCGCGCTGTGATGAGTTCATCGAAGTCATCCAGAAGCTCTGGACCGATCCGGTGGTTAATTTTGAGGGCAAAACCATTCAACTCAAAGATTGCCGCATGGACCCAAAGCCCGTTCAGACCGGCGGCGTGCCGATGATTATCGGGGGGCATTCCCCTGCGGGGTTTAAAAGGGCCGCCAAGTATGGCGCTGGCTGGTACGGTTTTCAGCTGAATCTTGCGCAAACCGAGGACATGAAAGGCGCTTTAACCCTGGCTCTGAATCAGGCAGGCCGTTCTTGGGACGATTTTGAACTGATCATTACGCCGCCCTACCAAATCACCCCAGATCTCGTTAAGGCCTATGAGGACTTGGGCGTCGATCGTTTAATTCTTCATCTTGGAAGCCAAAAACCAGACCGGATCACCGAACGCTTAACCCTCGTTTCAGACCTCATGGCCGCGCTGAGCTAAGCCGCCCGCCGCGGATCAAGACCTGAGGTGATATATCGCCCGCTGCCAGATCGTGGCCAATGGCGCGCGGCTGGTTGCGCTGAAGAGATTGACGCGAACATCCGCAAACTGATGGCCTTTCTTTTCAAAAAAATCCTCAACCACCATCTGAACGGCAACCTCCGCGCCTTCTTCAATGGCGGAAAAGTTTTGGTGGCGGGTCTCAAGGTGCACCCACGGGTTCATAAGCGCGTTCGCCGCAAACACCCAATTGCCACAGCTCAAGACAAACGAGGTATTGGCCCATCCAGATGATCCAGTCTCTGCCGCATCAAAGCGCAGCAATGCGGGCATGGCGGCGGCATCAGCGAAATACGCCGCCATCGGGTGCTGACGGGACCAACGGTAGCGGGCTTCAAGGCCCCCCGTTTGTTTCAACTTAGCAAAGGTTTCAGGCGTCGCCTTTGGCGGCACATACCCCTCAGGCATCAACGTTTGATCCAACCATTTCGGCTTCCCTGCGGCCTCGCCCTGATCCAGGCCAACCCGCGCTTTCGCACAAACCTTACCGGTTGCATCAACCAATTCCGCCTCAAACTGTTCTTCCTCTAGCGCCCTCACCATCACATCAAACGGTTCGCCATGGTAAACCGGGTGCAGAATCTTAATTTCTGCCCACCCCCGATCTAAAAATGCCTGACCCCAGTGGCTCACGGCGGGTTGGGTTAGGTAAGCCGATAGCGTCACGCCGGGAACCAGCCCCCCTTTAAACCCATAGCGCTTGGCCATCTCGTCGCTGTGAATCTGATTTTGAGAGTCGGGCGCCTGATTAAAGGCGAGGCCACTGAAGTTTTGAATCATCGCTGCGCATCTCTTTTTGATCTTTCCGCACGCTAATGCAATTCCCAAGGGCTGACAAGGCGTCTATGCTTGCACGCATGGAAAAATTTGATTACATCATTGTAGGCGCCGGTACCGCCGGATGCGTTCTCGCCAACCGACTCAGCGCCAACCCCGCGCATCGGGTGCTTTTAATTGAGTCTGGCGGTAAGGACGACTATTTCTGGATCGATATCCCCGTCGGCTACCTCTACACCATCAACAACCCCCGTTGCGACTGGTGTTTTAAGACCGATGCCGAGCCGGGTCTTAACAATCGTCAAATTGGCTATGCCCGCGGCAAGGGTTTGGGCGGCTCATCCTCAATCAATGCCATGATTTATATGCGCGGGCAGCGCTCTGATTTCGATCAATGGGCCGCACTCGGCAATCGAGGTTGGGGTTGGGACGATGTGCTACCGGTATTTAAGGCCTCCGAAAACTACCAGCACGGCGCCGATGAATTTCATGGCGATCAGGGTGAACTCCGAGTCGAAGAGCGGCGCGTCAATTGGGAAATATTAGATGCCTGGCAAGATGCCGCTGAAGAAATGGGCATTCCCCGAATCAAAGAGTTCAACACGGGCGATAATTTCGGTTGCGCCTACTTTCAAATGAACCAGCGTAAAGGGGTTCGTTGGAGCGCCAGCAAAGCCTTTCTGCGACCCATTCAACACCGCCCGAATTTAACGGTCATGACCAACACCCATGTACAAAAACTGGCTTTGCAGGTCAATGAACATGGGCCGCGCGCGACGGGCGTCTGGATTACAAAAGGCGGAGATGCGCCAAGCCTTGTGACCGCAACGCGAGAGGTGATTCTGGCCGCCGGTGCGGTGGCGTCCCCTCAGATTCTGCAACTGTCCGGTATCGGCGAGGCTGGCTTGATGCAGCAACTGGGTGCGGCCCCTGTCATTGATTTACCCGGCGTTGGGCACAACCTGCAGGATCATCTGCAAATTAGAACCATTTATAAGGTTTCGAACACCACGACCCTCAACCCGAGAGTCAACTCACTTGTCGGTAAGGCAATGATGGGGCTTGAATATCTGTTGTTCAAAACCGGGCCGCTCACAATGCCCCCCTCACAACTCGGCGCCTTTGCGAAAAGTGATGAGGCGCAACCAACCCCCAATATGGAATGGCACGTTCAGCCCTTGTCACTCGATCAATTCGGCTCACCCCTGCACTCTTTTAACGCCATTACGCCGTCGGTCTGTAATCTTCGTCCGGCCAGTCGCGGGGCCATCACCGCGCAAAGCCTGGATCCGCTCATGGCGCCCAAAATTAATCTGAACTATTTATCCAACCCAGAGGATGAAGCGGTTGCGCTTGCCGGATTGCGAATGACGCGGCGCATCATGAAGGCCAAGGCGCTCGCTCGGTTTTTGCCCGAAGAGTGGAAGCCCGGGCCCGAGCGGCAAAGTGATGCCGAACTGCTCGACGCCGCGCGCGACCTTGGCACGACGATTTTTCACCCCGTTGGCACCTGTAAAATGGGCGCCGATCCCGCGGCCGTAGTCGATGACCGGCTCATGGTTCATGGTTGCAAGGGACTGAGGGTGATTGATGCCTCGATCATGCCGCTCATTACCTCGGGCAATACGAATGCCCCAACGGTGATGATCGCAGAAAAAGGCGCTCAATTTATTCTTGCAGATACCTAATTCAAGATACACGGCCAGACGGCCGCCTTCTGGGATCCAGCGTTTCGCCTTAATCAACGAGTTGGCACGCAAGCCGCCAAGCTCCAGGCTTAAATTCAAAAAATTGCCTGGGAGCTAGCTGGTTTAAGGCACAGAACGCCTAACGCATTCGCCGACAACGAAGAACGAGTGAGGACGCAGGAAAAGTATTCCCTCACCCCGAGTGTTGCTACAACCTGAACACTTAGAACCGCCTACGTATTCATAGAGGCTTAACAACCACTGCAGCGGTCAAAGTTCTTTGTTTTCTAGCTTATAGACTCGATAGATACTGAGAGAGCTTGCCGGCGCCGAAACCGTCATCTCTAAAGCCAGTTCTGCTTCGGCCGTAATCTCGGTAATTACCGGTGCGGGCGTATTATTCCAGCCAATGACAAAATTCCCGGTTGCGGTTTCAAAAACCGACCCTGCGGTCGGTGTGTAGAGTTTGCTTTCACCATGAAACGAATAATCCTTGATAAAAGTCGCTGTCTTTTGCACAAGATCAAGTTCGTATTCGACCAGTCGGCTAAACCTGCCATGCTTTCGTTCACGATCGCCATGACAAAACCCCCCGTTATCGAACATTATGAGGGTGCCATTGTGGGATTCGAAAGCCGTATGCTGACCACAAAATTCGCCAACGGGATCACCAAGGATTTCAAAATCTGAATCCTTAGCACCCAGGCGCCACCGAACCTCTCCTGTCTTTCGATCAATGTTCAAGATCTGAGAACACCCCCTCAACGAGGCGAGTAGACTACCTGCCGCGGTTTCAGACACGGAGTTCAAATGCGCATAATCATCAGGAAACCGATGCACTTTGCACTGATTGACGTCAACCTGGCCCCAAGAATTCCATTCAAATAATAGATCGCCCTCAGGACCGATCTCCTGAATGACTGAGTCCCGGGTTTGCTGCTGCGTCGTCCCTGAAAAAGCAGACATATCGCGGACCGCTGAATTATAAGCCATCAAAATCAGGGATCCAGACGACGTTATAAACCCCTCATGAGGATCTGTATTGTTTAGCCCAATGGTTGATTGGCGCCTGAGTTCACCGAATGCTTTGTCCAGAAGTACGTATTCAAAATCACGATGCCCGTACGGGGTCCGACCTTTCATCTCTTGGTAGGAAAATTTTCCGCCTGGTTCGGGCCTAAAATTAGTCGCGACCCCATCAATTTTCAGAATGTTTCTCGGCACACCCCGACGGTCGACGACCATAAGATACGAAGTCACTTTTGAATGAACTCGTTGCCTTGTGCCAAAGATATATAGTCCGGGCGAGACCTTGCCCGGCCCCGTTGAGGTCCTAATTTGCGGGAAGTCTTCGGGCAAGCATTGAATCTCATACTGTACGGATTGGCCGCGCTTTATGAGCGAAACCGTCAAGGTTTCGGTGTCCAATTCGGGAACAAATCGATGAAATTTCGATGTCCGGTCGGACTCGGACGCATTAATGAGCAAATCAGAGTCGTCAGGGACATCAATCGTCAAAATCAAGGGCGAACCAGCGCGACAACGCGCCGCATAATGCCGAATCGCCGGATCAAAGCGGGGATACATCCCACCCAAATCAGATTCAATTGAAAAGCGGCTTAAACGAACCGTGTCATCGGCAAAAGGCTTTATATCGACGGGCGTTAGTTCCATGGACTGACAACCCAGAAGACTCGTTAGCAGCAAGGCGATCAACCATGTCGGTCGGAAATTCTGCATTATCCCGTCTCTGCTGACCATTAGTCTGTTACCAATCTTAAAGGCATTTGTTCCGATAAAAAAATAGAATCTGGGATACAGACGCGGGAGATCCTGTCTTGGTGCGCTCAGATTCATAACAAAACGAGCGCACTTCAAGGCAGTTTCTTAGCCCGATTATTCCACATTAAAGATGGTTGCGCGCCAAGCGATTCTGTTCGACTCTAATCTTTTGTTCAAATTTCTTTCGGGTTCTTTGGTCAATGGGCAAAACCAACAGTTGCCGCAGTAGGTCGAGCGATGGCGTTTGGTAGTTGGCGTGGTAAACCGTGAGTAGCGTCTTAGCCGGCCCCGAATATGCCTCAAATGACCCTTCATCACCTGCGGCAACCGTGCCCGTTCGGATCACCCGGCAGTAAAACCCTGGGCGCGCCGCTTTTTGAAACGCTTTGGCAAACCCTGGCTCTGGAACGGCAGCGGCTAAGACCCCGCACGGAATTCTGGGCGCGGAGACTTCAAGCGTTACATTCGGCAAGCGCAGCCGGTCGCCAATGGCCAATTCAGCGGCATCCAGCCCTCGAATCACCACATTTTCTCCGAAGCCGCCTGCATCAAAGGGTCGTCGATACTGACGCGCCCAAAAGGCATAGTCTTCTTCGGTATAAACGTACACGGCCTGATCCACGCCACCATGGTGTCGATCATCACACACCGCATCCCCTGCTAACCCCAAGCGACTTATCACCACTTGATCATCAACTCGCGTTTTAAAGATCCCGGTTGGGACACTGCGCTGCCCAACCGACAGGGTTTGCCGGACGCCCACATGAACACTCACAACCGTAATCAACCTATTCTCCTTTTTTGTTACGCCGACAGATTACTGCAGCCCGCATCGAACCGAAACCCTCGCAGCGCGCCTGAGGTCAACAATTGAAGAAATAGAATATATTACTGTCCATTAATTCTTTTTAATCCACCGTTCCCGCTTGCTACATTGCGGACCCTGAACAACACCCATTGCGTCTTAGGCCTCTTGGTTGCCCAACGACGCCAACGAAAACCTTTTAAAGGATCTAACATGTCGGCTTATCTTGACCAAATCGCGGTACTTGAATCGCTCAAAGCGAAAAACTCTGATACTTGGAAAGGCATCAGCGCCGAGTATGCAACCCGAATGCAATTGCAAAATCGGTTCAAAACCGGCATCGATATCGCGCAGTACACCGCCGACATCATGCGCCGCGACATGGCAGACTATGACGCCGACACAGCACGATACACGCAGTCTCTTGGGTGCTGGCACGGCTTCACCGCTCAGCAATTGGCCATGTCGGTCAAGAAGCATCGCGGGACCATGGACAAGTCCTACATCTATTTAAGTGGCTGGATGGTTGCGGCCTTACGGTCCAAATTTGGACCGCTGCCGGACCAAAGCATGCACGAAAAAACCTCCGTGCCTGAACTGATTCATGAAATTTACACCTTCTTAAAGCAAGCCGATGCACGCGAGTTGCGCCATATTTTCATCGAACTCGATGAAGCGCGCGCGAGCGGCGCAAGTGTTGACGGCATCTTAGACCGCATCGACAATTTCGAAACCCACGTTGTGCCAATCATTGCCGACATTGATGCTGGTTTCGGCAACGAAGAAGCAACTTATTTGCTTGCTAAGAAAATGATCGAGGCCGGGGCTTGTGCCATTCAGGTTGAGAACCAAGTCTCTGATGCCAAGCAATGCGGACACCAAGCGGGCAAGGTCACGGTGCCACACGAAGACTTCCTATCGAAAATCAACGCCATCCGCTATGCCTTTTTAGAACTTGGTATTGATAACGGCATCATTGTTGCCCGAACTGACTCTCTCGGTGCGGGGCTGACCCAAAAGATTCCTGTCTCAAAAGAGTCCGGTGATCTGGCCAGTCAATATAACGACTTCTTGGAAACCACACCCGTCAATGATTTAAGTGAACTCAAAGACAACGACATTGCCATTCATCAAAATGGCAACCTCGTGAAGCCGGTGCGATTGGATAATGGTTTGTACGCGTTCAAAGAAGGCACCGGCTTTGACCGTGTGGTCTTAGATTGTGTGACCTCATTGACCCATGGCGCAGACTTATTGTGGATCGAGACCGAAAAACCCAACGTTGCTCAAATTGCTGAGATGGTTAATGCCATCAAGAAGCACGTGCCCGATGCCAAGTTGGTTTATAACAACTCCCCGAGCTTCAACTGGACGCTTGCCTTCCGTGAGCAAGTTTTTGCTGAGTGGCAGGCGAGTGGTCAGGACGTCAGCGCCTACCCAGATCCAGCTGACGTGCCAAAAGGTCTTATGTCTGTGGACTTTGATCAATCAACCCTTGCTGTCGAAGCGGATCGATTGGTCCAACAGTTCCAAAAAGATTCTTCGCGTGAAGCGGGCATCTTCCATCACCTGATCACCTTGCCCACATATCATGAAACGGCGTTGGGTACAGACATTTTATCTGAAGGTTACTTCGGTGATCTTGGCATGCTGGCCTACGTCCGGGATGTCCAACGTCAGGAAATCCGGCGCGATATGGCCTCGGTGAAGCACCAGGATCTTGCTGGCTCAAACATCGGCGATGATCATAAGGAATATTTCTCCGGTGACAATGCCCTCTTGGCAGGCGGCAAAGACAACACCATGAACCAGTTCTAACCTTTTAAAAAGCGAGCAAGGGCGCCGTTCATTCGGCGCACCACCTTATTTTTAACGCCTCAATTGGGGCGTTTTTTTTGTCTTTACAAAAACGGCCCGGTTTTAACGTTCCGGCTTTCGCAAAGCATCCCTCTGGGGCACAATGCAGGTAGAGGCTTATCATGTATGACGTCATCATTATCGGCGCTGGCAGTGCCGGCAGCGTGCTCGCCAACCGACTCAGCGAAGATCCAAACCGCTCGATCCTACTGATTGAGGCCGGCCCGGACTATGCATTGGCCTCGAATCTGCCCTTTGAATTGGTCAACAGTCACCGCAATGCGGTAGCGGATCATGATTGGGGCCTGGATTATCAGCCGACTGAAACCCAAACCACACGACTACCTCGTGGACGGGTCACCGGCGGCTCCAGCGCCGTCAATACCGCCATTGCGCTGCGCGGCCTACCTGAAGATTATGATGCCTGGCATGACGCGGGTAATCCTGGTTGGGATTGGGCATCGGTCTTGCCCTTATTTAACCGCCTAGAGCGAGACCTCGATTATGGCGACGCCCCGCATCATGGCGACGCCGGGCCGATCACCATCCGGCGCTACCCCAAGGATGCGCTCTTGCCCCAACATCAGGCCTTTTTGGATGACGCCGAACGCCTAGGCTACCCTTTTTGCGAGGACGCCAACGATCCTCAATCCGTTGGCGCTGGACCACAACCCATGAACAAGCTGGGACGTCTTCGAATCAGTTGCGCTATCGGCTACCTTGCACCGGCTCGATTCAGACCCAATTTAACGATTCTCTCCAACACCCAAGTCCAGCGATTGCTGATTAATGGGCATCGATGTACGGGCGCTGAAATCGAGCTTCCCACGGGCGAACACCAGACCGTTCACGGCACGCTCACGATTGTTGCGGCCGGCGCACTATTATCCCCCACCCTTTTAATGCGGTCGGGGCTAGGCCCCGCGCCAATGCTGACGCAATTCGGGATTGAAGTGGTCGAGGACGAACCCAATATCGGCCAAAACCTGTGCGATCACCCTGCTCTGGCGGTGGCCTGCCAGGTCAAGCCCGGGGTGATCATCGACCATGACGCGCCCATCATTCAAACCATTCTGCGCTATACAACGGGCGGCGCCACCGATCGCAACAATATGCAACTCGAGCAATTGAGTTATGCCGGCAAGCCCAACGGGCCCCCGATGTTCGCGATCGCCGCGTGTCTTGAATACCAATATGGCCGAGGTCATCTCGCTCTGACTGGGGCCAAAAGCCAAGACCGGCCCAGCATCCACAATCGGTTTTGTGAGGATGATCGAGACTTATTGCCGCTGCTGGCAGGACTAAAAGACGCCTTGCGGTTGACTGAGCAACCCGCTTTACGCGCCATGATTGACGGCATTGCTTTTCCGGACCCGAAGCGTGGCGCAAGCGATGAAGATTTAAAGGGGTTGATTCGGCGATTTGCCGGCAGTGGGTATCATCCTTGCGGCACGATCAAGATGGGCCCTCGCGAAGATGGCGGCAGTGTTGTGAACGCCTCGGGTCAGATGCATCGCTGCGAGGGCTTGGTGGTCGCTGACGCGTCGATCATGCCCCATGTTCCCCGAGCGAACACCAACTTAACCACCATTATGATTGGTGAAAAAATCAGTCAGGATATTCAACGGCATCCCGCCCACTTTGGGTTGTGAGTTAAGGAGCGCGTCTTGCTGTACCTCGTTGCGAAAGTATTTTTTACCGCGATCATTATTGTGCTTGTCAGCGAAGTCGCCAAAAAAAGCGATCAGTACGGCGGCCTGCTGGCCGCATTGCCCTTGACCACGTTCCTCATCATTTTTTGGATGTACTTTGAGGGCGCAACCGATTCTAAAATTAGCAATCATCTACAACTGACCCTGTACTTCGTCTTGCCAACCTTGCCGATGTTTCTCTTCTTCCCTTATCTCATTCATAAATTTGGCTTTCCCATCGCAACCTTGACCTCAATTGCCCTAACGGCGCTTCTGATTTATGGCTTCAAATTGCTGTATGAACAGTTTGGTTTCAAGGTCTTTTAATGCGGCAAGACCTGCCTGGCCCTGAGAAACAAACAGCGCCTTACCTGGTGCATCCATCTCGTCGGCGCGCGGATGAAATCCGTCTGCCCCGGATTGCACGTCAAATAAGATCCTTCATCAAAAACGGCCGCGCCGGCTCGGCCATCCGGCGGCGATTAAAGCGCGAAGCCGGGCGGTTACCCAGTGTTAAAACGGCGTTGGCAACGCTCGGACTCTGGTTTTTAATACCCGGGATCAGTTCTGCGAACGCGGAGATCGCAGCCCATTCCAAAACCCTGATCGCAAGCATTCCTCAGGCGCCGCGCACGCTGAATACACTGACCGCAGAAAGCGTGAGCTATACCGCCCAAGTATTAGCCCATACCAACGAAGGGCTCCTGCGTTATGACGGCAAACGTCGGCTCACGGGGGGCGTCGCGCAACGCTGGGAAGTTGCAGCCGATCACCTGATATTCTGGCTCCGAGAAGACGCTGCTTGGGAAAACGGCGAGCCCGTGACCGCGCAGGATTTTGTATTCGCTTGGCAGAAACTGGTTGACCCCAGTACTGCCGCACCCTCAGCGAATCTTGCTGCACCCATCAAGCACGCCTCAGCGATCCTTGCCGGCAAAGCAGATCCCAAAACACTCGGCGTCAGCGCACTGAGCGCCTCGATTCTAAGCGTTGAGCTAGCACACCCCTGTGCTTGGTGCCTGAAGCTGATGACCAATTCAATCTTTTATCCGATCAGCCAAGCCTTTTATGAAGCCGCTGGTGAAGCGTTTGGTACCCGCCCCGAGACGCACCTCGCCAACGGCGCGTTTAAAATCACAGATTGGCAACGAGGCAAGCGCATTGACCTGACGCGAAATGCCCAATACTGGCGGCAGGACGAGATTGCACTCAATGCCATTACGTTTAATCACATTGGCGCAGATCCTAGGACGCAGCTGAACCTCTTCCGCAATGATGAGCTGGGGGTTGCGAGCCTCGACCGCGATACTCTGAGCGCGGCCATGAAGGATCGGTTGCGCGTAAAGACCTTTCCAACTGGCCACCTCTTCCATATTCAATTCAGTCATGTCGCCGGCATGCACAGCGCCAATCAATCGCTTCGCTCGGCCATTAGTTTGGTGATCGACAAGGAGGAACTGGTCAATAAAGTGGTCGCAAGCCCGGGCACTCGCGTCGCCGACTCAATGTTTCACGACTGGTTGACCATCGGTGACACGCCCTACCTAACCGAGCGTCCGCCGAGCCGGCATCGACCGGATGTCAACGCCGCCAAAGTGCATCTCGCACGGGCGCGGGCCGAACTCAACTTACCCGCTAGACCCCGCTTGACCCTGACCATTAACGACAGCACGCTCTATCGCCGGGTCGCCGAGTACCTTCAGGCCCGCCTAGACACCCACCTGAACATCGAGCTTTTAATCGATCCACAGACCACGCAACGGATGGTTGAAAAGTGGCGCGCCGGGACCTCGGACATGACCCTCATCACTTGGCCAGTGGATGTTGATGATCCGATGGATCAAATCTCATTCATGGGGGACCCGAATTTCCGGCGCGTCTTCAAAGGCCTTTATGCTGGCGATGATATGGCCGCGCTTTACTATCAGGCCCGGTCTGCGATTCATCAAGCAGATCGGGTCGAGCAGGTTCACAAGGTTCATGAATTCTTTACCGAGCGCGTTACCGTTCTACCCCTGTTCGAGCCTTATGGCGCATTGATCATCAAGCCGAATCTGAAAGGTTTCGTCTGGCAGCCCGTTCGCGGCTATGCCGATTTTCGTGCCGTTCAGATAATGCCCTAAACGTTGTTTGCAACCTATCTTAAACCCTTACCTTTGCGCTCGCTGGGCGTCTCGGGCCGAACTTTTCAAGGGTTATAAAGGCCCGTATGACAGACGCGCCAGCCCCTGTAAAGCGCCCTCTCTTTTCGGCAAACGTGCTTGACGCGCTCAGCCAGTACCCTTCGCGGCGGCCTGCAGGCGCGCCATTTCTTCCCAGCTGAGGTAGCTGGTTAGCCCTTCATCATCAAAAAAGACAACGGGTCCATCGCAGATGAATAAATATTCCGTATCTTCTAACGCAACCGTCTCGTCATGCAGCACACCATTGGGTTCGTAGTCATAATCGCCGGCGTTGAGAACGCCATCGCGTACCTGCAGCTTGCCTTTTAAGACATAGGTGTGGGCATCGGATAAATGCTTATGGGGCGAGGCAACGTAGCCTTTCTTCCACCGAAACAGCGCCGCCCAACGACCCGTCTCAGGACCCGTCCAGAGCACCTTGATCCACGCCATCCCGGGCTGAGTTTCGATCCAGGGCTCATCTGCCCGCACAATAATATCCGCGAGTTGGTCATTGATCGGCGTAATGTCTTGTCGTGGCATAGTCAGCGTCCTCCGTCATTGGCGAAGTCTTCACGGTAACGCGTTTCAAGGGCGCAAGAAAGCCGTCCAAACAAGACGGCTCTGCAGGCCCTGCCGCATCCACTTGGCGAGATCGCAAGGCCTCCCAAAGGTCGGCATCTTCAAGGTTTCTCGGAGCGCGACGCTCTGCAAAAATCTAAAGCCGCCGGACCTTAGGCGCCTGAAATAGTCCGCGCCAATCTGCCGAGATTCACGCAACGGTAACCTGGCCCGGTCCACTGACGCGCTCAACCGCTCCCCTGCGCTCAACAGTTTGTGCCGGACCGCGGTGAACCTACGCGGTGAACCTAAAAGACCACTGCCGACGCGTTGAATACAAGCCCGAGCAACCATCATTGCGGAAAACTTTTTTAGGCCACAGTGATTTTATTCCTAAGGATTTGAAATAGACTAAAGCTCAGTGCAACCCGTCCAACGATCAGGAGATCCCTATGCTTGACCTTGTAATCCGAGGTGCTGACGTCATCGACGGTAGCGGCAGTGCCGGGGTTGTCACCGACGTCGGGATCGAAGGCGACCAAATAACGCTAATCGGTGACGCCGGCCCAGCACATCAAGAAATCGATGGCACCGGACTCGTGCTGGCACCGGGGCTCATCGATACCCACGCGCATGATGATGGCGCCTTTCTCCGCCATCCGGATATGACGTTTAAGTTATCCCAAGGCGTCACAACGGTCGTCAGCGGTAACTGCGGCTTCAGCGCAATCCCATTTGATCCGGAATCAGACCCAAGAAAAGCCAGTGGCGGCATCTTGTCCGGACTCAACGGCGCCTTCACCGACTTGAGCGGCTACTTTGACGCCGTGCTGGCCGGCGCGCCCGCAATCAACAACATGATGCTGGTGGGTCACAACACCATCCGAAGCCTGGTGATGGACGATCCCAAGCAAGCGCCAAGCCAGCGGGACTTAAAGGCCATGAGCGGCCATGTTGAGCGGGCACTTGAACAAGGCGCTTGCGGGTTTTCGACGGGCCTGATTTACCATCCGGGACGCTACAGTCAAACCGAAGAAATCGTGGCCCTGGCCGAACTTGCAGGCCGCACGGGCGCGCTCTATACCACCCATATGCGCAACGAAGGCGATCACCTCTTGGACGCGGTGGAAGAAGCCCTGCGAATTGGGGTTGAAGCCAAGGTCCATACGCATATTTCCCACCACAAAGCCGCTGGGGCTGCGAACTGGGGCAAGGTTGTGCCCTCGCTTGCTCGAATTGATGCCGCGATTGCAGCAGGCCAGCGGGTATCGCTGGATGTTTATCCCTACACGGCGGGCAGTGGCCGAATGATCGAATACTTTAATCTCGACCGGATCAACCGCGACCTTGCGGAAGTCATCCGAATAGCCAGTTGCCCGGCTTATCGTGAATACGAAGGTCAAATGTTAAAAGACATCGCAAAGGCTCAGGACGTCGACATCACCGATCTCGTGCGCGACATCTTAACGGCGCCGCGCGGCGCCGATACGATCTGTATTCAATTCATCATCGATGAGCAGGATGTTGAGTTTAACCTTCGATGGCGAGACATGATGGTGGGCTCGGACGGCATCCCAAACCTGAGAGGCAAACCGCATCCAAGACTGTATGGCACCTTTGCAAAAATCTTAGGTTACTATGTCCGCGAACGTGCGCTCATGTCGCTGCCAGAGGCGATTCGGCGCATGACTTCGCTGCCGGCTGCGACCTTTGGCATGACCCAGCGCGGCATGGTTCGGGCAGGCTTTAAAGCGGACCTATTGCTCTTTGATCCCGCAACCGTACAAGACACTGCAACCTATGATGAGCCGCAACAGCTGGCAGCGGGCATCCGCACGGTCTTGGTGAACGGAAAAATCGCATGGCAGGACGGTCAGCACCAAATGACAGGATCCGGACAAATGTTGAAGTACCGAGCTGGGGCTTATGCAGGCTAAGGATTGGCTAGCCCGGTTATGAGCGTCTCTAGGTTGGATCGCCCTTGGCATTGCGCGAGCTAGACGCTGTAAGAGCGCAAGCAGCACTTCGCTGCGTAATGCAGTACCTGTCTTTACCCATAAGGCCGATGTTTGAACAAGGCCGCACTCCAAGCTGGTCTTGCTTAATCATGGGGTTTTGCCGATCACGCTGAGACACTTAGAGAACTTAAAAGCAGCTTTTGGTCTCCGGTGCGCGCACCGGCTTTTTGCGCACCAACCTGGTCCAGCTGCCGCTTCACTTCCGACGCGGTTTGGTCAGAATTCAATCATCCCAAACTCCGCGCATTCGCGTCTTACGTGATCGCAATCCCCAAGGCGGCTCTGGCAGCAGCATTGTCTGATTCGCTACCGGCCAGGACCCAGCCGGATGTCAGCATTCTGGTCATGTACTGTTTGTTGTACATAAACACCATCGCAATCCACCACAAGCCAGCTGTCAAAACAGTTAAGATCCAATGCAGCACACCGATCCCAATTTCGCCACGAAACAAGGGCACGAGCGGCCCAAAAAAGAGATAGGTCCAGCTGAACCCATAGACACCGGTTTTCATCAGCCCACTTTCGCGATGCTTAATCGAGACTTCGGTTGCCATCGTTGTCCTCCTGCCTAAATGCTCAACCTACCACGCAGCCCCGCTTAGGTTAAAACGATTCGACACGCCATCACCCATTGATGCGCTTCAAAACCGAGCGGCTGCCGTAATGAAGCCCAAACCCGAGCGGCATGATCAACGCCCTTGCCGCGTTGCCCAGACATTGACGCGCTCGCTGGCACTGTGGTTTCGGAGCAGAAGGGGGATCAGCATTTTAAGACGTAGCGGCTTTTCGAATTGTGGTGATTGGGGGTCTCGTCGCATTCAGCCCAATGCGGCTTTGGGGAGCCGATTCATCGCCCAACCATGACCCAAGCGAACCGCATCGAGCAACCCGCATGGGGGGTATGCGCAATGCGCCCACCCTTAAAGGGCGTTGATTTGGCCTTAAGACGCGCAAATCTTGAGGATTGCCCCCAATAACTTGAAGTGATCTACGCCATCACCTAGAATGCGCGCCTTTCGCGGGTTGTATTGAGTCCCCCGCCAACCGCTGGTTAGCCGCTGTCCCCCCTCGTTGATTCAACACTGGGTCATTGTCAAACCCGACACAACCATATCGCACAACGCGTTCAACCCCTTGGTCCATGCGCGGCTCGATATAACCCGATTCAAATTGAAACGCCCGAGCAGTGCATCGACCCGTTACCGATTGCTGCGCCATACGGTATGTCCACATGACATCCCCCTCGGTCTCATTTGAAGACCGTTTTACCCGTCACAATTGAGACCCTATGTTTGAACTAATTCATCGACGCCGCCACAGTATTAAAGATGACGTTTTATCCGGCCTAACGGTCGCCCTGGCCCTCGTGCCAGAGGCCATTGCCTTTGCCTTTGTGGCTGGGGTTGAACCACTGGTCGGCCTGTACGCTGCGTTTATGGTTGGTCTGATCACCGCAACCATGGGCGGCCGACCTGGCATGATCTCCGGTGCAACCGGTGCGCTTGCTGTGGTGATGGTCGCACTGGTTGCAGACCATGGCGTTGAATATTTGTTTGCGGCGGTCGTACTGATGGGCGTACTTCAAATTACCGCGGGCGCCTTGCGACTCGGGAAATTCATTCGTATGGTGCCGCATCCTGTGATGCTGGGGTTCGTCAATGGCCTTGCCATTGTCATCTTTTTAGCGCAACTCGGTCAGTTCGGGGTGCCGGGGGACACGGGCTGGCTACAAGACACGTGGCTGCAAGATACCATCCTGGACGTCGCCTGGATTAGCGGGATGCCGCTTTACACCATGCTGGGCTTAGTCGGGCTGACCATGCTCATCATCCAATATCTGCCCAAGCTCACCACGGCCGTGCCATCGTCACTCGTCGCTATTATTACGGTCACCCTCGTGGTCCTTGGACTGGACCTCGACACCAAGGTGGTCGGCGACGTGGCGTCAATCGCGGGCTCACTCCCGAGCTTTCATCTGCCCATGGTGCCACTGAACCTCGAAACCTTATGGATTATATTGCCCTATGCCTTTATTTTGGCCGCCATCGGCTTGATTGAGTCGCTCCTGACCCTCAGCCTGGTGGATGAACTAACCCAGACACGAGGCCGTGGCAATAAAGAATGTATTGCCCAGGGCGTGGCCAATACGGTGACGGGCGTTTTTGGTGGTATGGGCGGTTGCGCCATGATTGGTCAGAGTATGATCAACGTCAACGCCGGTGGCCGGGGCCGATTATCGGGGATCACCGCAGCCCTGTGCCTTTTGATGTTCATCTTGGTTGGCTCTAGCCTGATCGAACAAATTCCACTCGCCGCGCTCGTTGGCGTCATGTTTATTGTTGTCATCGGCACCTTCGAATGGTCCAGTTTTAGGATCATTCGCAAGATTCCCAAATCTGATGCCTTTGTGCTGATCTTAGTCTCTGGCGTGACCGTTGCCACGGATCTTGCGGTTGCCGTGGTGGTCGGGGTCATCGTCGCAGCCCTCGTCTTTGCCTGGGAACACGCCAAGCACGTCAAAATCACCCTTTCAAGAGAAGACAATGGCTGGGATGCCTATACGGTCAACGGTCCGTTGTTTTTTGGTTCCGTTACCCACTTCCTGAATCAATTTGATGTAGAACAGGGCTCCAAAGATATTGTGATCGACTTCAAAGACTCGCGAGTTTGTGATCATTCCGGTCTTGAAGCCATTGATACGCTGGCAGAGCGGTTTACCCAAGCCGGCAAGGTCCTGCACATTCGCCATCTCAGCGCAGAATGCCGAACCTTGCTGCGCAAAGCTGGGAATTTAGTCGAAGTTAGTGTGTTAGAAGACCCTTCTTACTTCGTTGCAACGGACAGTTTGGCGTAGCCACTTCAGGATTGGGCTGAAGCGGAAACCTGTTTTGCCGTCAGGGCAAGGCAAACTACTCCGGCGCGGCCCACGCCCGGGTTGATTTCGGCACAAAGAATCTGCTTCTTTATGGCGCGTTTAACAATCGCCAATTGACCTCAACCGATCCCGCATCCGACGCGATGAACGCCGACTGGTCGGTGACCGTGATGCTCAATTGCAGGGTTCGCGCCAGCAACCCTGCCAACTCAACGATTTGACCCCAGTCGAACTGAATCGCCTGCACCTTTGCAGCTGTGACTTCTTTTTCAGACCGAGCCCACCAAAGATCCGATTTGGTATTAAAGCAGTAGACCTTAACTTCCTCGGCAATATGACTGGCTTTGCGCAGACGCTCGGCGACGGGCTCACCAATCTCGATCCATTTCAAAATACGGCCGTCTAGGCTGCGCTGCCAAATATCTGGCTCATCGCTTGCGCTGAGTCCCCGGGCAAACTCTAGGTCTTCAGATGCATTCAGGCAATAGGCGAGCACCCGCGCCATCATTCGTTCCGTGGTTTCAGACGGGTGCTGGGCGACGGTAAGGTTCAGATCAAGATACTGGTTATGGTCGACATTCGACAGCGCAATATTGAACTTAAAAATCGTGGGCTTAAGCGCCATGAGACGACCTCCTAATGACGCGAAAAGACTTGGCTTACGTTGAAGCAATCAGGACCAAAATCTGGAATACAGACTCGATCGCATCATCAACCCCCGGAATAATCCAAGTACACACAGCGGTCGCAACCACGACCAACCCAATTCGGACAAACACATTTTTCATGCTTGATCTCCTACGGCCGTATCCGCAGTCGCGCGTGGCGCTACCTCGAAGACCCAGACATTACCTGATTCGACATCAGCGCCGGATGCTCGTGAGGGATACTTCTGACTCACCACCGCCATCAGTTCATCCAGAACTGGGCCCGTTTTAATTCGCACCAACCGCCGCTCGTACCGAATGCCATCGATGCGGACCACGACGCGATCATCGAGTTCGGCTTGCGCAGGCCAGCTCTTCCAAAGTTGGCCTACAAAACTATTCATATAGCCCGACCAGACGTACATTTTGCCCTGAACCGAGGCGACCCAAATTCGACGAGACTGCGCGGGGTTCAGCAGCTGAAGCTCAAGGGTTGGCACCTCGTTCACAAATCCCCAATCTGGCTCCGCGCCGCGATACAACTCACCGGTAACTAAAGGTCCACCCGAAAACACACGATTCGGCCCATCTTCAAACCGCTGCTTAAAAGCCGCGGTTACAACCGCCGTTGAGAAAATAAGCAATAGCCAAAGCCCAATGACTCCGATTCGTTTTAGTATGACCATGTCTTACGCTCCGTTTTTCGCAATTCCAGTGCCGGCTGACCTTAGCGTAATTATCGACAGAGTTCGATGGTCCCAGCCATTAATTTGTTCCAAGGAAGCGGCCTATCAGCCGCGTGTGCGCCCGTTAACCGATCAAGCTTCAGTCTATAGAGGTGGGATTAAGACTTGCCCCGCCTATTGCTCAATTCCAGCGCGACGGCGGCGGCTTCACCGCAGTCTCTGCAATCTGCTAGTCTTCCCATCAGGTCTGTGTAGCAGGCCGACCTAAATCTAAACAAGAGCACAACGCGATGACCGATATCCTGAGAGAAGACCGAGACCATGGCATTACCATTCTAAGCCTCAACCGACCGGAGGCGCTCAACGCCCTGAGCCCGGCGTTGTTCGTGGCCTTGCGAGCAGAGATTGACCGTATTGCCCAAGAAATAGAATCCGTCGGCTGCGTGATCCTCCGCGGGGAAGGCCGATCCTTTTCAGCCGGTAACGATCTAAAAGCCATTCAAGCGGGGCAAAAGCCGCCTTCGGCACACTTTCAGGCAGAAACGCTCGAGGCGATCGAGCGCTTGCCGCAACCTGTTATTGCGGCCGTTCAGGGGCATTGTTACACCGGGTCTTTGGAGTTGGCATTGGCTTGCGATCTGATGATCACCGGTGAATCGGCCAAGCTTGCCGATACCCACGGCAAGTGGGGTATGGCGCCAACCTGGGGCATGAGTCAACGTCTGCCAAGACGCATTGGTGTGGTAAAAGCCAAAGAGATGATGTTTTCTGGCCGGACGATTAGCGGTCAAGAAGCCGTAGAACTCGGGATCGCCAATCAATGCGTGGCTGATGACGATCTGCTGAGCGCTGCGATCGAGATGGCAGAAAGTTTTACCCGCAACTCCTGGCACACCCTGCGCGCGGATAAAGCCCTTATCAATGTCGGACAGAACCATTTTTTAAATGACGGCTTGATTGAAGAGCGCGAAAACGGACCCGGCGTTGCGCCCGATATGAATGATCGCCTTAAGGCTGGCTTTAAGCGTTAGGCTATCGGCGTCAAGGCTCAAAGTACGAGCATGACGATAAGGGCAATAACAATAGGATGAACGTTATGACGCATCTCACCGTTTATCATTTACCCGGACGCTGGGGCCTACCCAGTGTCAGTCCATTTTGCCTCAAACTCGATGCCTTTTTGCGAATCACGGGCATTGGCCACGAAGTCATCACGGCCGCAACCCCTTTCGGCGGACCCAAAGGCAAAGCACCCTGGATCACCCTGGATGGCGAAACCCTTGGTGATTCATCACTGATTATTGAACGTCTAAAGACCGTCTACAGCGTTGATCCAGACCAGCATTTAAGCCGCAACGCGCGCGGGACTGCGGTCACGATCGAGCGCCTCATTGAGGAGAACTTGTACTGGGCTATGGTCTTTGATCGCTGGTGCCGATCTGAAAATTGGGAAATCCTCAAGAACTCGATCCTAGGCGACATTCCCCAGCCAGCGCGCGCATTGCTCGCACCCTTTGCAAAGTACTCAGTGAAGAAACAGCTTAGAGGTCACGGTATGGGCCTGCATTCCGAGGCGGAGATCACAGCCATTGCCGCACGGGACATCCAGGCCTTGTCTGATTTGCTGGGCGAACAATCTTATTTTTTTGGCGACCTGCCCAGTCTGACGGACGCAACCGTCTATTCATTACTGGCCAACATCTACCAGGTTGATTTCAGTAGCCCTATGAAACCGCTCATCGAAGGCACGCAGAACCTGGTGCCATTTTTGGCACGATTCAAAGCGGCCTATTATCCTGAACCATGAGTGCGGCGCTCGGCGAGGGTCAGCGAGGCTGTCAGCGCAGCCTCCAGCCAGAAATGCTGAATCGCTGAGCTGTATTGATTCAAGGTGGGGGTGCCGAGCGTCTGTCTTGATTGACTCAAGCCTTAACGAAGCAACATCGAGGAGCAGCAAACATCATGCCCACCATTACAAAGGCAGCATTTGGTGAAACAAAGGAAGGCGCCCCCGTTGATCTCTATCACCTGGAAAACAAACACGGTTTAAAAGCCCAAATTATGACCTTTGGGGCAACCTTGCGACTCATGAGCCTACCGAACGAGCAGGGCGAGACGGTTAATATTACCCTCAGCCGCGAGTCCTTAGATCAATATACCAGCGAGTCCTGCTACTTTGGCGCAACGATTGGACGCGTGGGCAATCGCATTGCCAGAGGGCAATTCACGTTAGAAGGCGTCGATTATCAACTGGCGACGAACAACAACCGCAACCACCTGCATGGCGGCAACGTCGGCTTTGATCGGAAACTGTGGTCGGCAGAACCTCTGGAATTGGATGGGGAAAGCAGCGTGCGTCTATGGCGGACCAGCCCCGATGGCGAAGAAGGATACCCCGGAGCCCTTCAAGTTGAAGTGATCTATACGCTGTCGAACGATAATACGTTGCGCATTGCGTACCAGGCGACAACTGACCGGACAACCCCTGTGAACCTTACGAACCATGCCTTTTGGAATCTAGCCGGCGCGGGCAACTCAGTTCTAGACCACGAACTCACCCTACACGCAAAGACCTATCTGCCTGTTGACGAAACCTTGATCCCAACCGGCGACCGCGCAGCCGTTGCCGGCACGCCCATGGACTTCACCCATTCACACGCGATCGGTGAGCGTATTGAGCAGATTCCGGGCGGCTATGATCACTGCTACATCCTCGACCGAGAAGGCTTAGGGTTAAGCCTTGCCGCCGAACTGTTTGACCCAAAGAGCGGCCGGCGCATGACGGTTGCGACAACCGAGCCTGGTATCCAGTTTTACAGTGGCAATTTTTTGGATGGCAGTCAGTCAGCAGACGGCAAGGCGTTTAACCAACATGGTGCGATCTGCCTAGAGGCGCAGCATTTTCCGGACGCCGTGAATCAGGCTGCCTTCCCATCTGTCAATTTAAGGCCTGGTCAAACCTACCGCCAAACAACCGTGCATACGTTCAGCTGGTAAACTTGCGTAACTGTTCGAACGAATCACTGACAATCAGCTGAACCAAACCCTGACCCCGATCATCGCCTTTCTAGTGTGGCCTGCTTAAACCAATTGGTGTATCACAGTGAAAAATGGCGCTCTTAAACAAAATACTTTACCGAGAAAACTCACCACCCGAGCCATTCAGGCTTTCTCTCGATCGTTGCTTCATAAATCGGCGTCATTTCTATAATTTGATTATTGATCAGAGACTGTATCGACAGTCCCGTTACTGGCCCATTAACCCTCGCTTGGTAAATTGGCACTTTCGTCACGCCTCGATGATCTTTTTCCGTCCACGTCGTGGGCAAACAAACGCCTTCAAGACCTTTCGGCACCCATTGTGCTTGCGCATACAATGCCTGTTTTATTGCGGCGCTATTCATCGTATTTTTTTCATTCGCGATCTCGATCGCCTCCTTAAGATAAAACGTTGAACAGACGCCTCGCATGTAATGAACTGAGCGGTACTTTGATTCTTGCGGATCTGACATTTTTGAAATTTCGCGAACCGTATACATCCCCGAGGCCGAGTCACCCCAAGCCGCGGCGCCCATCACCCAGACCAAGCCATTGGCCGCGGATCCCGCTGACAACATCACGTCTTCATCAAATCCATAAATGTTCGCCATGTATTGCGTGTCAACCTCCAAATCCGAACATTGGGTTAAAAGCGCACTCACCGATTTATCGAGGTTCGCAAGAAAGACATAGTCCGGCGCCGATGCCTTCAGTAAACGGCATTGTCTAGAATAATCACCCGGGATCATCGAGAAGATAATGGGCTGTAGTACCTCAAACCCGAGCTCAGCGGCATACGCTTCACAGGCCGCTTTCGGCGCGTTCGGGTAAGGTTGATTGTCGCCCATGTGCAGGTACTTTGGCTTCATCTTCTTGCCTTGTGTGCGCCAATCGGAATCTGCCCATTGGACTAAACCCCGGCAACCATCCGAGTAAGACGGACCGTAAAAAAAATTGTAAGGCGCCGCGTCGCCTGTCTTGATGCCCTGCGGATCGGTGAACTCAGCGGAATAGCTGGCGGAAAAAAAAGGCACTTGATCCGCGTTGATGTCGTCTTTGAGGGCAACGCCGATAGCAGTGCCCCATCCTTGGATCGCAACAACGCCTTGGGATGACCATTTCTCATAAGCATCAATGGCCCGACGCACCTGGTAGGACGTTTCGATGGTATCCAGATCGATTAATTTACCGTTAATCCCACCATTTTCATTAATCCAATTATTCGCATCGATGATGGCCTGCCCATACGCTTGGCCACTTGATCCCGATGCCCCCGTAAAGTCCACCAAATTACCGACAAGAATGTATTTATCACTATGGTGCGCTTTATTGGAATTCTGTTGCTCGATAACGGGCGAGTGCAACATTACCTCGGGTTCGCCTGTCGCATCAGGCGCCTCTGAAGGCCAAAGGTAAAAGGCTAAACCAGCGCCAAGCAAAACCATGAAAACGATGGCTGAATCGATCTTTCTGAGCGCGCCTTGCTGGTCTGACGCGCCAACTGAGGCCGCATCGGCCTTCACGCCGTTAGTCGAAACGTCAAATACCCATGCGAGTAGCAGAATAAAGGGAAAGCCTAGCGACACTAAGACAATTAAAGCCCGGCCAGTCCAATCCGGCAAAGCCATGAAATCAATCATGATCTCTGCAAATTGCAGTAAAACCCACGCGGCCACAAGGTACATACCACCCACGCGAAAAACATGTCGTTGTTTCAACCGGCTTAATAATGATTTCTCATCGCTCATCTCTTAACCCTCTGTGGACTAACCCGCCGCTGTTGAACCTCGTACCAACAGCCGAAACCCCTTCACCCGTCCGGTACGTGGACACGATACCAAGACCTTGTGACCAAACATTAACCCCCTTTGATCAATCGATTCAATAACGCTTCCGGTCCTGGCCAAAATCGAGATGAAGGGTCCGCGAGATTACTAAGCCATTTGCGAGCTTGGGCCGCGCGGTTTGATCAATTGAGGCGAGTCACGAAACAACTGGCCAACAAAATCACATTGGGTATTATCGTAAAGAGCGCGATGACCTTCGCGCGTTACTCTAATAAAACGCATTGAGGACCAACATCATGAAAAACCGATTAAAAGCATTCCTATTCGTCTGCCTAAGCCCTTTATCTGTCTCGGCGGCAGAACTCGCTTTGGACCCTGCGTCATTTTTTGATGCCAATTTCACGATCGACTCGACCTATACCCGGGATGGCCAAAACTATGAGGTCTCGGCCTCTGGTGAGGCCGGCCCTTATGGCCGTGTTTATTTGTCGTATGAATTTACCGACAAACAAGACCTAGGGGATCGAGGAGAATATACCGGCCACGCCTGGACCCAAAATGGCGAGACGGTCGCAACCGCAACGCTCCAAGGGGTTTATTATAAAGATGGTCGTACTTTCAGAATCTATGGTCTTAATACACTGAGCGACGGTAAGTTTCATTTTGCCGAAGGCGCGATCGACTTTGTTGCCAAAACAATGACCTTTAAAGTCGCTGATATTAGAACCGGCGACTAGGCTCAGGATGACCGAGAGCAGATTGGGGTTGAGCGATAACAACCCGTTGTCGGTCCTATAATCCCAATAAGTATTCAGTTATCGACTGCATAAGCCAAAAAAGGCAGCCTAAATGGCTGCCTTTTTTTACGCACTGTATTGAGGGTACCACTGGGTTGATTGGACCCTTAGATCTGGAACCACACCCGAACTCAATAATGTGTTAATCGAGCGACACAACAAAGGCGTGATCGGGCTTTGCGCCCGCCAGCACCGCTTGAAAGGTTTCCTCAAGTTCTGCTCGCCCAACGCGATGGTTAATCGAAACCCAGCCATCGACTACTTCCAAAAACGCTTGCCAGGCGGCGCTCAGTTCCGCCTGAAATTTCTGCGGCCCCCAGTCTTGATTCCGTTTCTGGATCTGGTCAGGCGCGAAGAACATTTTGGGTTTAGCGCCTGGCAAAATGCTCGGCGGCTGACCATCGCGAGCTTCCCAGTGGGTAATGCCAACCCCACAGCTACAAACCATCTTGTCACCAAAGTGATGATGTAACGCCTCAAGCACCTGCCGGTTACCGGCCATATCCACAAAGGCCACGTTTTCACTCGCATCAAGCGTGTCCAAGGCGTCATAAGCCACCACTTGGTCATAGAGATTCAAACTTTCAACGAAGGCTTTGTTCGCAGCAGAGGTTAAGCCCGTGACCTTCACGTCACGATTTTTACGCAGTAAAAAGGCCAGCCCAAAAGCGGTTTTGCTGGAAGCGCTCGAGAGGATGATATTGCTCGCGCCAAAATGATCGTTATCATCGAGGTAGTCATCAATCACAAAGGAGGTTGTGAACAACGGTCGATAGATCATTTGATGATCATCGAATTGGCGATCAAACCCATTGCCTGCAGTCATCAGCGCATACTGATTATAAACACCAGGCAATGCCTGTCGGTGCGCGGCGCCATCGGTAAACCCGCGCTCGGTCACATGCTCGGGCTCAACAACCAGATACGAGGCCATGGGGAAATAGCCATAGAACGCATCGCCAACATTTAAGCCACTATCGTTTTCGGCAACCACCGTGCCTTTACCCCAGACCGGTATTCGACCCCAGTCACCTTCTGCTGGGAAGAACTGCCAGTAACCGATGATATCGCCAGCGACCCCATAGGTAATGTTGTTTGCCGTCAGCGCAAATTTATCGACGGTTAAAACCGCTTCACCTGCCGCAGGCGACAAGGTTGCCAGCGCTGGCAGTTCAATAACGCGCGTGGTGCCCAAGGCGGCTCGGGCGACTTCGAAACTGTAACAACTCATAGTCTTAGATCCTTTTTAAAAAAACGGCATGTGCATCGCTTGAGGGTCATGATGCATCATGATCGGTCATGAAAAAACCGGCGGTCATCTCGGCCCTGTCTCTGAGACCCGCGGGCACGCTGCTTGCAGCCCTGCGCCTTCACGGCTTGAATCGATGCTCGGCGCTTATTCTATAACTGCCTTGTCCTTCGACGCAGCAACCGCTCGGAAAACTCGAAGGAAGTTGCCGCCCCAAATTTTATGGATGTCCTCAGCGCTGTAACCGCGCGCCACTAGTCCGATCGTGACATTCAACGCTTCACTCGCGTCATTAAAGCCGGTAATGCCGCTGCCATGGTTAAAGTCCGTGCCAATGCCAACATGATCGATCCCAATGCGGTTTACGATATAGTCGATGTGATCAATGACATCCTCTATGCTGCCGGGTCCCAGCAGGTCGCTCACCGTGCTCAGAAACTTTTGTTGCACCGCCTCGTCTTGAATCTCCCAATACAGCTCGAAGGGGTAGTAGAAGTCTTCAGTTATCCCTGCAACTTGGCGCGCTGCGCGAATTGCTTGGTCGAGCGTTTCATCGGATGAATCAAACAAATAGCCTCTAAAGGGCGCAACATGAATGACGCCGCCGCTTTCCCCAATTCGATCGATTTCCTCGTCCGATAAGTTTCGGCTGACGTTCGAGAGTTGCCAAACATTGGAATGACTCGCAATCACGGGCGCCTCGGACAAAGCCAGCACTTGCAGGGCAGCAGCTTTCGAAAGTTGCGAGATATCAAGGACGCCGCCAAGGGCATTAATGCTTGTCACCGCATTTTTACCCAATGCGGATAAGCCGCCATGCTCAGCAACCGCCTCATGCTGACCCGTTGCCCCATCAAAAACTGGCCGAGAGGAATCTGCAAAGTCATTGTGGCCCATATGAGTGAGGGCAAAGACGCGCACGCCGAGGTCGTAGAACTCATCTAAACCGGACACAGCAGTGCCGAGAATACGGGCGTTCTGGAAACCAAGAATGAGCGCGCCCTTGCCTTGCTCATGGGCCGCAACCAAGTCTTCCGCGGTCTTCGCCAAGGCAAGATTGTTCGCCGGATCCTCGGTCATCGCGAGCACAGCCCGAAGCTTTTCGTCTGCCAGCGCGCGGGCCTCGGCATAGCCGCTGGTTGTTCTGGGACCCGGGCCAACGGCAATGGCCATAACCACAGCATCGACCCCGCCAATCTTCATTTTTTCGGGCGAGACGTTCGACAGTCCATCGACCCCGGCATACCGAGACGCTTTGCCCGGGATTTCAATATCCGCGTGGGCGTCTAAAACCAACGCCGTTTCATGGATGCGCTTGGCTCTGGCGGTTTGTTCTCGTGCATCGCTCAAAGCCGCCTCGGTCGGCATCACATCCGCCGTTACGGCCAGATCTTCAGACGCGGGCGAACAACCCGAAAGCATCACGGCCGCGAGCACGAGCGGGATGACAATTTTAGTTTCGATCATCAGGTCATTCTTTAAACATTCGATTTCAGTATTACACGAATCATCCGCCGCCGCCGCACGCGTCATACCTCATAGGTCATGCCGAGTGCCTTTAACAAGCAGTCAAAGGGCCACCTGGATCAGACAATCAAGACGATGGCCCTCGATGATCGATACCATTTGCAAAGCATTTTCAATTCAGGCCATAACGTGTTCCGCATTCTGGCAAAAAGATCATCGTAAACCCGTTGAAAAGCCGCTTTTTTCCAACCCAGCAGGTTGCACTCATCGGCTGCTTAATGACGGTGGTTTCTCGCGGAAAGGGGCTGTTATAGTAGAGCCCATCTTTTAAATCCCTGGAGACACCCCTTGGCTCAAACAGAAACAGCCCAAGCAACCAATTTTTTTCTGGATGGCAACTTTGCGCCCGTTTCAGACGAACGCGATGCTCAAGACATGCCTGTCTTGGGTGAGATCCCCAAAGATCTAGCCGGGCATTTCTTGCGAGTTGGGCCCAATCCCGCACATATCTTTAATGAGGCGGCGTATCACACCTTCGACGGGGATGGCATGATCCATGCCATGACGTTTAACGAAGGCAGTGCCCATTACCGAAACCGCTTTGTTCAAACCGAAGGGTATAAACTTGAACAAGCCCATGGCGGCTGGTTGTACAAAGGCATGAACTCAATGATGGATCCAACCCCGTCTGAGCTCCCCAGTGGTGCGCCAAAGAATAAGAACCTTGCCAACACGGCCTTTGCCTATCACAACAAGACGCTCTACGCGCTGCATGAACCATCCCAGCCCACCATTATTGACTTGCCTGAACTGGCCACCCAAGGCGCAACAAACTTTGACGGCAAACTGAAACACCCCTTCACCGCGCACCCGAAAGTCGATCATTCGAGCGGGGAGATGATGACGTTTGGGTATGCGTTTCAAGCACCCTTTGTCACCTACTCCGTGATCAGCGCCTCGGGAGAGCTGGTTCACTCAACCCCCATCACCATTTCAAAGCCAGTATTCATGCACGACTTTGCGGTCACTGAAAAATACTCGCTGTTTTTAGACTTTCCAATCACGCTGGATATCGAGCGCGCTATTGCGGGCGGCCCGGCACTGGGATTTGAGCCGGAGCATGGATCTCGGATTGGCGTCATACCGCGCTTTGGCAGTGATCAAGATGTACGCTGGTTTGAAGTGAAAACTGGCTCGGTTGTGCACACCGCGAATGCTTGGGATGACGGCGACGACGTTGTGCTGCAAGCATCCCGCTCAAAAACCTCAGACATTGCCGGCGCTGGCCTAAACGCTGAAAATCTTGAAGAGACGCAAGGCCAGTTGTACGAATGGCGCATCAACTTAACCACCGGCGTTGTAACAGAGCGCACGCTCAGCACCGTTTATTGTGACTTTACGCGAGTGAACGACTTGCATGCTTGCCATCCAACGCGCTACGTCTACGCGGCTGCCTTTAACCCCGAGCGGCCCTTCAGCTTTGATGGCGTTATGAAGTTTGATAATGAAACCCAAGCCACGACGACCTTTCATTACGGCGCCAACCGATTCGGTGGCGAGGCGGTCTTTGCGCCTAGGGTAGGGGCCAAAACAGAGGATGACGGTTATCTTGTTTGCTTCGTGCAAGATGAAGCGGCCCAACAAAGTGAATGCTTAATTTTGGATGCCCAAGACTTAGCAGCAGGGCCTGTTGCCACCATTATGGTGCCGTATCGGGTGCCCTACGGCTTCCACGCGACTTGGGTTGGCGATCTTTAAGGACATCGATCACACCATTTTTTGGCAACTCTGGGCGCGTCGCTGAAGCTCGCCGCTTCGCCCGGATGCGCCCAAGCGTTTTTGTTGCGAGCCTTGGTTACGAGCCCAAGCTTGTGAGCATTACGGCATGAACTCTTATTAGGCGGCGCATTCACCAGCGGGTTTACCTGTGTTTTAGTAATCTAGGCGATTCGATTGCCGAGCCTATGTCGTCGCTGTAGAAACAAAATGAGTTGCTCTAAACCAATCATGTTTCACTTTTTTCGAACAAACTCAGGGCAATGCAAGGCTCGCCACCTTTTAGCGACAGCGAGTACTTCTTTGTTCAAGACTGATCGAATCAAGGTTACAGGGCCACGCTCGGATACAATGCCTTCATGCTAACAAGACTCATCGCCGCTTTTACGTTTCGGGATTATCGGATCCTTTGGGTCATGCTGATCATTGGCTCAATTGCCTTCTGGATGCGAATCCTAGGCACCGCACAGTGGCTGCTTGAGGAAACCGGCTCGGCCTACATGGTCGGCCTGATTGGGGTTGTACAACTTATTGTGCAACTGCCCATCACCCTATGGGCCGGCACTTTGGCCGACCGGGTCGATCGTAAACGCCTAATGTCACTAGCGCATGGCGCAACCGGTGTCTCGCTGGTAACGCTGGGCGTGCTGAGCAGCACCAATGCGCTGACGCCCGCCTTAGTTTACGTGGGCATTGCCATCACAGCCGGGACCCATATGCTCGCGAGTCCCGCTCGCGGCGCCCTGCTCGCCGCCGTGGTCCCGGAAGGCAAACTGATGCTGGCCTCCTCAACCGACACCGCCTCCGCAAATGCCGCCGCCATTGCAGGCCCACTCCTATTTGCTGGCATCGTCCTAACAGCAGATCTGACAACCGTCTTTCTAACTGCAGGCTGTCTTGCACTGGTCAATGCGATCTTGCCCATGCTGCTACGCGTTGATGGTCATGTTGCGGGCAAGCAGGGCGAGGCGGAAGATAAGCCCTCCCAAATCCAGCAGACTCGCGCTGGACTGCGGTACGTTGGCTCGCACCCTATTTTGCCCGGTCTCTTTCTCTTAGATGTTGGCATCACGACCGCCTCATTTTATCGAGAGGTGCTACCGGTCATCGCGCTGGGTTTGTTCGCCGGCGGCGCCAGTGCAACCGGCATGCTCGGGGCGGCTAATTCAGCAGGGGCAATCCTTGGGTCCTTTATCGCGCTGGCGCTTGCTGGCGTTAGAGCGAAAGGCATGCTGGTGCTGTATGCCTCCTTTGCCTATGGCGTCATTCTGTTCGGTTTTGGTATCGCAACGACCCTTTTGGGCGGGATGTTGATGATTGCGCTGCTGGGCGCCGCCGATGCGGTCACCGTCGCCGTGCGTCAAACGACCGTCCTACTAACAACCCCGGATGAAATGCGCGGCCGGGCCTACGCCCTGATGATCCTGGCGGCGCAAACCGCGAACAACATCGGCACAATTTGGGTCGGATTTTGGGCCGGCGCGATCGGTGCGGGTAACACCATGGTCATGGGCGGCATCATCTCGATCACGGCGACCGCCGTCATCTGGTATGTCTGGAAACCCATCGGCAGATACCGTTCAGCCTCATAACAATCGCCCCTCGAGCTTGCCTCTACCGCCTCTTCGGTGATTCAAACCAGCCGGCCTGAACCGCAAGCCCGGAACAGTGACCTGATTGTGCGCGCTGATTTAAGACCTGCTCAGCATGGCCAGGGTCGCTTAGTGATTGCGTCCGCTAAACGCCCTGCATTTACAATAGCGCTCGTAATATTTGGGTGTTAGCGTTTCGAAAAAATGACAAAGTGGGGTTCAGAATGTTGCAAATGTTTATTTTCAAAGCGTATTGGATACGAACCATGATCGAGTCGGAATGATAAGAGAATCACAAGAATCTGATTTAGAAGAAGTCTTTAATTTAATCTATTCAGCTTTTGGCAATAAAGCAGAGTCCGATTTGGTTAAGCAGTTAATGCTGGACAAAGATTTATTTTTTAGCCTTGTTTATGAATCGCCAGACGCAATTTTAGGCAATGTGGTGGTTTCTAAAATGGCGATGAAGCCTGTTACGAACTTGTTGATTGGTGGGGTTGCGCCACTTTCAGTGTTGCCTAAAAGTCAATCCGCTGGAATCGGGGCACAATTAATGAGGGCCGCAATAACAAAGAGCAGAGGAATGAAACTCGACGCTTTATTTCTTTTAGGTGACCCAAATTACTACGGAAGATTTAATTTTAAAGTCTCAAATTTAGCGAATGATTACAGCTCCGAATATTTTCAGGCGCTTGAGTTAACCAAAGACTGTTTGGTTGATGTGAAATCAAAAGTCATTTACGCAAATGCATTTGCGAGCCTATAGTCATTAGCAAAGCGCTACTGCCGTTTGGGAAAACAGGCTAAAGCCATAAGGACTGGAAAAAGCGCTTTCAGTCGCACCGAACTCAATCGGGCGAGATTTCCGCAAGCCGCTTGCCTGCCGTTTCGGGCAAGAACAACCAAACCATAACGGGTGCGACGAGCGAGGTGGCGCAAAGCACCGCGATCGACGTCCAGTTTGACTCAAACACCGTGTAAAGCAGGGATACCGCGGTTAATCCAAGAATTCCCGATGCGGTCGCAACAATCGCCTTAAAACCGGTCGCCGTGGAACGATATCGAGTCGGGAACAATTCTGTACCATAACTCGTTGTCGTGACCTCACTGCCCATTAAGAAGAAGATAAGGCCCACCCATAAAAACGGGACAAACACCCCACCCATGGCATAAAACGTGAGCGCGGCCAGCGCGAACAGACCGGTAAACAAAATGGTGACGGGCCGACGGCCGACGCGATCACTCAGCCACCCCGCAAGCGGATTTCCAACGATCGCCAAGGCGCCACCCGCCAGGTTCAGCATCGCGACATTTGAGGGCTCCCACCCGTGCACATCCAGTAAATACTTTGGCGCAAAGAAAGCGGCCGTGCTGCCAGCAAGCATCAGGGCGAACACCGCCCCAAAAAGACCTATCGTACGCTTGGGTAGGTGCGTAAACAGATCAATGATGTTTTGCATTACCGGTTCGTGGACCTGCACCGCCGCCCTAAATTGCTCAGTTTCGGGAAGACTATGGCGCCAATAAGCGATGAACAGTAACGGAATCAACCCGATCGCATACAAAGACCGCCAACCGTAGGGCACGTAGTCCACGAATCCGAACATCACCGCCGCAAATCCTGAACCGCAAGCGGCCACAGCGCCCAGCGCGCCGATACCCCAACCTCTATGCTTGGGTGAAAACTCCTCAGCAATGACGACCGCCGCAATCAATACTTCAGCGGTTCCGAAGCATCTCGCGAGCATCTGAAACACAACAAACGTCTCTGCGTTAGGTGACAAAGCCGTCGCCCCGGTGAAGAGGGTATACCCAACGACTGTGATCAATAAAATTAATCGCCGACCGTATCGATCCGCCGCTATTGCGAGAAAAACCGCCAAAAACGAGCCTGCTCTAACGAAGGCGCCCAAGAACCCAACATCCGATTCTGCAATCAGTAGTTCCGCTTGTATCTTGGTAAGGTTTAAGGAAAACAAGTACATATCGTACTGCTCGAAAAACGACACCGCTGACAGCAAGCCAAGCAGCTTCCACTGGTGCTTGCTTAATTCAGGTGGTCGCCCCAGAAAAGGCGCAAATCGATACCAGAACGGGACATTACTCATGTTGAAAATTCGCCTTTTTAGCAATAGGACCCGACCAGCTAGGGTCAATATCTTTTACTATCAGCATTGGTTGCTCTCGAACAAGCTCAAAAATTAAGGCGCAACCGATTCGACATTTTGGATCGAGATGGCAACACAACGTGTTCTGTTGGTGGCTTCCAAATGAGGAATCTAAGAGCGCGTGCCGCGAGGCGCTTTCGAGCCCAGAAACTTGAGGGGCTTGAGACAACGCCAGGTTGAATTTGCCTTAAAGCACGACAAGCCTGTATTGCCTTTCAACCCGAGATTATCCAGCGAGAAAATTCCCGTGGAAGCCAAATGGCACTCGTGCATTAAGTTTAACGATGCCCAATGGTTTCGCCTCGAAGTCCTGCGCATCAATAATGTGCAGTTCACTCAATTGGGTGTCGCCATTGTAGATAACGGACAATAGGTAACCGTCATCTTCTGCTTCGCCGTTTGAAGAAGCGACAAAAACAGGCTCCCCGCCCGCGCAGTTGTCGCCAACACGATAGGTTTGAGTGGTGCCCGCCTCGAGATCAAATTTGAGCAGATCCGAGAACCCATGCACTCCGCCCGTCTTCAAGGCATAGCCATACTGGTGTGGGTAACACTCAACCTTAGGATTCACTCTGGGGAATTCCAGATCGATGTCGCTCAGAACCGTTGTGGTCACGGTGCCCGCAACTGGGTCAATGATCCACCGTACCAAGCTTGATCCTTGCTCGTAATCGTCATCACCGGGCGCTGTCATCATCTTTTTATAGCGCACAACATCCATCACGATTTTGTCACCATCGTCGTAACTGTTCAGGGGATGAAAAACATAACAAGGCTCAATATCGATCCACTGCACGGTGTCTGAATCACTTGAGCGGTTCAGGATGCCTAATCGAGCTTGATGCGTATCAAGCCATTGGAAGGGAAAGGAAAACCCTTTCTCCACCAACGCCAAATCGAAAACGACAGGCAGGTCCATAAAGACAACACGTGTCTCAGTCACGCCAAAATCATGCATCATGACACCAGCGGGCAAATCGATATCGATACTTTTGAGTAGCTCACCGCACGCGGAGGCTTGGTGATAACGCAGGAAGGGCGCAAACATCTCATAACCGAAGAACAGCATCTCGCCAGTGCGACCATCAACTTTTGGATGCGCGGTCATATTGCCCGCCAGTTTTCCCTCGTAATCGAAGAGGCCTTTTGTCTCAAGTTGTCGATCCATTTCATAGGGAAGCCCAACCTCCGGTAATGCTAAAACGCGACCACCGTGGCCGATGACATTCACATTGCCAGAACTCTGGATCATCAACTCGACCTGACTGCCACCTGTTGCGGCGGGCAACCCGGTTTTTTCAGCCAGCGCCTTGGTTCTAACCCACCGATTGCGGTAACTTTTCGCCTGCCCATTGCTCAGGTGAATAGCGTGCAGCATGGCGTCACCGGTGAACCAATGGTGATTGGGCCCGGGGGCGACTGGATTGGGGCCAGTGCGCAGCAGCGTGCCTTGTAGATTTTCAGGAATCGAACCGATGACCTCTAATTGATCAAAGCTGTTTTCGATGTCAACTGGTGCAAAATTACCCTGTAAAACAGGATTGTCCTGCACCTGAAGCGCTTTGTTGTCGATTAACATGTTGAGTCGTTCTGACATTAATTTTACCTTTCACCAAATTATTTGTGATGCGTGTTGTGCAAGCCGAAATCAAATATCTTGACGCCGTCTAGATGACTATTCTAATCACTATCTAGACGCTGTCAAGTTATGCTTTAGCGGTCAACCCATAGTCCAAAGCCCGTTACGACGCACATTCACCAATAGCGCGATCTCACGCCTGGATTCATTGAATTGGCGATGGCGTCGTAAGATTGGAACCGATCGAGCGACACTGGACGGGATTCAATCTCAACTGAAAAGGGATCGGTGCAGGGGGTTCAAACTGGCGCGATGAACGGTTTAGACTGCCCGCTGCTGCAAAAGATTCGAAAGACGATCTGAGTTTTCTCGGATTATTTTAAAATGGGCTTCGTCTGGGATCATGCTCAGCTGGCCTTCCAGGCGCAAATGCGCGTAGCCATGGATGTAGCACCAACCGATCAGAATGTCTTTGATGACGGGATTGCCTTTGCCGGGGACTTCAGACAATAGAGAAATTTCGGGTTCGCCGCGCTGGCGAAGAATCACATTGGTGAGTTCGATTAATGTCTCGGCCATCGCCGTTGGCGGTGACTCAACGCTGTAAACCAATAGATCCTTGCGAAACATGATCCTGAAATGTTCCGGATAGGTCTCTGCAAATTCTACATAGGCCAGACCTGTCGCGTACATTTCATCCTGTAAATCACCATCAACCGACTTCAATTTTTCCTGCAGGAGGGCCACGAGTCGCTCATAACCGCGGGCAGCGACTGCCGTCAGTAACGCATTAACGTCGCCAAAATGATGCGCAGGCGCGGCATGAGAAACATTTGCTAGACGCGCACACGCCCGCATTGTGAAACCCTGCAACCCCTCACGCAGCAATAAAGCATCGGCTGCATCCAGCAGTGCATTTTTAAGATCACCGTGGTGATAAACCGATTTCATCAAACCTCTCAATCCTATTTAGTCCTCACAATCAGACCGGCAGCCCCTTAATGCACGTTGGGATCCCGGGCGTCTTTCTTGAGGACGCTGACCGGCGCCTGATGCGTCAAAGGGGGTCTCAAGCGACTCTGCACCCATGATACCGCTAGTTATAGCCCGTCGACTCAACCGCCGCAACGCCCGTATCACCCCTGGCCGATCGCAGCTCTTGTCGCGCGAGCCTTGCCATAAAACCACTATCAGTGCCGAGCGTGACGAGGTTAAACCCCATTTTAAGATAACGTTTCGAGTAATCGAGGCTGCCTGTGTGAATACCGGCGGCGATGCCGGCAGTTTTACAGACCGATTGAATTTTCGCAACGGCTTCAACGTGTTTTGGGTCTTCAAAGGCCATTGGCCCCAAACCCAAGGCGTAACCTAGGTCTGAAGGACCGATATAGATCGCATCCAAGCCCTGGGTCGCTGCAATGTCTTCGAGATTATCCAGCCCTTCTTTGGTCTCAATCATGGCAATGCAGGCAATTTCAGAATTCGCTTCTTCGGCATAGTTTTTGCCGCCATACATCGCAGCCCGGACTGGACCGAATGAGCGAATGCCCGCCGGCGGGTATCGGCAGGCCGCCACCGCTTTTTCCGCTTCCGCACGATTATTGATAAGCGGCACGATCACGCCATAAGCACCCGCATCGAGGGCTTTCATAATCGCAGCTGGCTCATTCCAAGGCACTCTGACAAAGGGCACCGTCTGGGTGGTCGAAATCGCCGGCAACATTACTTTCACATCTTGGTAATCCAACAAGCCATGCTGCATATCGATGCAGAGCCAGTCGAAGCCAACATGCGCCATGGTTTCAGCCGTGAACGCATCGCCAATCGACAGCCAACCGCCGATGGTTTGTTTGCCTTGCCGCCAGCTCCGCAACACAGGGTTTGCTCTCATCCGTTCATCCTTCGTAGTCGCCTGGCAAAAAAGCTTCGCTCGCTGTGCTGTTTGTCACGCTTTCCATGCGTCACCTTTGATGAGGTGCTCTGTCTTAAGGCACTGTTTTTTGTAAACGCGCCATGACGCTGAACAGCCAAGACCGCGCTCGCAATCACCCAGGGCGCCAGCTTATGGTGCCCATTGAGGCGATACACCCCGAATCAACTGGAGGCGGTTGGCACCTCGCTAAAGGGAATACCCTTGTCGACTCGAATATCTTGCGGCATCCCCAGCACCCGCTCGGCGATAATGTTCGCCATAATTTCGTCCGTGCCGCCCGCAATCCGCAGGCCCGGCGAGGCCATATAGGTTGCTTGGAATAAACCCGCTCGTTCAGACAGTTTTTCGTCCCAAATCACACCAGCCTGCTCCAACAAGTCCAAGGCAAAGCTCGCCATATCTTGTTGTTTGGGTGCCCCAACGAGTTTTCCGATGGAGTTTTCTGGACCCGGGATTTCGCCTTTGGACAGGGCGGTCATCGAGCGATAGCCGGTGAACTTCAACCCAGCCTCCTGTACGTACCAATCCGCCAGCTTACGCCGAACCGAAGGATCCTCGATGGCTGGCCGCTCGCCAAAATCAACAGACTGGGCAAGCTCAAACACGGAATCAAAATTAACGCCACCACCGCCGCCGCCAATGGAGGCGCGCTCATTCATAAGCGTTGTCAGCGCAACCTGCCAGCCCTGACCGACATTGCCTAACCGCTGCGCATCGGGAATGCGAACATCCGTAAAATACACTTCATTGAAGTTCGCGCCACCGGAAATTTGTCGAATGGGCTTAATCTCAATGCCGGGTGATTTCATATCCAAGAAGAAATAAGTTAAGCCTTGGTGTTTCGGCGCCTCTGGGTCGGTTCTTAAAACCAAGACACCGAAGTCGGAGTAATGGGCGCCCGAGGTCCAAATTTTTTGTCCGTTAACAATCCAGTCATCGCCGTCCTTCACGCCTTTGGTGCGAAGGGCTGCAAGGTCCGAGCCGCCCGCTGGCTCACTGAACAGCTGGCACCAGACTTCCTCACCGCTCGCCAACGGCGGCATAAAGCGCTGATTTTGTTCTTCGGTCGCCCAGGTCATCATCGTGGGCGCGCACATCCCTTGACCAATGGCGAAGATCCCCGCTGGGGTATCAAACTTAGATTCTTCCTGATTGAAGATCACCTGCTCGATTGCGCTCGCATCGCGACCGCCGTGGGCTTTCGGCCACCGAATGCAGGCCCAGCCGGCATCATGCTTTTTCTTTTGCCAAAGCTTGGCGCGACCAATGTAATCCATATCGGCAAGTTCAGCCTCAGTCGGCACATTGGCGGTTAACCAGTTTTGAACTTCCGCTCGAAAGGCTGCTTCTTGGGGGGTGTCATTAAAATCCATATCCTAGCTCCGGGTCTTATGCTGCGCGTTGCGCCTCAATTGCACTAATGAGTTTTTCTTGCCAAATGGCTTCTGAACCAATGTTGACCGATAATAATTTCGAGCGGCGATAGGGGAACTGACAATCAAACTCCCAGGTAAAGCCCATGCCGCCATGAGTCTGAATATTTTCTTTCGCCGCGTAGTAATAGGCTTGTATTGCGGCGACTCGGGCGGACGCTGCCGCAACCGGCAACTCACTTGAGTTCGTCGAAAGTGCCCAAGCACCAAAGTAGCAGTTACCACGGGCCAGGGTGTTTTTCACGTAGGCCGCCGCAAGCTTGTGCTTAATGGCTTGATAGGTCGCAATCGGCCGACCAAAAGCAAAACGGCCCAAAGCATATTCTTTCGCCATATTGAGGGCGGTATCGGCGCCGCCAACTTGCTCCCAAGCAAATAGTACCGCTGCGCGGTTGTACAGCTGCTGCAATTGGATCCAGCCCGTACCCGCCTCACCCAGCAGTTCAGCGCTCGCGCCCTCAAAGGTAATCGACGCATGAGACCGGCTGGGATCAAGGGTTGTCACCACCTGGCGCTGGCAACCCGGCTGATTTAGATCAACCAGCGCAAGCACAGGGCCGGCATCACTGGTGGCGACAACGACTGCAAAATCAGCAACATCCCCATCGGCCACGGGTAATTTCACACCGGTTATCGCCCCCTGAGCGTAACGCGTTGTCAGCTTTGCCGCGGTCAAATGGCCATTTGCCTCTGAGTCGGCAAGACAACCGATCACAGCACCGGAGGCCAGTTTTGGCAGCCAAGCGGCTTTTTGTGCGTCGGTCCCGGCTGCCAATATGGCTTCTGTTGCAAGATAGACGGAAGACGAAAAGGGCAAGGGCGCCAAGCAGCGACCCAATTCTTCCGCAATCACCGACAGCTCAAGATAGCTCAATCCAAGACCATCGTATTCTTCTGGAATCACCGTTGCCGTCCAACCCATATCAACGACCTTCTGCCAGAGACGCTGATCAAAGGCCGCGTCGCCATCCAAAACCGTTCGAACAGCCTGGGGAGGGCATTCGGCTTTTAAAAAAGACTGCGCCTGCTCCCGGAGCATGTTCTGCTCATCTGAAAATTCAAAATTCATGGTGCGTTATCCCCTCAACGTTATCGCGTTGTTTGTGAAATCGTGATCATTAACTGGGTCCGAGGTTTGTCGGCCCATCCTGGGCGCAGCCTTTGAGGCGCTACAAGACTCACCTTTCGGACCGCTTCAAGGTATCACGATGTTGTCAGGTGTCCAACTAGATCCTCCGAGAAGGACCTTGCTCACACGTTAGAAAACAAAGATGCCGCGCAACGTCAAAAGGCAGCCCAAATCGACGTGAACGACACAACGGCTTATTAACCCGTGGCAGAAGAGGGCGCGTCCAAAAACCCAAGGCACAATCGCGCTGATCACCCTGCCATCAAACCCGCCTGCTTGCCTCGCCGACTTGCCTCGCCGACTCACCTCGCCACGCAATTGTGACCGCAAGCCTTAATCCACTTTGCAAGACCACGAGCCCCTAACGCCGATAATCACCTAACCGAGAATGACGGTAACCTTGGCTTTGATACAACGCATCCACCAGCGTCTGTCCTCGCTCGTTGAGTAAGATGCCCGCGCCCATTTGATTCATCACGTAACCAAAGGACAAGCCCAGTTCTGGCTCCGCAAACCCAAGGCTACCCCCAGCACCTGCATGGCCAAAGGCGCTTGGGCCAAGAATCAAACTCTCCAATGCGCCGCCGGGCCGGTCCAGATTGTTCATCGTTTTCATGAACCCCGGGCTAAAGTGGGTCGGCATCATTAAAGTTCGATCGATACCGCCTCTGACCGCGGTTTCAGCCATCACCTGAACTTGGTCAGGGCTCATAAACTGTTTGTCACCCGAGGTGCCCTGTTGGGCAAGCGGCGCGTACATTCTAGCCAAACCCAGTGCATTGGTCAGTCCGCCGCCTGCACCAAATTCAGCAAGATAACTTTCGGGCGCGTCCGCTTTGAAACCACCGGTATTAAAATACGCTTTTGCTGGAATCGATTCTGGATCCTTGATCAGGTGCCGGGTGAAGGCTGCCGGCGCCATGCCGCGTTGCGGCTTAAACCGCGCCAATTTTGCAACCCGATGATGCTCCGAGCGGGGTAGACCAATCCAAAAGTCTGCGGCCAGGGGCTCAGCAACCCATTGCCTGAAAAATGCCCCTAAGGACTGACCGGAAATTCGCCGAACGAGTTCACCCACCAACCAGCCAAAGGTTGTCATTTGGTAACCATGCTCATGGCCAGGCATCCAGAGTGGCGATGCTTGTGCCAAGGTCTCGGTCATAACGTCCCAGTCCAAAAAAGCGCCCGGTTTTAGCGTTTCTTTTAACGATGGCAAACCACTCGTATGGTTCAAAAACATGGCGACCGTCGTGTCACCTTTTTCAGCTTGGTCATACTCCGGCCAATACCGACTGACGGGGTCGGTAAGGGCAACTCGCCCCTGATCAATCAAGAGATGCAGACACAAAGCCGTCGCCGCTTTGGTACAGGAGTGCACAACACACAAGGTGTCGGGCGCCCAAGGCTTTTGACGATCCCGGTCAACATACCCCCCGGTAAGATCAACCAAAACCTCATCGCCCTGGACCAGCGCCAAACTCGCGCCCAGTTCTCCACGATCGGCAAAATTTTCAACAAATGCCGCGAGCAGCGCTTCAAACTCGGGCGCGCACCAGCCTGAGATCACGCCCGTAGGTAACCGTATTTGCCGCTCCATACCCCTCATGCCTAATCAACTCGCTTAAAACCAGCATACACGGAAGTCGGGACCCGCTACACTTGCGGCTTTTTGAGGATGACTGCATTGACCGAGCAATTCGCCCAAGGCAACCGCTTTCTCGGATGGCGAATGGTCGGCGTGGCTTTTTTTGTCGACTTCATCGCCGTGGGGTTCTTTTTTTACTCCTACGGCGTCTTCTTCAAAGCCATCGCAGTTGAATTTGGTGACTCTCGGCTCGGCGTTGCGGTCGGGATTACCTTGACGCAAGGTGTTGGCGCCATCCTCGCCCCGATTCTTGGACGGGCCCTTGATCGCTACCCGCTAAAGCTGATCATGGCCATTGGCGCTCTGTCGATGGGGACCGGCTTTCTCCTGCTGGGGGTGTCCTCAACCGCACTCCAGTTTTATTTGATCCTGAGCATCTTTGTGGGATTTGGTGCTGGCGCAATGGGCCAATTGGCCACGTCAAAATTGGTCAGCAACTGGTTTGTATTAAAACGCGGCATGGCGCTGGGCATTGCCGCAACCGGCATTTCCCTATCCGGCGTCATCATGCCCAACATCAGCGCCGCACTGATTACCAACTATGGTTGGCGAGAAGGGTTTTTGTTCTACGGCGCGGTGACCATCATTTTAGTGGTCCCCTTGGTCCTGAAATTCGTGATCTCAAAGCCTGAAGAAATCGGCCAATTGCCTGATGGCGAAACAGAGATCAGTCGTCTTCCCACGCCCAAACCGCCGTTAAAAACCCGTGAATTTTTAACCGATCGGAACTTTTGGATGCTGGTCATGGTGATCGGGCTTTTGTTTTGCATCCAATCCGGCACGCTAATTCACATGGTCCCGCAACTCACAGACCGCGGTTACACCCTTTATAGCGCATCTTTCGTTGCCTCTTGCACAGCAGGCTTCGGTATTTTGGGTAAGCTAACCTTTGGCAGCCTCGTGGATCGCTGGGACGTGCGCCATGCTTTGTGGCTCGGTATTGGCAGCCAAGTTTTGGGTCAACTCATTATGCTGTTGTTGCCCGGTTATACGCCTTTTTTGATTGGCGCCTGTTTTTTCGGATTCGGTATGGGTGGCGTGGTCCCAATGCAGGGCGCCGTGGTGGGCGCGGCCTTTGGTCGCGCGTCCTTCGGCCGCGTTTTAGGGGCAATGCGGCCCCCCATGGCCGTCATCCACCTTGCTGGCGTGCCCTTTGCGGGCTGGATCTACGACACAACAGGTGACTATACCGCGGCCTTTACCACCTTTATCGTGTTGTATCTATTCGCTGCAGGCGCAGTCATGGGCATCTCGGTCAACACCAAAGCCAATCGCGTGCTTAACTGATTGGATCAACCTTTGATCTTGCAAGCTGAATTCGGCGCCGAAGGGTGAGCCTCAACCAAACAAACGCAACAAGCGCGGTCACCGAAATACCCACCACACTGCCGATGAAGATCCCCCGATAACCGAACAGATAATTGCCAACAAGTGCGAGTGGTACCGAGAGAAAAAGCATTTGTAACAATGAAATCACGAGCGGCGGCCCCGGCATGCCAAGGGCATTGAAGCTCGAAGTACTATTGGCCACGACCCCCATCAAACCCATGCCTAAGGGAATAATCAAAAGATAAACACTCGCCGCTTCAATCACCTCAGGATCATCGTTCACCAAGGCAATCAAGCGAGGCCCAAGCCAGTACAAACAAGCAAAAGCAAAGAGTCCCCAACTCAGCGCAAAGATATTCGCGACCCGCAAAGCACGTTGCACGCGTTCGAATAATCCCGCACCCCAATTTTGGCCTACGAACGGCGCAACACTCATGGACAAAGCCCACATCACCATGGCCAACATCGTTTCAATCCGGGAGGCCACGCTAAAACCCGCAACCACCGCTGCGCCATGACCTGCAAGCAGTCGGGTGATGACCGTTAACGAAATCGGTGAGATCAAATTTGCCGCAATCGCGGGCAAACCAACATGTAAGATCGCCCGACTCGAACTGATGAAGCCGCCAAAGCTCCAGACCAACAATCGGTCTTTCGCGACATAATAGCCGTACATCACAAAGCTAATACCCCGGGCGATCACAAAGGCAAGTGCTGCCCCTGTCAGACCCATCCCTTCAAAGCCCTCAAAACCAAAGATTAAGGGCGGACCAATGGCGATTTGAATCACGGCGCCAACCGTCATCAGGTAACTCGGTTTTACCGCGTCGCCTGCCGCGCGCATCAGGGACGAGCCCACCATCGCAATGGCAAAAAACGGCAACCCAATCAACCAGATCGTCATATAACCCCGCGCTAGGGCTTGGGCTTGTCGATCCGCGCCAAGCAATTCGAATATTGGTGTTAAAAAAACAAAAACCACGCCAGCGACCAGGGCAACAAACAGGAGCACGAGCACAAAACTGTGGGTGATCAGTCGGCGCGCGCGATCCCAATCTGCGGCGCCAATACTCCTTGCGACCACTGATGAGGCGCCAATACCCAGCCCCATAGTCATGCCTTGCAACGTCATAACCAGCGGGAACGTAAACCCTAGAGCCGCAAGTTCCAAGGTGCCCACGCGACCAATGTAGAGCGACTCCATAAGGTTTGCGCCCATCACCGCCACGAAGCCAAACAGCATGAAGCCCGTTAAGCGCACAAGGTGCTCGGAAACCTCGCCCTCCGTGAGAGATCGCGCGGTTCTTGGCGGCGTCTTGGGCGCCTCACTTCCTGTTACAGGCTTATTAATTTAAGGATCCTTTTAACGCGCAGGCCATACCACCAGCATGCGGGCTGTTTTGGTCGAAAAAAAAGTTGCGCAAAACCGATGCTGGACGCTCCCGCCCGGGCATAAAACAGATAACGGTAACCGTCTTCTTTCTGGTCGGTAAAGTACAACTAGTATTGCCCCAATGAAGCGTAAATCCCAACCTGGACCCCTATCAAAGACGATCCCTGAAGGTTGTCTGCGATACCTGAACTTTGTCCAGGCAGAATCAGCGGCTTGATACGCGCGACTCGCCAGAGCGAACTCACAGCGCCAACGCTCGCGCCAACACTTTCGCTTCAAGATTACCGCCCGACGCAACGATGCCAATCTGATCATTACGCGCATGGGTATCACGTTCTAAAAAGGCCGCCGCCAGACTCGCCGCACCAGCGCCTTCAACCAGGTTATCCGTGTGTTTGGCCAGCTCTCCAATAGCGCCCAGAAGCGCTTTCTCACCAACGGCGACGATCCTGCTGACCCCTTTTTTTATCATGGCTAACGCCTGCGGATTCGCTAATCGAACCGCTAGTCCATCGGCGATGGAGTCTGCTGGCTCGGTCAAAATAGGCTCGCCCGCATGCAGGGATCTTGGGTAGGTCTTAAATGCATCGGCAACCACGCCGATGACTTCGACACCATGGCCCAGCGCCGCCTTAGCAAACAGCACGCCGCAGATGCCTGAGCCTAAGCCAATCGGGACATAGATTTTCGTTAAGGCTGGCACCTTGGTTAAAAGCTCATAAGCATAGGTTGCAACGCCCAGCACCAAATCCTCATGAAAAGAGGGCACTAAATGAAGCCCCTCAGCTTCGGCATAAGTGCGCGCGTGGGCCACGCTTTCATCAAAATCTTCACCGTACTCGATAAGCTGTGCGCCCAGCGCGATCATCGCTTGGTTCTTATCTGGATTGTTGCCTTTTGGCACAACAATGACCGCCTTTAAACCCTGTCTTGCTGCGGCAAAAGCGATGCTCTGCCCATGATTGCCCCGCGTCGCAGCACACAATCCGGTAACGGACTGGGTCTTTAGCAAGCGATCGACATACACGAGCCCACCGCGAACTTTAAAGGCCCCGGTTGGCAAGTGGTTCTCATGTTTAACCCAAAGCTTTGCGCCCAAAGCCCCATTCAAACCTGGCCAGGCTAGGGCAGGCGTTGGCGGCAGCACCTCGTAGATCAATTGCGCCGCTTCGTTGAGTTGATTAAGCTTGCTTTGATTCAATTGATGCGACATCCCTTGCTGACTGGGCTATACCTAAAATCCAAAGTTTGCCGAGCAATTATCGGCCCCCGGAACGGGTCTCCGAAAAACAAGTCGGCGCGGCTCGCAGTTGATAACTCATCCTGCTTTAATTAAAAAATCCAGCCGTCCAACACAGTCTACCACTCAAAAGATAAACCCGATGATCCTTCAAAACAATAAAGCCCTTCTATGCTTTTTCAGCCTGCTCATTGGTTTCACCCTAGCACCCGTCAGTGCGAGCACGCTCAGTTCATTCTCGGTACCGAATTCAGACTTTACAGCGCTCGCAAACCGCATCAACGCCGTAGAACCCTCGCGCCGAACGTTCGACCAAACCTTTCAGTTGGCGGTTGCAAACTGGCGATTGGGTCAGTTGAAAACAGCCCAGACCCTTACCAATCAGCTGATCAAAGCCGACTTTGAACTGGGTGACAGCCTGTATCTGAAGGGTTTGATTCACCTCACCGAAGTGCGGGAGGTGAATGTCTTTAAAAAAATAGGGACTGCCAAAAAAGCGCTCAAAGCTTGGGAGCAAGCGATTCAAGCAGACCCAAATCATATCTTGGCCTTATTCGCTGTGACCGCTTTTTATGTCAATGCGCCAAGTTTTGCGGGTGGGGACCTGGACGCGGCCAAAGCTCGTTTGCCGCAGATTTTGGCGCTGGATCCTCATTACCATCAGCTGGCCGCCGGACTCATCGCCGAAAAGCAGGACCAACCCGAACGCGCTGAGCAATTGCTTCGCGAGGCCCTTACGGATGGCCCGGATCAGGTCATTATGTTATTTCAGCTGGGGCAGTTTTATTATCGCGCGGAAAACTACGACCGCGCCGCAGAACGCTTTGAAAAGCTCCAAGACTTTCCGCTGCATTGGCATCATCCAGTCCCATCGATGATCGATCTGATGCGCGGGATGGCGTTAAAGAAGCAGGGTGACTTACAAGCGAGCCGAACACTGCTTGAGACCGTACGCGAGCGCGCCCAAAACCCGGGCTTGAAGGCCTGGGCGGAAAAAGAGCTTGCCGCGTTTTAGCCCGTCGGTTTCGGATGGTATCTGCCCCATTGATTGAGGCCGTACGTCACGATTATCACCTTACAGATCCCGCCTTCGCTCAACCCGTGGTGATCGTCGTCAGCGCAGAGAAATCTAAGTCGTAGACGTTCCAGGGGTTGGCTCTAACGCGTTCATCCAGCATGACCGCGTCGTCACCCACCAAGATGCGCCATTGATTCGCGCGGACCCCGTCTAAAATAACAGCTGCTGCATCGGTTGCCGACATGGGCGCATTGTCACGAAAGTCTATGCCACGTTGATGCATCGCGTGGCGCAATTGATCATCACTCAAGTTCATCATCATCTCCGTCATCGGACCAGGCTGCTTCATGAACCGCTCCCGCACCACACGCACTTCATCCGCGCTCATGTCTAAGGGCGGCGTGTGACCGAGAATTTTGCCAGAATTGATCGCAATGGAGGTGCCGATATGGCCGGGCATCACCACAGAGACTTGAATGTGCGGCGCATTCAGGCGCAGATCGTTAATCAAAGCTTCGGAGAACCCTTTAACCGCAAACTTGGCTGCGGCGTAGGCCGTATGCGGCACGGTCGGGCCAAGGGATGCCCAAAACCCGTTGATACTACTCGTGTTCACAATATGACCTTCATCACTCTTGAGCAGCATCGGTAAAAAAGCGCGACAACCGTAGTAGACGCCATACCAACATACAGCGAAAGTTTTTTCCCACTCATCGCGATCACCGGCAACAAAGCCGCCGCCACCGCCAATGCCCGCATTGTTAAACAACAAATGAATCGACTCGCCATGGATGCTGGCAACCTCTTGCTGAAACCGCAGGAGATCGGCCTCAATGGACACGTCACACAGGTGGGTCGAGACGCTAACGTCACTCAGCTCGGCGCACAGCGCTTTGGTTTCTTGCATCGCATCCTCTGAGACATCACACAACGCAATATGGCAATTCGCCGCGGCTAGGGCCTCACAGAGTGCCCGGCCCATTCCAGTCCCACCCCCTGTGACCACCGCAATTTTTCCTGAAAAATCGTCCATACCAACTCCTTTTTACGCCTCGCCTGCGTCCTGATTGAGATAATGATTTGGCTTAAAGTGAAGCAGCGCCGCCAAGCCGATAAAAGGCGTTGCGGCGATTAACCCTTGCACGATACCTGCCCCGCGGCTGTCCAGCATCGCCCAAAGCAGCATGCTCAAAGCAACTTGCAAAACATAAAGACTAATCCAAGGCCGCAACCAGGCTTTTTGGTGGAGGAGGCCATAAGCACCCAAGGCATAGATTAACCAGTGCACAACGCCGCCGAGCTTTGCGGACCAGCCTGTGAACATCAGCCCAAACCAAACTTCTTGGTCTTGGGCAAGGGGCTTGAAGAAGAGGTCAAATGGCAGGTACACGATGGTCATGTAAAGACAGAACGCGAGTAGGGCATTCGCCCACCAAGCGCGTTGTTTTACATTTTTGCTGAACCCACTGATCATCGCCATAGCTGACCTGCCTTGCTGTCTTGTTGCGTCCTTGCGACTCTATCATGTCAAGGCGTCGGCGCAACAAGCTCAGCTCGCAGAGTGAACCAATGGTCAAAGCGGTTTAACGCTCGATGAAGCTCTTGAGCTGTTCTGATCGAGCAGGGTGGCGTAGCTTCCTGAGCGCTTTTGCTTCGATTTGACGAATGCGTTCTCGTGTTACCGAGAACTGCCGACCGACTTCTTCAAGCGTATGATCGGTATTCATATCAATCCCAAAGCGCATACGCAGAACCTTCGCTTCGCGTTCCGTGAGCGCCGTTAAGACATCATTCGTGGTTTCTCGAAGCCCTTCCTCTGCTGCGTGGTCAAGTGGGGACTCAACCGAGGTATCACTCACCAGATTCCAGATCGTTGAATCATCGTCATCGCCTACTGGCGTTTCTAAAGAAATCGGCTGCTTGGCAACATCCAACGCTTTGATCACTTTATCTTGGGGCAATTCCATCTTAATACTGAGTTCTTCAATCGTGGCTGGACGACCTAACTCCTGCAGCAGTTGACGACTTAAACGATTAATCTTGTTGACTGTTTCCATCATGTGAACCGGCACACGGATGGTACGCGCCAAATCGGAAATGCTGCGTGTGATGGCTTGGCGGATCCACCAGGTTGCATAGGTTGAAAACTTGAAGCCGCGGCGATATTCGAACTTATCAACCGCTTTCATCAGCCCGATGTTGCCTTCTTGAATCAGATCCAAAAAGTGCAAGCCGCGGTTGGTGTACTTCTTGGCAATAGAGATTACGAGCCGCAGGTTCGCCTCGATCATGTCTTTCTTCGCAAAGCGCATAACATTGATCGCGGACTGGAGTGCTTTATTCGTTTCTTTAATCTCAGGAACGCTCAACCCGCGCGCTTCCGCAACCCGGCGCATCGTCTTGACCGCATGACGCAGGGAAACCCGGTTCGCTTTGATCTTATTCGCCCAGGGTTCACCTGATTTTTCGAGGCTATCAACAAAGGCGACATCAGTCTGACACACGCCATAACGCTCAAGAAATACCGACGTCGGGATACCGCACTTTGACACACACAACTGACGAATCGTTTTTTCTTGCTCACGGATCAAGGCCATGTCGGATTGAACCATCGCAACAATCGGGTCCATCATGGCAGGCACCAACTTCAGCAATGAAAAAACATCTTGAAGCTTTGACAGGCCTGCTTGGTACTTCGGTGTTCCCCGCTCGTGTTTGGCCGCCAATCGTCCAAGCGCCTTATGGGTTTTCGCAAGCGCCGCGAAGCGCGCAGAAACCATTTCCGGATCTGGGCCGTTATGCGTTTCTGTTTCACTCTCTTCGAATTTCCCGCTCGATTTTGCTTCAGCAATGAGCGAAGTGTCTGGAATTTCGGTTTCAGGATCGAGGAACCCTGCAATGATGGACGACACGTCCAGAATAACGTTTGGATCTTCTTGATTTGCCAAAAGGTTATCGTAGGCCGCTAAGATGTGCTCAACCGGGCCAGGATAGGAGGCCAAAACGCGCATGGCTTCGCGAATGCCGTCTTCGATTCGCTTGGCAATCACAATCTCACCTTCGCGCGTCAGCAGGGGGACCGTCCCCATTTCCCGCATGTACATCCGCACGGGATCCATGGTCTTTCCCGCAGCATCGCTAATGTTCAGGAGCGATTCTTCTGAAAGTGTTTCTTCTGATTCGGACTTCAGGTCGGCAAGGTCTTTCGGCGCTACTTCGCAAATAACAACGTTCAAATCGGCAAACGCTTGACAGATATTGTCGAACTCTTCCGAGCCCAATATTCTGTCGGGCAACGATTCGGTTAAGGTGTCAAAGGTTAGATAGCCTTGCTCTCGGCCTTTTTCAATCAGCGATTTCAGCACAGACTCAAGGTTTTCAACCTCATCATCCGCCTCAGTGGCTAAAACAATTCGGCTGGTCAGAATTTCCAGCGCATCCATATCATCGGCGGAACTATTCTCAATTGCGTCGCTTTCGATTATCGAATCGAAGTCACCTTCAGTCGTGTTATTTGCCATGTAACGCGTTCTCCATGATTGAAATTGTTCTGACGGCTCGATTGGGGCCGCATCGATTTCTATTAAAACTGTTTATTCAAGCTCTTTAATTGATGCTCTTTAAATGATGCTCACTATCCGTGTTATGGGTTTACCTGTACTGTCTTGCGATTGTCTTTGCGAATGTCTTTGCAAATGTCTTTGCGAAATCAACCAGCCGCCTTTCTTAACCAGCACTTTTTATCCAGCGCCTTTTTGTCCGGCGCCTTTTTATACAGCGCCTTTTTTATCCAGCGCCCTTTTTGTACGGCGCTTTTTTGATCCGAATGCCGTTTAAAACCGCGCTACTTCAAAAAACGCGTAATCAAAGAACATTTCAACACTCAAACAGTCTCTCGCGGGCCATTGTCCACCCAACACCAATCTATTTTCGTCGTTTTAACCCAAACCTTATTCCGTTATGTACGAGCGCCGCTATGGGCCAAAACCCAATCCTACGCCCGAGTCGTTCATACCAACAACCGCGAGGCGATATCTTATCGATGTATCCTTTAACCAACCGGTCAATTTACCAACGTATATTCTTAACAACGTATGTGCTTACAGATGCATTAGCAGGGCGCTGACCAGACTGATCCGATGCATTAGCAAGTTCGGCGGCTGGAAAAAGGCAGGTGCCCACACCAATGCCGCAAGAGCCAATCAACCGTTCAACTTCGCTTGCGTCGGATTATACCATCGAATACTCGCAAGATCTTGTTTTAGAGCTGTTTTTCAGATCCTCGAGCGGACGGCTTTGACGCCAAAACCGACTCTGCCAGGTTTGGCATTGGTTCAAAGACGACGTCAAGAAACATCGCAAAACCTATCCACCGCGTTCGACCCAACAAAGATATGCGAATCACGTTCAGATAGTTTGAATGAAAATCATGCGCTTACAATTGATAGCTCTATGTCAAGTCACTTCCAGAGGAGAAACCTCCACTTTTTATCCCTATCAATGTACAGAATTGATCCGTATATTCCTCATCCTCGCTAGCGTCAGCTGGACGCTTTAATGTGTTCTCCTCGGCAGGATGGATACGCTTCTGGCTGCGCTAGCTGAGACCAAACCCCGCCGTCAAGCAAGCCTATCTTATTGATTGTTCTCGCTCGCCAGAGCGACCCGGTGCCGATATAACCGATGTATTTTTAGGGCAGTTGGTTCAGCGTCTCGGCGAGTAACGCTTCAAAACCATAAGCCTTATCGCCAATCACTAAAAAATTTGGATTCAGTAATCCTGCTTTGGTGTTGTACTGCAGCGGCTGAAAGTGGGTATTAAAAACCTGTCCCCCTGCGGCGGTCACCACTGCATGTGCCGCGGCCGTATCCCATTCTGACGTTGGTGCGAGCCGAGGATAAAAATCGGCCTCGCCTTCTGCCACCAAACAAAGCTTTAAAGAGCTACCCATACTGGTTAGTGACACCGTCTCGAAGGCCGCATCCAGTGCTTGCAGCACCGTCTTAAGCGCGTCGGAGCCGTGGCGACGACTCGCAACCACCGTTACGGCAGCCGATGAGACCCCCCGAGTCTGGATCACTTGTTCGCTATCGCCCACGATTTTCCAAGCCGTGCCGGCCAGCACATCACCCACATAGGTTATTGATGTAACTGGAACATGAACGACCCCAAAAACGGGTTCATGCCCAGCAATCAGAGCAATGTTCACCGTGAATTCACCATTTCGCTCGATGAATTCTTTCGTGCCATCTAATGGGTCGACCAAAAAATACCGGTCCCAGCTGGATCGCGTTTCGAAATCGATCGCGACGCTTTCTTCGGACAACACCGGAATATCTGGAAATTGACGCTCGAGTTCAGCAACAATGAGGCGATGTGCTGCCAGATCTGCCAAGGTCAAAGGTGACTCGTCCTGCTTTATTTCAACGCCAAAATCGGCGGTATGATAAATGCTCAGAATTTCTGCACCCGCTTGTCGGGCGATTTCTATAAGGGCTTCGCGCATGATGACTCCTGATCAAAAACTGTTGTTAGGTTACACTGCCTTCGATCAATTTGACCAACCGATCACAAGGCTTAAATGAATCTGCTTAATTTCGAAAGCGTACTCCTAGATATGGATGGCACCTTGCTAGACGGTCACTTTGATGATCTTTTCTGGAACGACTGGGTTGCCAAAGCCTATGCCGTTAAAAATAGACTGACGCTGGACCGGGCCAGACAACAAGTCCAAAATGACTTGCAGGCCGTCGCTGGCCAACTCGCCTGGTACGACTTTGATCACTGGGCTGACCACTTCAGCCTCGACTTAGAATCATTGCAAGAAAGCGGCCAGGGCCTCATTCAATGTCGACCGGGGACCCTTGCTTTGCTGGATTACCTAACCGAGCACAGCATGCCAATGATCCTAGCAACCAATGCCCATCCCAAAATATTGGCTTTTAAACTTAAGGCGATCCAAGCGAAACACCCTAAATTTACCGACTACTTTTCAGACATCATTACGAGCCACAGCTTCGGCTCACCAAAAGAGGCGCACGGATTCTGGCAGCAGTTCACCGAACAGACCGGGATCAACCCGGCACGCTCTGCGTTAATCGATGATAATGCCAAGGTTCTGGATGCGGCAAAGGCGTACGGGATCGCTGGGCTGATCGCGGTCAGCCAACCCAATTCAAATCAGCCGCCACAGCCGCGACTGGGTTACGAAAACGTGTGCTACTTGAACGAACTTATCACGGGGTAACGCCAAATGATTCGAACTGACAAATGGCTTTGGGCCGCCCGATTTTATAAAACCCGAGCCCAAGCCAAAGAAGCCGTCGACGGCGGCAAGGTCAAAGTGAACGGCGCCCGTACCAAGCCGGCTAAAGAAATTAAGATTAACGACTTGGTCGAATTCAAAGCCGGATGGGATGATCGCGCGGTCTTAGTCACAGCCCTATCCGATATTCGCCGAGGCGCAGCCGAGGCGGCGCGACTCTTTGAGGAAACCGCCGCCAGTTTGCAAAATCGGGAAACCGCCCGACTCAAACGTGCGAGTCTCGGCCCCATGCCAAAAGGCGAGCGTCCGACCAAAAGAGATCGGCGCCAGATCCACCGATTGGTCTCACGGCCAGATTCCTAGGCCAACGCCACAACAACAAGCGCGTTTATTTTTGCACAGGGTCGGTGATATGCTCGGCGCTGACTCAGGCACCCCTGGGTCAAGTGTGCAATCCTGAAATCGATGAATCATCTCAATGCGTCATCTGATAGGCCATCTTAAGGAATCGTTGTCATGGCGGCTGATTTGCTAAAACAACTCGCAAATGCGGGCAATGCTCAGGAAACCCTTACATTTCAAAGAGGCATTGAGCGAGAGCTCCTCAGGACGACCCAGCAAGGCGCCCTCGCGCTCACACAACATCCAAACGCGCTCGGTGCAAAGCTCACGCATCCTTCGATCACAACCGATTTTTCGGAATCTCAGCTGGAATTAATCACGCCAGTACACCCTTCAACTGAGGCGGTTTTAGCAGACCTTGGCCAGATTCATCAGTGGACGGCGCAGCGTCTAGGCGATGAACGGCTCTGGCCCGGGAGCATGCCTTGCCGCTTGCCGGAAGAACACTTGATTCCACTCGCCTACTATGGCGACTCTAACCTCGGTCGACTCAAAACAACCTACCGACACGGGCTCGGCATTCGATACAACCGAACGATGCAAACCATTTGCGCCGTGCATTATAACTTCTCATTTAATCAACCGTTTTTTGACGGATTGCACCAAATAGCTGGATCACAGCCATTGCGCGCAGCGGCCATGCAGACGTATCGCTCAGAGCAGTACTTTGGCTTGATGCGAAACTTTAGGAGCCTTGCTTGGTTGCCGGCCTATCTGTTCGGCGCCTCGCCGGCGGTAGATCAAAGTTTCGTAAGAAACCAGCAACACGATCTGTTTCCATTGGGCGATGAGACGTTTTACAAACCCTATGCCACCAGTTTGCGATCTGGCGGATTGGGCTACCAAAGCTCGACCCAGGCGGCGCTTTTAAACGTCTGCTACAACAGCTTAGAGAACTACACGGCGACCCTGCGCCATGGCATCACAACTCAATTCGCGCCCTATCAGGCGCTCGAACAACACAAAACCATTCAATTCGCGCAGGTTAATACCAATATCCTACAGTCTGAAGCGGAGTTCTATTCCTCTGTCCGGGCCAAATCAAACCCACCGCCGGGCCAGAATTTTTTAAAGCACCTCGATGCGACTGGGGTTGGTTATATTGAAGTTCGCATGCTGGACATCAACCCCTACCTACCCCTTGGCGTGAGCGCAGAGCAGCTGAATTTCATGGATTTGTTGCTCTTGCACTGCATGCTCACGCCAAGCCCGGAACACGATGAGCGCCTCTGCCAGGAAGCCGTACAAAACTTTACCCAAGCAACCGAGGCAGGACGCAAGCCCGGACTGATCTTAGAAAACAAGGCGCAGCCGATTAACCTTCAGGCTTGGGCTCGAACGCTATTTGAGGCACTTTACGAGCTTGCCGATATCCTTGATCCCCTGCATCAGACGACGCGCTATAAAGCTTGTCTTGATGCGCTCATCGGGCGGGTAGACGACCCAGACAGGACGCCGAGTGGTCAAATTTTAAAGGACCTGATGAGTCAGTCGGTCAGTCTCATCGATCATCACCGCCAATTGAGTCGACGTCACCATCAAGACTTTATGACCCAACCCATTGAGGCGCCAGTCAGACAAGCATTCGATGAAATCGCGGCGCAATCAAGACGCGATTTTGACCAGATACCAGCCAATCGGGATGAAGATTTTTCGGAATTTCTCGCGAACTATCACAAGGCCTATGAATAAGCCTTGTGAACCATTTAGCGCATCTATTGTTGTCCGGAAACAATGACCAGCGCCTGCTAGGCGGATTTCTGGGCGACTTTGTCAAAGGCCTGCAGACCGGCGCACGCCCCCCTGCCATCGAGCAAGGGATTAGTCTGCACCGCGCAATTGACGCCTATACCGATCAACATCCATGTGTTACCGCGTGTCGTCTCGCGCTACCAAACGACTTGAGGCGGGTCTCGGGGATCATCACCGATATTGCGTTTGATCACTTCTTGGCGAAAACCTTCACGCACTATCATCCGCAAAGTCTGCAGCGGTTTGATCAACTCGCCTTCGAGCGCCTGTTAAAACCCGAATACTTCGGTTTCTTCCCTGAGCAGGCACTTTTGACCTGCCAGCGCATGCGTAACTTTAAAAGCCTATTGCGGACTCAAGACGAAGACTTCATCGATCGCAGTCTGATCCATATCGGGCGCCGGCTCCGCGGCGGCGAGCAATTTTTCAACTCAGAAACGCTCCCCAGGATCACGTCTGCTCTACCATTTATCGAAGCAAGCTTTCCAGAATTCTTTGCTTGCCTGCAGGGGTTTGTGGACAATTGGATAACCAATCATGACCTCGCAACACGCGCAGTAACCACCGACGCAAAACTTAAAGGATGAAGGAAAAACCCGGCATGCCGATATTGACCCAACGACTTTTACTCATCGCCTTGAGTGCTAGCAGTTTGCTGCTGATTTTAATCGCCCTCATGATGGAACACTACTTGTACTTAGAGCCCTGTCCGCTGTGTATTTTTCAACGGGTCGGTATTATCTCAGCGGGCTGCCTTGCTGCATTGGCCGCGCTGCATTATCCAGCCCAGCTTGGTATGCGGGTCTACGCGAGTCTTATTGTGACTTCTTTTCTTGCAAGCACCGGTCTCGCTCTTCGACAACTATGGCTTCAGAGCTTGCCGGAAGATCAAGTCCCCGCGTGTGGGCCAAGCCTTGAGTATTTGATCGACGTTCTACCGTTTACGGATGTCCTGGCGATTGTTCTCAATGGCGATGGGAGTTGCGCTGAAGTCGCCTGGTCTTTATTCGGCCTATCGATCCCTGCTTGGGTCGTGGTTGCTTGCATTCCTTTGATCCTCGTCAGTCTTTGGCTTTATCGTGCTCCGAGAACAGCGTCCTAATCACAATGCGCGGGTTATAAGCGAGGCTATCCGCGCGAGTGTTACACTAAGAATTTGAGTCACGCGCTAATGCTCTCTTTTCAAAATATGAGTCTTCGTCGAAACGGCGAGCTACTCATTGAACAACTCGCATTGACCATC
>ENA-OWPI01000382-OWPI01000382.1-marine-metagenome-genome-assembly--contig:-NODE-382-length-63189-cov-7.466472_pt1 | contig 63189 bp, 65 predicted proteins | sample MGYA00238138_ERZ651775 | MGnify/ENA primary metagenome ERZ651775 (study PRJEB26906, sample SAMN06265043) | marine metagenome | isolation source: Helgoland LTER site | place: Germany:Helgoland, sampling...
TAATGCCGCCAACGCATAGCAATTATTACAGTTACCCATGATGATGTCGCTGGGGTCGACGCCTTGGAATATATCGAAGTTGTCCTTCCCATAATATTCACTTGCCCTCTTCCAGTGAATTTTCTCAACCCACTTTTTCTTGGACTCCATATTTTATTTCTGTGGTTTTTTGTGATCGATGAAGAGTGCGTGGACGCCGTGTGGGAAGGTTGGATCTTTCCACGGCTACCCTTCGGCAATAATGCCTTGCCAGTCGATGTCCTTGAGTCTTCCTCTCATGTATGGAAACTCCTATTCATGCAATGTCTCATCATCGCTATCTCGTTCTTCCAGCTCGTCAATTTCTTTTCGAGTAATCGGACCCTATTTTAAAAATTTGTAAGTTTTTGTCAAAAAATGATTGGCTTCATTAATCACTTGAAAATTTACATCTCTGTGTAAGTTCATCCGGTGAAATTGATGCAGAATACGAGGACCAAGACAAGGTCGAACAAATCGATACTTCAGGCTACTCTCAAAAGATTCATATTATTGAAAGGCGGAAGAGTCCATTGCCCGATGAAGACAAGGAAGACATATAGAGCACTGAACTTAACTTCTCGAAATTTGTGCACAGTAAAAGGAATATGAGTCAATAAATGATAGCTGGGGCCATACCTCGATATCTAGACTTCCACATGGAGGACACGCCCATCGAAATGAAGAAAAAGATCTACAATCACATAAAAGATGTATTCAAAAGTGATAAGCCACCTTCCGAAGAAGATAATGACGCATTCGAATAATGGATCAATAAGAACATTAACCTTGATCATCGATATTGCTTTGATAAGCTTGAATAATTTTTGAAACTAGAGGATGTCTTACTACATCTTTATCATTAAAATAAATTTGAGTTACTTTTTCAGTAATAAAATTAGTTACCTTTAAAGCTTCTGATAAACCTGAAGAAACATTATTTGGCAAATCTATTTGAGTTATATCACCAGTAATTACCATCCTTGAATTAAATCCTAAGCGAGTTAAGAACATCTTCATTTGCATTTTACTAGTATTTTGTGCTTCATCTAAAATAATATAGGCATTTGATAAAGTTCTTCCCCTCATAAAAGCTAAAGGAGCAATTTCTATAACTCCAATTTCCATGTACTTTTCTATCTTTTTAAAAGATAAGACATCTTCTAATGCGTCATATAATGGCCTTAGATATGGATCAACTTTATCTTTTAAATCGCCGGGTAAAAAACCTAGTTTCTCTCCTGCTTCAACTGCAGGCCTAGATAAAATTATTTTCGATACCTCTTCTTTTTCTAGCATTTCTACAGCATGAGCTACCGGTAAATATGTTTTACCAGTTCCCGCTGGTCCAACTCCAAAAGTTAATTCAGATACATTCAAAGCATCAATATATTTATTTTGTGTATGGGTTCTGGCTCTAACAGTCTTCTTATCAGTTTTAATAAGTGGTGTGTTAGATTCCATTTTACGAATAAAGTTATTTTCTACACTATTCATTCTTATACTAGCATCTACTTCCTCAAAATCTATATCAAAGCCTTTTTCTAGCTGGCCATACAAATCATTTAAAACATTTTTAGCTAAAAGTATTTTTTCACCAGAAATTGAAACATTTTTTCCTCTTACATGCAAATTAACATTTAATAAATATTCTATTCTGCGTAAATTTTTATCAAATTGACCAAATAAATCTGGTATTAGAGATTCATTATTAAAAGAAATAATAATGTTTTCATCTACTCTATTATCTAATTCTTTCAATTAGTATCTCCAAATCACTGAACAACCTCTCCTTTTAAGCTATTTTTATCTGCATCAAAAACCTTAATATTTAATATATCTCCTATATCATAATTATCTTCTAATAAATGTACTGCTTGCATATATGGACTTCTTCCAACTAATTGATTATTTTTTTTTCTTCTTTCAATTAAGATGTCCATATTCTTGCCAATAAAGGATCTGTTAAAATATAGTTGTTGAGAATATAATATCTCTTGTAATCTCAAAAGTCTTTCCGACTTTATTGACTCCGCAACTTGCCCTTTCATAATGGACCCTGGTGTACCTGGCCTTCTAGAATATTTAAATGAATATGCCTGTGAATAATTCACTTTTTCAACTAAGTCTAATGTATTTTTAAATGCCTGATCTGTTTCTCCAGGAAAACCTATAATAATATCAGAAGAAAATACTATATCAGGCCTAGCATCTCTTAATTTTTCAATTATCTTTAAATACTCTGAAGAGGTGTATTTGCGGTTCATAGATTTTAAGACTTTATCATCTCCAGATTGAACAGGAAGGTGCAAATTTGGCATTAAAGCTTTTATTTCTCCATGTGCATTTATAAGGCCTTCAGTCATATCAGCAGGATGTGATGTCATATAACGAATTCTTTTTATACCTTCTAAATTAGCAATTTCAAAAATTAGTTTATCTAGTGCAAGGGTTTTATGTTTATATTCTCCATGATATGCATTCACATTTTGACCTAATAAGCATATTTCTTTTGCGCCCTGTTTAATTAAGTTTTTAGCTTCTAAAATAATTTCTTTGACAGGCCTAGAGTATTCCGCTCCCCTTGTATAAGGCACGACACAAAAGCTACAAAATTTATCGCACCCTTCTTGAATGCTTAAAAAAGCAACAGGGTTTTTATTATTTCTTAATTTTTGCAATTCATCAAATTTGTTCTCTATAGGAAAATCTGTATCTACTATTCTTTTAGGGTTTTTAAAGTGCTTGTTCAGCATTTCTGGAAGACGATGATATGTTTGCGGGCCTACTACTATATCAACCATAGGCTGACGTCTAATAATCTCTTTGCCTTCTGCTTGAGCTACACATCCAGCCACTACAATATTTAATTTTTTACCCTGATTTTTTAAATTAATTTTATGAGGCGCTATTCTTCCCAGCTCTGAATATATTTTTTCCGCAGCCTTTTCTCTTATATGACATGTATTTAAAATTATTAAATCAGCATCATCATAATGGTTTGTTGGGGTATAGCCATGAGGCTGCATTAACTCGTACATTCTTTCTGAGTCATATACATTCATTTGGCAACCATAAGTCTTAATGTATATTTTTTTCATAAAATTTAATACGCCTTAATTTAAAAAATGATCTTAACAAGATTTATTGAAATCATCAAATGCCCTAACACTTAGGCGTCTTATTATTCAATGCGCTAACATTGCCAGCAAGCGCTAAACCCATACCTTGTGCAACTTGCTCCCAGGCTATTTTAGAGAGAGATTTTCTGTCTGATACTTCTTGAATTGGTTCATGAGCTATAACTAATATATCTACACTGTTTAACTTTAAAATATTCCACAAATGATTCATTAGATCCATATCTCCCCACCAAGAAATTAAAGGCCTCTCACTTCTAGACATAGGCAAACCATTTATCCCCTTATAACAAATAGTGACTGCCTGCATTAAATAATTTTCGGACTTATCTGTTTTATTTTCTACAACAGAGAATAAAGAGGATTTAAATTTTAAAACTCTATTTCCGTCTGAAGAAGTACCTTCAGGAAATAGCACGAGTCTTTTTCCTTTATGCAAAACCTCATTTATTTCATTTTTTTGCTTAACTGCTTTTATAGCTCTTCTTTCTATAAAAATAGTGTCTTGTAATTTAGCTAAAAAACCAAATAAGGGCCATTTAGATACTTCTGATTTAGCTATAAAACTTATATTAGTTAGAGAAGACAATATAGAAATATCTATCCAAGATGCATGATTTGAAATTAATAATCCTGGTTTTTCCTGATGAATTTTTCCAACTAAATTAACCTTAACATTTAAAATTTTTAAAAAACCTATATGAAAAAGTCTTGGGATATTTCTATATAAAGAAAGGTTAAAAGGCCTAAGAATAATTAAAAACACTAATATTATTAAAAGCCAGAAGCATATAAATACTAATCTCATTAGACGCCTTGAATATATACACAAATGTTGTAAACATAAAAAAAGATTCACAATATCGTTATATCCGTTTTATCTAATTCATAATGCGATCTATATCTACTTGTAACTTGATCTGTTTTAAGGACTATTACTATATCAGTTGTTCCAAACTGTTGATCCAAGACAGCTCCTTCCCCAATATAGGCTCCCACTCTTAAGTATCCCTTTACTAAGGGTGGTATTAATCGCCTAGCTTTTTTTACATCAATTTTTGATTTAGAAATAAAATTCATATTGATGTATCTATTAGGTAAAGCTAGCGGCCTAATTTCTTTTGGCGCTAAATGATAATGGTGCAAATAAGATAAAGGAAGTTCAATTAATTCTTGAGAAACCTCTGGAAAACTGGCGCACCCAAACATAATTTTTATATCATAAAAAAATACATAATTAGCTATACCTCTCCAAAGTAGCTGCATAGTTTGGCCATTTCTGTGTTTTATATCCACACAAGAACGTCCTAATTCTAAAATTTCTCCAGGATAATCTAACAGGTTTTTAATATTATATTCACCGGCAGAATAAAAACCTCCATTATTTATTGCCTGACTTTTTCTATTTAAACGATAGGTGCCAACTACTTTATCTAAAATGTTCTTTTTTGAATGATCTAATACTAGCAAATGATCCCAAAATTTATCAAATTTATCATAGTCTCTTTTTGCAACTAACATTTTTTTATTTGGTTTAGCAGACATTTCATCATAAAAAACTTTGTATCTTAAAGCTTGCGCTGCATCTATCTCTGCACTATTTTCTGCTAAACGCACTTCTAAATTGCCTGAATGAACAGGTTCTATAGTTTTAAAAAAATCTTCGGCAGCAGCCATATAATGGATCCTAATTAATTATTATATATATAGTATAATTTATTTAAACTTTTTTCCCGTATAATTCAAGTCTATGACCGGTTAATTTATAACCTAGCTTTTTAGCTACTTTATCTTGTAAGACTTCAATCTCTTCATTTACAAATTCTATTACTTCGCCAGATTCTACATCAATTAAATGATCGTGATGATCATTACTAAATATTTCGTATCGAGATCTTCCATCACCAAAATCTCTAACAACCACTATATTCGTATCTTCAAATAATTTCATTGTCCTGTATACTGTAGCCATGCTTATCTTAGAATCCACTTTTAAAGACCTCTTAAATACCATGTTAGCATCTGGATGATCATCTGATTTAGATAATACTTTTGCAATAACTCTTCTTTGATGCGTTAGCTTAATACTTTTAGCAGCACACATAACCTCTATTGCTGAACTTGCCATATTTAATATTCCCAATTATAAAAAACTATTCTTATTATATTAAAATAATAGCTTATATTTAACATTAATTTATAATAAAGTGTAAAAAAAAACATTGGTATCGTATTATGAATAAAAATATAATGAAAGAAATAGACCTTTTAAATGAAATTTGTCCTATGACCTTTGTCAAAACAAAACTTGCTTTAGAAAAAATTAATAAAGGAGAAAGAATAAAAGTCATATATAATAGCCAAGAAGCAAAGACTAATGTTCCTAAATCTGTAATTGAAATGGATCATAAAATTATTTCAATTACAGATTTAGATAAAGAAAAATTTTATATTATAATACAGAAATAACCTATGATTTTTGTAACTGCATTACTATAGCATCAATTTTTTTTCCTACCTTATTTCCCTTAAAAACTAAATAATAGTTTTTACGTTGGCCAATTTTTTTAAAACCAAAGTTCTTATAAAAATTTATGGCATTTATATTACTAACTGCTACCTCTAAAATTAGATGCCCTTTAAATTCTGGCCTATTTATTATATAATTAAGTAAAGATTTTCCTATTTGTTTTTTTTGGTAACTGCTTTCAATAGCGATTGTGATAATTTCAGAAGAATCTTGATCAAAACGAACTATAGTAAAGCCCACAATTATATTATTATAAATGCAATAAAATATATGTGCCCCAGCATTAATTAAATCATTAAAATCTTTAAAAGACCAATTTCTAAAATTATGCTTATTAAAAGCAGAATAGTAAATACTCACTAATTGATCTATAATTTCTATATCAATGGTTTTTAAGGTAAAAATATTGCTTTTCATTTATTTAACTATCGGATTATTTTTCCAGGTAGATGGTTTTTGTGCGTTAACCTCTCTAAGATAGATTGGATTTGGCTCAATGAAATTACTATTTACTATTGAGCCTTTAGCAGTATAAAATAAGCTTTCAGCTGTAGGACTATCAATACTATGCATTTCCCCGTGAAAATTGATATTTTTCGCTAATATTTCAACATCGTTTCCTACTAAAACAATATCATCAATTGATACAGGAAGTGTAATTTCTTCATCAATATTTATTAATCGGGAAGGAACGATAGATTTATTAAATTGATCAAAGAACTCTATATAATAAAAATTAGGCGAAGCCTTAATAATAGAAAAAATATTTTTTTTATTATTATTTAAAAAGCTTCTGCTAATAGCTTCTAGAGAAGATAAGCCAGCAATTTTAGTATTATGAGTAATTGCAAAACCCTTAACAAAAGATAAAGAAACTCTTATGCCATTAAAATTACCAGGACCTATTGTCGAAAACAGAATATCTAGATCGCTTAAATTAAGATTTAATTCACTAATCATGCTTTGAATACTATTAAATAGGATTCCTGCACGGTCTCTTTTAAGAGCTATTTTATTTTTATAAACTACCTTATTATTATGTGACAATAATATTACTAGATGACTTAAAGAAAGGTCCAATACAATGAAATTCAAATACATATCCTCATTTATTTACTTAATAAATTTAAATCGATATGATTATTATAGTCTTCTTTATAGATTATAAAAAGGGAAAGAATGAAACTAATTGAAATTACAGAAGAAATGTATGATGTTTCTATAGAATTAGCATATGCAAGAAGTGATAATTTCACTGGAAAAAAAATATATAAAAATAATAAATGTTTTATTCATGAAGATGCTCTGCCAAAATTGTTATCTGCAATTTATTTAGCAAATTCTCTAGGGTATAGATTTAAAATTTATGATGCCTATAGGCCATCATTAGCTCAACAGACCTTATGGGATTTCTGCCCTGATAAGAATTTTATTACTCCTCCTGATAAAGGGTCTCCTCATTCCCGAGGTATAGCCATTGATTTAACTTTAATGAAAAATAATGAAATAATAGACATGGGAACCAGCTTTGATTACTTATATAAAAAATCTTATCATGGTAACACTGAAATATCTATTAGTTGTCAAAAGAATAGAATGATTCTTCTAGGAATCATGACAGCTGCTGGGTGGGATTTTTATGAAAATGAATGGTGGCATTATCAATTACATAATAGTAAAACATGGCCTTTAATTAATGACAAAAATATTCAAAAAATAATTATGGGAATACAGAAAGTTAAATGAGTTTATTAGTTAAAGCTATTTATTTGATTACTTGTTTTTACTTAAGTAATTTTATTATAAAAATTGCTCAAGCAGATATAGTTGTGGTGGCTTATGATAATTTTTCTAATAAAGGTTTCGATTTAGAAGTAATAGATAAGCATATTAAGTTACTGAATAATAATAAATATTATGTATTAAGTACTAAAACTATTATAGATGCCATTTCTTCCGCAAAAATTTTGCCTAATTACTCTGTAGCAATAACAATAACAAGTAATAAAAAACAAATTATTGATAATATGTGGCCATCAATGGCAAAAGCCTCACTTCCTTTTACTTTATTTATTGAGCCTCATTTAATTAATAATGGTCCTAATAATATGCAATGGGAAGATATAAAAACTCTACATAATAATGGGGTTGAAATAGGGATTAGTAGCACACCTAAAAATATTGTAAGTGCTATTAAATTATATAAAAATAATTTATCTTTAGACCCAATTAGTTATCAATATAAACTAGGTATTTGGTCTAAAGAAGAAATGCAAATATTGAAAGAAAATGAAATTAAAATAGCCTTTGGAGACAACTCAGGGCCAGTTAGTCTCAGAATGAACATATATAAATTACCTCGTTTTAATATTTCAGGTAAATTCTCAAACATTAAAAGGTTAAAAATTGTATTAGAAACCTTGCCTCTTGAAGTATCTAAAATATTGCCGGACACTAATACTCTTATTAGCAACCCTCCATTATATGGTTTTACTTTATTACATAAGGATCAAAACCCTAAGTGTTATACTAATAATAATAATGAAGCCGAAGTGATTACTGTTAATGAGAATAGAATAGAAGTAAGAACTAAAAAGTTTAATGGGTCAAAAGCAAGAATAAATTGCATCTCTAAAAATTCTAATGATAGACTTTTATGGCATGGTTCATTATTTTGGGTAAATAAATAAAAGAATAGTTATAATACTTCTCTGACTTCCATAACTTCAGGAATGTAATGCTTTAGCATATTCTCTACTCCCATTTTTAATGTAGCCATAGATGACGGACAGCCCGAACAAGCTCCTCTCATTTCAAGCTCTACAACTCCCTCGGAATAACCGTGGAAAACTATATCTCCTCCATGACCTGCTACTGATGGCCTTACCCTAGTCTCTAATAGTTCTTCTATTTGTATTGCAATGTCTTTATCTTCTTCATTAACTTCAGTTGGAGCAACCTCTTTAACTTCATCAATTACTTTTTCATTAGACATGTAATGTTGCATAATCTGACTTAAAATTAATGGCTTAAGTACTTGCCATTCCAGATCGTCATTTTTTGTTATAGAAACAAAATCTGATCCAAAAAAAATGGCATAAATTCCATCAATTAAAAAAAGTCTTTTAGCTAATGGCGAATTTTCTGCTTCTGCTATATTTTTATAAGAAACATTTTTTTGAGGAGACACTTCTTTGCCAGGAATAAATTTTACTGTCTTAGGGTTTGGTGTTAACTCTGTCTGAATAAACATATTATTTCCTTATCAATTTCTAAGTTATTTTTAAAAGTTCATTATTATTTAAATTTCCTGGCACTATAGTTAATGGAATATGAATACTATTAGTAAGTCCCGTAGAAAACTTATTAATTAATTCATTTGTTCCTTTTCCTTCTGGTGCCGCTCCAAGAACTAATATACTAATAGATTTATCTTCATTAATCAAATCTACTATGCTTGTATATTTAGAACCGTATGAAATTCTTGTTTCTATTTCAATTGCAAACTCTTGAAATGTTTCTTCTTGAAGCTCAGATAAAACTCTTTCTGCCTCTTCTTTTGCCTCTCTCTCCATAACTTTTTCTACTCCGGCAAAATGTTGCATATCATTCGGTTCAACTACATATAATATAAGTACTAAACCATTAGAATTTTTTGCCCTCATACACGCAAATTTCAAAGCTGCCTTGCATTCTTCAGAAGAATCAACACATACTAAAAATTTTACTTGTCCAGGAATATGATCCAAGATTACCTACCTTTCATACTCTTCTAAAAATTTCACTTGCTGTTAAACCTAATAGTATTGCTCCTAAAGCTGCTAATAATCCATATAAAAAAGAATGATTTTTTGAATAGTCATACAAATATGCACCCATTCCCCCCTTTGTGACCTTAACATTATTCTGCCAAGAAGATAATAAATATCCTGTCTTATTTACTAAAAAAGTATTTACTTTATATTCACCAATTGGAGTAGTACCAGGCAGCTCAAAATCTACTCTAAACAAAGTATCTTCAAAAATCTCAATATCTGATTTTTCTATTACTAAAAGATTTCTTTTTTTGTAAAAGGTTTTTAATATATTTTTATAGCCCTCTTTATCTTCTTCTAGACTCATGCCTTTAGCAGTATTAATTTTTACATTGTCCCAGCCAATCTCGTTTTCTTTTAAAAATTCACTATTAGCGAGAGTAAGATTATTATCATTTGTAGCCATTGCATAATAACCTGGTGCATTTAATAATTTTGAATTATTTGCACTAACTAACCATACACCAAAATATTTTTTCTTTTTACTTATTTTTAATTTTGCGCTTGGACCCAGTACAGTAATTATAATAACAGTGTCATTATGAAGTTTTGGATCAATGGCCCCATAAACTGTAATTTTTGCTCCATCAAAAGATGCTGTAATATTAATATCTTCATTTAAAACTTTTGATAATATCGGATCTCTAGCATTAGCTCCATTTATGAGAAATATAATAAATAAAAAATATAAGTAATTTTTCATTGAGCATCCTTATAAGTCTCTATAATAAAAAGCTCTTCTGGAGTAACTAAAATATTTCCTATTAAGACGCTAGCTACTATTATTATGATTATTGCGAGGAGAAATCTAATTTGCTCTCCCCTTAAAAGGGCCATAGCTCTTGTTCCAATTTGAGCTCCTATTACAGCACCGATAAGTAACAAGGAAGACAAAACAACATCTACTGTTTGATTAATATATGAATGCATTATAGTAGACACAGTAGTAACAAAGACTATTTGTAGCAAAGATGTGCCTATTACGACTTGTGTAGGCATTCCAAGAATATAAATCATGGCTGGAACTAAAATAAAACCACCACCTACCCCCATTATTGAAGATAGTATTCCTACTAATAGCCCTATAAATATTGGTGGCAATATACTAATATACAGATGAGATTTTCTAAATTTTATTTTGAAAGGTAAGCCGTGTAGCCATATGTGCTCATGTAATTTACTTCTCTTTCCTTTATGTTTTTTTTTAATTGAGCTTACACTCTCAATTAGCATCCACAAACCAACAAAAACCAAAATAAGAATATAAGATAAAGAAATAAATAATTTTTCTTGTCCTATACTTAATAAATATTTTAGTAAAAAGACTCCAATTATACTGCCAAAAACCCCTCCTAACAAAAGTATAAAGCCCATCAAAAAATCTACATTAGCTCTTCTCATATGTGCCAAGAAACCAGAGACTGATGCAGCTAAAATATGGTTTGCCTCAGATGCAACAGCGACAGCTGGAGGAATTCCCATTAAAATTAACATGGGGGTCATTAGAAAACCTCCACCAACTCCGAACATACCAGACAAAAAACCGACCACTAAGCCTAAACACATTAATACAAAAAAATTGATTGGTAGGCCTGCTATTGGTAAATAAATTTCCATATATTAATATAGCCCAACAATATCTTTTACTTTGGTTATAATTGGTTCCGCTATATTATTGGCTCTATTGCCCCCACCTTTTATAGTCTCTACAAGGTAGCTTTTATCCTCTAGTAATTTTCTCATTTCTTTAGTAATAGGGGCTAATGTTTCGACAGCAACCTCATTCAATTCTTTTTTAAAATCAGAGAATTGTTTTCCCATAAACTTTTCTACAACTTTTTTTGTAGTTTCATTAGATAATGCAGAGTATATATTTAATAAATTTACAGCTTCAGACCTTGAATTAATAACCTCTTCTTTAAAATTGTCTTCATCATCTAAAGAGTCTAAATCAGGTAAAGGAAGAGGGTCTGTTTTTGCTTTTCTTATCTTATTTGAAATATCATCTATACTATCAGTCAAATTTAATCTGGAATAATCGGATACATCAGACTTGGACATTTTGTTTTTTCCGTCCCTAAGGCTCATAACTCTGGTTGCAGCACCCATAATTACCGGCTCCGTAATAGGAAAATAGTCAAGATTAAAGTCATTATTAAATTTTTGAGCTATATCCCTAGCTAATTCAAGATGCTGTCTTTGGTCATCTCCAACAGGCACATGCGTCGCATGATATGCTAAAATATCTGCTGCCATTAAAACTGGATATGTATATAGGCCTGCAGAAGCATTCTCCCTATTTTTGCCCGCTTTCTCTTTAAATTGCGTCATTCTATTTAACCAGCCTAAACGAGCTACGCAATTAAAAACCCATGCTAATTCTGCATGGGCAGATACTTGCGATTGTGCAAAGATGATTGATTTCTCAGGATTTATTCCTGCTGCAATAAAAGAGGCAGCAACTTCTAATATATTATTTTTTAATACTTTTGGGTCTTGCTTTACAGTAATTGCATGCATATCTACCACACAATAAATGCATTCGTGATCATTCTGCAATGATACAAAATTTTTTATAGCTCCTAGATAATTTCCTAGGTGCAAATTACCCGTAGGTTGTACTCCTGAAAAAACTCTTCCCATACTTCACCTCTTAATTGAGTTATGTAAAAGACTATAAGTCTAATACTATATATATAAAATACTATTTATTATTATTTTAAATTTTATTCGAGATAAAATATTTTTTTAATCCCAGTATATGGCTAAAAGAGAAGAATATAAAAACCCCTACTAATATAAATGATGACAACTTACATATATTTATAAACTTTGAAGGCATTAAATAGTAATTTAAATAAAATTGATTCAAAACATATAGAGATAAGAACATAATAATAGTAGTTACTATTATTTTAATAAGAGCAATAAAAAATATATTTGATACTATATAAAAGCGCCTTTTAATTAATATAAATAATAATAATAGCGCATTTATATATCCTGCAATACATAGAGAAAGTGCAATTCCTATATAGCCAATTTTACTCATTAAATACCATGTTAAAATAATATTTATAGCTGCACAGAATGCAGCTATTTTTACTGGTGTTTTTGTATCCTGTCTTGCAAAAAAATTAGGCGAAAGTACTTTAATTAACATAAAGGCGGGGATGGCTAAAGCATATATATTTAATGCATTAGATGTAGCAACTATATCAGATTCTATAAATGCGCCATATCCAAATAATGTAGATATTACTAAGTGGGACAAATATATAAGCGCAACGGATGAAGGTATAGAGAAAAAAATTGTTAGTAAAATTGCTCTTTCTTGCACTAAATTTTGTTTTTTAATTTGTCCTAGATTAATTTTTTTTGCTAAATCAGGTAAAAGCGCTGTTCCTATTGCTATACCTATTATACCTAAAGGTAATTGTGCTATCCTGTCTGAATAATAAAGCCAAGATATTGCACCTGGTATTTGACTAGCAAAAATAGACCCTACTAGTAAATTAACCTGAATTACTCCGGCACCAAAAGCCCCGGGTATAAATCTTTTTATAAAAAGTTTGATATCATTATCAATTTTTGGAAATGAAATGCTAAACTCTAGTCCATTTCTATAGGTATCCCATGCCAGAAGCAACATCTGAAATACTCCTGCTAGCAATACTGCCCAAGATATAATAATACCAACATCACTTACAATATATCTAGACATAATAAGCGCAATAATTAAAAAAACATTTAAAATGATAGGGGCTGCTGCTCCAGACCAAAATTTTCCATTTGTATTTAAGCAAGCTGCAAAAAGAGCAGTAAAAATAATAAAAATTAAATATGGAAAGATAATTCTTGCATAAGGTACAGCTAACTCAAACCTTATAGCATCTTCCATAAAGCCTGGTGCTATTAGATAAATTATATTAGGCATAAAAATTTCAGATAAAATAATTAAAGGTAAAATAAAAACTAGTAAAAAAGAAGCTATTTTAGAGGTGAATAATATTCCTCCTTGAATCCCATATTTTTCATATTCTTTTGCTAATATAGGTATAAATGCCGCAGAAAAAGCTCCTTCTGCAAAAAACCTTCTAAAAAGATTAGGTATTCTAAAAGCGACTAAAAATGCATCAGCAATTGGCCCTGTTCCTAAAATAGATGCGAATAAAATATCTCTAATAAAACCCATTAACCTGCTTAATAAAGTCCATGCACTCACAACAGCACTAGATTTATAAAGACCAGATAATTTATTGAAAGGGAACATTATACTTGTACTAACGCTTTAATGTTTTCATCTGTTTTGTCATGTATTGCTTGCATTAATTTATCTTTAATTAAGTTAATTTTATTTTCTTCTATAATTTTACCACCTGTCAGATTCTTTACGTAAAAAACATCCACCGCTCTTACTCCATATGTACTTATTCTAGCTGTAGATATATGTAGTCCTATTGAAAAAAATTCACTCGCCAATGTATGTAATAGGCCTATTTTATCTTTTGAATTTATTTCTATTACCGTATGTGACCTGGAGGATAGATTGTCTATTAAAACACGAGGTTCAATTATAAACGAATCCTTTCTAGAAGGGATTTGTAAACTTTGGAACTCCTTCATTAATACTTTAGGACTTCTTTCTTCCGTAATTGTTTTTCTAATGGTCTCTATAAGAATATTGAGTCTATTTTTTTGTTCAATAATTGAGGAAGCATCTGCAGACCTAACTAAAAATGTATTAACTGTCATTCCATCTTTAGTTGTAACTATTCTTGCATCCTGAACTGATGTTCCCGCTAAAGCTAATGCCGCGCAAGTTCTTGCAAACAAGCCTAAATGATCTTGAGTATAAATTGAGACCTCTGTCACGCCTTGGTCTTTTAATGGTTCAATAAAAATTTTTAATTTTAAATTTTCTTTATCTGCACCTATAATTAAATTCGCATGTCGTAAATGAACATCAGAGCTTATATTCGTCCAATAGTATGAATAGAATCGATCAGCATATGTTTTAAACTCTTGGTCATTCCATTTAATTAATGAATCTCTCAACTGGTTCCTGGACTTTTCTTCCCTAATTATTCTGGACTTTTGATCCCCTCCACCATTTATTTCCATTAAAGTTTCATCATAAACAACCTTTAATAAATTGTCTTTCCAACTGTTCCATATTTCTGGGCCAACTGCTGTAATATCCGCTACGGTTAATACATATAATAATCGTAATAATTCTGCAGATTGTATTTTATTTTTTAGATCAATAATAGTCTTCGGATCCTGAAGGTCTCTTTTAAAAGCAATCGTGGATAATAAAAGATGGTTTTCTACTAACCAAATTACAGTTTCCACCTCATCAGAAAGCAACCCAAACTTTGGGCATAAATTTTTTGCTACTTGCCCTCCTAGTATTGAATGGTCTCCCCCTCTACCCTTTGCTATATCATGCAGAAATAATGCAATATATAAAACTTTTTTTGATACTATATTTTTTAAAACTTTAGAGGCTAATCCATACTTGGTTTCATATTCTCCATTGTCTATTTTTCTGAGAATACCAATAGCATTTATCGTATGCTCATCTACAGTATAAGTATGGTACATGTCGTGCTGCACTCTTGCGACAACTTTTTGAAAATCTGGAATAAACCGTCCAAGAACCCCTGTTTCATTCATATTTCTTAAAACTTTATCTGAATTCCTTAAATTTGTAAGAATATTAATAAAGTAATGATTAGCCTTTATATCATTGCGAATATCATCAATTTTTCTAATATTTAATTTAATTAAGTTAGTTAACTCATTACTTAAATTTAAATTAAATTCTGCTGAAAAGTCATATGCTTTAAATATATCAATTGGCTCAATACTTTTTATACCTTTTGCTAAATATATTTTATTATTATAAAACTCAAAAATTCCATTTTTGTTTTTTTTAAATTTAAAAACTAGATTTTTTACTAAAGAATTAGGCTTATCAAAGTTTTTATTTTCTATGTTTTCTAATACACTCTTAGTTAGATAACCTACTTCTTTTGCAAACAAATAATAATGTTTCATAAGTCGTTCTATAGGAATAGAGCCAGCATGATTAGTATAGCCTAATTTTTCGGCTATCAATAATTGTAAATCAAATGTTAATCTGTCTGAATCATTCGTTCCATAATAATGCATTATTGCTCTTAAATTCATAAAATATTTTTCTGCTTTATCATAAAATAATGCTTCCTTTTTAGTCATTATTCCTAATTCTATATAGTCTGCTGAGTTATTAACTTGATACATAAAAGAAATGATCCATCTAATAGTATTTAAGTCTCTCAAGCCTCCTTTACATTCCTTAATATTTGGTTCTAAAAGATATCTAGAATCTCCCATTTTTTTATGCCGTAAATCTCTTTCTTTTAATTTGGTATAAAAAAAATTATTTTTTTCTTTATTTAAAATTTCTGACTGGAATAATCCATTAAACTTGAGCCATAAGTCTTGGTTTCCAGATATAAGCCTTGCATCTAATAATGCTGTGCAGATAGTATTATCTGCTCTAGCTTTTATAATAGTTTCTTCTAAACTCCTTACAGCATAGCCAACCTTAAGTTTTAAGTCCCATAATAAATATAATAGAGTTTCTACAATCTTCTCTATTCTTGGTGTCATTTTATAAGGTGTCAAAATGAGCAAGTCTATATCAGACCCTGGTGATAGATTTCCTCTGCCATACCCACCAACGGTGATTACTGCTAATTTATCAGAAGTAGTAGGGTTAGCTATAGGAAAAGCAAAATTATTGATCGCATCAAAAGCAGTTAATATTACTGCATCTATCATTTTTGCCCTTAGCTCACCAGAGCCAACGCCGTCCTTATTTTCCATATATATGTTTTTTATATTTACTGAATGTTTATCAATAAACTTCTTAAGTATAGGAAGTAAATTCTGTTTAAATGAAGTTCTAGAAGTTTTCTCATGTATAGATATTTCTATATCATGTATTAATTCTTTTCGATTAAAGTGATATTTATTAACCACATCTTTTTCCTATTTTTAATTATTCTAACTCTTTTATTCTTTTAACATATACATATAACTTATCTAATGCTTCTTTAGGAGACAAAGTATCTAAATTAATAGCTGACACGTCATCAATTAAACTATTAACAATTTTTATTTTGTTTTTGTTTTTGTTAATTGTTAGATTTTTGACTTCTTTTTTTCCGCTATCTAAATTAGCTTGAGTGCCTGATGCTTCAAATTCTTCTAAAATTTTCTTAGCTCGCGCTAAAACTGAATTTGGAATTCCTGCTAAAGAGGCAACATGTATGCCATAAGAACCTTTCGCTACTCCTTGAATAACGGTATATAGAAATATTACCTTATTTTCCCATTCTTTTACCTGCATAGTATGACAAGATAGAGATTTAAGAGTATCAGATAATTTAGTTAATTCATGGTAATGTGTAGCAAAGAGAGTTCTACATTCTGAATTATTATGTAAGTGTTCTAAAATAGACCACGCAAGAGAAAGGCCATCATAAGTAGAGGTGCCTCTTCCAACTTCATCCATAATTACTAATGATTTTTTTCCTGCCTGATTTAAAATTGCAGCAGTTTCTAACATTTCCACCATAAAAGTTGAACGGCCACTTGCAAGATCATCTGAAGAACCAACTCTACTAAATAATGCATCGACTATTCCTATTGAAGCTCTTTTTGCAGGAACATATGAACCTGCCTGTGCAAGAATTGTGATAAGAGCATTTTGTCTCAAAAACGTTGATTTTCCTGCCATATTAGGGCCTGTCAAAAGCCATATTTTATCTTCTTTTTTTAGATGACAATCGTTACTAAAAAATTTACTTTCTCCACTCTTCTGCATGACCAATTCAACAGATGGGTGCCTGCCTCCTATTATTTTTAAGCTTTGGTCATTTAAAATAGATGGTCTGACAAAATTATTTAATATAGATACTTCTGCTAAGGAAGAAACGACATCCAAACGTGAAAGAGCGTAAGATATATTAGCTAAAGTTTCATGTTGAGTATTTATTAACCCTTTAACTTCTTCAAATATACGGACCTCAATTTCTATTGCTTTTTCTGCGGCATTACTTATAGATTCAGAAAGTTTAGAAAGGTCCTCTGTCACAAAACGTGCTGCCCCCTTTAGCGATTGCCTAGGAATAAACCTTTCTGAATTTTCTATTTCTAAAAATTTATTTTTTTGTAATTGAGTAACTTCAAAAAAATATCCTATTACATTATTATATTTAATCTTAAGTGATGTTAGTCCTGTTTTTAATTTTTCTTCTGCTTCCATTTCTAAAATGTGCTGCCTACTTTTATCTCGAAAAGATCGCACTTCATCTAGTTCTTTTGAATATCCCTTTTTAACGAAACCTCCATCTTTTAAAAAAAGTGGTAAGTTATCGGAAAGAATTTTTTTTAATGTATTTAATAATGCATGACATTGGCCTAGATTTTTCTTAAGTTCTATAAAGCCTTTTGGAATATTTTTATTCAAAATATTTTCTAAATTATGTGCTGACTCTATTCCCAGTTTTATGGACCTAATATCCCTTGGTCCGCCTCTAGAAAGAACTACCCTAGCTTTTGCCCTATCTATGTCAGCTGAAGCTTTTAATATTTTTCTAATATTTTCTCTTACTTTATCTTCCTCGATCAAAAACTCAATCATATCTAAACGACTATTAATTTCTTCAATGTCGGTTAAAGGCGCAGAAATATCTTTGTCTAACTGCCTCGTTCCTACAGCAGTTAATGTCATATCTACAGCATCTATTAGACTTCCTTTTTTATGTCCATCTAAAGTTTCATTGATTTCAAGGCTTTTTCTCGTAGAGCTATCTATTCTCATCAGCGCTTCATTTTTTATAGATTTAGGAAATCTGATAGGAGGCAAATTACCCTTTTGAGTCAAGGAAACATAGTCCAATAAAGACCAACAAGTTATAGTTTCGTTTTCTGAAAAACTGCCAAAAGAAGACAATGTTTTAACACCATAATGAAAACAAATTAATTTTTCTGCTTTTTTACTATTATTTATACTTTGAATTAAGGGAGAGATAATGCAGTCAAAAGTTTTCTTTATTAAGTTTGAATAGTAATTATCTACTGTATCCAGAAGTAAAATTTCTCTCGGTCGAACTCTTGCAATAACGGATAAAAATGTATATTTAGAGCATGATTCTGTATAAAGCTCTCCGGTAGAAACATCTAACCAAGCTATTCCTATTTTTTCATTACTAGTAGATATAGAAAGTAAAAAATTATTTTTACCTGCATCTAACAAAGTTTCTTCTGTTAATGTTCCTGGAGTAACTATTCTTACTACTTCTCTTTTAACTAATGCTTTATTTCCACCTCTTAATTTAGCTTCCTTAGGGCTTTCCGTTTGTTCACATATAGCTACTTTGTAATTATTTTTTGTTAACTTTTCTAAGTAAGGCAGATATGCATGATATGGCACACCACACATAGGAACAGGGTTTCCATCATATTTTCCTCTACTAGTAAGCGCAATATCTAGTTCTTTAGATGCAATTACAGCGTCCTCAAAAAACAATTCATAAAAATCTCCCATTCTAAAAAAGAGCAAGCTATCCAAATTATCTGATTTAATTTCTAAAAACTGTTGAAACATTGGGGTTGTTTTTAACAATGCTTCACCATTAACTTTTGATAATAGTGGGAGTGATTGTTGTTCTAATTCATTATCAGCTGACATTATTATTTCTCTAATAAAAACAAATTAATATTGGAGCTTTAATGTAACATATTGATCAAATTTTCTCATGAAAAATATATACATAATAAATAGAAAAGTAATTAGTAGAAATTCGGTATTAAATAGATGGACGTTATTTATTATAAACTGTAATCTTAGAACTATGTCAATTATACAGGATTAATAAATGCCAAAATCTTCGCAACCTATCGATGCTCTAAATTTTCATTCAAAAGGAAAACCCGGTAAATTAGAAATAGCACCAACAAAACCTCTAACGACTGCTAGAGATTTATCTCTTGCTTATTCTCCAGGAGTTGCCGTTCCTTGTTTAGAAATAGAAAAGAACCCTTCTTCTGCCTATGACTATACCGCTAAAGGTAATATGGTTGCTGTAATATCTAATGGAACAGCCGTTCTAGGTTTAGGAAATATTGGAGCACTTGCTTCTAAACCTGTCATGGAAGGAAAAGCAGTTCTATTCAAAAGATTTGCCGATATTGATGGTATAGATTTAGAAGTAAATACTCAAGATGCAGATGAATTTATTAATAGCGTAAAATTTTTAGGTAAATCTTGGGGAGGAATAAATCTCGAAGATATTAAAGCTCCAGAATGTTTTATAATTGAGGAAAAACTATCTGAACTATTAGATATACCTGTTTTTCATGATGACCAGCATGGCACTGCCATAATAGCAGCAGCAGGCCTTATTAATGCCTTAGATATTACAAATAGAAAAATTGATAATTTTACTATGGTAGTAAATGGCGCTGGTGCCGCAGGAATTGCTTGTGCGGAATTATTAAATGCTATGGGAATGCCAAAAAAGAATATCATTATGTGTGATACTAAAGGTATTATTCATAGAGAGAGAACCGACCTGAATCAGTGGAAATCAGCTCATGCAATTACAACTAAAAAACGTTCTTTAGCAGAAGCCTTAGATGGAGCGGATGTTGCCTTTGGATTATCTGTAAAAGGCGCTTTTACTAAAGACATGATGAAAAAAATGGCGCCTAATCCTATTGTTTTTGCTATGGCTAATCCAGATCCAGAAATAACGCCTGAAGAACTAAAGGAAGTTCGCCCAGACGCAATTATTGCAACAGGTAGATCAGACTATCCCAATCAAGTTAATAATGTTTTAGGTTTTCCCTTTATTTTTAGAGGTGCCTTAGATGCCAGAGCCTCTAGGATAAATATGGAAATGAAAATTGCGGCAACAAATGCTTTGGCACAATTAGCGAGGCAAGATGTTCCTGATGAAGTCGCTGCAGCATATAGTGGTGCAGAATTACATTATGGACCTCAATATATAATTCCGACACCTTTTGACCCTAGACTTATAACCACTATACCTCCAGCAGTAGCTAAAGCCGCGGCCGATACAGGTGTTGCACAGAAGCCAATAAAAGATGATTTAAAATATCATAGAGAATTAGCTATGAGATTAGACCAGACAGCTTCTATGATACAAATGATCTCTTCAAGAGTAAAAGATAATCCTAAAAAAATGGTTTTTGCAGAAGGGGAGGAAGAAAGAATCATCAGAGCGGCCTATCAATGGAATAAATCTGGCTATGGAGATTCCATATTAATAGGAAGAAAAAGTAGAGTATTAGAAGCAATAGAAAATTTAGGCTTAGATCCAAATCAAAAAGGTATAGAAATTTTAAATGCAAAAATTAGTAAACATAATGACCATTATGCCGATTTTTTATATTCCAAACTACAAAGATCAGGTTTTCTAAAAAGAGACTGCATAAGACTTATTAACCAAGATAGAAATAGTTTTGCTGCATGTATAATTGCTACAGGTGATGCTGATGCCATGGTAACTGGAACAACTAGAAATTATTACGCGAGTTTAAAAGATATTAAACGCGTTCTTGCTATAGAAAAAGATAAGATTTTGTTTGGTCTATCTATAATGATCACAAGAACAAGAACACTTTTTATTGCTGATAGTACCGTTATTCACACTCCTACATCTGAACAATTAGCAGATATTGCAGTACAAGCAGCAAATGAAGCAAAGGCACTTGGGCATACTCCAAGAGTTGCATTACTCTCTTTTGCAAATTTTGGTAACCCTACTATGAACGGAACAGAGCGTATTCATGAAGCAATAGAAATATTAAATAAGAGAAAGGTAGACTTTGAGTATGATGGAGAAATGAGTGCAGATGTTGCCCTTAATAAAGAGTTATTAGAACTATATCCTTTTAGTAGACTATCTGAACCGGCAAATATTTTAATAATGCCTGGCTTACACTCTGCTAATATTGCTGCAAAGCTTTTAGGTCAAGTAGGAGGGGGAGAAGTTTTAGGACCATTATTAACTGGTTTTTGTAAACCAGTTCAAATAATGCCTATGGGAGCAAATGTTAGTGAGATATTGAATTATGCTATGTTTGCAGCCCACGAAGTGAAAGATAATAATCAAAAAGTCAAAAAAGCTAAAGTAGGTTAATAATCGAAAAGCCTAATTTCTTCTGGTTTACTTTTATTTAAGTCTTGGCCTCTTCCAGATAAACTTGGATTTTTTATGAAATACTCATGAGCAGAAATTTTTGTTCTATCATGTTTTAATCTGTTATAATTTCCCTGATTATCCATCTCCCAGCTTTGGTTAACATCATTTAAGCTCACTACCATAATTTGCTTAAGTATTTGTGCATGAACAGTATGGTTTTTAATAGGGATTAGTAGCTCTACTCTTCTATCAAAATTTCTCTGCATTAAATCAGCACTTGAAATAAAAACTTTATTTTTAGAAGAAGGCATTTTTCTTCCTGCTGCAAAACAGTATATTCTTCCATGTTCTAAGAACCTGCCTATAATGCTTTTTACCTTAATGTTTTCTGATAAATTTGGAACTCCTGGCTTTAAACAACAAACTCCTCTGACAATTAAGTCTATTTTAACTCCACTTGAACTAGCTTTATAAAGAGCGTTTATAATAATAGGGTCTACTATGGCGTTACATTTCAACCATATACCTGAGGGCTTACCTGATTTAGCATTTATAATTTCCTCATCAATTAATTTTAATAGTTTTTTTCTTAATCCCTTAGGAGCGGCTTCTATTAAGCTCCAATTATCTGTATCATTATGTCCTGTTACCATATTAAAAAAACGGGAAGCATCTAACGTATAATCAATATTACAAGTAAATAATGATAAATCTGTATAAATTCTAGCTGTAGTAGGATGATAATTACCTGTTCCAAAGTGAACATATGTATTAAGCTTTTTTGCTTCTCTTCTAACCACTAATGAAACTTTAGCATGTGTTTTTAAATCAACGACTCCATAAACAACATGTACCCCTGCTTTTTCTAAATCTTGAGAAAGTTTAATATTAGCTTCTTCTTGAAAACGTGCTTTTAATTCCACAACTGCCGTAACTGATTTCCCAGCTTCGGCAGCTTCAATTAAAGACTCAATTATTGGAGAACGATCTGTCTTAGTCCTATATAATGTTTGCTTTATCGCAACTACATTGGGATCTTTGGCTGCTTGTTTTAAAAAATCTACAACTACATCAAAACTCTCATATGGATGGTGCACAACAAGATCTTTGTTTTTAATCGCTTTAAATATATTATCTCCCGCATCTCTAATTCTTTCTGGAAAGCGTGCTTCAAATTTCTTAAAGCATAGCCTTTTAGGTCCAGCATTATATATTTCTATCAAACTAGAAATTCCTATAATTCCATCTATTTCAACAATATCTTCTGGATTGACTTCTAACGAATCAATAATCATATTTTTAATAATTTTAGGACAACTCTTATCTATTTTTAATCTAACCACTTTTCCGCGCCTTCTAGTGCGAAGTTGCTTCTGAAAAGAAATTACAAGATCTTCTGCTTCTTCTTGAAACTCTACATCACTATCTCTTATTACTCTGAATAATCCTCCTCCTAAAAAATCATACCCATCAAATATTTTAGTACTAAATAACATTAACATTTCTTCTAAAGGGATCATCTTAAGAGTGTCTTTATTACTCTCGATCTCTATAAATCTTGGCAAAATAGTTGGCAATGGTAAAAGCGCATTTCTCTTTTTATTATTTTTTTTATGTTTTAACTGAACGCTTAAAACTAATCCCAAATTACCTACAAAAGGAAATGGGTGAGCAGGATCTATAGCAAGGGGAGTCAAAACCGGTAAAACATTAGCTTCAAAATATTCTGCACATTGTTCTTTTTCTTTAGTACTTAAAGAGTTTTTTGATAAAATGTGAATATTATTTTCACTCATTTTTTCTTTAAGTTTCTTCCATGTTGTTTGCTGGTTTTTCATTAATAAATTAGCTTTTTGATTCACTTCACTTAATTGCTCTTGAGGTAACATCCCATCAGAACTTTTAATATTAACTCCTTCGTCAACTTGCGCGTGCAACCCAGCCACTCTCACCATATAAAATTCGTCTAGGTTGCTGCCAGAAATAGAGAGGAATTTAAGGTTTTCTAAAATTGGGTGATTTGTATTATTAGCCTCATCTAGAACTCTTTGATTAAAAGCGATCCAAGATAATTCTCTATTGATGTAAGAACTATGTGAGCCATGGAAGTTTTTATGGTTTAATATGGAACTAATTTTTTTTTCACTCTTCATAACTAACTTCTCTTAATTTTAATATAATTAAATAATATGAACGCTTTATTAATAGAATATTTAAGTTTATGTGTATAAACTTATGAGCATTCAAATAAACTATTATATAACATAAAAAAGGTGATAAAGCTATATTTAACCTTTTTTATGCTATAATATTTTTTTTATAATAGTTTAATTTAAGTAATGAATGCTCAAAACTATCATCACACTCACTGCTAAACCAGTCATCATTTTAAGAAAATCTTTTCCTACAATTGGTATAACAGATTTAATTTTATAATTATTTGCAGAAATACTAGCTATAGCAAATTCTCTTCCACACAATAAGCCTACAAAAACCCAGGTTGTTGACATAGGAATATCATTATATTGCTTAAAGTATAATAATACAAAAGCATAACATAAATCAATAATAGTAGCAGACCTCACATATGTAGTAGTACTTTTTTCTAAAACAATTTTTTGAATACGTCCGCCTTTTTCATAAAAAATCCATGCTAAAAAACTAGTAAAGACAATTGAGATGGCGACCATCCAACTTATAGGAAGTGATCTAGGCAGATATACAGCTATATTTGCTAAATCATGACTAAGCCATGTATACCATAAAAAACCAGTTGTACACCATTGTGCTACCCTCCAATAACTTTCATGCCCTTTTTTAATAGGAGACCTTTTTTCATCAAGGAACCTTGCAATTACAAACCACATTATATAAGCGATGACTGCTGCAAGCCCATAACCTAGTATACTTTTTACCAACATTTTTTCAAAAACTATACTTGAAGCAAATGCGCTCAAGACAAGGAATGTAGTAGAAACAGGTATTCCAAAGCGTGTTAAAAGAAGAAGAATAGCAGGGGCTGCCGCATGATACCATTGAATTTCTACATATGGAATTTTATTTAACCTTCCATAGGAAATGTCTCCTCCATTTAGTGACCATCCATACCATAATGTGAAAAGTAAAACTGAAGATGCTGCCATCCATAAATAATACCATTTAAATCTTTGTGAATTAGATGCAATAAAAGTACCTAGCGTCTGAACCGAATCATTTGCTACTACGGAATAAGCAGCTAGCAGGAATCCAATAATGGCATATAATAAACTTATTTCCATAAAATTATCCTTTGTTTGTTATAAAATTATTATTAATTAAAATTTAAATTCTTGCTCAAAAAAGATTACTCCATCATCATCAGCATTCCAATCATTTAAATTTCTTCCTGTTTGTTTATCCCACCCAAATTTAATAGTACTTCCACTTTTTTGTTTATATTTACCGAATATCCTTAATTTACTTTTCTCATCTTCATCTAAATCGTAATAGTATCTATATCCGCCTGACCAACCTGGCAATGTACTAAAACCCTTCTTCTTTTTTTCCTGCCCCATAGACTGAAATGAGAACATAATTACTATAAAAATTAAAAAATACTTCATATTGCAGTTTCCTTTATATTAGTTACTATATATTAATCTTAAAATAACAATTCTATATTTCTATAATTATAGAAACGTAGAAATAATTAATTAAAAATAACTAATTTGTCAACTATATATTTTAGAAAAAAAGCATGAAAATATCTAACATTGTAAAGTCGTTTATAGCTCTTGGCCACGATACAAGATTAACCATATATAACCTTCTTGTAACTAAAGGAGAGTCAGGTATTCCAGCCGGAGAAATAGCAGCGGAATTAAGTATCCCAGGAGCAACTTTATCTTTTCATTTAACAAGCCTATCAGATGCAAAACTAATCGGATCTCGCCGCGAAGGCAGAACTGTTTATTATTTTGTTAAATATAAAAGAGTAAAAAAACTCATAAAATATCTCAAAGATCCTGTTGCAGCAACTGCTCTTGAAGTAGATGCAACAAATGAGACAGAAGTAGAGTAATAACAGAACGTTTTGATAAAAAAAATTAATTATATTATAAATAAATATGCTTAAAAATAATAAAAAAGAATCTTGGGAGTGGCGGTGTTTTTATGAAAAGGAAAAATATAAAAACAATATTTTGCATCAAATAGGTTTTAATTTACCAGAACCTAAAAATATTGAATATATGGATAAATATATAATTATACCGAAATTGTCCCATAATATAAAATTAAGAATGACAAAAGATACAAAATTAGAAGAGCTAAATATTAAAACAGTAATTAAAACTCAAAATAATATATTTAAATTTTCTAAAAAAACTAAGCTTAGCTTTCCTATTATTGAAAATGATCTATTAAAATTAAAAAAATTAAAAATTTTAAATGAATCTAGTAAGATTAAATCTTTAGATTCTTTTAAAGATATATTGCATATAGAAAAAAATAACTATTCATTTTTCTTGGTCAAAAAAAATATTATTAGATATAATATCAAAAAAGAAATATCGCAATATAGAAAAGATATAAGACTAGAATTTGCTGATGTTTACATAAATAATATTTTACATAAAACTATTTCTTTAAAGTGCACATCCATTGATACAATAACAAAATTTTTAACAAAGTTAGACATGCTCCAATTGAAGAAAACAAATTATGTAAATTATATAAAAAGTTTGGAAACTATATAAAATGATTTCGCTTTGGGTTTTAGTAAAAGGCTTTAGTATTATTGGTGTCTCCGCATTCGGTGGCGGAGCGACTATGATAAAATTAATACAAGAAACATTTGTAGAGAAATATAATATAATTGATGCTGCTGAATTTGCTAGCATCTTAGGGGTAACATTTTTGTTTCCTGGCCTTACGGGGGTAAAATTAGCGGCAATTATCGGTTTTAAGTCTAGTGGTATATTGGGTGCCCTAACGGCAATTATAGCACTAAACATTCCTGGAATACTATTAGCTTTAGCAGGCTACGCCTTTATCTTAGCCAACAAAAATGCACCTCTTGTTTCTAAAGCTGTTATGGCTATGGGGTTTGCCGCTATAGCAATGCTAGCTTCTGCGCTTGTAGATTTAATTCGTCCTAATATTTCAAGCGGGATATCTTGGATTGCAATCCTATTGACACTAGTATTATTTATTTTAGTCTCATTTTTTAATATTCCTGCAATACTAGCATTAATTATGTTTTTGATAAGTTTTGTGCTTTTTGTATAAAATCAAGATAACTAATTTTTATTCAATAAACCTTTTGTACCTTTATGTATTATTAATAGTCCGGGAACGGCTAAAACCGTAGTTATTACAAAGAACATCACCCATTTAATATTACCATCTAAGCCTTCTACTAAGTTAATATTCATAAATGGATTTAGGAATATAATTAGCCAATCCCAATTAATACCTTCTACCATCCATCCTGCTGGAGCTGATAGCTGTGTTCGAGATAAAGCCATAAAAGAAGTTAAAAGGGCAAACTGTGTAGCAATATAACGAGAATCAACCAACTTAGACAAATAGGCAAGAAATGCTGCAGTACCTATTCCTCCTGCTAAATTTTCAATTGATATTGTAAGCATTAAAAAGTTTGTATTAACACCAACAATTCCTTGAAAAGCAAAGAATAGATTTGAAAACATTTGAAGGAATCCTCCAACAAATAAAACAGAAATTATATTATATTTTGCAACTAATAGACCTCCTAGGAATAATCCTATTAAAGTTGCTGCTAAGCCTATTACTTTAACAATATTAGCAATTTGAATTTTTGAAAAACCAATATCTAGTAAAAAAGGCGTGGTCATATTTCCAGCTAAAGCATCACCTAATTTATAAATTGCTATAAATATTAATATCCATACCCATGATTGCCTTTGTGAAAACTCTATAAAAGGGTCTAAAACTGCTTTTTTAATCCATTGCAAAAAGTTAGGGATACTGGCTACATTTCTATCACTATTATCAATCACACTATTATTAGGCAAAAATATTAAAATTATTGGGCCTATCAAAAAGCATAGAGACATGATTTTAAAAGCTACATGCCATGATAAAAATTCTGCTAAATATAATGCTCCAGCTCCAGCTACTATTAGAGCTATTCTATAGCCCAAAACGTATGTTGCTATTCCAGCTGCTAAATCTTTATCGGGGTGAAGCTCTATTCTATAGGCATCTAGTGCTATATCTTGAGTGGCAGAAATAAAAGCTGCGCTACAAACAAGAACTGCAAGCATATACAGGTCTTTCATAGGGTCTATAGATGAAATTATAAAAAATAAAATAAAAAGAATTATCTGAGTAAGTAATAACCAACTTCTTCTTTTACCTAAAAATTTATTTAAAAATGGTATTTTTATAGTATCGATTAGAGGAGACCATAAAAATTTTAAAGCATACGGGGTTCCAGCTAAAGCAAAAAGCCCAATAGAAGTTAAGCTTAAACCAGAATCCATTAAGCGGGCAGACATTGTTGCACCAATTAATGGCAAAGGAAGGCCTGCACAAAACCCTAATGGAATAAATGCTAAAATATTATATTTGTTATATGGTCCTAATTTAGATAGAACTGTTTTATATATGTAATTCATAAACTATACTTTATATAAATAGACTTTAATTAAAAGTTTATATATTTAAATATGGTTTTAAATCTTAGCTTCGAAAAGGGAAATTTATGAGAAAATTATTATTAATAGCATTAATGCTTACAACAGGATTATTGGTTGGCTGTGGACAAAAAGAAGAAACAGGGGCAGCAGTTGAAAAAGTTAAAAAAGTTAAATGGAAAATGGCAAGTACTTTTCCAGGATCTTTAGTACAAATTGGAACGCTAGGTGTTCGTTTACAAAATGAAGTGTCAAAAATATCTGGTGGAAATGTTACTATAAAGTTTTTTGAACCTGGCGCTCTTGTTCCAGCATTAGAAATTTTTGATGCGGTATCAACTGGTGGCGTAGATGCTGGTTGGGGAACCCCGGGTTACTGGGCAGGTAAAGTTCCAGCTTTACAACTTTTTTCTTCCGTACCATTTGGCCCACCATCTAATGAATATATGTCATGGGTGTTTTTTGGTGGAGGCAAAGAGTTCTATGAAGAGCTTTACGCAAGACATAATATAAAAGGCATGCTTTGTGGAATCATTCCTCCAGAAGCCTCTGGGTGGTTTAAGGAAGAAATTAAAGGGCCAGAAGATTTAAAAGGTTTGAAAATGCGCTTTTTTGGTCTAGGCGCTAAAGTAATGGAAAAGGTGGGTGTATCTACTCAGCTTTTATCAGCCGGTGATATTTATCCAGCATTAGAGCTGGGAGCTATAGATTCTACTGAATTCTCAATGCCTGCTATTGATCTTGAATTAGGTTTTTACCAAGTTGCAAAGCATTATTATTTTCCAGGTTGGCATCAACAATCAACATTTATGGAGCTTATGATAAATCTTGATAAATGGAATGCACTATCAGAAACACAACAAGCTCAAATTGAAGCTGCATGTGGAGATAATTTTCGCCATGCTATAGCTGAAGGAGAAGGTATTCAAGGGCCAGCGCTTAAAACTTTACAAGAAAAAGGCGTAACATTGCATACTTGGTCACCAGAAATGTTGGCTGTTTTCCAAAAGGGATGGGATGAAGTAGCTGCTGAACTAGTTGAATCTGACGAAGATTTTGCTAAAGTCTGGGCATCCCTAAAGGACTTTAGAGCAAACTATAAAGACTGGAAAGAGCTTGGTTATATTAAGTAATCAATAAGTTTTTAATTTATGCAGGGCTTAAAGTATAAGCCCTGCTTTATTCTTTATATATTGTTTTAAGTTATTTTCTGGTCTGCCACCATAATGCGAAATAATCTCAGCAGAGCAAGCGGCCCCCATAACTCCCGCCTTCATTACATCTAAGTTCTTAGATAAACCTGCTAAAAAACCGGCCGCAAAAAAATCTCCGGCTCCTGTCGTATCTATTACTTTTGTAGAAAATGCCTCAATTTTATGAATAGCTTTCTGCTCTATAATTGCAGCCCCTTTGTCTCCTTGTGTCACTACTCCTATAGCTACATCTTCTTTAAGTAGTTTATAAGCATCTTCTAGTATATCCGTCTCATATAAAGACTTTATCTCTCCTTCATTACAAAATAAAATATCTACATTATTTTTTACAAAATCTTTCATGTTTTCTCTGTGCCTTTCTACACAGAAAGCATCAGATAATGTAAATGCAACTTTCGAATTATGCATTCTCGCATATTCGGCTGCTTTTTGAAATGCTTCTTGGGCCTCTTCAGGATCAAATAAATATCCTTCTAAGTAAACAATTTTTGAAGATGCTATTTGCTCTTCATTAATATCTTCAAGTGTTAATTTGCTAGAAGACCCCAAAAATGTTGCCATAGTTCTCTCCGCATCGGAAGTTACTAAAATTAAACATCTTGCTGAAGGCTCTCCAGTATCTAAGGGCCTAGTTGTAAAGTCAATGTCGGAATTTGCTAAATCTGCATGAAAAATATTTCCAAGTTCGTCATTTGATCTTTTTCCTATAAATGCGCTTTTACATCCCAGCTGAGAGATTCCAAATATAGTATTTGCTGCTGACCCACCTGACATTTGAACTTTATTTTCCATCGATGCATAAATATTCTTTGATACTGTCTCATCGACTAATGTCATAGACCCTTTATTAAGATTATGGTTTGATAAGAATGCATCATCAGCATTTGCAATCACGTCTATTATTGCATTTCCTATGCCTAAAACATCAATTTTTTTTTCTACAGACATTATAATTCCTTTTTAATTTTATAATTACTAAAGTATATTTATTGTTATATAGGAGATGCCATATTTGTAATAAAAAAGGAATTTTTAAATGACTTCATCAGATAATGATTTATGGAAAAAAAGTGCAACTGATGTTGTATCTTTATTAAAAAATAATGAAATTTCTCCTGAGGATGCTCTCAATAGTAACCTAAAAAGAATAGAAGAAACACATAATAGTATTAATGCTGTCATTACTGTATGTGAAGATAGGGCTCGAAAGCAGATTAAAAATCTTAATACTATAAATAAAGATCATCCTGGTTATTTACATGGCTTACCAGTAGTAATTAAAGATTTAACTAATGTTAAAGATGTGAGAACTACATATGGCTCACAAATATACGAAAATAATATTCCTGAGAGCTCTGATTTTCTAGTTGAAAGAATAGAACAAATGGGAGGAATAGTAATAGGTAAAACTAATACCCCTGAATTTGGAGCAGGATCACAAACTTTTAATAAGGTATTTGGCGCTACTCCTAACCCATGGAATTTAGATTATACTGCAGGTGGCTCTTCTGGTGGAACAGCCTCGGCTCTAGCTTCTGGTGCTGCTTGGCTTGGAACAGGCTCTGATCTTGGAGGGTCTTTAAGAAATCCTGCTAGTTTTTGTGGTGTTGTAGGATTAAGGCCTACAGCAGGAACTATTGCACATGGGCCACAGAATCTTCCTTTTAATGGGCTCTCTGTAGATGGCCCTATGGCTAGAACTGTAGAAGATATTGCTTTGTTTTTGGATACAATGTCTGGTTTAGATTCGAGAGACCCTCTCTCAGTAAGCGCCCCTCAAGGATCTTATCAGAAGGCTTTAAACGAAAATGTACCTAAATTAAATATTGGAATAAGTGATGACTATGGTTTTCTTGCGTGCGCTCCCGAGGTTCGTGAAGCGATTAATAAGGCAGAAAATTTTTTACTAGATATGGGCCACAATGTAGAAAGGGTTTGTCCAGATTTATCAAACGCAGAAGAGACATTTCAGATTTTAAGAGCTCATATGCTAGCAACAGATAAAAGAGAATTGTATTCTTTGCATAAAAATATTATGAAAGAAGACTTAAGGCTTAATATAGAAAAAGGGCTTGCTTTAACAGAAGAACAAATCAGTAAAGCTCAATTATCAAGAGGAGAGCTAGTGAAAAATTCTAATGACTTTTTTGAAAATTATGACCTTTTTATTTCTCCCGCATCAATGGTTTCTCCTTTTAGTATAAAAGAGCATTGGCCTAAAAAAGTTGAAAATAAGTGCTTTGATAACTATGTAAGTTGGCTTATGACAGCTGCTGCTATATCCCTAACTGGGTGCCCTTCTTTAGCTGTGCCCTGTGTAAAAACAGAGAATAATTTACCTATTGGCATACAAATTGTCGCGAAAAGGCGAAATGAGTCCTTACTTGTAAGCTTTGGTAATGCATTTCAAAAATATACAAATAATTACAATATTACCCCTATAGAACCAGGCTAGTTATTTTGCAAAAATCAAAAAGTCAGTATTATATAATCTATATACTTCTTTTATCGTTAAAAAATTTGTTTGAGCCTAAAGTTTTTAAATGGGTTCTATATACTACTATAGTAACACTCATAGTGCTCGCCTCTCTAACTTTTTCTATAGTTTACTATGTTAAAGATTGGCTTGATACAGGAATTCCTTTTTTAGGTGATTTTTTACTTTATGGGGCTACTCTTGCTGCCTTATGGGGGTCGACTATCTTGTTTGTTCCTATTTCAACAATTATATTTGCCCTCTTTCAAGATAAAATTATGGGTCAGATTGAAAGAAAGTATTATCCTGAAATAAGCCAAGAAGAAAATATAAAAATTGCAACAATGGTTTTTGCCGGCATTAAACTTCTAGGCTGGTCTCTGCTAATAAATATTATTATATTTCCAGTTGCTATTTTTTGGGGAAGCTCATTATTCTGGATTCCTGCAAATATTTTAATAACAGGCTATTTAATTTCTAAAGAGTATACAGAGGCAATTGGGCTAAGGAAAATGACTTTTGCAAAAACAAAAGAAGTAAGAAATAATTTATTCTGGCCTTGTTGGTTTTTTGGAACACTAGGAGCTTTATTATTTTTTATACCTTTGATAAATTTATTTGCCGCACCTTTCATTACAATACTTATGCTGCATACTTTAAATTTAAAAGGTTTTAATGGTCCAATTGCAGATTAAATAATTATTATTAGTGCTCTTATAAATAAAATTAATTCTTATAATAATCTATTTGCAAAAACATATTTTAACCCTAGTTTTATAATATGAAATATTATTTAGATATCAAAATATATCGGAATCAATCGCTAACAACGAGAGGTTTATATATTTTAATGTTTTTTATTACTATCCCTGCATCCTATATCGGAATTTCTTTTTACGTTCTAGGTGCGTGGCCCGTTTTAGGTTTTATGGGTTTTGAAATATTATTAATATATATAGCTTTTAAAATTTTATTTTATAAAAATAAGTTTTATGAACATATAATATTAGATAGTGAAAAACTTAATATCTTATTCAAAAAGAAGAATAAAATAATAAAAAAAATAGAACTGGAGCCTACTTGGGTTCAAGTTAAAATTGAAAAAATATATGAAAATGAAGACACTCTTATTGTCTCTTCTCACGGCAAAAAAATAATTCTAGCAAATTATCTGATACCAGAAGAAAGGCTAAAACTAGCAGGAAAAATTAAATCTGGCTTAAGAGAATGGAAAAATCAATATAGTGTTAACTAAGACCTAATACATCTTTCATATTATAGTGTCCGGCTGATTTACTATTTAACCATAACAAAGCTTTTAAAGCGCCATTTGCAAAAATATCTCTATTAGATGCTTTGTGCCCTATCTCTACTCTTTCACCATTCCCAGCAAAAGTAACTACATGGTCACCTATAACATCCCCGCCTCTTTGCGTTGAAAAACCAATATCCCCTTTTTTTCTTGCTTGTTGAATGCCCCACCTAGGTTTAATAGTTTTTTCTTCAAGATTTGCTTTTCTGCCCTTAGCTAAAGCTTTACCTAAAGCCAGGGCTGTTCCAGACGGAGAATCTAATTTATCTTTATGATGCATTTCATGTACTTCAATGTCATATTCTTCATCTAAACTCTGAGCTAGTAACTCTGCATAATGTAAAGTTATGTTCACACCTATACTCATATTAGCGGCACTCATAATTGGTATTTTTTTTGAAAGTTCTTTTATTTGGACAACCTGCTCTTCTTCCAAGCCTGTTGTACCAAGTACATAGGCACAATTGTTTTGAGAAGCATTAGTAATATTTTCTATAACAGCTCCTGCAAAAGAAAAGTCGATTACTGCATCGCATCTTTTAAAAAAGTCTTTAGAATCAGAAGTTATATTAACGCCGACAGATTCTATATTTGCAATTATACCAGCATCTTGTCCTATATTTGAATTATCTACATGTTCTAAAGCTCCAACAAGCTCCATTTCATTATTAAGTGTTACGGCCTTAATAAGAACTTTTCCCATTTTTCCAGAGGCGCCGCATATTCCTACTTTTATTAATGACATATTTTTATTGCCTTATATTTTTTACCTTATTGATAAAATTATTACTCTCTGGGTTATTGGAAGCTTCTTCTAGTTTTTGTAGTTCTTCTAATACTTTCCTTTGTTTTTTATTTAAAGATACTGGTATTTCTGTATAAACATCAACATATAAATCTCCTTTGTTAGATCTATTGACAACAGGCATACCTTTACCTCTTAATCTAAACCTATGACCGGACTGAGTTCCTGCAGGAACTGTAACTCTAACTTTGCCGCCTTCTGGCGTTGGAACATCAACAGAGCCTCCTAATGCTGCAAGTGTCATGGGAATCTTTGCTTCAAGCAATAAATCGGATCCATCCCTATTAAATAAGGAATGCGCCTTTAATTGGACAAATAAGTATAAATCTCCATTTGCTGAGCCAAGAGGACCTGCCTCTCCCTCACCAGAAACTCTTATTCTAGTTCCATCATCTACGCCTGCTGGAATATTTACATTAATAGTTTTCTCTCTTTGAACTCTGCCTTCTCCACCACAGGGCCTACATGGGTTGCTTATTATTTGACCGCTTCCTCCACATTTTGGGCAGGCTCTTTCCACCATAAAGAAGCCTTGGCTAGACCTAACTTTTCCGGCTCCATTACATGTTCCACAAGTCATAGGTTTAGAACCGGCTTCCCCTCCTGAACCTTTACATCCTGAACAACTAACATAAGTGCTTATTTTTATATCTTTTTTAAGTCCAGAATAAGAATCTTTAAAATCTAAATCTAGATTATATCTAAGGTCTGCTCCTCTTTGCGCTTGTCTTCCTCCACCTCCAGTAAAATCTCCAAATAGATCTTCAAAGATATCTGAGAATCCTCCTGCGCCTGCGCCTCCTCCTGGACCTCCTGGACCTGCCGAATTTCCTTCAAAAGCTGCATGTCCGTAACGATCATAAGCAGCTTTTTTTTCTGGATCTTTTAGAACATCATAGGCCTGTCCTATTTCTCTAAATTTAGATTCTGCTTCCTCATCCCCTGGATTCTTATCTGGGTGATACTGCATAGCAAGCTTTCTATATTTCTTTTTTAGTTCTGAATCGGAAGTATCCCTTTCTGCTCCAAGGATTTCATAGTAATCACGCATCTTATTTTACCTATATTTTTAAAAGAAATACGCTTTTAATTACTTATCAGCAGCTTTCTCGTCATTTTCATTTGATTTAACTTCTTCTTCATTTGGTTTAACTTCTTCAAAATCAGCATCCACAACATCTGCCTCTTCAGAAGACTTATTATTCTCTTCAGCTGAGCCATCTTTCGCAGCTTGTTCTTGACTTTCTTTATACATCATTTCTCCTAACTTCATAGCTGCAGTATTTAAAGGTTCAACTTTTGAGTTTATTTCTTCACTTGTCGCCTTTTCATTAGAGAGGGTTTCTTTTAACTCCTTCAATGCCTCCTCTATTTTATCCTTATCCTCTGCAGGAAGTTTTTCTCCATGTTCCTTCATACTTTTCTCTGTAGAATACACTAGCGCATCTGCCTGATTTCTAGCTTCTATAGATTCTTTTTTCTTCTTATCTTCATCTGCATGAGATTCTGCGTCTTTAACCATATTATCTATATCTGCATCTGAAAGCCCTCCAGAAGCTTGTATTTTTATCTTTTGTTCTTTATTTGTAGCCTTATCTTTAGCAGCGACATTTACTATGCCATTAGCATCTATATCAAAAGTTACTTCAATTTGCGGTGTACCCCTTGATGCAGGAGGAATACCCACTAAGTCGAAGTTTCCAAGCATTTTATTGTCTACAGCCATTTCTCTCTCTCCTTGAAAAACTCTAATAGTAACAGCTGTCTGATTATCTTCAGCAGTAGAAAAGGTCTGACTTTTTCTTGTTGGTATAGTTGTATTTCTCTCTATAAGTCTGGTAAAAACTCCTCCTAATGTTTCTATTCCCAAGGATAGAGGTGTAACATCTAATAATAAAACATCTTTAACATCACCTGCTAACACTGCTCCTTGTATTGCTGCTCCTAATGCAACGCACTCATCAGGATTTACACCTTTATTCGGCTCCTTACCAAAAAACTCTTTAACTGTTTCTATAATCTTTGGCATACGTGTCATGCCTCCAACTAAAACCACTTCATCTATTTCACTTGCTGTAACGCCGGCATCCTTTAATGCTGACTTACAGGGCTCAATAGTTCTTTTTATAAAATCTTCAACTAAGCTCTCAAGTTTTGCTCTAGTAAATTTAAGAGTTAGATGCTTAGGACCTGATGCATCTGCAGTAATAAAAGGCAAGTTTACATCGGTTTGCGTAGCAGAAGAAAGTTCGATTTTAGCTTTTTCAGCAGCCTCTTTTAATCTTTGCAATGCTAGTTTATCTGATTTTAAATCTATACCACTATCTTTCTTAAATTCTTCTATTAAGTATTGAACAATATTATTATCAAAATCTTCTCCGCCTAAAAAGGTATCGCCATTTGTAGACTTAACTTCAAAAACTCCATCACCAATTTCAAGAACAGAAACATCAAATGTTCCCCCCCCTAAATCATACACAACAATAGTTCCGGATTCCTTCTTATCCAAACCATATGATAAACTCGCTGCTGTTGGTTCATTAATAATTCTTAAAACTTCTAATCCAGCTATTTTTCCTGCATCTTTAGTGGCCTGACGCTGCGCATCATTAAAATAAGCAGGAACAGTAATTACTGCTTGTGTTACATCATGACCTAAATGAGCTTCTGCTGTTTCTTTCATTTTTTGTAAAATAAACCCACTCACTTGACTTGGAGCATAATCTTTTCCTGCTGCATTGACCCAAGCATCTCCGCTTTCTGACTTAATAATATTATAAGGAACCATATCTTTATCTTGAGTAACTTTATCATCAGAAAAAGGTCTTCCAATTAACCGTTTAATAGCAAATAATGTGTTTTCTGGATTGGTAACAGCTTGTCTTTTTGCTGCTTGACCTACTAATGTTTCTCCATTTTCTGTAAATGCAACTATAGATGGTGTTGTTCTAGCACCTTCCGCATTTTCTATTACTTTAGCATTACCACCTTCCATAACGGCAACACAACTATTAGTAGTTCCTAAATCAATTCCAATTACTTTACTCATTACATTCTTCTTTCTTTATATATTGTTAAAACTGTGCAAAAGACATATGGGGATTAAAAATTAAAACACAAGCCTTTAACTTAAAAAAGTTTAGCCTAAATTAATATTTTTAATATTATTTCCCAACACATCAACTAAGCTATGTAAAAATTTATCACCTGTACCTGGAAAAACATATGTAAAATGTAAACGGTGAAGAGCATTACCTTTTGGTGCAAAAATATGCCAAAAATAATTGTTTATAATAACCCCTGTATCTCCGTCTTCTTCTGACTTAGAACAAGAAATTAAATAAACATTTTCTTCTGTTGAATGCAGCGAAATATCTTTAATATTTTCATCAGCTCCTAAAGATGATGCTGTGTGCTGCATATATTCTATAGTTATTTTAGTCTCTTTTGGAAGGTTTATCTCATCACAATTTAAAAAAAGCATAGCTTCTTCATATCCGGTGACCCTACTTATCAAACTTTTTTTATCTTTATCTATTTCAGTTGGCCATGTTGATGGCATTAAAAAGCTACAGTCTTTCCATGGAGTAATTTTTTCTAGTTTTAATCTAGATACTCTTCCTGCAGCTTTAGCTTCTTTATCTAACTCCGTCTCACTATCTATAAAAGAACATTTTTCTAAATGATTTTCTATATCTACTAATATTGTTTTTACCGCCTTATCAGAGGAGGGGTTCGACGTCCAAGATAAAGCTAATGTAATCAACCTAACTGTTCTAGATCCAACTATTTTAGCTTTTCTCCATACTTTTACTTTTTCTCCCGATTCCAGATTAGCCTCATATTCCAATCCATAAATCTCATCATTACTAGTTTTAATTTCTAAGTCTGGATGTGTTTCAAGAAGAATTGGATCAAACAAATGCTCTTTTAGTTTAGAATTTTTATTATATTTTGGATCATCTATACTCAGAATCTTTAAGCCTAAAACAGGGTATTTACCTGTGTTAAACCTAATTTCTGCCTTTGAGCTATCTTCTTCATAATACGTAACATTCCATGATGCATTTAAAGGCATTTGAAACGAATTATCGCCTAGTTTTAAAATGTCCATAAATACTACCTATAGTTTATTTTTCTTTAACTAATTCTTTGCTTACGCCAACCATAGCCGGCCTTAATAATCTATCATAGATTTTGTATCCAGGCTGTAAAACTTCACATAACATCCCTGGTTCATATTCATCTGTAGGAACCTCTAGCATTGCTTGGTGAAAATTATGATCAAAAGAATCTCCTTTACTAGGACTAATTATTTCTATTCCATTTTGTTTAAATACAGCAGAAATATCTTTAAGCGTTAATTCTATTCCTTGATGTAGAGATGAATAATTTTTTTCTATATCTTTTTTGTCTTCTACTTCTTTAGGTGAAGCAGTTACGGCTCTATCAAAGTTATCTAGTACAGTTAATAAACCTCTAGCCAAATTAGAAGATCCATATCTTGCATTTTCTTGCTTTTCTTTTTCCATTCTTCTTCTCATATTTTGGACTTCAGCTAATGCTCTCAACTTTGCATCTTCAGCTTCTGCAAGCTCTTCTTTTAACTTATCTACTTCAGACAAAACTTCCTCTGAAGATTCTTCATTAGCTAATTCTTCTACTTCACTATCCTTTTGTATAATAGTATCATCAGCGGAAGCTTTTATTTTGCTGTCTTCTTCAATATTTTTAAATTTTTCTTTAATCTCTTCACCTTTAGTCTTTTTTGTCATACTAGCTCCTATTTAATATAAATTAGATATTGTCATTCTATCTCTCATATACAAGTAATTATTTAAATAATTTTGAAATTGCCTGCGCAGTAAAATCTACCATAGGAATAATTCTTCCATAGTTTACTCTCATAGGGCCAATAACACCTATAGCTCCTAATGTTTTAGTTTTATTAATAGTGCTTTTAGCTTTAATAGGTGCAAGTATCATAGAACAACCAGAATAATCGAATAGTTTATTATCTGCTCCTATAAAGACATGCACCCCTGTGCCTGATACTGAGTTTTTTAATAATTCTGATAATGTTTTACCTTGTTCTATTTTTTCAAATAATTCATTTATTTTTTTAAAGTCTTCTTGTGTATTTATATCATTATAAATATTATTCTTTCCTGTCAGAATTAAAGAAGGATGGTTTGTATTAGCGCTCTTAATAGCAAGCCCTGCAGTTATTACCTTCTCAGATATTAAATCTATTTCTTTCCTATGATTTACTAACTCTTCTTCAATTATAGTTTTGGCCTCTTCAAGGGTGTTGCCAGAAATTCTAGAATTTAAAAAATTTGATGCTTCAATTAGATTTGATACAGGCGCTCCTTTTGGGATCTCTATTAGCCTGTTTTCTACCAGTCCTAACTTATCAACAATAACAACTAATGCTCTATTTGTATCTATAGGAACAAACTCTATATGTTTTATTGCCCTTTCAACTGTTGGTGCCATAACCAAACTAACACAATTAGATAACCCTGAAAGGGCATTAGAGGTCTCACTTAAAATATCTTTTAAGCTTTTTCCTGAGCCTGCGCTTAATGCCTCTATATTCTTCTTTTCCTCACTAGAGATATCTCCTATCTGTAATAAACCATCTACAAAAAGTTGTAGTCCACTTTCGGTAGGAAGTCGCCCAGCAGATACATGTGGCGACTTTAATAAATTTAAACCTTCTAAATTAGACATTACACTTCGAATCGTGGCGGAAGCCAAGGATGGAGATATTTTTTTTGATAGCGTATTTGAACCTACAGGGTTTCCTGTTTCTAGATAAGATTCTACTATATATTGAAAAATTTTTCTAGATCTACTATCTAATGATGAAAGCAAAATATTATTATTTTTATAGTTATTCAATTAAATATACTCTCTATATATATTAGTAATATAATATAGTATTTAAATAGGAAATAATAAATGAATAATAAATTAATAAAAAGGCCATCAGAAAGAAATCATAATCAATCACGAATTGTTAATATTAAAAAAAATTATATTAAAAATGCTGATGCTTCCTGTTTAATAAATGTTGGAGAAACAAGTGTTATATGCACAGCTTCCTTAGATAAGAGAGTTCCAATCTGGTTAAAGGGGTCTGGTAAAGGTTGGTTAACTGCAGAATATGGTATGCTGCCCGCATCCACAGATACTAGAAATGATAGAGAAGCTACAAGAGGGAAACAAAGTGGCCGGACACAAGAAATTCAAAGACTAATAGGCCGTTCTTTAAGAGCAGCCTTAGATTTAAAAAAACTTAAAGAACTACAAATAAAAATAGATTGTGATGTCATAAATGCAGATGGCGGCACAAGAACAGCCTCTATTACTGGAGGGTGGATTGCTTTAAGCTTACTTATACAAATATTATTAAAAAAGAAAATTTTAAAAGAAAATCCTATAGTTGATCAAATTTCTGCAATCTCATGTGGCATATATAAAGGCATGGAAGTTATAGATTTAGATTATATTGAAGATAGCGAAGCAGAAACAGATGCTAATTTTATTATTTCAAAATCTAGCAGCCTAATAGAAGTTCAGGCAACAGCAGAAAAAGGTAATTTTAGTAAAGAACAATTAAATAATATGATTGATTTAGCAATTAATGAAAGCACTGTTTTATTTGAACTACAAAATAGCGTGATTAACGATGAAAAATAAAATACAAATACCTAAAACAATTATAATTGCTAGTCATAATTTAGGAAAAGTAAAAGAAATAAATATTCTGTTAAATGATATTGGTGTAAGCGCATTACCAATTTCAAAATTTTCTGATAAAGAGCCAATTGAAGATGGAGAAAGTTTTACAGAAAATGCTTTAATAAAAGCTAGAAGTGCTAAAAATTTATCTAAACAAACCTCTTTAGCTGATGATTCTGGCCTATGTATTGACTCCCTTAATGGAGAGCCTGGCATATATTCTGCTAGATGGGCAGGAATAAATAAAGATTTTAAAATAGCAATGTCTAATATAGAAGAAAAAATGAAAGGTTTTAAAAATAAAAATGCTCATTTTGTATGTGTGCTAGCGCTTGTGACACAAAAAAATGAAGAGTATGTTTTTGAGGGGAAAGTTAATGGGAAATTAATTTTTCCTCCTAGAGGAGAAAAAGGGTTTGGATACGACCCCATATTTATTCCAGAAAATGAAATACTTACCTTTGGTGAAATGAAGCCTAAACAGAAAGATTTGATAAGTCATAGAGCTCAAGCATTCAAAAAATTTAAAGAGAATATTTTTGTTAAATAAAAACAAAGAAATTTCTGTCTACGTACATTGGCCTTATTGCTTAAAGAAATGTCCTTACTGTGACTTTAATAGTCATGTGGCCAAACAAGAAATAGATTATAAAAATTGGGAATTAGCATATAAAAATGAAATAAATATAGAACAACAAAGGCTTGGAAAAAAAAATGTGAGCAGTATATTTTTTGGAGGTGGCACACCTAGTTTAATGCCTCCAAATTTAGTTGAATCCATTATAAATAGTATAGGGAAAAAATGGAATATTACACATAAAACAGAGATTACAGTGGAAGCTAATCCTTCTAGTGTAGAAATTAGTAATTTTAAATATCATGCAGCGAGCGGTGTAAATAGACTTTCTTTAGGTTTTCAATCGTTAAATGATACCCATCTAAAATTTCTTGGAAGAAACCATAAAGCAAAAGATAGTTTAAAAGCACTGGAAATTGCTAAAAAGCATTTTGATAGAGTTTCTTTTGACTTAATTTATGGGTTGCCTGGCCAAACGGAGTTGGGGTGGGGTAAAGAACTTAAAGAAGCAATAAATTATTCTGGAGAGCATATGTCTGCATATCAATTAACTATAGAAAAAGGCACTCCATTTTATGCTAAACATAGAGATAAAAGTTTTATCCTTCCCTCCGAAACTACCCTTTTAAACCTTTATAAAATTACGGATATGTTATTGAAAGATGCTAAGCTTATAAAATATGAAGTTTCTAACTATTGTCTTCAAGAAGCAGAAAGTGTTCATAATGTAAAAATCTGGAAAGGTTATGAATATGTTGGAATAGGGCCAGGAGCCCATGGAAGAGTAAAAACTAAAAATAAATGGTTTGCTACTTATAGATATTCTTCTCCAACAATATGGCTCTCAAAAAATTTAGCTGGAAACACTACTTTATATAAAGATGAGGAAATTAGTCCTAGAGAGAGGGCTCAAGAAATTCTACTAACAAACTTAAGGCTAACTAAAGGGATAAACCTTAAAGAGCTATTTGATAATGCTAATATTTCCTCACTTGATTCCTTTATAAATATTTCTAGTCTATCTGAACTCCAAGGGCTTGGCTTAATAAAGGCAAACAACTCTACTTTAAAGATAACTAATAAAGGTCTACCTGTTTTAAATACTGTAATTAATAAGCTATTATTATAAAATTATGGCATAATATCGCGCTGTCTTAAAAAATTTCTCTCCATTACTTTATAAGAAACAAATTTTCTGCTTATTGTACCGTTGTTATCAATACGAAAAAAACCAAATATACCATTAAATCCTGAAGGGTTAGTTAAAAATTTATTGAAATCAGACATACTTTTTGCTTGTTTCAATGCAGCAGAACATAATGCTAAAATATCATAACCCAAGCCGCTAATTTCTATCGGGACACTGTTATATATTTTAAAATATCTAGATACAAAAGCTTCGAAAGAATATTGTTGTGGTGCTATAAAATGCCCTCCAAGTAAAGCAGGCTCATCAAGCACTTCAGGATTATTCCATCCTGATATTCCAAAGTATTTTATTTCTTTAGGGTTAATTCCTCTATATTGTGCCCTAGCAGAAATTTCTTTTAGCTGCTTGCCTGAAGCGATTATTAATAATCCATTATATTTTATATTTTTTTCTTTATCTAAAAGACTACCTAAATCAGAAAAGTCATTAGATAAAATATCATAAAAATATATATTATGGATTTTTATATTGTTTTGAGTGCTCTGCTTTCTACTCTCTTGTAATGCTCTTTCACCATAAACACTATTTGGGATAATAATAGCAACATCTTTTATTGCATTATTTTTAATTTCTTTAAATATTGCTTTAATTTGTTGCTGGGGAGAAAAACCTAAAACCCATAAACCTTTTTGTTTGATATTTTCATCGTTAGTAAATGAAAAAATAGGAATCTCTTTATTTATTTCTTTTCTTATGGCAGATGCCTGAGAAGAAAAAATAGGTCCCACTAAAATTGATACGCCTTCTTTCTCTAATTCTTTTGCAGCAAAAATAGCTTTTTCATCTGTATCGCCTGAATCTCTCAATATTAATTTAATATTTTTGCTCTGCGTTTCAAATAAAGCCATTTCTAATGCATTATAAATAGCTTTACCAAGTTCTTTCTGTTCTCCTGAAAGTGGAAGCAATAAGCCTATTTTAATAACCTTATCAAAAATTAACTCCGTTACAATTTTTTCATCACTTTTAGGTTTACTTAAGATAATTTTTTTTTCTTTTATTAAAGGCTCAATATATTTTTGATCATCGCTTATAGATACTATAGGTTTTTGTTTTTCGCCTTCAGAAGTTTCTGGTTTTTCAGTAATTTCTTTATTCTTATTTATAACTATTAATATTTCTTCTTCTTTCATAAGGTCCACTGTTTTACAAGAGGCCAAACAAATAGAAAACACTATTATGATAATTAAATAAAAATAATTCACAAAAAATAACCTTTTTTAAATATACTAATATAGAGTCTAATAATATATAAACTAAATTGATAGAAGACATCATGAAAAAAATAACTTTAGGATCGATTTTTGTAATAGCAACCCCTATTGGAAACTCTGAAGATATTACAATTCGTGCTTTAAGAACATTGGAAGAAGTTGATGCTATTGCTTGTGAAGATACGAGAATAACCTCAAAATTATGTAATATTCATAAAATAAATTGTAAAGGCAAACTTATTTCATATCACGAACATAATTCTCAAAAAATGATTCCTGTCCTTATTCAAAAAATTAAAAGTGGAATTAATTTAGGAATTGTAACAGACGCTGGGACTCCTTTAATTTCAGACCCAGGTTATAAATTAATACAAGCAGCCTTAGATGAAAATATTATTGTAAAAAGCGTTCCTGGTCCTAGTGCTATAACAGCTGCCATTTCGGTTTCTGGTATTAGCTCAGATCAATTTATGTTTTTAGGTTTTCTTCCTAGAAAGCCTATTATGAGAAAGAGAAAAATACTTTCTATTTCACATATAGATTCATCAGTAGTAATATTTGAAAGTGCTAATAGGATAAATAAATTATTAAAAGATCTTTATTTGTTATTAGGTAATAGAAAAATTAGTGTAATGAGAGAAATTACTAAATTTTATGAAGAAAATATAAGAGGAAATATAAGCGAAGTTATTGAGCAATGTAAAAATAAAACTTTAAAGGGAGAGATAGTGGTTTTGATAGAGAAGGCCGAAATTATAAAACCAGTATATTCAAACGAGCAATTGATAGAAATGCTAAAAGAGATGTTGCCTAAATTTGGTGTTTCTAGAGCATCTAAAGAAATTGCAAAAAAAACTTTCATTAAAAGCGATTATATCTATAAACTGGCTTTAAGTATAAATGAAAATAAGTCTTAATTATTAAAAGGAATATAAATGTATAAAAGCTTTAATCACTATTTTTTTCTATTCCTTATTATTATATGTCTTTCTGGTTGTGCTAGCACAATATTAGGAGGCGCTGCCTCTGTTGGATTAGCATCGGTACAAGAAAGGTCTATTAAAGACGCCGCTATAGACCTTAAATTAGAACTACAAATTCAAGAAAAATTATTTAGAGCTAATACTGACAAACTTTTTGTAAATGTAGATGTTGTTTTGCTAGAACAAAGAGTTATGCTAATTGGTAATGTGGAATCTCAAGAATTAAGAGATTTGGCATCTAAAATAGCTTGGGAAGTGTCTCCTAAAATAAAAAATGTTATAAATGAAATAACTGTAGGAAAAAAACCTAAATTAGTAAGCCAAGCGCTAGATGCAAGGATCTCATTATCATTATCAGGTCTATTAATCGGAGATGCAAAAATTTCAGATATAAATTTTACTCACTCTGTATCAAAACAGGTAATATTTTTAATTGGCATTGCAAAAGATGATGAAGAACTAAATAAAGTTATTAACCATGCAAGATCTGTAAAAGGTGTTAAAAAGGTTATTAGTCATCTTATGCTTATTAATGACAAAAAAAGAATGTAATTAATAATATGTCAAAAATTTCTGTTCAAATGGACCCTATAGAGCTTGTAGATATAAAGGCTGATACTACTTTTGCTCTTACATTAGAAGCTTATAGAAGAGGACATGAGCTGTTTTATTATAATCCTAAGAACTTATCTTATTATAATGGTAAAGTTTATGCAAAAGGACAAACCATTATTAATATAAAAGATTCTCATAATGAGTATGTAGACCTTTCTGAAGAAATAGTAAAAGATTTGTCAAAAGAAGATGTGATCTTATTAAGACAAGACCCTCCTTTTGATATGACCTATATAACGAATACACATATTCTAGAAACTCTTCATCCTAAAACTTTTGTTGTAAACAATCCCTTTGAAGTCAGGAATGCGCCAGAAAAATTATTTGTTAATAAATTCAAAGAGTTCATACCAGAGACTTTAATAACCCGTGATTTCATAGAAATTAATAAATTTAGAAAAGAGTTTAAAGAAATAATAGTTAAACCATTATATGGAAATGGGGGAAAACAAGTTTTTCATATTAGAGAAGATGACCCAAACTTATCTTCTTTATTAGAAATGTTTTTTGACTATTCTAATGAGCCAATAATTATTCAGCGCTACCTGCCCGAAGTGAGAAAAGGAGATTGTAGAGTAATTATGATAAATGGAGAGGTTGTCGGTGCGGTAAATAGAGTGCCGCCTATAGGAGAAGCACGCTCTAATCTTCATGTAGGAGGAAAAGCGGAAAGAAAAGCTCTGTCTAATAAGGAGATGGAAATATGTGAGGCTTTAAGTGTGGAATTAAAAAACAGAGAGCTTATTTTAGTTGGTTTAGATATAATAGGAGATCATTTAACAGAAATAAATGTTACCTCTCCAACAGGAATACAAGAAATATCTAAGTTTAATAAAACTAATTTAAGTGCTAAGTTTTGGGATGCAGTAGAGAGCTATATTTAGGCTATTATCAATTTTTTAATAAACCCTCCTAATGGCTGCCCTCCTAGTATATGAAAATGTAAATGTTGAACTTCTTGATGCCCATCCTCTCCTATATTTGTTAAAACTCTATAGCCATCATGCATAATTTTTTCTTTTTTAACTACTTTAGATATACAATCAAATATATCTATTTTTTCTATGCTCTCTGCATGTGATATAAAATCATCTAAATTTATATAATTTTTTTTAGGAATTACTAAAACATGAACCTTGGCACGTGGGTTTATATCTCTAAAAGCTAATGTATGCTCAGACTCTAAGACCTTATCACAAGGGATTATTCCTCTTAATATTTTGAAAAAAATATTATCTTCATCATAATTTTGGTTCATAAAAAGTCCTATTATTTTTTTCTGCTCGCTTTTTCTTCATGTCCAGACATAGTCTCTCTATTTTTTAATTCCTCCATAATCTCTTCAGGAACAATATTCAAAGATTTCCACAAAACAAAAAGGTGAAATAATAAGTCTGAAGATTCTTTTATGGTTTCAGTTTTGTCTTTAGAATTTGCAGCAAGAGCAGTTTCAATTGCCTCTTCTCCTAATTTCTTAGAGCATTCTTTTACTCCCTTTGAAAGTAAAAAGGAAACGTATGAATCTTTTGGGGAAGAACTTAACGCTCTTTCTTCAATTTTTGCCCATAGTAACTCAAAATGTTTAAATGATTGTGTGTTATCCATAAACTTATCCAAAGCTAAAAGTTAAATATATAAAACTATTTTATATTCTTTATTTATAGCCTAATATTTAGGCCAGCCTCTGTCATTGCTTTTCTCGCATCTTGTATTTTAAATTTTCCAAAATGAAAAATAGAAGCCGCTAATACTGCATTAGCGCCACCTTCCTTAACTCCTTCAACTAGATGCTCTAGAGTTCCTACGCCTCCAGACGCTATAACCGGCACAGATACTTTGCTGGTGATCCTTTTTAATAAATCCACATCAAAGCCTTTACCTGTTCCGTCTCGATCCATAGAAGTTATTAATAGTTCTCCTGCACCCTTCTCAGTAATAGATTGTGCCCATTCTATGGCATCTATTCCTGTTTCCTTTCTCCCTCCATGAGTATATACCATCCATTTATCTTTATATTTTTTTACATCTATTGCCACTACGATGCATTGTGAACCAAATTTGTTAGCACCTTCTTCTACAATTCTAGGATCTATTATTGCACTTGTATTAATACCTACTTTATCTGCACCGGCTAGTAAAAGGTTTCTGATATCAGCTAAACTTCTAACGCCTCCGCCTACTGTTAGAGGCATAAAACATTGGTCTGCTGTTCTGTTAACCACATCTAATAATATATTTCTATTATCAGAACTTGCTGTTATATCTAAAAAACATAATTCATCAGCTCCCTGAAAATCATATACTTTCGCCTGCTCTACTGGGTCACCAGCGTCTTTTAAATCTACAAAGTTAATGCCTTTTACAACTCGACCATCTTTAACATCTAAACATGGGATAATTCTTGTTTTTAACATTATTTACCTAATATTCTATTGCACTCGTCTATATCTATGCGGTTATCATAAATTGCTCGGCCACTGATTACTCCCATTATACCTAAACATTTTTTACTTTTTATTTCCTGAATATCTTTTATTGAAGATATTCCTCCAGATACTATAACAGGTATATTAATGCTCTCTGCTAATTCTATCGTTTCATTAATAGCTGGCCCCATTAATATTCCATCTCTATTAATATCTGTATAAATTATTGCAGATACCCCTACATCTTCAAATTTTTTGACTAAATCTAGAGCTTTAATTTTTGTCTGTTTTACCCACCCTTCTACAGCAACCATTCCTTCTCTTGCATCTATGCCTACTGCTATTTTTCCTGGATGTTTTTTACAAGCCCTAATTACCAAGTCTGGGTTTTTTAAAGCCATTGTGCCTAGAATTACTCTATCTATACCTGTAGATATCCATAAATCTATTGTTTCAAGGTTTCTAATGCCTCCACCAAGTTGTATTTTTATATTTACTTTTTTTATTATATTTTCTACAGCCTTCTGGTTTATAGGCTTTCCTTCAAAAGCTCCATTTAAATCTACTAAGTGTAACCAAGAACACCCTGATTTTAAAAATGAGGAAGCTCTTGATACAGGATCAGAATCAAAAATTGTAGCTTTATTCATATCTCCTTTCTCTAACCTAACACATTGACCGTCCTTTAAGTCTATAGCAGGGAAAAAAATCATACTATACCTTTTTTATCTTCTAAACGCTTATAATAATAGCTGCCGGAAACTACTTTTTCATTAACTATATGATATGCAGGTAAAGTGCCCCATTTAATATAGCCTGATGATTCATATAAACTTATTGCACGATCTTGTGTCTCCCTTACTTCTAGAAGAATTTGGCTAAAACCATTTTTAAAAGACAAATCTTCTCCTGCCTCTAATAACTTTCTCGCTAGTCCATGGCCTCTAGCCCATGGCGAAACAAAATGTGTATCTATAGTGGCAGAGAATGATGATGCTTCATTACTTCTATTCGGAAATACTAATTGCAAAGAAGCTGCAACCGCTCCTTCAAAGCTTCCAATGAAAAGGTTTCTTTGCGGCATTGCAAGTACTCCTTTCCAGTAATTTTCTAAGTTTTTTCTTGGAGGTGGCTTTATCCAACTAAATCCTATTCCGGCTGTTATAGCCTCTTCAGTAGCTTTACATAGCTCCTGTAATTCTCCTGCGCTAAATTTTTTTATTAAATTTACAGATAGTTTTTTATTGTTGTCTATCATGGTGTCCATTCTAAGAAATTTTTTATAAATTGTATGCCTGCAGTCTGACTTTTTTCTGGATGAAACTGAGTACCAATAATGTTGTCTTTTAAAACTACAGCCGTTATATCGCCTCCATAATGGGTTTTTGCAAGAACTAATTTATTATTCTTCACATTAAATTTATACGAATGCACAAAATAAAAATCTTCATCTTGTTTTATTCTGTTAAAAAGAGTGTGTTTTTTATTAAAGTGTACGGAGTTCCAGCCCATATGAGGGACCTTCATTTCTGCCTCTACTATTTCTATTGAACTAACGTCACCTTCTATCCAAGAAAGTCCCTCAGTATAACCATATTCTTTACTAAAATTTGCTAGTAATTGCATTCCAACACATATCCCCAAAAAAGGTTTTGCATCTTTAAGAATCATATCATGTAATAAATTAACTAAACCTTTGATATTATTCATACCCTGCATGCAATCAGAAAAAGCGCCTACACCGGGCAAAACTACTTTATCTACTTTCTTAAGTTCATTTATGTTATCAATAATTACAATTTGTATTTTTTTGTCTACTAGTGATGAAGCTTTTTCAAAAGACTTATATACAGAACGAATATTGCCTGAACCATAATCTATTATTCCTATACGCATTATTTAAAAATCTTTCTTCTTAACCATCTTGTCTTAAAACACCTTTTGTTGAGGGAACCTGCTCAACAATTCTTGGGACTATTCTCACTGCATCTCTTAAAGATCTAGCTAACCCCTTATAACAAGATTCAATTATATGATGGTTATTTGTGCCATATAAGTTCTCTACATGAATATTTGCGCCTACTGCTTGAGCAAAAGCCTGAAACCATTCTTTAAAAAGCTCTGTATCCATTTCGCCAAGTCTTTTTTGAGTAAAAGAAACCTTCCATACTAAATATGGTCTTCCAGATAAATCAATTACAACTCTCGTTAAAGTTTCGTCCATAGGAATATGTGCGTTTCCATATCTATTAATCCCTTTTCTTTCTCCTAATGCTTTTGATATGGCTTCTCCTAATACATATCCTGAATCCTCAGTTGTATGATGATCATCTATATGCAAATCCCCTTTAGCCTTTAAGTCAATATCTAGCAAACCATGTCTAGATATTTGTTCTACCATATGATCCAAAAAGCCTATTCCTGTATCTATATTAGATTTTCCAACGCCATCTAAATTTATAGTTGATGAAATTTGGGTCTCTTTTGTGTTTCTTTCTACTTTTGCTTTTCTCATTTCATCTTCCTCTTTGTTTTAGTAGCGATTGATATAATATAATAATATCACTATATTAACATAATTAATTCTTATTTCTAATTTATCTAACTCTTCTTAATAAAACATATAGAGCACCTTCTCCACCGTCCCTAGGAGTCGCCCATGAAGTCATTAAAATAATTTCTTTTAATGGAGAAAGGTTTAACCATTTAGGAACTTCTTTTTTTAGAACTCCTTCAGCACCTAACTTACCAAACTTCTTTCCTGTAATAACTAAAATGCTTCGAATATTGCTTCTATGGCATTTTATAAGCTCTTCTTTTATATAACTATGCGCTCTAAGCTGAGTAAACCCATGAAGGTCTATAGTTTTTTCTGGCCTAATTTTTCCTTTTTTTAATTTATCCGCCTGGCTTGCAGAAATTCCGCTAGGTATTATTTTAGGGTCTAATTCTTGAATATTTGTATTGTTTTTAAAAGATGTCGTCTCAATTTTTATGTTGTTTTTATTTGCTTCTTTATTTGTTACTAAAAGGTTTCTTTGATTTCTGGTTATATTTATTTTTTTTTCTGAATTTAGCTTTTCATCAACATGTCTGTTAGCTTTTATATATTTTATATCATTCTTAGTAACGCTCTTCCATAAATCATCGTCTTTAATAACGTTATTGTTTTTATAATTTTTTTGCATTTATTGTACTTATATTTGGAAAATAGAATCTTTATTAATTATAAATAACTCTAATCCAAAAACCCTTCTTTGTTGTTTTCGTATAAAATATTTTTACGTCCTAGATCACTAACATTTTTTTCTCCTAAAAAGGCTATGCTTTCATCTAAAGAATCTCTCATTATTTCCAAACATTTTGTTACCCCATTTTTTCCATAAGCTCCTAATCCATATAAAAAAGGTCTGCCAATTAATACTCCCTGCGCACCTATACATAAGGCTTTGCAAATATCTTGGCCTGACCTGACCCCTCCATCCATATAAACTTCCATTTTGTTTCCAACTTTATCTATTACAGTTGGAAGAGCAGAAATAGAAGATGGCGCACCATCTAATTGTCTTCCTCCATGATTAGAGACCACTATTCCATCATAACCAAGTTTTGCAGCAATTTCTGCATCATCAGAATCTAATATTCCTTTTAATATTATTTTTCCTTGCCATTGGTTTCTTAACCAATCTAAATCATCCCATGAAAAACTTGCATCGAACTGTTCTGCTATCCATGACCAAAGTGCTCCGCTATCTGTAACTCCTTCGGCATGGCCTATAACATTCCCAAAAAAATGTCTTTTGGCTTTTAACATTCCTAATGCCCACCTTGGACGAGATATTATTTGTTTAATATGAGATAATTGAAACTTTGGAGGAGCAGACAATCCATTTTTAACGTCTGCATGTCTTTGGCCTAATATATTTAAATCCATCGTAATTTGTAAAACTTTACATCCAGCTTTTTGGGCGCGAGCTAATAGTTTGGACATAAATACTTTATCCTTCATAACGTAGAGTTGAAACCAAAAAGGTTTAGTTGTTTTTTCAGCGACGTCTTCAATGGAACAAATGCTCATAGTGGAAAGAGTAAAAGGAACTCCAAACTCTTCACTTGCCTGCGCAGCAAGTATTTCTCCATCTCGATGTTGCATACCGCATAAACCTGTGGGAGCTAAGGCCAAAGGAAGTGAAACCTCTGTTCCCATAAACTTTTTAGACAAAGATCTATTCTCTATATCTATACCAACTCTTTGCCTAAATTTTATTTTACTAAAATCATTTTGATTTGCAAAATATGTTTCTTGATTCCAAGAACCAGAATCAGCATATTCATAAAACATTTTTGGTACACGCTTTTGCGCTACATTCTTTAAATCTTCTATATTAAAAATATTTTTCATATTATGAGAACTTCCAGATATTTCATAATTTCATACTTTATCATAAAATTAATTAAAAAAAAAGGAGCATAAAATTTATGCTCCTTTAATTTATTTAATAAGTTAAAACTTATAAATTATTGGCTTACCACATTGCTGTTGGATGACCAATTGAACCTGTAGCACCAACGATTGGCACTGGGTTGTATATATAAGCAAACTCATAAACACCCGCATCAACTAGTTTACTGGTGTTTAAGTTTTCTTGGTTAATTATACCATGACGCGTTTGTAAATATTGGTGAACACAGAATACACAATCTGGATCTTCATTTGGTACTGCATCTCCTGGCCAAGTATCAAAACCTGTTACTCCAGCATTACCGCCTGCAATCCATCGTGCTACTTCCATGCCAATTCCTGGACAACCACTATTGTACTTAGCATTGTCAACGATCCAATATTGATCCCAACCTGTATGGAACAAAATTGCATCGCCTGGCATCATTTTATAATCTGACATACCTTGCGCCTTTAAAGCCGCTTTCACATCTGCCATTTTAATCATGTCGCCTACTTCCATAACATCTACACCACGTACTGCAGCAATATCTAATAAAATACCTCTAGCAATAATCGGGTTTAAATGTTCTAGACCAAGCTTCTTAAGACCGTATGCACCATTCATTTCTTGAACAGATATACCATTATACCATCTCATTTCATTTTTATCACCATCTGCACCAACTTGAACACCAATATGTCCTAAGCCATCAAACTGTGTTCCTGCTTGACCGATTTCTGTAGTAAGAAATTCATCATTCCACATAACTTTGTTAGGTCCAAATGCTCCACCAGTAGGCGCGCCTGGGATACGTAAAACAAATTTACGTGCTCCGAACATAGGTTGCGTTGAAGTGTAAGGATGCCCTAATTGCATTGTCTTACCTTCTTTAACCATAGCTAAAGCTCTTTTTACTACTTCTGGCTTTTTATACCAATTAGTTGATCCTGCTTGATCATCTGCTCCCCAAATAGGATGTGGCCACCATTTCTCACCTAATGGTGTTTCCATGCAATCGCCATCTACCCATGCTTTTCCTTTGATGTCTGCAAATTTATTACAGTGGCCATCAGCAAATGATGCGCCTATCATAATAAACATTGCAACCATAGAAGTTACTAATGTTAATAATATTTTATTCATTTATTTTCCTCCATAATTCTCCATTTATATTTCTCTAATAAACAGAAACTATTTATTTTAAGTTACTTTAATTATTCAGAAGGCAAGTTTGTCCAAAAAAACAAGGATTATCAAGTTTAAAATAAAAAAAGTTTATTAAAGTTTTATTATTTTGGGATGAATGCCCATAAAGAGCCTCTGGAATTTAGCTTTCCTGCAATCATTTCCGCTGCTTCTCCTTTACCTAAAAATAAATCAATTCTTGTTGCCCCTTTAATAGCAGAGCCGGTATCTTGCGCTATAATTAGATTAGCGTAGCTTTGAGAAGCACCTTCTGTATAAAAATCTTTTACATTAGCCCATAAAGGCAAATGATATGGAAGAACACTTTTATCTACCGCTGCAGTATGCATGGGCGTAACTATTAATCCGCTTGACCCTACTGGCCCATCTTTTTTTCTATCTTTAAAAAAGATAAATCTTTTATTTTTATGTCTTAGTGCGATAGCTTCTTCTTCATTTTCTTGCATCCATTTTGTTATACTTTGCATAGATATTTTTTCTTTAGGTATAATTCCATCTTTAATTAAACTTCTACCAATAGAAAAGTAGTCTTGGCCATTATCTCCATCGTAACCTACAGATATGTTTTTTCCACTAGGTAGTTCAATTATTCCTGAACCCTGAATATGCAAGAAATATGCTCTCGCAGGATCGTCTATATATGCCAAAATATTATCTTTAAATAGGTCTTGTTTTTCTATTTTGCCTCTTGTAGCGGCCGGTACAAATTTATCTCCTTCTATAAAACCTTTGATTTTTTTATTTTTTAGCTCTTCCTTAAAAAGTCCTAGGTCTACAGTAATTAAGTTATTTGGTTTTCTATAAATAGGAACTGCATTAGGGGCTTCTGAAAAAGAGGGCTCTAATCTGCCTTTTAGTTCCAATTCTATATAGCCTGTAAATAAGGCTTTCTTTTTTGTATCTTCTATTTTAACAAGATAAAAGCTGCTCTCTATTAAATTTTTTAACTCTCGACTATTATTAGTTTTATCTATTTTAATACAAAAAGATTTATATGCATTTATATCAATTAGAACATCAAAAAAATTAATTATATCTGAAGAATCTTTTTTCTCCATACTCCTACAGCTTGCTTTAAAGGCTTTTTTAGCTGTATATATTTCTGCGTTCTGCCAACCTGGCAATTCAGAATATATTGTCTTCGTTAAGATAATTTCATTGAGCTTTAGAGTCGATTCTTTTTGGTCTACAAAAAAAATTAGAGCTGTGCTTATGAAAAAAGAAGCTAAAAATAAAAATATTATATTTTTTTTATTTAAACCCATGTAGCTATTTAGCTAATCAACTTGATTTGCCGCAAAAAGCTTCCAATTTGGGTTGTCAGAATTTAAAGCTCTAGCAAAAGTCCACGTTACGTTACGATCTTTTGGTGTATCTACGTTATCGGAAAAGACCGTTCCATCACTATTTTTTATTAAGACTCCCTCAGAAAAGTCAAATTCTACTCTTATGTAAGCAACATTTTCTATAACTTTTATTTCTTTAATATTTGAAGTATTTACTTCTATATTGACTTTATGAAAAGTAAGGCCATTCTCTTCTTTATTTAATATTGCTTTTTCAAATAATCTATAAACGTCATCCTCTAAATAAGAGATTAAAACTTTTTTCTTTGCTTCGTATTTTGAAATTAAAATCATTTTAAGAAATTTTTTAGCTCCAGAAATAAATTCCTTTTGATCAAAACTAGGATAAACTGTAATTAAATATTCTAGGCCCTCTCCATTTTCAACTTCTTCAGGCTCATAGGGCTTAGCAATATCTTTTTTTATATTTATCACATTTTCAGAAGGGCTTTCTTTTTTTTCTATTATAATTTTAGAGCCCGTTCCTAATATCCTATAGAGACGAACTGCTAAAACTCCCGCAATAACAGCAAATAATATTATATCAAAATAATTCAATTGTATTTTTTTCCATTTCTTAAATAAGATATAGTGTGCCTATTGTTTTAGGTAAAGAATAAACTCATATAAAATTACCTTTCCCAGATAGGCTCAATAATTTTTTTAAGCATGATAGAATGCTCTTTTTCTTCTTCTTTAGTTACAAAAGCGGAAATAAACTCTAGTTTTTTATGTACGGTTTCTGTGTCTTGTATAACAGAGCGCGCATTATTTGAAGGTTGTTTTAAAACCAAGCTAGATTGTCTGCCGCCTGTTAACTCCAAATATACTTCTGCTAATAAATTTGCATCTAGAAGGGCTCCATGCTTATCTCTTTGCGACAAGTCTATTTCAAATCTTTTACATAGAGCATCTAAACTAGCCGCGGCACCAGGTATAGTTTGTCTCGCTAGCTGAACTGTGTCTATCGCTTTATCTACATTTAGAATAGGTAAATTTATCAGCTTTAGTTCATTATTTAAAAAGCCAATATCAAACCTTGCGTTGTGAATTACAAGCTCTGCTCCTTCTATAAATTTTAAAAAATCATAAGAGATATCTTTAAAAAGAGGTTTGTCGGATAAAAAACTATCGCTCAAACCATGTACTACAAAAGCTGCTTCTGGCATAGTCCTTTGAGGGTTTAGATATGTATGCCATTCTTTTCCTGTAGGTATATTTATATCTAATTCGACACATCCAATTTCTACTATTCTATGCCCATCTAGTGGATTTAGCCCTGTTGTCTCTGTATCTAATGCTATTCTTCTCACTGAATTATCCTTAATATAATATTATGTACTTGGTTTCTTGTAAACCTATGCCCAATTCCCGAGTTGACTATAAAGTCTGCTTTTTTTCTTTTTTCTTTATCTGAAATTTGATTTTTTAAAATATCACTAAATTTTTTTTCTGTCATATTTGCTCTACTTAATGCTCTGTATCTTTGCACAAAATAAGGTGCCGAGACAACAACCACATAATTACAAAATTTTTCCCCCTCCGTCTCAAACAAAAGAGGAACATCATAACATATCGCTTTAGACCTTTGTCTCTGTGCCTGCTCCCTCCATTTCTTTCTTTCAATACTTACTTGTGGATGAATAATTTTTTCGAGTTCGTTTCTTTTTTTCTTATCTTTAAAAACAAGACTGCCTAGTTTTACTCTGTTTATATATTCTATATTATTACTCTTAACCAATGTTCCTTTAAACATATTTCCAACTAAAGAGACAAGTTTTCCATTCGGCCCTATTAATTGGTGCACACAATCATCAGCGTTAAAAACTGGAACTCCATACGACTTAAAGATATTTGAGGTTGCACTTTTTCCCATAGCTATAGATCCGGTAAGGCCAATAATAATCATATAATTAACTGCTTCCTAGATTTTCAATTACTTTGTTTCTCAATTCTTCTGTTACTTTTGCTTCTACATTATACCACATTTTAAATGCGGGCGCTGCTTGATTTAATAACATTCCCAGCCCGTCTATTGTTTTAAATTTTAATTCTTCTGCATTATAAATAAGTTTTGTTCTTAAGGGATTGTATACTATATCATAGACGATAGATTGTTTGTTCATAATTGATATATCTAATTCTAGCTCCTCCTGGCCTTTCATTCCTAAGCTGGAACAATTAACTAATAATGAACTATTTAACAATGCTTCATATGTATTATCGTATAAATCTATATTCGCATTCGGAAAAAATTTCTTCATATCGGCAATTAAGGAAAGCGCCCTTTTCTTATTACGGTTTATAATTCTTATATCCGTTATATTTTCTCTTAAAAAAGACCAAATTACTGCTCTACTTGCTCCGCCTGCTCCTACAATAACTATAAATCCTTTTTTTTCTTTCCATTTAGGCGCCTCTATATTTAAGTGCTGCATAAAGCCAAAAGCATCTGTATTATATCCAAATAGTCTATTATTTTCTAATTTTATCGTGTTAACTGCTCCTAAAGCTAACGCATCATCATTTATTGTGTCTAAATGATCCATTACTTCTCTTTTATAAGGAATAGTAACATTTAAACCTTTTATACTATTTTTGTGCATGTTTTTTAAAAAAGAGGCTAGCTCCTTTTTTTTTGGTTCATATATATTATATTCTGATTCTATACCATGCGTTTTCATCCAATATTTATGAATCACAGGAGATAAGCTATGTTTTATAGGGCTCCCGATTATGCCTGTAGACAGATTATTCTGCACTTTTGCTTCTTTCTTTAAATTCTCTTAAATATTCTAAAACTGCTGCTGCTGTTTCTTCTATCGATTTTCTTGTAACGTCTATTACTGGCCATTTATTTTTTACAAATAACCTTTTTGCCATCAATACCTCTTCTTTTATTATATCTTCCTCTATATAATTTGTTTGCCTGCTCTCTCCAACAGAAGAAAGTCTGGATTTTCTAATTTGTACTAATCTTTCAGGGCTAGTAGTGAGTCCAATTATTAGACATTTTGAAGCAAAAAGATTTTCTGGCAAAGGAACTTTTGGAACCATTGGGACATTAGCCGTTCTAATTCCTCTATTAGCTAGATACATTGATGTTGGAGTCTTGGAAGTTCGAGAAACACCCACCAATATGATATCTGCTTCTTCTAAGTCATTAGATAATTGTCCATCATCATGTGCTAAAGTGTACTGCATCGCTCCTATTCTATCAAAATATCCATGTGACAAACTATGTTGTCTTCCTGGCTCATCCATAGCTAATTCATATTTAAAATAATTTTCCATTGCTTCTACTACTGGGTCTAAAACAGGAATAATAGGAACTCCAACTTTTTTACATCCTTTCTCTAGTATTTTTCTAAGATTTTTATCTATTAAAGTATATATCACCGGCCCTTTATTATTTTTTATTTCTTCTATTATTTTTAATAATTGTTTTTCTGACCTTACCAAAACCCAACTATGTTCTATGGGGTTAAAATTTTTAAAATGTGCGTTTGCCGATCTAGAAACTGTGCTTACTGTCTCACCTGTAGAATCTGAAATTATGTGTACATGTATATTTTTATTTTTTTTATTAATTTTACTAGCCTTTAATATTATCTATAAAGTTATACAAATTTTATAACATGTTAATATTATTAATATAAATGTGTTAATTACATTAATAATAATTATAACTATATATTTAATAAGTATATTAGTAAAAAATTATAAAAATATGGCGATTAAATACATATTTTATGTGTATAACTTTTTAATCCCCATATTACCTATGACCTACTACTAATATACTTTATTATACTTAATATATATTTAATTAGGAATAACTGTGGATAACATTAATAAAAAATCAAATTTAGTAAATATACTGGTTGGAAAAGAAGTAAATGATACGCCTATATGGATGATGAGACAAGCAGGAAGATACTTACCCGAATATAGGGCGCTTAGAAAAAATGCAGGATCATTTTTAAATTTATGTATGAATCCTAAATTAGCTTCTGAAGTTACTCTACAGCCACTTAAAAGGTTCGATTTAGATGCAGCAATTATATTTTCGGATATTTTAACTATCCCAATGGCATGCAATAGGGAATTAAGATTTGTAGAAAATGAAGGACCTAAATTAAAACCAATTACCACAGAGAAAGAAATTATAGATTTAAAAATAACAAATGCCGAATATTTGGAACCGATGTATGAAAGTTTAAATATTGTAAAAAATAAATTAGATAAAAGTAAAGCTTTAATAGGTTTCGCAGGAGCACCATTCACAGTAGCAGCATATATGATAGAAGGAGAAGGGAATACAAAATTTCCAAAATGTGTCTCTTTTTTTAAAAATAATGAAAAAATATTTTTATTATTGTTAGAAAAGTTAGAAGGTTTTATAGCTAACCATTTAATAAAACAAATAAATGCAGGGGCAGAAATAATTCAAATATTTGAATCACATGCAAAGATAGCAGGAGATGAAAAAAAATTTAAAGAATTTTGCATTGAACCCGTAAAACGCATTATAGATAAAATTAGAAAAAAACATCCAAATATCCCAATAATAGGTTTTCCTAGAAACGCTAGTAATTATTATTTAGAATATGGCAAATATGTCAATGTAGATTGTATATCGCTAGATCAAAATGTAGATGTTAAATGGTTAATTAATAATCTAAAAATGACTTACAATCGTAATTTATGTTTACAAGGAAATTTAGCACCTGAGATTTTATTAGAAGGAGGAAATAAAATGGTCACTAGCGTACATAATACCTTAAATTCCTTCTCTTCTGTCAAACATATTTTTAACTTGGGTCACGGAGTTATAAAAGAAACGCCTATAGAGAACGTGGAACTTTTAATTAAAACCATCAAAACTTGGAAAAAATGAAAAAAAAAATAGCTATAGTATTATTTAATCTTGGTGGGCCAGATCAATTATCTTCAGTTAAACCATTTCTTTTTAATTTGTTTAATGACCCTGCTATAATAGGGGCCCCTAAATTAATAAGATATTTTCTTGCTAAATTTATCTCCACAAAAAGAGAAAAAACAGCGCAAGAAATATATTCTTTCATGGGAGGAAAATCACCAATTTTAGAGGAGACTCTGAGTCAAGCAACGAAACTTCAAATAAAACTAAATAACGAAAAAGAAGAATACAAAGTTTTTGTCTCAATGAGATATTGGAAACCTTTTGTAGAAGAAACTATTAAAAATGTTATTGCCTGGCAACCAACAGAAGTAATTCTTCTACCTCTTTATCCCCAATTCTCTACTACTACCTCAGGCTCATCTTTTCTTTCTTGGAAAGAGGCAGCAAAAAAAAACAAATATAAAGTGAAAACCAAAATAGTGTGCTGTTATCCAGAAGATGAAAATTTCATTTTGGCTCACACAAAAAACATTCAAAACACCTTGAATAAAATAAAAACAAACAAAAAACAAAAAACTAAGCTTTTATTCAGCGCCCACGGACTACCTGAAAAGATAATAAAAAAAGGAGACCCATATCAAAATCAAATAGAAAAAACAGTAAATAAAATTTTAAAAAATATGAATAACAAAGAATTCAGTCACACTATATGTTATCAAAGTAAAGTCGGCCCTTTAAAATGGATAGGACCATCCACAGAAAACGAAATAATAAAATCTTCTAAAGACAAAGATACTATAGTTTTAATTCCTATTGCTTTTGTCAGCGAACATTCTGAAACTTTAGTAGAATTAGATATAGAATATAAGGAAGTAGCAATACTAAATGGCTGCGAAAATTATTATAGGGTTCCTGCTTTAGGAATAAGCAAAGACTTTATTAATGGATTATATAAATTAATTATAAAACAGAAGAATAATAGTATATTAAATGAAAAAATATGTAAGAGTAAATTTAAAGAATGTTTTTATGAAACATTTTGGGAAAATAAATGACTTTTTACTTATACGTTAAAGCCTTTCATTTAATTTCGGTTATTTCTTGGATGGCGGGAATGCTTTACTTGCCTCGCCTTTTTGTTTATCACGCAAATGTAAAAAACACTAAGGAGACCAATGACACCTTTGTAATAATGGAAAATAGGCTATTAAGGTACATAATGAACCCTGCAATGATTCTTACTTGGGCATTTGGAATATTTTTAGTTTTACACCCTTTATCTTCTGTAGATCATACAAGCAAATGGTTTATGATTAAATTTATTTTAGTATTAATAATGTCAGGCCTGCACGGATACTTTTCTTATTGTAGAAAGAAGCTTTTACACAACAATGCTTTTTATAGCCCTAAGTACCTCAAATATTTAAATGAAGCACCAACTATTATAATGGTTGTAATCGTAATAATGGTAATAGTTAGGCCTTTTAATTAATTTATATTTTGACATTTAATAATAAATTAATAGTATTATTCATACAGCTAAAATATTATGTTCTCATAATAAAAAATACCTTTATAAGCAATTATCAAAAAAATAAATAGGATTAATAATGCACCTTAAAGAATTAAAACAAATGTCTCCAGCAGACCTTATACTTTTTGCAGATAAAAAAGGAGTAGAAAACGCCTCTAATAGAAGAAAACAAGACATAATGTTTTCTATATTAAAAATCTTAGCAGATAAAGGAGAAGTTATTAATGGGGACGGCGTTATAGAAATTCTTCCCGATGGATTTGGTTTTTTGAGGGCTCCAGAAAGTAATTATCTGCCAGGGCCTGATGATATATATGTTTCTCCTTCACAAGTAAGAAAATTTGGCTTGAGAACTGGAGATACTATTGAAGGGCAAATTCGTCAACCTAAGGATGGAGAAAGGTATTTTGCTTTACTTAAAATAGATAAAATTAATTTTGATGCTCCTGATAAAGTTAGACACAAGGTGCGTTTTGAAAATTTAACGCCTTTGTATCCTGAAGAAAGAATAAAATTAGAAATAGAAGGAGGGGCACCAGACAAAACAAAAGATAATTCTTGTAGGGTTATAGAGCTAGTAAGCCCAATAGGAAAAGGACAAAGAGGTTTAATAGTTGCTCCACCTAGAACAGGAAAAACGGTATTATTACAAAATATTGCGAATTCAATAGAAAAAAACCACCCAGAAATGTATATATTGGTATTATTGATTGATGAAAGGCCAGAGGAAGTTACAGATATGCAGCGGTCAGTTAAGGGAGAAGTTATTTCTTCTACTTTTGATGAGCCTGCAATGCGTCATGTTCAAGTGGCAGAAATGGTTATTGCTAAAGCTAAAAGATTAGTAGAGCATGGCAGAGATGTAGTAATATTATTGGATTCTATAACAAGGCTGGGTAGAGCCTATAATACGGTTGTTCCCTCTTCAGGAAAGGTATTAACAGGAGGAGTAGACGCTAATGCCTTACAAAAGCCAAAAAGGTTTTTTGGAGCAGCTAGAAATATTGAACATGGAGGGTCATTAACTATTATTGCTTCGGCATTAATAGAAACGGGCTCTCGAATGGACGAAGTCATTTTTGAAGAATTTAAAGGCACAGGAAATTCAGAAATAGTTCTAGACCGGAAGTTAGCGGACAAAAGAACATACCCAGCAATTGATATTGCTAAATCAGGCACAAGAAAAGAAGAGCTTTTAGTCGACAAGGGAGACCTATCTAAAATGTGGATGTTAAGAAGAATTCTTAGCCCTATGGGAATGGGAGATGCAATGGAATTTTTAATTGATAAGTTAAAAAGCACAAAAAATAATAACGAGTTTTTTGATAGTATGAATCAATAGTTTACAAAGAAGATAGGAATTTTAAAACTTTCCTTCTTTCATCGGCATTTAATGAAATATAATTTTCTTTGGACAGATGGCCTTCTCCTCCATGCCAAAGTATAGCCTCTTTTAAAGAGTTTGCTCTTCCATCATGAAGAAACTTAGTATGCTTGTTTACAACTTTTACAAGACCTATTCCCCATAAAGGAGGCGTTTTCCATTCTCTGCTTTCAACAGTTCCCTCTGCAAGTCCATCATCTAGGCCCGGCCCCATATCATGTAGCAAGAAATCACTATATGGCTTTATAACTCTATTACTAAGTTCTTCATGCTCTTTGTGTTTTCCGGTTGTATATGTTGATACGTGGCAGCTTTCACAGCCAATTTTTGTAAATAGTATGCCTCCTTCAATCACTTCTTTGTCTTGAGTATTTCTTTGTCTTGGAACGGCTAGAGTTTGCATATATAATTTTAACAT